>Ga0194118_10000235_pt1 | contig 104893 bp, 132 predicted proteins | sample TA2MahsurfametaG_2_FD_148662 | JGI IMG/M metagenome (GOLD analysis project Ga0194118, IMG submission 148662) | Freshwater microbial communities from Lake Tanganyika, Tanzania - TA2015013 Mahale N5 surface | ecosystem: Environmental > Aquatic > Freshwater > Lake | place: Tanzania: Lake... | reverse complement strand
CGCACCCCACCCGCAAACGTCGCGTTCTGCGAGGAGTCGAGCGTCAGGGCGGTGATGCTGTTGGTCTTAAGCAAAATGTTGCCAGCGCCCGTGTATGCGTTCAGCACCATGTTGGTGTTGGTCGCAATCGAACCAACCACATCCAAGTTGCTTCCAACAATGAGTGTGTCGTCAGTCTTAAGCGTATTCGCCGCGCTCCTGTAGAGATTTACATCCGCCCCAAAGTTGACGGTGCCACCGCTGACGGTAAGGTTGCCCGAGAGGGTGGCGTTGCCGGTTGAACCAATTAACAATTGTCGCGTTAAAGCATTGGCAACGTTTTGAGTGTAAACAGAAAATTGCGACTCGTTGTTCGTGCCGCTTCCGCCATTTTCAAAACCGATGGCCGAAACAACTGCACCGTTATTGCTGGTACCACGAATCTGAAGTCCAAAACCAACAGTAGAAGGCGAAATCAGATTATCGCTCAACGTAAGTCCAGTTACATTGGTTCCATTTGTACGCGAAATCGGCCCAAACGAACTGCCCGTCGTGCCGCTGACGGTGAGGTTGCCGCCCACCGTGGTGGCTCCTGTTATGTCTGCCGTTCCCGCCACCTGCAACTTCTGCCCGCCGTCAGGAGTACTCTTGCCGACGAGGAGGTTGCCGCCTTGCGGATTGAGCGAGATCGGGAACTGGTAAATACCGGAGGGACTGCGAGCCTGTAGGACGAACGAGTACGGGCTAGACGCCGTCTGCTGCATAAGCAGACCAGCTTCCAAATTATCCGGCTGACCGATAAACGCCGCCGCGTTTGCCGTGGAAAGAGTATCGTTGGCGGTCTTGTTAATGGTGAGTATTCCGCGAGCCGTGCTAGTATTAAACAACAGATTGCCCGCCACGCTGCTGTTGCCCGCGCCGATGACGGTGAGGTTGCCGGGCAACTGCACATTATTCGTTCCGGTGGGAACGCGCAGTATGTCTAACGAACCGGCTGGAGAAACTATAGAAAAGTCGTATAAAGTTCCGACCTTTGCCTGTAATGTCGTTCCGTATGAATTGCTATGAGACCACGAGTTATCCAGCGATAGGTATGTGCCCGACCCTGTAAGTTGCAACCGTCCCGCAAAGCTGCTCGTTCCCGCGCCGCTCACCGTCAGCGTCCCGCCCACCGTGGTGGCTCCTGTTATGTCTGCCGTTCCTGCCACCTGCAACTTCTGCCCGCCGTCAGGAGTAGTCTTGCCGATGAGGAGGTTGCCGCTGCTTGTGAGAACCGCTTTTGAGTCAGCTAAAACAGCATTGCTGGAGTTTTCCGTTGCGTTCAGCGCGAAGTGCATTTTCCCAACGCCGTTGACGCTTGTGCTTTCGAAAATGATTGCGCCTTTCTGGTAGGTTGACCCGATGTATCCAAAACGAACGCCAACCGTATTTCCAATCGTTCCGATCAGACCGGAAGAAAGAGCTAGCGGAAAGTAGTTGGCGCTGCTGGACGAAGATACTTGTAGCGAATAACTCGGAGTCGTCGTTCCAATTCCGAAGTTACCCGCCACGCTACTGTCTCCCGCGCCGCTGACCGTCAGCGTCCCGCCCACCGTCGCGGCTCCACCAGTCACGATTCCGTAACCGTCTGGATCAATTCCGACCTTATCGCTGGAATTCCTCAGGATCAACGCAATCTCCGTTCCGGCTACAAGATTCCCACTCAACGCATAGGCGTTAGACAAGCGGACATTCGCGTTGGTGACAGTGACCTTTCCGCTGACACCAAGCGTCCCGCCCACCGTCGCGTTGCCCGCCACCTCCAACTTCGCATTAGGACTTGTTGTTCCAATACCAACATTACCGCCATTTAGAATAGATATTACCTCAGTCGCGCCGCCGTCAACAAATCCAATTCTATCAACTAAATTCGTTTTAGTATATTTAATATCAAAAATATTCCATGCGCCGCTAGAATCGCCTGCGAATAATGAAATTTTAGTTGCCTGATATGAACCCGCTGCCCTATTATCTATCCAGACATCGCCTCCTTTTACATTAAGTTTAGCAGCAGGTGCTGTAGTACCTATACCAACATTTCCAGCAGAACTTATTGCGACGTGCTGCGTACTGGCTCCACTAGCGCCCAAGTAAAGAGAACCGCTGGTTGTATAGACATAAACGTCATTTGTAGCAGATGCTCTTCTGATTCCATGAGCGCTATTGCCTAGATAAAACCCACCTTCGTTAACAGCTCCTGTTACATCAGATACTACATATCCGCGAACATCTAATTTTTGATTTGGATTTGTAGTACCTATACCAACATTTGTTCCGTTATCATATAATACTCCTGTTCCTATAGCAGAACTAGATGTCCATCTAGCTACATAGTTTGTAATACCAGAACCACCAAGGCCACCTGCACTTGCTGCTACAGTAATTAAATTACCACTAGAATCAAAACCTATGAAACCTGCTACTGTTCCTGGGAATGATGATGTAGAAGTGTATCCATTAAATCTAATCTGACCTGATGCATTATCGTATATTGAGCTAATTCCAACAGAATTTGTCTGCGTAAATTTTGCTAAATAATTTTGTACCCCACTAACATTTGAATTATTTAAAAAATAAGAACTATCATAGCTATCTAGTTTATCAGCATCGGCAGCTTTGCCAGTAACACTTAAATACAAACCACTTAAATTTAAATCATTTATAACTCCAGTAGCATCAACTACTTGGAAATTAATTTGTTGACTACCTGTACCTAGATAATACTTCCCCATAACCTAAATATATAGTATTTTGTAAAACGATCTATTCAATCATTAAAAAACAACAGAGGTTAATACACTCGCTGTCCATTTAATGGTTGAACCAACCTCACCCTTTACTTGCAATTTAAACGAATCATTAGTATTGTCGCCATCAACAAATACTTCCCAGATACCATTCGAATCATCGCCAATTCTTGTAACATGAGCGCTCCCAACAATTGCTGTATTACCAGTTTTGTTAGCCAATAAGCATTTATATCCCCAAGAAGCCGCTTTTTGATTAGTTAAGTCGAATGCTGTAATTTGTCCTTCAAAGGAAACTGCGGAATTAGGAGCTATAGAAATTCTTCCGTTTGTTCCGTTTAAAAACATTTCTGTAACAACATTATTTGCGGTTGTACAGTAAACTACAAAATGATCACTTTTTGCTTGTGCGGACGCATAAACAGTCAAGCCTCCAATTGTAATATCATTTTCAGTTGAAGCCCCATTTGTAGTGACCGCATTAAGAGTCAAATCTGAACTTACTGGAATATTGGAATAATTAGTTCCATCATTTGTGAATGACCAACGATCAGTTCCTTCATTCCAAATTAAATTGACATTTGTTTGAGTACCGCGCTCAATTTCAATGCCAGCGTTTTCGACTGGAGTTGATCCGGTAAAATCATTGTTTAAAACAATTATGTTGTCCCCAACTGCAACTGTATTACTGTCAATTGTTGTCGTTGTCCCTTGTACAATAAGATTACCAGTAATAATGAGTCCACCGTCAATTCTTAAAACTGTTGGATCTGATTTGTAAACCGAAACTTTATTGGAGTCATTAAGGCCAAAAATAAGAGCGTCAGCCGAAGCTGTCGCTGCTTCTAAAATAACTGGACCAGATTTTACAGTAACTGAATCAGAAGCGTCACTACCAAGTATCGTGTTTCCGCTTACAACGAGATCGCCACCAATATTGATTCCGTTACTTGTACTGTTTCCGCTATTTGTTATGCTTTGCAGATCTCTCTCAAGAGCTTGATTGATGAGAGGTCTTAGTGTTCCAGAAAGACCATGAACAGCAGCTTCACTAGGAGCAGTGGCCGTTACTCCGCTTTGAATCTGATTTCTTACAATAACAGCGGATGTACCAGTCGCAGTCTGAACGTGGCCATATGTATCAAATGTAAATGAGATTCCTGTAATAGCTGATCCAGCAATGGCGTTCACCGTAACATTTTCAACACTAGATGTATCGGTATGAGAAACGGTTATAATGTCGCTTGAAACAGAAACATCTATAGCTTCACCGCCAGAAATTCTAACGCTATCAACAAATGATGCTCCGCTAACGGTGCCTGTTAAATTAATTGCCGCTACGTCAGTACCGCTAGGAAGAGCAGATAATTGATATAGACCACCAGCATTTGTGTAAAGAAAGCCCGATAGGCCAGTACCAAAATCAAAAACGGCCTTATTACTAGGAACACTTCCCGTGGTTCCGCCAGTAACACTTTGTTGTATAAAATGTTGTTTAACATCGGAAGCTACTATTGACGCATCACCAGTAGCGAAATTAATTTGGTTGCCGACTTGTACTCCTGTATAATAAATTGCCATTTTTTATATTCTCCAGTTATATGATTTACACAATTTTTATCTTACTTCGATCAAATCTAAATAGCCAACCCAACGAATAGTTGTGTCGGCTTTGCCCACTACATCTATTTTTAAATAGCCATATGTAGTGTCAGCAGAAAATAAAATGCCGCTGCACCCAATTTCATTAGTTAAATTAACTATTTGGCATTTCCCAACAATCTCAGTAAAACCAGCACTTATGCCTTTTTTAATTGCGCCGTCGGCGTTAAAGGTCGCAGTATTATTCTCGGTGTCTTTGGCAACAACTCTTAGATTGAAATTCCAAGATGAATTGTCTGGAAGAGAAAGTTTTTTGGAAGAGTTTGAGAATTCAAGCTCATGAACCTGTCCATCGGTTGTTTGTTTTTTTAATATATGTTCTGAAACTTGAGCGTCTCCAGAGATGGAAAATTTTCCATCAGCCAAAACCCTTAACCCGCTAAGATAATTAGAATATCCAGAGCCTTGTAAAATAGTTCCGCTTATAGCGGCATTTTTTTCCAAAATAACGTCATTACTTGGATCGATTTTATCTTGTGAAATTCCTGTAACAAACGAATATTGTTGGTTATTTAAGTGAAAAAATTCTCCTGATCCTCCTCCTTGCAAATCATGCGAGGTGTTGTGAAGAGATGAATCTGAGTCGATTAAAGAGATCGGATCATTAATTCCCGACACTTCAACTAGAGAGATCGGGCTAGCGGCTCCCGATATTATAATTAACTCTATTGTGTCTGGCATATTATGATAATGTTGTTATGTTTGTATCAACAAATACCACACCTTTCATAATTTTTTGAAAGTGGTTATTGTTGTACTTAATCAACACATCATATTTTAACGGACCAGGATGTAAAGCGGCAGTTTGAGCGGAGGTTAAAGAAAGAGTGATTTGACCAACGGCAGGTGACGTTTTAGTAATCGTAAATGTTTCTAAGGTTGGAAGATAATAATCTTGTTTAATTTCTGCATCTATGGTCGCATTAGTAACATCAATTGGAGTTCCGTCAGCATTTTTTAAGATTAAACTTACACCGAAATTTGCATTTCTTTCAATTGAAATATTATGTGTTGACGCGGGCATAATGATGGCTATTACTAAATTTACACAAAAAGCGCATCTTTACGATGCGCTTTTAAATCTAATATTAAATATATTAAACTAATCCTGTGCCAGTCAATGTTAACGCGTCGCCAACCATATTTTTACCAACTACCTGAACGGGCGCGGCCTGATATGAATTGTAAAAATTGACTAAACGATTCATTTCCTCAAAATTGTCTTTTGATATCTGACGGAACTGTTTGCTAATTTCGTTACTATTTACGAATGTAACGGAACTGTCTTCATCTCTAATCGATAAAATCGCGCTGCCAGAACCTGCACCCAATGCTTTGATTGCGTTTCGGGATTTTTTTTTGTAATAATGGCCAAGATACAAATGCTTATAAATGTTTGCCTGTTCTGGATTTAAATCAACATTAGTTCCACTAAAACTTGTATATAATAAATTATTTAATTCTCCAATGTTTGCTTCTAACCAGCCTGAGATTGAACTAATATTGACCTCTGATGTGTCAGCGTCAAATTCATAAAAAAAAATTCCACTAGCGACTTGAAATAAATTAGCCATTTAAAATCTTATACAGCTTTTCTTTTTGCTGTTTTGAGAACAATTCTTTTTGTTCTGGTTGGGGAGAGAAGTATCCTCTGGATTGTATATTTTGAGTGTCAAATTGACGCAAAAGACGCGTTTTGATAGCGGCCATAGTACCAGACCCATCAATTTTGAGTTTTCGCGCAAAATCTTGGAGTTGTAATTGAGACATCGCATCAATGTTCTCTTCAAAAATTTTACGATTAGCTGTGCCAAAAATATTAACTTCCTTTATGCCTAGCGCGACTTCTAGTTCTCTTACTTTCGAACGATATTCGGATGAATTTTTATCCACAATAGAATTAAGCTGATCTAATAGACTAGCTTTAGTAATTTCTTTGGATTGTCCAGTTGAGATTTCCATACTAAATACTATCGTAACATTTACACTTTTCTATTTTATAAATGAAATAAAAAACCCGCCTCTTTCGAGGCGGGTTTGGTGGGTTTTTAAACCTTAGACGATCTTACCAACAAGAGCGCGAACATCAAGGACTACACGCCCCTCTTCAAGAGAGCCGAAGTAGCCAATTTTGTTCTGGCGGATGCTGTATTGGTCATCGGCAACCAGATTGAACTCCGCATTGGAGTCTGGATCAGTTGCGACAACGCGCAGTAAGGAATCACGGGTACGGTCAAGACCGACGAGGATTTCTGAAGCGTCTCCGTCGAATGCTCCCGAGCTACCACCAGCAGCTGTGGTGTAAGCTGTAGCACCAGCGGCAGTGTCGAAGATCGTGTTGAACTTCTGACCCTTGCCGAGTTCATTGAACTCAAGGATAGAAACGCCATAGAAACTGGGAATGCCAGCGGCGCTATAAATAGCGCTGCGCATTTCGTCAGTAGCTGTAATTCCAACTGTCGAACCTGTGCCGCCAGTGGCTGTAACTCCAGCAACGGTGTTGATGGGGTTGTAAGCCATTGCACGAATCTGCTCAACGATTTCTGGAGAAACCAGAAGATCGGTAAGGCCAGCGCGTGAACCAGTGGCAGGTGTACCCTTGGCCCATGATGTATTGATGCGCTTGGCTAGTGTGAGCAGTTCGTTCAAGTCAGCAAGAAGGAAGCGGCCAGAGGTGTTTGAACGCTGAACGTGCTTTTTGCTATTTGTGGTAGCGTTGGCAAGAGCAGTCATTGCCAGTGTGGCAGAGGTACGCTCCTGCTTGAGCAGGATTTCCTGAGCCATACGGGTGAATGTCTTAGCTACAACGTCCATACGATGTTTGGCCGCATAACGGCGGTCAAACGAGAGGGCGCTGTCTAATGTATAAGTGGACAGCTTCATCTCGGAGACGGTTGGAAGAACCTGATTTGTGGGAAGACCACCAGCTACGGACTGCGAGTATACAGTGATGTAGTCCTCGTCAGTTACATCGTAATACAGGTCAAGAGGAATGCTGGGATTATCATCAGCGTTGTAAGAGAGGCTTGTGAACAGATTGCTCAGTGTAGGAGCATTGTTGATTACCTCTGCAAGAACGGGTCCGATAAACTCAGCAAGTGCGACTTGAGCGTCATAAGCAACGGTGCGATTACGGCTGGCCATTGCTTTAACAAGCTCAATTTGTTCTGGAGTGCGCTTTAATGTGATTTTCATTTAAGTAGTTTCCTTTGTTATTACATGCGCAGGCCGATTACCGCGAAGTTGCCCGCGAAAGCGTCAGTAATGCTTGTGAGCGAGGCGCGTGAACCTGTGCCGAGAACGATGCCGAGTTTACCGGCATCAGTATGAGCGCAGCCAGTGACTTTACCGCCATTTTCAGAAAGCTTAAAGCCTGAACCGACAGTAAGGGTTCCGTCAATTGCACCTGCGGACAGAGAGAAAATACCGCGAGTGGCGACTGGAACGGCTTGGCCGGGCAGTACGCACATAAGCTCTTCAGCTTTTTGGCGATAATAGAGAAGTTTCTCACCGTTCTCGTCGTGCTTTGCGGTCTGACGAAGGGTGATCCCGAGGCAGTTTGTCAAGTCGCCAGAAGCGGCAGGAGTAACTTTAAGATTTACCTTGGGATATTGATTAACACCGACATGAGGATAGTCGGTCTTGCCGAGATAAGAGTCGGAAGCGTATGAAACAGGGTCAAGGTCAAAGTTACCAGCGGAAACTTTAACGAAGACTCCTGCGTCACCAGTTCCAACGCCGGTTACGTTATCGTTGACGGCTGCGTCAACGAGAGCGTACATATTTACCACATCATTGTCGTCGTATTGACGGAATGGTAGGAGACGATTTGCCATATTAGTTGTCCTTTAATTGTTTATTACAGTTAATTTTTATTGTTTGGAATAGCTTACGCTAATATTTTCGCGAGAGAAGGCTTTTGCGAACTTCTCACGGAAAGACTGCTCAACAGCAATTTTGCTGTCGGGTGCTCTGTTGGTTGCTGTAGCATTATCCAATGCGGCAGCTACATCAGCTTTTTTCTCTTCTTCCACTTTTACTTCGGCAGTGGCAGACGCTTTGCTGACTTCTTTAAGACGAGCCTCAACCTGCTCTAATATTTTCTTTTCAATCTCAGCGGCTTGGGCTTTAATAAACTCTTTGTTTTTATGCTTCCACACGGTAGCAAACTTGTCTTTGTAAGAGGCAAAAGCCTCTTCTGTTGCCTCAAGAGACTGAACCTCACCGATAATAAGTTTACGATCTTCGTCAGAAAGATCATAAGCGGCATCAAGTTCACCAACGCGAGCGTTAAGACGAGCTACGGCTTCTTCTTGGGCCTTGGCTTCTTTAATTTTATTAAGCTCTTCTTGTGTTTTAGAAAGTTCTGCTTTCATTGATTCTACTGAAGCGACAGTCTCGTTATAAAGCTTTTCGGCTTTATCTTTTGCAGCTTTTTCGGCGGCAATGGAATCGCGGTACTCCGCATCTTTTTGTTTGATAGCTTCAGCGAAATGAGTTGTCATTGAAGCGACAGCTTCTTCGCCAAACTTTTTTTCCAAAAGAGCAGATTTTAACTCTGTGATAAGTTTTTCTAAGTCCATATGGTTTATTATTTTTACATTTTTTCTGTCTAAAATGGAATTTGATTTTTTATTGGTTAAAAATGCATTGACTTCTTCAATGCAGTTTTCTGTAGCTTCAGTCTCTTCATTTTTCTTTTCGTCTTCTTGCACAGAAAACGACGGAGTGTTCTCAAATGCCACAACACCATTAACTTGTGCGGCTGGATTTGCAGTAAATCCACCCCCAAGAGGATAAATTTCTCCAACAATTAATCTATAAACTGGAGTGCCATCTTTTAATTTACCGGAACCACCCTTTGCTTTTAAAAACGGAGCAAACTCCTCGATCTGTTTTGGGTCAGTGATAATGTCAGCCTCTTTTAATGACTTGCTGCCGATAGCTAAATAATAATTACTAAAACCAATTTCCCAACTTGCAGAAATTGAATTATATAAAGAATCTTTTGAATCAGAATTTCTTAACATCAATGATGTAAACTTTTTATCAACTGTCTTATAGATCACTCCAGCTACAGACAAATAAACTGGATCAAGAGTTTGGCCAACTTCTTGTTCAGTTAAAAATTTATTATCACTCATTTTATTGAATGAATAATTTGTAATATGACCGACAATGCGCTCTTTATTATGCTCAATATTAAGATATTTATCCATGAAGCGCTTGGCAATTTTTGAGGCCGTGGCCCCAGAAATTCCATCGCCATTATTATTTATCATGTTTGGTACGGCAAGATTAAAAGAAACGCCAAGAAGATCAGGATTATCTTCGAAATCAACTTTGGGAGAAAGTTTTTTCAGTTCGTCCAAAGATGCTTTGGACACTTTAAATCTTTCGTCAGAAATGCCATAACAAGCAACAGCAACATTATCTAAAATTGTGCTATACTTAAATGCCATGTTTTATTTTACAGCAGAATGATATAAAATAGCCGCAGAATATTCATCAAGTAAAAATTCATCAGCCTTATCAAGAACAGATTGCATAGGGTGAAGTTTTTCTATTTCATCGACATTACCTATGCATTTTTGCACGTTTGAAACCCAATCTTCTCTTAAACTTGACGCGATAACTTTTTTACAAAGTGTTATCACGTTTGATTGCTGATCTGAATTTAAAGACGCTACTCCAAATTTCTTTGCGGTAAAGTCTTCCGCAGCTTTCATAAAGGCATCAATTTCATAAACAGTTGTTTGAATATCTTTTCTTGAGGCTGTTGTCCCAATTGGTCTTCCAGCACCAGACTCTTTTGGTATCGCGGTTGGAGTCGGTGCTGTGTCTTGAATCATTGGAACCCCGCCTATAATTGGATTGTAATACCCTTTCTCCCTATCTGAAACAAACTTTTCTTGCGCGGGAGCAAGATCATTTGGATTTGGAAGCTTACCATTACTAATTGATTCAATGCCTTGTTCTGGAGTAAGAATGCCAATTTCCATTAAACGGCTAATAGTCCTCATGTACTGGGTTTCATCTTTTAAGTCAATCTCAGTAAATTTCGCCATAGGCCAAGTGCGAAACCCCAAATCTTTTGAAATGCGAATAATTTCTGGCTGAAGAACATCATTTAGAAAAGCATTTCTAGCTTCTTTCAAGCGCTCCATAAAAAAGCTAATTTTCGCGCTTTGACCGTTATATTTCTCATTACCAAGCATAACGTTCATCAAACCTTCCTTAATGTCTTCGTTTAAAACTTCATATTTTTCTTTACCGATAACTTTTTTTAGATCAGGAATTATGAAATCAGCCTTTGTTGTATAATCGGAAACAAGAACGCGACCAACGCTTTCGTTCATAAATAAGTTTTGCATAGCTGTCATGTTGGCGGGATTAATTCCACCCTTGTCTGGTTCTGCTCCCATCGTAATTAACAAAATTACGTTTTCCACAGTACGAGCAATAGCTTGATCGATGCGTTTTAATTCGATTTTTGCGTTAATATCTTCAAGAACAGGATAAGAGAAAGGAACCGCAAATGGCTCATAATCTTGTTTTTTATAAAAAGAATAAAGTAAATATTTTGGGTCAAGTTTCATTTTCAAACCATCTCTGAAATACTGTTTACCTTTGATTTGTTTTTGAACCTCTGGATCAAATCCATTAAGAAGTTCGACATCAGTATCATCTTTGGGATTTTTTAGACGTTCGAGTTCATATTCGGAAAGAATTTTTTCGTAAACCGCTTCCGCAAACGAACTAGAAATCTTCGCGACAATGTCGTATGGATTAATTAAAATATAACGAAGAGGAACTTTGTTGTTTTTTATGCCGTTTTCACTTAAACCAGAAAGTAGTTTAAAATCCTCTGCATTAAATTTACCGTCGATTCTATAGAGAAAAATATTTCCACTACGATAATATTCGCGAAAATATTGATCTTTTAATTTCCAAAGCTTGATTTTATTAAACCATTTTTGGAAAAACTCCCTGCTTCTTTCAGTCCCCCCTTCAAGATAAACATCGGTATTCGCGAATTCAGTAGCTATATCTATAGTGTTTCTGACTATCGCGACATTAGCATATGCTTTTTGACAAAGCATAATTGCGTCTCTTATATCTACTCCATCTTTTGTATATTCATAAGGCAAAAGTCCTTGACTTAAAAGCGAATATCTACCAATATTAACATCTCTTCCATTTCTCGGAACTTTTGTTTTTGTTGAAGACTGGTTGTCTTTCGTCCTTGCGTATGAAGCCTGAGATATTTCTTTGTAGAAAGACTCTCCCATAAGTTTCGGCTCATAAGAAGCTTGAGAAACTTGAACAGTCTCGACTTTATTAAATTTAGTCCAATAATCAGATTTTTTATTATATTGGCGTGCCATTTTTCTTATATTAAAAGTTACACTAAAAGTATCAAAAGTACTTTCAATAACTTTTACCGAGCGAAAAACGGGGCAAATGTAGAAGTACTTTTTTCGACTTTCACATCTATCATATCAAAATATACTTTAGTCATCCAATTACCTAAAACCAAACAGGAGTAAGAGTCTTTTCTCGTTTTTTCTGCTCCGCTTTGTTTTTTTAACTCTGGCGGCAAATCAAAACTCTGGTGTCCATTAGCCGTTGTTGTAGGCATTATAAGAGAGCATTGCGCTTTTACCAATTCTATCATATCAGCCTGATGGTCAACAAAATCGACCATTTTGGCTTCAATACTTTGGCTATCTTCTTGGTCTCGAATAAATTTTAAACTTTTAATTGGGATAGTTTTATTTTTTTGGGTGGTAAAATCATTATCGACCGCTTCTGCTCCAAAAAGAATTTTCCTATGGTCGAAGTTTGATTGCAGCAGCTCATTAGCATATCTAATCCATGAACTTGTTGGTATCCGCAAGTAACAAATTTTATTTGCGCTTTTGTTATATGCATTTCTTGCTTTTCTTAACTCATCTTGATAAATTTCTGGCGTATCAAAATCAGCTTCATATATCTTAATTTCAATTTTACTATTTTTAAATAATTCGCTTTCGTTTGCGGCGTTTATAAATTGTAATCCACCATTATAGTCACCACACATTGCAACAATATTAAAGTGATTAAATAAATAATAAAGATATTCAATATGTTTTCTCAAATTTGTTCCTGAAAGCGCATAGTTATGAACAAGAATTCCCTTTCGAGCCGCTTTATCAATTTTTATTATATTCATGGCAAAGTCGTCAGAAGATTCATTTTCTGCCCACGATGGGTCAAAGCTTAAAATATATTCGGCATTTTTTTCGCCAGCGACTTCAATTGACTGTCCTTCACCAGCTTTGATTGTGCATTCGTGCATTTTACTAAGTTTAAAATAACCAGACGAATCATCAACAAACTGTGAGCCAAATTCTCTTTTAAATTGCGATTCGGACATCGTTGCTTTAGCTTGAGTTAGTAAGCTCTCATCGTATAAACCGTTAGGAGCTACATCGTAAGAAAAATGTAAAATTGCTCTACTAGCAGAAGCTTTAGCATTCTTTTCGGGGACCATTATCAAATCCTCGTACTGCTTGTATAATTTATACATATATTCAAACTGATAAGACGCAGACGAAAGAACGACGATTTTATTATTAGGCCAAATAAATCTGTTCTCTTCTTTTAATTCTCCGCGTTTTATAAGCTCGGTCTCTAAATCATAAACTTGTTTTCTTTCGGTCGGATTTTGAACAACAGAAAGAAACGGGATGATAACTTCATTGAAAATACGATCTGGCATTAGTAAAAATTCATCAATCATCATACGGTGAAAACGAAAGCCACGAAGCTTTTCACCATCACCCAAAGGTAAACAAGTAATTTTGCTGCGCCCAATATCCATTGTCCATTCATCAGAGCTTTTGGATACTTTGGTGATACATTGTTTTAAAAATACCGCGTTAGGCTTTTCAGCGATCTCTTCTATCTTTCGGAAAATCATCTTTGCTTGACGGAATGTTTTACTAACAATGCCAATGTGTACGCCTTGATTTAATATCGCATCCAAAGAAGCGAACACTGCACAGGTAAAGCTCTTTGATAATCCACGACTCCATACCATCATAGAATAATCTGTTTCAAACATGGTTTTAATTGCCATGTGTTGAAATGGAAAAAGTTTGACGCCGCAAATAATCTCCGAAGAAAATGAAATATTTGAACGCAAGAATTTGTAGAGAAGAATTTTGGCCTCTCTTTCTTCAAGAAATCCTCGCTTATTAAGAATTTCTTGATTTACGTTACGGAATAAGCCGTTTCTTTTTTGATTTCCTTCGATCCAAGCCATAATAAATCCTTGTCTAGAAAATATTGAACGTCCACGCCCCAAAGAAGACTGCCGATTGCAGTCAACTTGGGAATTAGAATTTCACTATTAGTTCTATTACCTGAAAATATAAATTGGCAATATCCCGCAAACTCATGTTGCAGCAATCTCATGTTGTGGTATATGAATTTCAAATTCGCCTTATGAGGAGTAAAGTCGTTATTACTCTTTATACGTTCTAAAGTAGATTCGACAACTATAAACAAATAACATTCCATTTCCTTGCATCTTTGTAGCTCTCGCCTAAATCTATTCAAGTTATCTCCAACTAAAGTTCCTTTAAAATCAGATTCAGACTTTCTATCAACAAAAGTTTTTGTATAGTTGGCCCCACCAGCGGTATAGTCACCAAAATCTAATTTAACCTGTCTCTCTCTTTTGAAACTCAAGGGCTGCTGCTCTCTTGTATCAACAAAAATTTCAACGTCAGAAAAGTCTTCGCGAAATTTTTTAGGCAAACTTTTTCTAAACATAGTCTCAATTTTGATCTCGTCGCATATTGCAGAATATGAACCAAAATATTTTTTATAAAGATCAATAGTTGGCATATCACTAGTTTCCAACTCTAAATGACATGGTGCATATTTTAAATCTTTACTCTGCACCCTATACACTAGCATTTTTTTAATCTGCTCTCTTACCTTTTCTGGAGATTCTATTTCACACCACCTTAAAAGCTGCTCTCTATTTTCGAAATCTTTTTCGAAATATGACTCTTTGTCTTTAAACTGCAAATAAGTCCCTGTTAAAAGATTTTTTCTTGGGTAATGAGTAGCGTAATACTCATTAATAGTAATCTTGTGCTTTTTTAAATGCGCGTGGAGACTCCTTTCTGAAGAAAAGGAACTGCGGCAAATTTTGCAGCAGTTAGAGTCGTTAGGTTGCATCGTCTAATGATATTCCTAATATACGAGCTTTCCATTCTACCATAGTCTCCATTTTTTTAGCTTCATCGATAACTAAAGACTTTTGCATTTCTGCAATTTTAATCATATTTGCTCGCTCTTCTTCGTCTTGAAAAAGTTGAACGATAGAAAGAATAGAGGCGTTTTCTTTTTGTTTGGAAGAAATTCTCTCGCGCCTGTCTCCTTGTAATTTTTTAATTAAGCTTTCTACTCGGCCTTCGCATTGATGATATTCACTGCTTTTGGCTTTTATAATTTCGGCCAAACGAATACTCATTTCATTCTGCTCTTGCGTCTCTTCAAACATTTTGTTAAGTTTGTCCAAGTGTCGAGAGATAGTTTCTAGATTGATAATCTCTTTGCAAACGTTCATATACAAATTAACTTCATCAGCAGTCAAATCAGGCTTGTCCCATGTCATGCGGATAAATTCTTGCTCAAAAATATTCCTGTCATCTTCTGCGGTATAGCAATTTATAATCTTTTGAAATCTAGAATTCCCCAGATTAATAGAAAGTTTTTCCGCACACATTTTGTGATGTCTGGTCAGTTTATCTTTATCTATTTTTTCTCCAGTTGCCTCATTAATTCGGTTAATAACTCTTTCTATTGATCGCGGCGTTTGGTATTTAACAAAAATGGCGTCGTCAGATACCCCATTGTTTTCGCAGCCAGAATTTCTAATATGAGCGGCAACAGTTCTATGCTCCAAACCCATTGTTGATATTGGCCTATCTGAATAAAGAAGTTCAGCAATTCTCAGGCTAGAAATGCCATTATTGGCTTGCTCTTCTATAAACTGTTCCTGTTCTGGGGTAAGGTGCAGATCTCCAACCTTTTCGTACTTTGACGTTTTATATTGTATTTTATTAGAAGCTAAAAGAGACCTTATCGCAATGCCTTGTTTTGTGCGCCCGTCTAGACTTTCGTCATTAAAAAATTTGCGCGTAATACTATTTAAATCTGGAAACTCTTTTGATATTTCCAATATTTTCTTTTTGTCTTCTTCTGAAAAGCTTATTTTATTATTAACCACCTAAAATATCCTCGTTTTGTAAAATTTTAATTGCGACTTGTTTAAATATTTTTTTAAGATTTTTGATCTGCTTATACCCAGCTTTCTTGCCCTTTTCATTTGTTTTGTATCCCATTTCTATCGCAACTTTTTCTTCATCTATCCCATCAATGTAAAGCCTAGAATAAACCTTATATTGTTTAGGCGCTAAACGATGCTTCATTTCTTCGTGAAGTCTTGCCGCGCTACCTATAATATTAAAATTTAAATCTCTCATCTCTTGGATAGATTCAAAATGATTTTCTATAGAGACGGAAAGTTTAACATCATATGCGGCTTTCTTTGTTTTCTCCCATTTTCTATACAATTGGCATTCTGAACATTGTTTACCGCTTGGTGTGATAGAGCAAGCTGGGGGGTGATTACCCAAATTGAACTTACAAGATAAACATGGACGAACATAATTTGAATAATTATTTCGTAAAAGATTTTTAATTTGATTGACGGTGATGCGCGCAATCCAAGGCTCAAGTGGACGATCTTGTTTCCACATCTCCCATTTTTTGAAAATATGGAAACGAATTATTTGCGCGACATCTTCGTAATCCATCCAAGCAACGGCTTTAAGTTGCCAGATATACCTGTGCTTTTCTATGATTTTATCAACTACGTCTTGCTTATCTTCGTATTTAATCTTGTCTGACTTTTGTAGTTCCATATTTGGTAGGAGATAAGCTATCTATCCCACCAACTCTTTTTGGAGTAAATTTCCTTACTCCAGCTTGAGGGTTCCGCGATAAATCTTCTAAATTAAAAGCTCTGAATCCGCCCTCCATTTCAATCTCGACATCAAGATTATCTATGTGAGGGAGTTCGTTGATATTTGTATTATCTTCCGAATCTTCTTCTATATCATCTTGATGTGTATTTCTACTTGGCTTTTTTTGTACTTGCGATGAAGCCTTGCCGTTCATAGGAGAACCGCATTTTGAACAAAAGTTTGGGGCGAAGCCGCTATATTCGTGTTTCGCGCCGCAATTTGGACAGAAAGCGCTTGCCATATTAATTTATAAGTTTACTGTTGAGATTTTCTAGCTTTACCAATATTGTATTTGTATATCGTTGAATTTCAATTTATTAATTTGATTGTTCGAAAGGAACCCTGTTTTTCTTTATACCCTCTTCGTAATCGATGTTTTTAATTTTTCTGATAATAAATTTTAAAATTTCGCTGCGTTTTATATCTTCCTCTGTGAACTCGAACGAAAAAACTCCATGTCGCTCGGAATCTTCGTCTGAAAATAAATTGTAAAAGTCGAAAAATCCATTTTTACCCTTGATGTCTGATTGCATAAAATCTCCGCATAGGAAAATTTTACTCCCATCCCCGATTCTGGTAAGCAGGGTTGTGATTTCCTTGAATGTAAAATTTTGCACTTCATCTGCTATTATAATTTTATCTGTTAAAGTGCTACCTCTAAGGAAATTAATGGGAGTCGCAGAGATTGAACCAGCCTCTTTTAATCGGTGAGCGTCAATGGCTTCAATTATTTCTTGGACTTTGTCTTCAAGAGGAAGTAGGTATGGTTGAAACTTTTCACCAATTGTTCCTGGCAGCGAGCCAAGAGATTTTTCACCGCTTTCAGCGATTGTTCTAATATAGATAATATCTTTTTCATTGTGGTTGATGAGGTTGAGCGCCGCGTAGACTGCCATAAAAGTCTTTGAAGTTCCCGCTGGTCCAGCGACAAAGACTATTTTGGTCTCGTCTCCTAAAAGTATTTTTAATAGCTGTTGTTGTTTATCAGTGAATTTGAATTTACGCTCTTTGAATTTTATTTCTGTTTTCATCTGCGGAATAATTACTTCCGAAGATGCCGACTTTGTTTTCTTGGGCTTTTTTGCCATAAAATTACACCATCTCTTCGATTATCTGTAGCCCTCCTTTCGCTACACCGTTACTATCAATCGAAACTGTCTGAGAATTTAAAACACCAGACATGTAAAATGAATTTCCGTCTGCCATCGTTATTGAGCCAGAAACCGTTGTGTTAGGTTGAAAATCAGAAAGCCAATCAATATTGGATATACCATTTATTTGCAATGATTTTGTTATTTTACTTACGCTAACTTTTGTTGGGTATGTGCTTCCTATTTCAAAATTAGCTGCTCTGTCGATCTCAATACTAAAATTTAAATTTTCGTACTCGTTAATTTGCTGCGTAAAATTAATTCCTGACAAATTAATTGTCATGTTTCTCAATGGAGAAATTACTCCTGTTTCAACTGTTTGACCGTCGTATACATATATACCACTGCCTGTCGCAAGACCATAAGAATCAAACTGCATGTCTAAAAACATGGGCTTCCAAGGCTCAAGAGAAAAACTCATGCTTTTTAAAAAGCATTTGTCAAATCTATACGAAGGTACATGAATAAAAGATCCACTTGTAAAATCTCCAGTTAATGCGAGAAATCCAGTGAATTGATTAACTCCAGCGCCTGTTACGGGCAATACTGTTGTAGACACAGACGAGCTTTTAGGCCCAGTTTGAATATAATAATCTAACTCTTGACCAATTCTTTTTATTCTTTTTAATTGAGTTGTATTATTGGCGTTAAAATTAGATGCGTATAATACGTTACAAACTCCTGTGCTTGTATTTTGCTCATCTCCATTGGACACAAATGCCCGAATATTATTATATGAAACGTAAGCCATTAGAATTTATTCTAATTTTTTTTTGATATTTTAAAGCCTAATTAATAATTTACACTTTTTTGAGGGAAAACCATTGACAAAGGAAATTTTTAGAGTAAGATATTTTTTATGACTAGAATAGTCGTAATTTCAGACACTCATGGTAAGCATGGCGCTCCTTTGCCAGACGGAGACGTTCTCATACATTGTGGTGATTTCTGCTCTCATGGCCAATACAAAGATGCAATCCAATTTTTGGGTTGGTTTCAAGCGCAACCTCACCAAAGAAAAATTTTTATTGCTGGAAACCATGATCTTGTTTTTGAGCAAGGTTCGCACCATGATATTGAAATGCTCACGCATATCTTTTTGAATGATTCGACCAATTATCTCAACGATAGCGGCATCAACCTTTTCGGAATAAATTTTTGGGGTAGTCCTGTTCAACCTCGCTTCCTCAACTGGGCGTTCAACAGAGATAGAGGAGAGGATATTAAAAAGCATTGGGATAAAATCCCAAGCGGCACCGACGTTCTCATTACTCATGGCCCACCTTACAAGATTTTAGACGAAGCTCCTCGCTCGAATTTTGGCTCTTATGAAAATGTGGGATGCAAAGATTTGCTAGATAAGGTTTTAAAAGTTAAACCTAAATTGCATGTCTTTGGTCATATCCACGCTTCAGGTGGTCAGATTTTTTCTACGGATCACACCATTTACGCTAACGCCTCAATCTGCACTGAGGAATATGTTCCGCTCAACAAGCCTTTTATTTTCGACATTGACGAAAATAAGAATATCGATATTATAAATATACACTAACATGGATCAAAAAAACATTAACAGAGAAGTTTCTATGGAAGAGGTTAAGAATATTATTCTTAATCTTTATAAAAATCTAGATAAAAATAATATTCACTTCAATTCTGTAACAGCTGACGATGCTTTTTTTGATGAGCTTCAGGGTTTGCTGGAAAAGCATTTCGATTATCCTGATTATAAAAATTATAATTAAAGATGAACGGTAAAGGATCAAAGCCTAGACCTCCTTCTGTTTCTAAGGAGGAATTCGACAAAAATTGGGATGAAATTTTCGCTAAAAAAGCAAATGTTCCGATAAAAACACTTGACAACGGCGACCAATTCATTGAGATTCCTAAAGTGCTACTAGATGGTTTGGGCTGGAAAGTAGACGACGAAATCATTTGGGCCGAGCAATCTGATGGCGTATTTAAATTAACTAAAAAATAACATGGGAATGTTCGATAATATATCTGTAGCAGACAAGCTTCCTTATTCACAGGAAATGATTGATCTTGGTTTGAACAAGAACAATAGAGATTTTCAAACCAAAGATTTAGATTGTTCATTGTCTGAATATTGCATTCAGCATGGTGAACTTTTCGAGAAGAAATATAAAAACCAAAGGTGGATTCAAGCCGATCCAAAAGGCAAGTCTTTTGCTGACCGTGCAGGACGCATGGAAAGAACTGATGAGTATTGGGATAAAGTAGATTTGCACGGCGTCATTCATTTTTACGATAACCAATACGATGTCCAAGATAAGTGGGATTGCTGGATAGAATTTAAGGCAATTTTTACAGATTCAAAACTTGAACGCATTGAACTTTTTAAGTTTGAAAAAACTGATAATCAAGGAAGAAAGGAGCAGTCAAAAAAATGGGAGGAGAGATTGGATCGCGAAAATAATCTCTGGTATAATAAATATTTTTTTCACACTGCTCCCTTTCTCTGGTTCAAAAGAAAAATCTGCAACAAGATTGCGGATGGAATTATTTTCGTTGGTCAAAAAATGAGAGGATATTAAAATGAAATATAAAACAATACCAAGTGCATTGCCAATTGAATACGAGAACAAATTGATCAAGCTTTACAGAAAGCCTTGGGCATTATCCGTGGAGGATTGGGATATTTTTGAAGCCGAGATAAAGAAGAAGCATCCAATTCAATATTTCTTTAGAGAAGAGTTGACTCTAAAACTCTGGGTTTGCAGGAGAAAATTAAACGATTATATTTGGGCAATTAGAAACCGCATCTCTAATCCAAGAAAAGAGATGAGAAAAATTGTGTTTCCCGCTAGATATGAAGATCTGCCAGAGATTATATTTAATTTTAATAAACAAGTTATTATAGAAATTTACGAAAGAGAAAAATATTTCGATAAAATTGAGCCTTCGTCGAATAAATCAAAAAGCGGACAATTCGAAAAAAATTTGAAAAAATATTATAAATATGTTACTGAAACAAGACCGCAAATGCTTAATGAAGCTGATAATTCCCTCCCAATGAAAATATCAAAGCTGAAGGCAGACTTTAAAAAGACCAAAACTTGGGCAAGGAAACATGAAACGATAGATAAACTTGATAATGAAATGTGCGTTTGGGTAAGCGCTAACAGAGAATATTTTTGGACATAATATGAACCCTAAAATTCTATTTAAAATATTTTTTACTCCATTTAGATTTTTAATTTGCGTTCCGCTTTTTTTTCTAGCCTCTATAATCTTTTTCATTGGTTTTTGTTTTTATGATGAGGCGTTAAAAGATTACTCCGAGTCATTAAAGTCTTTGTGGATATTTGCTTCAAAAGGTGGAGAATATTACAGCTAATCATTTGGTAAAGAAGAAATTGATCGCTTAACTAATATTTTACATGGATCAAATAGAATTACTAAGCAGAATCCCGAAAGAGCATTACACGACTCACGAAGGGAAACAGATTAAAGTAGGCGAACTGCTTTCAATTTTAAATAAAAAAAATACTAATCATGCGTCTTCTCGACGCAAATTGCCGAAAATAAATTAAAATTTTTATGATAAAAAATAGAGTATTTTTGCCAATTTTATTTAAAAAATTAAATATAAAAATAGGAGCAGAGCTTGGAGTTGCGGCTGGATTTTATAGTTATAGGCTAAATAGCGCTTATGATTTTGAAAAATTTTATTGTATAGATAAATGGAATGATCATCATAACGAAAATGAAAAAAATAAAGTTGAGATTTTATTCAAAAATAAAAAAAATGTTACAATAATACATTCTTCTTTTTCTGATGCCGTAGTTAATTTTCAGGACAATTTTTTTGATTTTATTTATATAGATGGATATGCGCATACTGGACAAGATGGCGGTAAAACATTAAGAGAATGGTTCCCAAAACTTAGAAAGGGCGGAATTTTTTCTGGTCATGATTACTGTCCAAAAAGGTGGCCAAAAACATTTTTTAATGTAAATAAATTTTTAAAGGAAGAGCTTGGATATAAAATACATGTTACTCGCGAAAAAACAGATCCATCTTGGTATATAAAAAAATGAGTAACTTTACAATAATCAGCGGCTTTACTTTAAAAACTCCATACGAGTCAGAGGTAAAATTTCTTAAAGAATCTTTAAAAAAATTTTCTTTAACTGATGAGCCGCCCGGTTTCCAGGCTCAAGAAACATAAATAAAGTGGGGAAATTTCCCCATTTTCTATAAATGGGGTAGGGGGGTATAAACCTCTAATACCATAACGCCTTATATATTGGGCATTAACCCCATTATTGTTCAATATATAGCACTATACTGTGCATTAATAAGACCTGATCGAATAGTTATTAGAATATATAAGAACAAAGAGAGAGAATAAGCATTTGGAGTATGGAAAATTGAAGTAGAGCGGATTAAATACCACCCCCCGCCGCGCCCCACAGAAGCGCGGGACGCGATTTTTAATTAATGGGGGAGAGTGTCAGGCACGACGGCGACCTCAACCCCACACCAATTTCGGGAGATAGAGCTTCTCGAACTCCTCTAGTTCGCTCGGCTCAAGCTTCGCTCCATCTACGAACGCAGCCCATTCGACCCAAGAGTCATCGCCGCAATCGCCTTGAACGTGCAGCTTGTAATCTTCTACTTCCTTACCGTTAATCATCATTTTGTTTTTCATGCTCTGAAGATACCACACGCGCCCCGCATTGCAAGCGGAATTTCATTTTTTTCTTTGCGGTTTTGTAAGTAGCGCAACGACAAGGACTAAAAACACAAGAAGGGAAAACAAGTCCCCGTTCACTTGCTGGCCTCCAGTTGCACCACGAACCCCGTTGCGTCTTTCTTACCGTCGCCCTTGACCTTGAGGCCAACCACCACGTTGCGCTTGTCGAGAAAACGCAAGTCGCTTTCGTCACCGTTGACTACTTCGAACCCTTGCCACGTTGTGGGAAGAATGCCAGCGAACACCACCGCAACGTTACCACCTGCACGCAATACGTCCAGAGCTTGCGCCTCGTTGCTCTCGCTGCGCGAGAAAGTCAAATGGTAGTTGCTGGGCATTGCACCTTTGACAAATTGCAAGGCGCGAATCGGGCTTTTGCTGTAGTCATAAAATTGCACAGTAGGGAACGCAGCGAACACGCCCAGCCGCTCCCACGCGATGTCAGATGTTCCATTGAGACGAACACAAGCACGCATTCCTTGCTTTTCGCAACTAGCAACGAAAGCGCGGATGTCTGCGAAAAGAAGAGCCTTGAACGTTGGCGTGTCATCGAAAAACAATTGCGTGCGACGAATACGCGCTTGCTGCACGTTGGACATCTTGCCACGCCCTGCCGAATAAAGGCACGCAAGCGTGCAACCTTTCGAACGATTACCGCAGACTTCGCCGCGCCCAGCTTGACGCGCTGGCGCAAGGTAGAGAATAGCCGTGAGCCATCCGAAAGCTTCGCCCTTGCTAGTCTTGGCATCCGAGCCAACCGAAAGAAGATTTAATTTCATGCGCGAGAGAGTAGGCCATGCGCGTACACTCGCAAGAAAAAAAAATCAGTTGCAAACGCTAGGGAAAAAAGGCGGGAAGTTTGACACGCTGCGCCGAAAAGGCGAGAAAAAAAAATTGAAAAAAAAATAAAAAAAGACTTGACAGGAGGGGGTCCGGGCCGGGCCCGGTCAAATTTTGTCAAGCAAAAAAATGAAAAAAAATTGCGTGCCAACTGCACAAAAAAAATGACTTGGCACGAAAATTGTCCGAAAAAATAATCAAAAAAAAACTTGTGTGCGGCTCTTTTTTCTCCATACTCTGAGACATGAAAAATAACAATACGCTGAAAAAGGGTTACCTCTACTTCCACACTAAGCTCGCTCGCGTGGAGCGCATCGTGACGGTCAATGGCAAGACGATTGAGCACCGTCACCACAACTTGTCCAGCGTGTCCAACGCGAACAATTTCCGCCGCGCAACCCGTGAGGAAGTGATGGCCTACCTTGGCAAATAAAAATTCGAAAAAGCAAAAAAAACGCTTGCAACCCTCCTGTCCCTCCCTATTCTTTACAGCATGAACTCCGACAACATCCGCGACATTGCTTTTGCCTCTCTCCTGAAGATGGAGTTGAGGCATCCTTTTTTGCCTGACTCAATCCCTACGGAAGCCCACGCTGCGGTTAAGGCTTGGCTCGCTGACCGTCTCGCAGACGCCGAGGCTTACGCCGAGACTCGCGCCGAGGCTTTCGAAAAACGCACGAAATAAAGCTTGCAACTCTCTACTCAACCCTTACTCTCTTTTTTATGAATAAACATTCCCTCACATGGATCGACGGCTTCATCCTGGACATCGACGGCTGCGTCATCACTCCTCGCGGTGGTGCGCCGTTGCAAGATTTCGGATGCGCCAACGGGCTGCCAAATAGCTGGTTCGCCCAGTTCAAAGGCATGAAAAAATATGAGTTCGACACGGCTCGCTGCCTCACTCGTTACGTCGTGCCAGAAGCTGGCGTGACTTACACCATCGATTCTTCGGATTGATATAGTGGGGCTATATAAAGCCCCCGCCTTTACTATATAGTGTCTATATAACGCTATATCAAACATTATATAGGGTGAACCGGGCCCGGCCCGGTCCATTTTTTGTCAAGAAAAAAAACGCATCAAATACCAAAAAAAAATGAAAAAAAATTTGACTGCACGAAAAACCGAGTCATTCTCTCTCCTGTAACCATCATCATCCTATGATCAACCTCGCCCTCACCCCCACCGACGCTGCCCTTGTCCTCGCTGCCCTGCGTAACTCCGCGCAGGACATCAACGCCCCGCAGATTGACGCCCTGATCGATATCGTTCAGTACAAAATCAACCTCGCGGAACGCGAGGCCGACGCGGAGGAGAGCGACCTCTTCCGCAGCGACGCCGAGGCTGATGCCGAACGTTGCCGCGAAGACTGCGAGCCGATTCACGACTACCACAAACCCTGGGGAGGATGACGGGGTCTGATCGGGGGGCGCAAGCCCCCTTTTTTTACAAATTTTTTACAAACCGGGCCCGGCCCGGCCCATTTTTTTGTCAAGAAAAAAAAGAAAAAAAATTGAAAAAAAATCTGAAAAAAAGTTGACCGCACGGAAAAAACCATCATTCTACCCCGTATGAACCTCATCAACTCCCTCCCCTCCACCGCCGCCGCCGAAATCGCCACTCTCTCCCCTGCGGAGATTGCCGAGATGGACGCTTGGTTTTCTTTCGTTGATTCCGTCAACGATGAGATCGAAGCGCGTTGGGTGCAATTCGCGGCGGATGTTGACGCGGGGGTGCGGTAAGCGCCCCTTTTTTTTCTTTCACTTTTTTCTTTACTCTCACCGATTTTTTCTTATTCTTCCCCCTATGAATCAAATTACCGATACCGCCTCTGCCTCTCTCACGCCTTGGACTCCTGACCCCAATCTGAAATGGGACGTTGTTTTCGACAACCTCTGGGAGTATCGCCCCGCTCTGCGCGGCGTGACCCTCCAGCAGATTCGTGACCACGTTGACGGCGAATTTGCTGACGCTCAGGTTCGCGATGAGTTCTTTGATCTGGACTTCTACGATCCTCGTCAAGGCATCCCCATCTATGCCAGCTATCTCGACTTTCGAGACGATCACTTGCTTGCTCGGTGCTACCTTAGCAAATAAGGTTGGGGCGTAATTTTTACAAATTTTTTACAAACCGGGCCGGGCCCGGTACGTTTTTTGTCAAAAAGGGGCCAAATCATTATTTCGTATTTATGTATTTGCTGTTAAGCGCCGGGCCTGGCCCGGTCCCCTTGTCAAGCTTTTATTTCGTATTTTTTTATTTGCTGATTGTTCTTTTTCTGTTGCATTTGCCGATTTTTTAATCAGAATTCTAACCATGAAAGTAACCAAACGCTGCCAATTCACAGGCGATCTCCACACGATGGATTTCCCCGACATGACTCCCAGCCAATACCATGAGGCTATGGCCAAGTGGGAAAACGGCGCTCTGATTCAAGAAGCTTTTCATTTTCTGCTCGCTGATGAGCGCGAGTTCATCATGACTGGAACTCCACCGCACATCTGGTACAAAATTTTCTCTGATGGTGGTGGCTCCGATTAACACATGAAAATCAAAACAGAAGTCTACTTCAACCTACGCAAGCACCTGCTGTCGATTCGTGTGAATGGCAAGGTAGTTGCACACGCTCCTGCGATCACTCTGGAAAATCCCACGTTCCACGTTAGCGAATCGGGGCGTCAGCGGGTGCTGAAGAATCGGCGCAAGAATGTTCACGCATGGATTCGCGGCGATTGGGACAACTACCTCCGCACAGCAATCAGTCAAGTTATCCCCGAAAATTCTGTCGAGGTGACTTACAACCCTTACAAATACTCAACTTTTGTGCTTGCAAAGGATGGGTCGCCAATTAAAAATGCCCGTTACGTTGCCATCTACGGGAAAAGAATCTTTGCTCAAACATGAAAATCAAACTAAAAAACTATTCGATTACGCTCAACAAATATGCCCTGCCCGCTATCATTCGCAAGAACGTGAGGATAGATTGGGTCAATCTGAAGGAAGGCCACGATGGCGACTATGACCCCAACGATAAAAATGACGAAAATCTTTTGCGGTTCGATGTGTCACGACTTGTGCGTGAGCCATCTGGCCGCTTGCGCTGGGAAGGCATTGAAGACGGCAGCTATTGCACCCAAGTAATTGCCAGCACTCCTCACACTCAACTTGTTGAGCATCTTGTTCATTTTCTTGACACGATCTACGACGATGTTAGTGTCCACGGTAAAGCGAAACGCCTTTGCGAAAGTTTAAGCTGGACGAAATAACCTCAACAAACAAATCATATGCCTAACTGGTGTTTTTGCAAACTGCACGCCTGCGGCGATCTCACTCGCTTCAACAAGTGGCTGGAAGAAAAGGAGGGTTTTTCTTTTTCTGCTATCCACCCCATGCCAAAAGAGTTAAAGGAATCTGAACCATTCAACGGCAATCATCCGCGCCGCCACGAATTCAAGCGCAAATATGGTGCGACTGATTGGTACGATTGGCGCGTGATTAACTGGGGAACCAAGTGGGACATTGACGATGTAAACATTCAGGAATGTGACCCAACGATGGTTTCGCTTCACTTCTCTACCGCTTGGTCTCCTCCTCAAATGGCAATTCAATCTCTCGCTGCTTTGTTCCCTGAATTAAAATTCAAGCTCGCTTATCTTGAAGAGGGAATGGGTTTCGTTGGATATGGCACTTGGGAAAATGGCGAGTATCTGGGCGGAAAGCATGAAGACGATGCCTCAACCGATGCATGGAAACGCATTGCAATTGACGAGTTTAGTTGGGAGCCAATGGAGGAGAACGAAGAAGAAAGTCAATAAAAAAATCGGTGCCTCGCTGTAACTTTTTGGTTGCGGCTTGGCACCGGGCCGGGCCCGGCACAGGCGTGTCAAGCAAAATCTTCACCCTCTACCACAAAAAAAATTCAAAATAAATCTTGCAGAACGCGCACACTCTGTCATTCTTTTGGGAGATGAGCAATGCCGCTCCAATTTTAATTCAAACTGTTCCCCATGATTGCTGACACTCCCTCGCTTATCCTCGCTTATCGCTTGCTCGCTTTTCGGAGCGCACTAAAGCTCGAAACTCTCGGCTTGATCAGTTCACGCGGCTCGGTTTCAAACGATGTTCGCAAACTGTGCAGTTCCCGCACTCGCGACAAAAAGAAACTGCTTGCAGAATACGAAACTCACCTCAAGGCTCACAACATCCTCAAATCATAATAACATGAAACTCGTCATCACTAGAACCGACATTGAAAACGCCTTCGTCTACAAGTACGGAGTGCATCGTCACGAAATCGAAATCGACATTGTGTCGCAGCCCATTGTCCCCTCGTTCCCAAAGGTCAATTCGATTCACGACGCGGATGTTCGCGTCGCAATCGCATCGATTTTCGATGAGGCTATGACCATTCAAGACAATCACCGTGAGGGCAAGGAGGTTTCCCCCAACAAGATCAGCCTCATCAAAGCGGTTCGCACTCTCGTCCCCAACACTTCCCTCAAGGATGCCAAGGACTATGTAGAGAATAACCTGCTCAAATTGGATCACAATTTTTGATACATGAAACCCAAGATCGACCTTTCCCTATGCTAACTAAACCCACCCTCACGAACATCTCCCTTGCTGCTGAACTGTCGGCCAAGATGCGGTTTGCTCTGGTTCCCTCGACCATTCCCTACGAACACCACGAACAGATTCAGAAATGGCTGCGCGAAATGGTTTGCAAAGCCGAAGAAAATGCGGAGGCTTACGCTGAAAATTACCTGAAGACCCACGCGAAATGAAAACCACCACCGAAAAAATTTATGCCTACCTCCTGCAAAAATATGAATGGAACACCCAGCTTGTTGAAAGCCATCTTCGTTTGCGCGGCTTTGCGCCTGCTTCTACTGATGCTGCTTTTTGGGGCGGTTTCATCGCTGCGGGGGCAGAGCGATACGGTCAGCGTCTCGCGTGGAGAGATTGTTGCGGCGACTCTGATCTTGGAAGCGGGTGGGGAGGCTGATCCCCGCGCAATGGCTGCGGTTCGCGAGGTGATCGCGAATCGTGCCAAGAATAAAACGGAACTTGCCGTTTGCCTCGCGCCGAAACAATTTTCGTGCTGGAATAAAATTTCCCCGCAGCGTGGAATTGAAATTGCAAAGCAGCATCCGAAATGGTCGCAAGCTTTAGCTTTAGTAAAAAATAAATCGAATTATACAGGCGGCGCGACTCACTACCACGCGAAAAAAGTTTCCCCAAGTTGGGCGAAAAAGCTTGCGCAAACGGTGCAAATCGGCAATCATGTCTTCTATAAATAACATTATGAAAAACGGTCAACTGTGGTACAATACAATGACGCGCCGAGTGGAGCGCGTGATCGCAACGGGGCCGCGTGTATGCGCGACTTCTTTTCATCGCGAGGATCTGGCGGGGTGGCCTAACTCTTACTTGCGCCGCGCTACGGGTGGAGAGGTGAAGGAATACCTCGAAGGCGCAGAGGGTCGTCGTTCTGTAGTTACTACAGAGGGACGCCTCGCCTACGCATGATTGTATAACTTTTTCGGTGGAATAGTACGCAAGGAGAGCTTGCGGCACTGGGGGTTTTCGCCATTCATTAAACACCACCGAAATTATATAGTGTTTATATAGCGCTATATCAAACCGGGCCCGGCCCGGTCCCCCCCCTGTCAAGACTTTTCTCAAAAAAAGTTTTATGCCAAGCGCGAATTAAAATTCAGTTGGCACGAAAATTGTTCGCCGCCGCATCAAAAAAACTTGAAAAAGTTCTTGAGTCTGGTGCAGTTTAGCCCACGCTTTCCCTTGTCAGTTTAACCTCAACCAAATAAAAAAATGCAAGCGATCAACCTCCGTGTCTGCGGTGCAGACAATTCCGAAATCAGCCTCCCCGACCTCGCCAAGGTCGCGACTCCCAACGCTACCGATACCTACCAGCCCATCCCTCACGCGAATCTCGTTTCGATTTTCCGCGAGCAGATGAAGCTTGCGGGTCTCGCGATCAAGCAGGAAATCCACACGACTGCCCGTTTCGGTCAGCGTTACTTCGGTCTTTTCGAGATCGACATGGGCAAGCAAGGTTCCTCTGGTACTGTTGTGGGCCTACGCAATTCGCATGACAAGTGCTTCCCTGCTGGCTTCTGCGCTGGCAATGCGCCTTTCGTCTGCTCCAATCTAGTATTCCACAACGAAATTGTGTTTGCTCGCCGTCACACGACCAACGTTCTGCGCGATCTGCCGCAGATCGTTTCGCGTGGAATCGGTGCGCTCTCCGATATGTGGAACAAGCAGGAGGCTCGCGTTGCCAAGTACGAGGCGACCCCGTTGACCGATGACGAGGCTGGCACTCTCATCCTGCGCGGCTATCGCGCTGGCGCGGTTGGCAAGACGATGATTGCCGACGTTCTCGACCAATGGGAAAAGCCCGTGCATGAAGAGTTTGCCCCGCGCAATCTCTGGTCTCTGCACAACGCTTTCACCGAGGTGTACAAGGGCAACCTCATCGCGCTCCCCAAGCGGAGCCAAGCCCTGCACAGCATCCTCGACCCCTTCGCTGGTCTCAACTTGACGGTTGACCTGAAGCCCGAGCCTGTGGCAGTCTGATCAAACGGGGGGCGGTGACAGCGCCCCCTTTTTTTTTATGCTGCTCTCAGTCCTGTTTTTTTTAGTGCTGATAGCTATCTTACTGAAAAAAAAATTGCTATGAATGACAAAATCAAATTGGAGTGGATGCTGACACGTTATCAGATTCAACAGAAGCGAATTCAAAAAGCTCTGAAGAGTCTTGAGGAGCTTGGCGACAAAACGCCAGAGGAAGCCGAAAAGATGTTCGCCCGTGAGTCTGTAGTGACTATATACAGGCGCAACGGCTGGCTGAATGAAGATGAGCGTTGGAAGATTGCGTTCTACGCTCAAAAACTCCCTCGCCGCACTCGGCGCAGGGACTGCGCCCTGCACCTGTACGAGATCGCCGCAAAGTTTTCGGTGAGTCTCCCAACTGTATATAGATACTCCTACTATCAAGGCGAATGATTTAGCAGAATCGGGGGCGCGTATCGATAACACGCGCACTTAATATGACAAACGAACTAAATAAACAAATAAAAGATAAGCAGATTGTGATTGATTGTTTACTCGGATCTCTAGATTCCGCTCGATACGAAATCGAAAGATTGCGAGAGCGCATAGCCACACTTGAGGCTGAGAATCCTAAGCCTAAAAAGAAAGAGCGTAAAAGCCTACAGTCTTTTGTTCGCACATAGATATAACCCCCCCTCAATACTTCTTTTCTTAATTTTAGTAATAATAATAACCAATAAAAAAAAATACAAATGAATAAAAAATACCTGATCCTAGTTAATGCCAAGCTGAATCCCGATAAGCATGAATATAGTTTTTTCGTCAATAGCTTCGACCAAGCTGTTTATGATATTCAGGAAATCGCGGATGTTTCCAACGCTACCGTTGGCGAAACTAAAAAGTATATTCGTTTATACAAGATGAGCAAGGGTAAGCATGAAAATGAGATGGTAGCGACTCAAGTGAAGCTGTCCGTGAAGAATAACAAGGAGGACAGTTACTACGAAATAACAAAGGCGTAATATAACTAACCCCCGCCTATATAGTGCTGTATATAGTGCTATATAGGGCGGGGACCGGGCCCGGCCCGGTTGGGGAATTTTCCCCACTTTTTGACCCGGTTACCCGGTCACCCGGTCTCGCACCTTTATTTATTTATTATTAACTCATTATCGATTCACCTTTTATTTATTTAAGGTGCGCTCGTTAATGTTCCACATAGAACAATTTTTAATGCGTTTTATAATCTTTATGCTCAACTTCCTCAAATTGGAATGCGGTAACGTCTCCATATTTGCCGCAATCACTTAGATAACGAATCAGGATTTCGTATGCATCTTCTTCTGTCTCTGCGGTAATTTCGTCCACGAATTGTATTCGGAATGTTTTCATATTAATAAATTTCGAAAGGTAGCTCAGTCTCGGAAGTCTTCCACTTAGCTTCAGCAGCATCTCTTGTATCTGCGTTGATCAGAGCGTAATCACTCCACTCCAACTTATTCTTGGCGCGATTCGCGATCACCTCGCGAACCGCAGCCACATCACCGACAGCGTAAGCCGCGCCTACGTCCCAGTACCAGCGACCCATCCGCCTGCTCATGTTTGAGTCTATATCAATAATCTCTAATTCGATGTCGATGTTTGAGCGAGTACCTTGAATAACTCCGTCTTTGACCCAGATAGCCATTTTATTTTTATTCATAAGGAATTAACTCTTTTTTTGAAGATTCTCCAGAACCTTTGACCCTGCGGCAGTTAGCTTGCGTGTGCCTTCGATCTTCATGTAGCCCTTTTGAAGCAGAAAAACTTCAGAGTCGCGCTGAAGCGTAGAACGGCTCATACCAGTAATAGCCGACAGCATATTCAACGAGCAGTCGCCGCGATCTTTCAAAGCACGGAGAATCTGAATCTCAGTGTTGTTGAGTCCAGATGCGTTGATCCCGATCTTATCGCACAGATCGTTCCATTCTTTTACCCCAAACTCTTTCTTTGCTTTGGTGGCGCAGTAGAGTTCAATCTGCTTGGCTCGCTGCACGGAAGAGCGTGCGTTGCCACGAACTGTAGCAGCGATCTTTTCCAGAACATCACCCTTGAAGGAAATGTCTGGCAATATCTTCTCTACAATCTTAGCAACATCAGAAACTGTGTACGGTTGAAAGTCCACAGGAGTGAGGCGATCTTTGAGCGGCGCGAACAGTTTATCAGCCTCAGTAGTCGCGAGCATAAAGCTCTGCAACTTGAAGTTGAACTCGTACAATCCATCGCGCCAATTGATCTGTTTGGTATCCAGCTTCTCAGTGTTGAAAGCAGAAAGAAGCACGGTCATCAAGTCCTTGGGCAGCGCATGGCACTCGTCGAGCAACACCGTCACTTCGTTGCCTTGAATCACGGGTGCGAACACTTGCTCAAAGAACACCTGCGCGTTCTTGATTGTGCCGCAGTTGATTTCAAGGAACGAGCGAGGCGCACCGTCCTTGGCATTAATGCCACGCGCAGCTTCTTTCGCGAACTCGGTCTTACCCATTCCCTTTGCTCCCGTCAGCAGAAGAAAAGGGAACTTTCGGGTCTTAGAGAAAGCGTCGAGGTAGAACCCCAACTTCTTCTTGACATCTTCTTGTCCGACTAGTTCAGCAAAACGTTTCATTTGAGTATAGTTTAGAGCTTGGAGATTTTGAACTCGACCTTGGGCGAGGAGTCCTCACCTTCAGCTTCTTGAATGGTGCGCGAGACGGGTTGAATGGTCAAGCCCATTTTCTGAAGCCAAATCCGCGAAACAGGAATTGCGGAACTGGTGCCAACGAACTGGTCAAGGTCAGCGAGGCTGACGTTAACGAAAGAGGTCGAACCCACGGGGCGACCACGACCACGCTTAGTAACGGTAGATGTGTTATTCATACGAGGGAGAATGTACGAGGTTTTAATCCCTCGTCAAGCGTTTCTCGAATTTTTTTCAAAAAAAATCACCCTCAAGTTTCCAAGAGGGTGAAGTCACGATGGCTATTTTTAATTAATTTTTAATGCTCCTTGGCTTCAGTATTTTTGTTGGCTGTATCTTGGGTGGGGTTTTCGGTTGCCATCTTGGAGATCTGCGTGCGGGCTGTTGTTGGGGTGGTCGAGGTTGCTGGTTCATTTGGTGCCTTCTTCTTAATGAAGAAGAAATATCCTACGGTTAAAATGAACCCTGCTATCAACACCACAATCAGAATGAAAGCAAAAAATGGATGAATTGGAGGGGGCTGATTGGACGCCTTTTCTTGTTCAACTGGCGCCAATTGCAAAACATTTGTCGTTAAACTATCGCTAGAATCGTCTGATTTTTTGCGTTGAATATGAGCATCAATTACCGCATCTAGCTCCTTATTTGGCTTCTCCGCGTTCGCGTTTGATTTTTTAATATTTAATAAAGTCTCGTTCGTTTTTTGATTTACTAGTATATTTAAATCTTTTTCTTTCACCATTACATAGTTCTCTGCATTAAACGAGACCTGTGCAGGTTTATTTGGCGTAACTGGATTCGCGATTGGCTTATTTACCGAGTTCGCGTTCGTCTTCGGAGTTATAAAAACAGGGGCATTTTTATCAACTGTTTCTCCTCTTGCGTCTGTCCGGGGTTTTTTATTAAACATTGAACACCCGGTCAACAAAAGCACCAGTAGTATATTTAGCCCCAGCTTGCTCATAATTAGATATATTTACACTCTGTCAAGCTATGTTTGAGTTATTTGTCAAATGTCAATCGTGTTTTTTTTAAATACTTTTTTGATTGTTTTGGTTAAAGAATGTATTGACAGTAAGCTCTCTCTATGTTCTAATAAGCTTCGTAGTGTTGTATTGCAAAAACTTACGAACACAACTAGAGTTGTAATTGCTGCTAGCGCCAATCCGATTGGAACAACAACAAACAAAAACAAAACTAGGATAAGGAGAAAGGATGAAAAACGAGCTAATAACATAGTTAATTTAAACAGTAAACCAAAGTTAATTAAAAAATGCGAAAATGAATATAAATTAATAAAAAATGGGGCCGAGCAGATATGTCCTTCAATATTTAATCTTTCTTCGCTTTAATATAGTTTTCTCTTGTTTAAGTTTTCTCTACTATTCTTTAATCACTTATCTTATCTATTCCTTATCTTTTGTAAGAGATAACTCTTACCCCTTTACCTTCACTTGTCAAGCTTCTTTTGGGGCTTTCTTTTGGTTTTGAAGGATTGGGGCTTTTTCACTGCTATTTCAATGTTAGATTCCTTCATTTTTTTTGATAAAATCTCTGCTTCAGTGTGGATATGCTCTTCCTTCATTTTCTGACGCTCTTCTATGCCATTCTTTACAATCATATAAATAAAAACTCCTATGGTCAGAAACAAACCTAAAACTGGTAAAACGATATCAATTAAAATATTCATACATTTTAATTATTAAAAGTTAACCTTTACGATTAATTATCAATTAGAGCGTAAAAAAACCCCTAAATTAGCGTTTGATTACCAATTTAGGGGCGTTAATGGGGATTTTTAATTAAGTTTTAGTTAGTAGAAGCAGCCTCGGACTTCTTGGCTTCTTGAACCAAAGAAGCGATAGCGTTGAAACTCGACTTTAACGCCTCATGCTCCTCAACGGTAACAGTGGCGCGGGTATAAAGCTGGAAAAAGTTGTTAAGAGCAGTATCGGCAGTCAGCTTAGATTCAGTCTTGTTGTCTGGATTAGCTAAACCAGCAAGAACTTGGAGGCTTTCCTTCAGAGCTTCATGCTGCTCAGGAAGAAGGCGCGATTGACGATGAAGTGCGGCAAAGTTTGCCAATGCTTGATCGGGAGTGATATTATTCATAGTTTAGATATATTATGTTTTTACGGAAAGTTTGTCAATCTATTTCTTAAAGAATTTTAGCCCATTTCTTTGAATAGATCTGAAGATAAAGTAAGGGAACCAAATGAACTTTGGAATTTTAATTATTCTAACGTCAGGAGCGTTAATAACCTGTGGCTTTTCTCCGTCCCATATCCTGACCGTCACTTTGCCCCCGCCTTTAAGATTTACGTTTTCTATGATACCATTGCGGGTAGGTAGTGTAGAAGGAGTCCAGTAGTTGTCGTACTGCCCAATTTCAATAGCGCATTGCGAACCTGCGCCGTCAAATAAAATGTTTTTTAAATGCCAACCGTTAATGCTTCCTTTTAAAGTGATGCCATTTTTTAATGGATAAAGGGTCAAGTCTTTGAAAACATAGTTGGTTCCACGAACTGCATCAATACAATCTTCTTGCCCGCCAACTATCTCTACGCCTTTGACCAAAACATTTTGGCAATTCGAAAACTTCATAACGTCATCATAAACACTCGGAGCTTTGGGATTGCACCAAGTATCTATAACTAAATCCTTTTCAGCTACATACGATTTAAAATTATTATCTGATTTCATTGCTTTTCTTTACAGACGGATACTTAACATTGACGATATCATCAATCTTAGCTTCTAATGATTGGATGTATTCGACAAGCTGAACTTTTTCTTTCTCTGCCTGACTCAATTTGGCTTTTAGCTCTTCCACCTCAGAAAGAAGCTCTATACCATAACTACTTGGAATTAATGAAAATGACTGCATATTAAATATTATATATACTTTTTGCCGTTCTTACAACGTGTTTTTACTTTTTTCCTTATAATTTCTCCTCCCCGATAAGAACCTTCACAATCTTCTCAGCATTTTCTTGCACTGAAGGATAGTGCAGAGTGTTGAAAGACTCACCGTGTTTGGCAATAAAAGCATCCCAATCCTTTTTCTCTTGAAAAGAAAGCGGAGTCTTGTTCGGACGAGCTTCACCAGCCTTGCGAATAATATCCACAAGTTTGTGTTCCATTTCGCGAGCAGCAGCGTGAACACTCGCCTCGTCAGGACAAATCTCTTGGCGAATAGAAGTGGAACCATCTTTGACTTGAATCAACCAAAAGCCATTCCGCAAGCCATCATACGCATATGGGTCATTTACAGGCACAAACTTCTTACCAACCTTGCGATAAAGCCGTTGGTCTTCCTTGACAGCGAGTCTGTTGCGATTAAGATCGTCCTCAGAAGAATAAAGGTCACTGAATCTTGAATTAAACATTCTGCGATAGCGTTCAGCTTCGTCCTTGTAGTATTGGATATCTTTATTGGTTTTCATAGGTATAGTTATCCATTTTAAACTTCCCCTAAAAGCGCAAGAGTATCGTTGATTTCTGAACGGATATCGGCCAACTCTTTCTCGTATGAACTATCTTTATCAAGACCGTATTTCAAAATGCTCCTCAATCTAGTATCAATGTCATGCAGAGCAGACCAAGCTGCGCCAGCATTAACAGCGCGAAGATGTTCGCTATTGTCTTCTGGCAAATTAAATTCTAATGTGGCTTTCATTACTTTTCGTTTTCGAATTGAACTGTCCAACGAGTGTCATTGTAAACATAATCAAAGAGAAGTTCTTCCTGAAAAGAGTCAAGTTTCATTTTTGAAATTAATGACGCAAATAACTTATCTTCTATTTTTCTGTTTGCATTTATAATTCTTTTAAAATCTTTTATCAAGGGCTTATGCTTTTTGTCTATTTTCAGTGGAGGTCTCATGAGAATATGATGTTGGAAAATGATTTTGGTAAAACAACGTTTTCGGGAATAAACTTACCTTTGAATAAATTTGCAATCTGAAGTTCAGAATAACCAGCAAGACCGCAACCAATTTTCGTAACTAAGAACTCTGTGTCTGGATATTCCATCACTTCAGTAAGGAAACTATAAACATAGAATTCAATCTCGTCAAGAGAAAGCGATTGAATAATTGAATTTTTTGTTGGGATTGCGAATGATTGTCCCTGCAAACCGTAGCCAACACCAGAAATTGCACCGAATTTTTGTGCAGCTAATTTCGCTGCTCCTGCGCCGTGAATGCCCGCTTCGTTAGAACCAAAGACAAACACCTGATTCTTTTTGAGCTTTGTGATTTTATCAGGGGTAAATTTCATTTATTTTCTTTAAATAATACGGCGGTTCGAAACTCTTTCCAGAGGAAGCGGCAAGATAAGTCATAAGTTCCGCAGCAGCATCGATATAATTTTGGCGCAGGCTGTGAAAATACGGGTCGGAAATGTCCCTGTAAGTTGAATAGTGAGAGAAGGCGGCATCAAATCCTTCTGTTTGAATGATGGAAATAATGCTGTCAGCGTGATGCTCCGACAAGAGTGTCGGGTGAGGTAAGTCTTCGGCAAGCTCTTCTTTACGAATCTTTGACTCAAAAGCAAAGACTGCAACAATCGCCAAGACAGCAATGGCTGTGATGATAGTGTTTATTTTATTTTTCATTATTTTAAATTGGTAGCCGCAATCGGGGTCGAACCGATACGCTCTTACGAGCAACAGATTTTAAGTCTATAGTGTCTGCCATTCCACCATGCGGCCAAGTTATTCCAGTACTATAGTCTTACGGTTTAAATAGTCAATGGCTTTTTTCAAAATTCGCTCATCATCGTTGAACCTACCAAGAGCAAGATTACAGTTATTACAAATATAACCACGAAATTGATTAGAAAAGTGGCAGTGATCTAAGATCCAAGTTTCAGTGTGAGTTCCGCAAATCGGACATTCGCCAGCAGCAGGAGGAGGATTTTCGTTTTTTAGTTTTGTTCTAAGTCGCGACAATTCTTTTGTGCATTCAGCGCAAGTGTTTTTTCTTCCAGTTTGCTGTCCAGAAAAAAACGGAAATTCTTCAATTTCTTTTTTAGTTCCGCAGCGGCGGCAGCACTTCATTGAATCATGATAATGTTTAGTTTGTAAATTTCAATTGGTGGTGCCACTGGGACTTGAACCCAGAACCAACGACTTAAAAGGACGCTGCTCTACCATTGAGCTATAGCACCGAAAACTGGTAGTCCCGCTGGGGCTTGAACCCAGAACCTAGCCCTTATAAAGAGCTTGCTCTAACCAATTGAGCTACGAGACAATAAATTGGTGGGCGATGAGGGATTCGAACCCCCACTCAAAGGATTATGAGTCCTCTGCTTTAACCATTAAGCTAACCGCCCATTGGCGCGGAGACCGAGAATCGAACTCGGAACCAACAGTTTAGAAAACTGTTGCTCTATCCAGTTGAGCTATCCCCGCAAAATTGTAGCGGCAAATTAAAGGTGAACAAGTTTTAATTAATTTAAAACCTCTTGTTGGGGTTGATTCTTTAGACGCTCACGCTCTCTCGCAAGGCGACGCATTTGATTCTGATACTTGCGATCCTTCTTCTCGTCGTAATTGAGAGCAGCTTGGAACTCATCACGATACTTGGCGAGGATGAAGTTGTAAGTTTTCATCGTGGAGGCGGCAACTGCCGCATCCGAATAACCGTTAGAACAATCAACGGAATTGCTAGGGAGAGGAGCGTTTTCGTCCATGTTAATCAAACAAAAGCTTGCTTATCCTTGAAATACTTTTGGCAGCGGAACTTAAAAGCCTCGTAGCGTTCAACCAATGACATTGGAATGGGACCGGCACTGCACTTGCGAGACCGTTCATAAGCCATCTCAACTCCGCGCTTTGGATCAAAGCGATCTCCAAGCGAAAAATTGCAAAGCGACCAGCCTATGAAAACGGTTTCAGGACGGCGATCATTCACGGTCGCGGCAAGAACACCGATCCGCTGATCTTTTTTGTCGAGGATATAAACGTGAATTCCTTTTGGAAGGCTCATAATTGTGGTTGATAACTTGATGATGAGAAGATACTTGATGTTAGTGGTTTCGTCAAGGGTTTTTTTTGAGTTCAAGAAACTTTTTTTCTGCATCCTCGCGAGCATTCGGCCCTGTGTAATACCAGCCTTTCGTTCCAAAATCTTCATCTTTGGGCAAATATTCGGCTGGTTCAATTTTTACCCCTTTGATTTCGTATCCATTATGTTTTTGAATCAGCACGACTTCGTAACCACCGCACTTATAATACATCGCAACGTTATCAGTTCGTTTAACCAGCTTCATGGAATATCCATGATTTTTCATTTCAATCGGGAGCGGTTTCATTTTAGCCTATTGTTATGAAATTTTGAACAAGTTCTAAGATTGTTAATTTTAAGATGAGCAGTTGCCCATTTTAATTTGATGAAGCAATCTTTGCAAACATATCCAACGTCGATATCTTGGCGACATTCTTCAACATCTGGGTCGAGTTGATATTCACAGCACTGGCAAATAACAATTGATGGCGTCATGCCCAAGTGCGATGTTTTTCCGCAATCCATTCATTGCCATCATAATCTTGCAAAGTCCATTCAACGTCGTGAGGAATCTCTACAATTTTGAGTAAGCCATACGAATCGGAAGCTTCTTCTATGCCAAGCTCTTCAACTGTTTCAATCAAAACAAGATCGTCCCGCTTTAAATCATGTTCGCTAAAATACTCTTTGTCAATATAAAAAATAAAACGACGATCAGAAAAAGCAGAGCTTTTCTTTTCCGTTCTGAACTTAATCCCTTTCTTGTTAAGATAAAGCTCAACGGCTTTGTCGCTTAGTCCAAAGCCCCTATAGCCTTTGTTAATTAATATCTTGCGAGTTTTCATAATATGGAGCCTCCAATTGGATTCGAACCAATGACCTACAGTTTACAAAACTGTTGCACTACCACTGTGCTATAGAGGCGGGTCATTTTTTAATAAAATAATTTGGTTTCTTTAGCAATATTATTGTTAGCAATATAAATAATACGATACTGAATACCGACATTCAAGTGTAAAAATAAAATATGGATAGTCCTCGTTTACTTCAAGCAGAAATTCATAGTAGTTTTAGCACTAGCTCTGGCGATTGGGCAGCTTACAAAACCCAAATAACTGGGTTATATTCTGCAACAGGTTATGCTGCGAGCGGTAATGCAACATTTGGAGATTTCTCAGACCACTTGATCAGAGAATTTAACGGGAAAATCATAGAGTTGGGTATGCCAACCGGACTAACGATTCAGCCCCATGATGCTGGTTACAGATTAACTGGGATTAACCTGTTTTAACTCTTTGCTCTTAACGTAGGCCGACATAAGAACGCAGTAGTTCATAATGTCGAGGATAGCGTCTTCGTAACTTTCATTTTTAACGGCGAGCTTACCGTCATTCGCGAAAGTTGAAAGCCGAGAAACCTTGTCAACGATCCTCACAAGGAATCCCTGCTCTGCGGAGCAAACGCCCATCGATTCACATCGCTGGAAATTCGCAAATGGGCTGTTTCCTTTACTGCCAGCATAATCGTTATTTTTCACCCTCATAATATCAAGAGCTTTATTGGTCAACTCAGTATGATGCGCGAACAGTTGCTCTCTGGTCATGATAATTTTTAATTAATTATTTTTAACGTAGCACGGAACTTATTCAGAACCGTATAGAACCTTGTTTCTTTATCGGTAGGCTCTGGGATAATAGAACGAACCATCTCATTACCGTCTCCAACAGTGGAATGAACAATAACGTAAGCGTCATCTGTGCGCGAGTTTTCTTGCGAAAAGCACTGAATTGCCCACGTTACTGAATTTTGAAGAGCCATATCATAGAAGTTCACGCAGCTTTTCAGTGAACCATCTTCTTCCAAACTCCAAATTTCAAACCAATGTAAATTGGGCTTAATATCAACGCTCAAAGCAGTAACAGTTTCGTTGTTCATTAGGTGCTGGCAGTGTGAAAATGCTTGGCGCGAGCCAGCATGAAATCGTGAATATAATGACGGGTTTCCCTGTCAAGTAAGCGTCCATTCTCTTGGGGAAGAGTTTTTACAACATCATCGAAATTCAAACTAAAAGCTAGGCAAAGACCTTTAATCTTTCGATAAATTCCGATCTCCTTGTATTTGAGTAAAGCAAATGCAACATCGAGTTCAATCTCGGAAGCATTTGACAGCTTGTTTGTGAGTGGATTATTATTCATAGTTAATCAAAAAGCGGGAACAATTGAAATCTGACTGTAAGAAATTTTTGAACCATCTTCAGCTTCAAGACGAGAGTGTTCAAACCCCAAGTCCTTAACAGCAATCGTGAAGATTTCGTCACTCGAAAGATCATAACCCTTCATGCGACTTTGAATTTGTTTCACGGTAGGATATTCTCCAATTGAATGCTTCGTGTCGATGTAGTTGCGAATCTTCAGTTTAATAAAATCCTTTTGGTTCCCTTCAAAAGAACCCTCGTCTTCGTCTTCTGAATCAGAATCGAGACTGTAATCGGGATCATAATCATCGTTCGCGGAATCATTGTAAACTGAATTAGGAATTTCCTTACGATCAGCAGTGATATCTTTCAAGACGCGATACTTAGAAACACGGAGCTTCTGGAAATCGCAATCGGTCGGCACGCTGACAGCATCAGCAGGGTCAACCTCAACCACAAGGAGACGCCCATTAGAACCAGCCCAACTATTTGCATAATTGTAGCTGCCAACGTGCAGACCAAAGGAACAATGATTTTGTTTGTTATCATCAACAGAGCGACGAGCAACCTCAATCACTTCGCCAACACCGTTGTAAATAGAACCATTAGAAGCAGCACTGCCACGCACAACAACAGTATCCTTGTTTCCCTGCTTCGAATAAAAATTATTATTAACTCCCTTGTAGGCGAGGAACTTTCCATCAGCAGTGATGGGAAGACTCTTGTACGAAAGGAAAGTGTAGAGTTCGTTGACTGAATTTGCAGAAGGATTCTGCATGAGACGGTCAATGAAGTTAAGCAGAGGCTCGGCATCCTTTGCTCCCTCCTTCAGCATAGCGAACAGCTTGTCCACCACAACACCATGAATCTCAACGCCACTGTGGAACAGCTTGCCATTATAAATGTTGATGGCTCCATGAGTCATGTTCTTGATCTTGTTCTCAATCGTAATTAACTTAGGAATGAGATCGTACTGAGCGTCAAGGATAGCTTGGCGCAAGGAAGAGAAGTTCAGATGGGAACTCTCGATGGTGTGCGGCTTGCCATCAACAAAAACGGTGATGGAATTGTCGCGCATGATGTAGGCTGGCTTATTCATAACTAGGATATATTATTGTGGTTTAGGACTTACTCTTATCAACTAAATTAATATAGTCAAGTAGAAGTTTAATGTAATTTTTGACACCGTAGAAGGAGCCGTAACGCCCCTCAAATAGTGCAGAGATAATCGGATAAGACTGATTGATTGTCAAGGCTTCTTGCTTGATTTTTTCAGAAATTTTTGGGTCGAGAGTGCAAATGCTTTCGTTTACGCAATTACTAGGCAAATCTCTCAAAACTTCGAACTCTTTGAGTTGCTGTGAAGTAAAGCCGCTTTCGGCCATGTCTTCGTTTTTATGCCAAGCGTCGAAATAAACTGAAATTTGGTGATTGTCAGGCAAATTCTTTCTCAACTCCGCGAGATGTGAAATCATAGTCAAAGAAGCCGAACGACACGACTTCTCTTCCTTGGCATTAAAAATTGATTTAAATTGAGCGATTGCCGCATTGAATTTGGGCATAAAAACGTCATGCAAATTAATAGCATGAGATGGGAGGCTGCTCCTGTCTAAGACGCCATAAAGATTGTCATAATTGATGCCCAAATGCTTTGCGATCTTCCACACAGCTCTGAAGTCATGTATAAACATTTTATGATTACCAAAAACAAAATCGTAGCTCTTCCCGCCATTATGCTTAATATCAACATAATAAAAAGGATCAGTTGGTGTCGCAGTTTTTTCCTTGAAATTGTAGACGTAATTAGTGCTGGAATATACCTTGCGTACATTGTTGAAGTCTTTACTCTTGATCGGGACAGGAGTTAGCTTGGAAGCAAGGTGAATGCGGCTACAAGAGTTATACTTGTAAAGCAGTTTGCTTTCAGCGTCAGCAAGAGAAACAACATAAATTAGGTTTTCGATTCCGTTAGCGGACACCAAAGCATTCACGCGATCTTGAATGTTCTTAACATTGTCCTTGACAACGATATGGGAATTGCTGCCACCATAAAAAGTTTTGGCTTCCAAATGTTTTTCAAGACTCCTCCTCGCTTTCGTTGACAAACGAACAAGGTTACGAGTACTGCGGGACTTTTTGTAGAAAGCTAACGGAATAATAACGTCACCGTTGACTTTAATTACATTTTTATTCGCATCAGTGAAGCTGTAATCCGCATCACAGCAAAGCGACTCAATACCATTTTTGAAACTGTAGAGCTTTTTGAAAAACTCTTCTGAGTCGGAGATGGAATTGATTTGCTTCTGAACTTCTGCCCTCACTTCAGAATCTAACTTAGAAATGGCGCGAGCAATGAAGTTCTTGGTCTGTGCGTTGTATTCCAAATTCTCGCGAGAGTGGTGTAGTGCAACCGAGCCAACTGGAAAGAAAAATACAAAACGATTGACAATACTAGACCCATGCAAAGCCTTGTAGATCCTTGACGATGCAATCGGATGATGAGCAAGACCATGTACAAGATGAAGCGGATAAGAAATGCCGCCCATTACAATAACAGGACCATCATTCCCAATCTTCTGTATGCCCCATTCAGTATTTTTGACAATCCACTCAGGAACCTCACGCGAAAAATTATGGCAAACAAACTGGTGATCAGAGAAGCGAATCACGTTGTTGATTTCCTGACCAAACAAAGAAACGTCTTCAGTCTTGACTGCAACTGAAATCTCAAGACCATTCGGCTCGGTGGTAGAAACATCGGAGAGCTTGGTGAAGCGAGTGTCGCCATGTTCGTCAACGTAAACAGAGATGACGATCTCAGTTCCGTTGTGGCGAGAAGTAACCGTAAAGGAATCAGTGTACGATAGTGGAGCAAAGCGACCAATACCGAAACCGCCAATTGAATTGTTTTCTTCACGCTTTGTGGAGCGACCATACTTGGTATAAAGACCAAAGAGGTCAGACTCTGAAAGCCCTGCGCCAAAGTCACGCACAATGAAGGTGGGACTCAGGCGACTCGGCGCAGTGATTTCAACGTGACGAGACGAACCTTTGTTTGCGTCAACTGCATTGGCGATGGTTTCGCGTGCAGTTGCCAAGACGACATTGGAATAATTATTCCGTAAGAGCGACGAGATGTAGCGCATCTCATTCGCATCGATGGTCGCGATTTCAGACTTGAAATCGTGAGATTCAACAACGTTTCGCTGGATGGGTTTGACAATCATAGGAGCAATTTGATTTACAGGCAAAGAATGCCACGGGGATTACCGTTCGTCAACTACTTTTTGAAAATTTTTTTCAAAAGTTTGTATGGCCCTGTCTTGCAACCACTTAGCCTGTTCTTTCGCAACGTCCTCTACCGCGAGAGAGAAACTCCGTGACGAAGATTCCGTCGTGATACGGAACTCTGCGGAGAACTTGAACCGCTTCAAAAATTCAGCGCTTAAAATTTCGTAAAGCTTGTAAATGCTTTCAACGTTAGGTGAAGAAAACAAAAGTGTGCGATTCATTTTAATTATTTTTAAAAGAATTAGCCTCTTCAAAAATTTTAATAAAATCCCCCTGTTTTAAGATATGAAGCCAGATTTTTCCATTTTTCTGAATCTCCTCGTCAGTATGACCCTCAGAAATCAGATGCTGCGTGAGTTTTTCGTTAAAGATTAAAAATTCAGTGCGCTTTTTGTTGAAATTCGGGATAATGCAGCCGAATAGTTGAGAAGAAACAATTCTGTATCCAAAGACTTTTTCGAGCGAATTTTCTCTTTTCATTTCCATGTCTTCTACATAAAATTCAATGTTAAGTTTATTGAGTTTATTTACGACTTGATCTTTAATTTTATTGATTTTTGTTTGCATTTTTAAGAATGTGGTAAATCGCATGATCTTTGGCTTTGAGTTCTACATCGAAGAACACGTTATGATTGTAGGAATTGGGAATGCCCGTGGGCATATCGGCGTGTTTGCGCGTGCCATCGACACCCTCAGAGTAGTGAAACAAAGGAGTGGTAGGCCAAGTAGAATAAGCAAGGCGAAAATCAGAAATGTCATCGTTGCCGTGATTGCAGAACTGGCGGTGAAGCGAATCGTAGGTGATTGGAATGCCAGATGTCAAGTAAAAGTACTGAAAAAGATTACGAATAGACCAAGTGCCGCTAACATTGTCGTTGACCTCGATGACGAGACGACTGCGAACATTGGCGGGCAAAGTGTTGAAGACGGACAGGAAACGCTGGGAAATCTCTACAGGGTCACCGTCTTGACGGCAGTGAATGTTGAGAGGAGAGCGGTAGTCTTGCGGCAGGCCGATAAGGTCGAAAATCTCTGCGTGCTGGGTGAGGTCATCGACGCTGTTGCGGATAGCGGTAGGGTCGATGCTAGTGAGAGTGATGTACTCGGAGGGGTGAGCAGAGACGCGAACGTTGGTGCGAGAAATGGTTGCGGCGATCTGGTCGAGAGCAGCGCGAATGTCGGACCAGTTGGGCAAGTCTTGCAGACGCAAGTTGACCATCGGGTGAGAGATGACGGGAACAAGCGCAGAGGACAAACGGTAGCCCGCGATGCCAGAGTCGGCGCAGTACTGAATGATGCGGTTGGTAACGAGGAAGTTGTTGAGGATGCGCTCGCTGAGAGTCTGAACTGCCTCGGCGCGGGGCAGTTTGAGAAAGCGAGTAAGGGTCATAGTCTGGAACTTATGACCTTGATCGGCAAGGACGTTGGAGATGCAGCAAAGTGCGAGTTGCATAACGTGATGGAGACAGGTGCTGGTCAGCTTGTCAACAGGTAAGCTGCTCTATTTTCAAATTAAAACAATTAGATGGAAATTTATACTTGTCTCCTCGGGGATCGGGATCAAAGTCGCCGCCCTTGAAGAACGTAGCCCGCTGAAAAAAATCCTTCTTTTTGATGTAGCCGAGAATCCAACCTCTGCTGTAGTCCCCAAAGATGCTGGTGAACAGATAGTAGTCGCATTTTTGCTTAGTGTTGTATTCTTTTACCGTGCAGTTGTGCCAAGGTTGGGGAGCAACGTTGCGCTCCTTGGATTTAATTTCAAATAAAAATAATTTTGAGGAGATCCAATCGAAGTCGAAGCTTAAATCAGATACGATTCTGCCACCCCAAGTTTTCTGAACCATAAGGTCAGACAATGCGGCGATTTTAGTTCCGTGATTATTTGTGTCCGAATTGTTCAAAATTGGAACTCTCACGGCTTTTCCCAAAGCCTCGCTGATCATATCATTAGTTATTTGAACTTCAATCATTCGTTATTTTTAAATTGATAAAAATAATCCCAATTATCTTCTGCGATCCACTTGCCTTGTCCCTCGCAAGTGAATTCCTGAGTGAATACTTTCCAATCAGGTTTGTCAAGTTTTTTTGAAATAAAAGCTCCACCATCTTTCCACATAACCCTATTATTTGGCTGCAAAAATAATTGATTAACGGACTTATTTTGTTTGTCTTTCAAGCCCCAAATAACATGACCACATTTATGACCCCCAGCCATTTCAGAATATCCGTAAGCGGCGTCTGGATTGTCGTGCCAATCAATAGTAAAAAGATATTTGCCTTCAACCCATTCGTGGTTTTTTAATTGGATATCAACTTTAGCATTCTTGTGATACTCCCATCGCGTGATTGCAATTTCATAAGAAAAACAATCCCACAACTGCAACCAATCTAAGGGTAAATTAGAATGTTCTGGCTCATTTACCAAGTAATGAATTGGAACACGATCATGACGAGACCCATACTCAGTCATAATTTGAAATGTCAAACACCTTCTGGTCAAAGAAGTGACGCCGAAAACTTCGCACAAAATGTATTCAGTTTTGTTGTTTTCGTTATTATAAAGAAAATCACTCTTTAAATAAGCAGGAAATACAGGAATATTTGCATTAAGATGCGGCATTATCCAAAAATTATTTTTACTCTTTCGACTTGCTCAGAATATATTTTTTCATTTGCTCTACGGTCATGATATCAAGTTTTGTAGTAATATGCTGGTAAAAATCAGGAAAATTATCTTTAATCATGATCAGGTTGGAAAGAGAAGATTCCATAGAGGGTCGGTTCATAGAAGCGTAAAGCATTTTAATCGCATCTTGATCTCCACCGATAATATCGTCCCTCATCTTGGGCGGCAACAAGAAACCGATCAAAGATTCATGAAAACTCTTTATCATAGTGATAGAAGAAATTGCATAAGCCTGTTCTTTGGTAAAGAAGATATCGATTGGAATTTTCCAGTGAGAAAGCGTGTTGCCTTTATACGAGATATTTACTTCTAAATTTTTCCCTTCGCTTTTCATCCAAATCACATCAGATAGGAAGCTCTGACATGAAGAAAAGAAATTTTGAATTTTTTCCTGACTTTCCGTAGGTAATTTATTAATTAAATCTTGATCTGAGGCGGCGTGCCTCGTTAATTCAATGATTGCTTTTTTATAATTTTTTTTATTAATTTTAAAGCCAATAATATTTTCAATATCCTGTTTAATCAATTCGAGTTCAGCCCAAACTTTTTTCTCCTGTTCTTTATGGGTCATCATAAGTCATGCATCTCCACAATATTAGCTAAATGTTTGCGCTCTATCTTCAGAAGCCACCCATCGTGGGTCGCCCAATATTCATGTTCGGAGTCAAAAAGATCTTTTTGTTTATTCCAAACCGAAAAAGCTAAATCTTTATAAAGAAAAACTTTTTGAGATTTTTTTTCTAAATACAGGTTGTCCGCTATAACTTCAAGCGTACATAAAGGCTTATACCATTTCATAAAATTGGCCTTAATTCAACGGCTCCTTTAAATAAGTAAGATTCGCCAGTATAATTATAATTCAGCCAGCCCCGAAATACAATTTTATCTTCAAGATAATCAAATTCCAAAACCTCCATTAGGATCAGTTTATCTATTTCTTCAGAAGAAATAACAATAAAATTGTGCGGAGGTTTGCGGCTGCTTATATCACATGTGTAATTTTTTATTAAATCAATATCAGTTTTATTGGCAGATAAGTTAGGAATTACGAATCGTGTTAAAAATTTCATTTGATAAATTGTTTTATTTGCTCGACAGTTGTTCTTTTTTCATGCATTGCTTGGTCAAAGAATGTTTGTTGGTACATTAAATTGGTTTGAAACGCAAGAGATTCTGCATAATTAACTACGCCATTTTTAAGCTTTTCATCATCCAATATAAGGTATTCTGGAATAGCATATCCACACTTTTTAATAGTGTTAGCGCAGTCTGCATCAAAAAGCATAACTGCATCTGACATCAATGCTTCGTAAAAGCGATTAGCAAGAAAGGCGTAGTGAGTATGAGTATGCTCGTCTTCCATATAAATTGAATATTTAAACTTACGCAAGTCTTCGTTGTTCTTCTGCCATTCAAGTTTTGGAATGTAGTTGCAGTTGCAACCTAAAGCTTGAAATTTCTTCCAGTTCTTATTAGAAGCGGAAAGAAAAACCCCTTCGGTTAAAAACTTCTTGAACGACTCTGCTCGCCATTTACGGTAAGTGCCATAATAAACAACTCCATTTTTTTGAGAAAAATCAACTGGAATTTTCGAATCATCCATAATTAATGAATTTAAATTAACAGTAAGCCACTTGTTAATAAAATCATTAAGTTTCTTATTTGAGATATTCTTGTTCAATATCCAATGCCTATAGCCTTCTCTAGGATTATTACATATCATGTCGTAGCTAAGATTCATATTTTGAATACCCCAACGCAAAAGCTGATTATCTTCAACATCATGATCATTCACTAGCCAAATATAACGAGCCTTTGGATTCTTTTCTAGAATCTGACGATACGGAACATGAGGCATATACGGAGAAGCATAACAGCAGATAATAACATCATACTGTTTTTTTAGTACTTCTGGCAGAAAATACTCACCATCAAGAAGATCTGCGGCCAAAGCATTTTTTAAAATAAGGCTATTGCGGCAGTGAACAATTGATGTGTCGCTGTAATCTTCCGCTAACGGTTTACGCTTGCTGGTAGCTTCAATGATTAAAATGTTCATTTCGGAGCGAATTTAAGTATTTTTTCGGAATTGTCCTCGTTCATCAGAATAATGAATTTCTTTAAAGTTAACGTCTTGTAAAAGTTTTTGACAGTGCCTACACGGCTTACCCATAGCAACTTTATTATTTCTGTCAATACGAAATGTGACTAGAATATTTTTTGAGTGGTTGGTGCTGCCAGATTTAATTACTGCGCACGCCTCTGCGTGAAGACCACTTCCATTAGAGTAGCCATATTTATGGTTAATCGGATGAGATTTTTTAGAGTTTTTGCCAATTGAAATGATTTTATTTTTATTTAAAATGAATGCAAAATGCCGACATCGTAAATCAACGTCGTCATAAATAATAATATTTCTCGCGACTTGCACAAGCCTTTCAAAGTTCATTCCTGATGATAACATATTTTCAATAACTGTGTCAATACTTTTTGAAGCCTAAAGTTATAGAAACGTCATTTTCATTTAAAATTTCACTGAAACCAAAAAACTTACAGAAATTTAAATACTTTTGAAAATTTTTTCTTCTTTTAAAAGCTGTAAGAAAAATATATTCATATTTTAAAGATAAAATAACCTTTTTAAATTCGTTGTACATTTTATACCCAGCAATGACATTTGGGTCGATAATAACACAAATTTCTGCTGAAATATTAGTTTCGGGCCGTATTATAATAGCGCCAAAGACTTGATTTTGATCAGTCTTATAAACGTAAGAATAACTTATGTTCTCCAAAATTAAATTTTTATTTTGTAATAAAAATAAAGAAAAAGACTCAGTTTCACTCACACCCAGAATAGACTGCGCTTTAACAAAAAGCCTTAACGCTTCATTTGCATCGGCTTGCTCCATTTTTTCAATAACGAAACTGTTAATTTTTATTTTATTTTTGCTCGTCATATGCGTGTAATATAATTAAAGGGTAAAAGGAAATGTCAAGGGAATCTAATCAAAAACTTAATGCAGAGCTTTTTTCTCTGGAGCCGACAGCTTTACTAGAGTTTTTTGTTATTTGTTATGATTATGTTAATAGACCTGATGATAAATTATACATTCATGGCGGAACAAATGGCATAAATGGTTCGATTTACTGGCAGGGAGTAGAGTACTTACCTTTTCCAATTCAAAGCTCTGGTTTTGAAAGTAAAGGTGATGGTTCGTTGCCCAGACCTAAATTGACAGTTTCAAACCAAGATTTCTTTGTTTCTAATTTAATTAGACGTTACAATAATTTGGTTGGCGCGAAAGTAATAAGAAAAAGAACATTTGCCAAATTTTTAGATAATCAAAATTATTCTGATAGTAAAAATCCTTATGGGTCTGCCGACGCTGCTGCTGGATTAGAAGATCAGGTGTTTTATATTCTCAGAAGAGCTAGTGAAAATCGTGCAATTGTCGAATTTGAATTAGCTTCTCCATTAGAAATAGAAGATGTTACCTTCCCCAGAAGATCTGTAATTGCAAGATATTGCGGGTTTCATTACAGGGGTAATGGATGCAAATACATGGGGCCACCAGTTGCAGACGAAAATGACATGCGTTTAAGAAAAGCAATTGATATCAAAGCGGGTCTTTTAAGAAGATATTATACTGGGGCTGGAGCAACCGCTCCCACTAATACATCAACGTTTACAAGCATTGTTGCAGCTGCGACAACTTTTAATAGCGAATCCGTACAAACAACAACAACAATTGCAGACGGAAACAATGCTGTCACAGAATTCATTGGTTACTTCAAAGTTAATAACAACGAAGCTGGAGTCTATGGATTTGGAGTTGATCCAGATGATTGTGCTGAATTGTGGATAAATGGAAGTTTAATTGCATCTGATTATGCATCAGGACCACAAAACGCTTCACTGGCAACACCAGTTCTCGCTCCACAAGGAACAACTGGTGAAATATTTCTATCTGCTGGTTATCATAGAATTTTTGTAAGGCATTATGAGGCAACTGACGCGCAAGGACTAATTTTGTATTATAAAAAGCCTCCAATAACCGCTACTTTACCTTGGGTACAAATACCGACATCAAGATTTTACTATGATGCTTTAGAGCAAAACACTTTAACTTCTAATCAAAGATTCTTTTCAAATTTACAGTTAAGTTCCTCCATTTCTCTCAACAACGACGCTTTGTCGGATGGATTAAATAGAGGCTTGTGGAAGGCTAACGCTGGAGTTTATAAAGTTGGAGAATTCGTTTATATTGAAAATTATAATATTAAAGTTGCCAAAAGAGATATTAACGCAATTCCTAACTGGACTCCTCTTTTGAGATTTTATGTTTGCGTAAAAACTCATACCGCGAGCGGCGTAAGAAATCCTTCTTTCAATAAAGAGTATTGGGTGTCTGATCAATGCTCTAAAACCCTTAACGGTTGCAAGTTAAGATTTGGAGCTGGTGGTGATTTACCTTTTGGCGGATTTCCTGGAGTAGAAGAGTACTCAGTTTCTTCACAATAATGCAATCAATAATTGAACACGCAAGCAATTCCGAGTTAGAAGTTTGTGGCTTTGTTTTTGTCGAAAACGGAGATTTGAAAACTGAACCCGCAAAAAATATAGCAGTGTACGCGAATGATGTATTCGAAATTCATCCGTTGGAAATTCTACGGCATATCAGAAGTGGCAAGCTTGCTGCAATTTATCATACCCATCCGAGTTCAACGGAACAAGAATCAACTTTTGATAAATTCAATTGCGAAAATTCATGTATCCCTTACATAATTTACAGCAAAGAGACTAAAAAATTTAATTTATTGTTGCCTCAAAAATCACATGTAAAACAAGAATACGTTGAGATATTAAAGAAAAAATATGACTAATGTATATTTATATGGTGAGTTGCAAAATAAGTTTGGTGAAGAATTTAAATTTAATATAAATTCCGCGAAAGAAGCTTTGCTGGCGATCAACGCTAATAAAAAAGGATTTTTAGATGAAATAAAAAAGTTAGCGATGAAAGGCGTTCATTATCGAATAGTAATTGATGATGAAGTTGTTCTCCATCCAAAAGAAGTAGAAATTCAAAAAGCTCCAAATGAAATCCATATACTTCCTATAGTTTGGGGCGCAGGTAAGAATGGCATGGCGATAGGAATGATAGTAGTTGGAGCGCTTTTGGTAGCGGCAACAGGTGGATTCGGCGCAGCAATTGCGGGCAAGTTTGCTGGCGGCGCACTTGCTGCTGGTGGATCTCTTGCGACATTGGGAACAACATTGGGAATGATTGGCGCTTCTATCGCTGTTCAAGGAGTAATGTCTTTATTAACGCCTAAACCAAAAGCAGACTTTAATCAGGAAGTCCAAGCTGGCGGCAAATCTTATTTATTTGGCAATAAACCGGCAAATGCATCTCAAGGCCAAGCAGTTCCAGTTGGATATGGCAGATTAAAGATTGGAAGTTCTCAAATAAGTTCAAGCACAGACCACTACGCTCTGAACACTGATATTAAGCAATTGATGACTCCTGTTGACAAGCCAATTAATGAATATGTTGAATTGGTAGCCGAAGACGAAGTAGAAGACACGTTTAGCACCAATCAAGCTGTTGACATGGATGACACTAAAATATTTCATGAGGTAAATGTATTAAATTCTTACATTGATATTGTAACAAACAGCGCAAGTAAAGTTTTTTCAAATCCCGTTGAAGTTGTTGTTACAAAAAATGCCAATGTAATTTCTAATCCAAACCTAACAACTTACGACGAAGACATAGCTTACGAATGGGAGCCATTATTTAATTCTAGCTCAAAAGGAGGCGTTTTAATTGAAAATCCATATGCAGTAAATTCTGGACTAGCTGCCCGATCTTATCATGCTCAAGATTGGAAAATTCAAAATTATGCTTTGGCCGAATTTAATAATTGGACAAGCAGTAATCCTAACTATTTTCGACGCTACGATGTGGGAGAATTAGTTAAATTTGGACCGTCTCAATTTAATAATTTAAGGTTTGGAGTTTGGGACAATACCTATGTTTATTATAGTGGAGAGCTTGTAAATTTTCCGACAGGAAATGAAACTAACACATACTTTCAAGCAGTCAAAAATAATTTTTCTAAAGAAAAACCAACTGGCGCTGGAAACACAATAAATTCAACATATTGGAGAAAAATTTTTGCGCCGCGTTTAGAAAATTTGTACAAATGTGTAGCGCCAATTTCTGGGCATTTCCCAACAACGGGTGCGGAACCTAATCAAACAGAAGTTATAGAAACTCAGTTCTGGAGTAAAATTGAAGCGCCAACTAATTCTGAAGAAATGGAATTATTATTCACTGGAGTTTTTCCTGCATATGAAAATGAGAATCAATTTACTGGAATATTACAGGTTGTTAACACTAATCAATCAACCGCAAAAAACGTCATCAACAATATAGATAATTACGGAATGGAATTTATAGGTTATTTTTATGTGCCTACTGTAGGAGAAAATGGCGCATCTTTTGTTAAAGATTTATTTGAACTTGGCACTGCTACAGGTTTATATGAAATTATTAAAATTGGAGCCACGGGTCAATGGAGCGGTGTTGGTTTTACTGGCATTAACGGAACAGCTTTAACCCCCAGATTTGGATCAACATTTGTCAAAAATAACACTCAACCTCTTGCAACAGTAAACGGCACAGTTATGCAGGTTCAAGCATACAAATTTAAACTTGATTCTGATGATGCTTCTGATTTATATATAGATTCTACTTTAGCAAGTAGCTATTATGGCGGGCATGGAATGTTTTCTGGATTTGCAGATCCGTTTAATCCAACACATACAGAAATAAACGCTCTTCATTCCACAACTACAACTCTTTATTTAACAGCTGGTTATCACAGATTGTACGCTAGATTTCAAGAAATGAGAGGTGGAGACGGGATTAGTATTTATTACCAGCGTGATACAAATAGAGATGATGTATTTTCTGATTGGCAGACGGTGCCAAAAGGAAGATTATTCCATGCCGCTAGCGATTTAAACATCCTTAAAGATAAAAAATTCGCAAACGTTGGTAAACAAATAATTCCTGCGACACAAATGGTCAATGGTAAAAAATATAAAATATTTGATGTTGGCAACGTAAATTGGACATCTATCGGAGCCTCTCCGGCAGAAAATAACGGAGCAGTTGCGGCGGGTAAAACTATTTTCGTCAAAAATTCTACCAATGCAACTGGCGGCGGCTCAGTTGTTGAAAATTTCATAAATTATTCCGAGCAAACATCGGCTCAGTCAAATAGGATTGTCAGATTTATATCACAAAGACCTTTGGAAAAAGGAAAAGAAACACATGGCTACGCTTCTTACAAAGCAAGATATAGATGCAAAGTGACTATAAACAAAAGACAGATTTATTATTCTGCGCCCGTAAAAATAAATATTGATTTCTTGACAACTTCTACAAGATTTATAGGACTTTCATCTCCAGAATTAAATTCGGCAGTCCAAGCAACATAATGAAAATTCTAAATCCATATAGATTTTGTAGAGGAGGTGGCGGAAAGAAAAATGACAAAGTTCCGTCTCTTATACCACCAAAACCTCAAGATGTAAAAAAATCTATATCAGTTGCAGAAATTGTGGACTTACTTTGCGAAGGTCCAATTTATGGCTTAGTTGATCAATTTGGTAAAAAAATTTATGGTTTAGATATGTTAAAAGGGATTTATTTAAATAAAGTTCCAGTAATGAATGATGACGGTAAATATAATTTCCGAAATGTAGTTATGGAAATTAATTTGGGAACGGAAAATCAAAAACCTTTAGCTAACTTTGCTCATGTTTTTATTTACAAACCAGCTAATTTTAAGTTATTAGGCCCAGTAAATGTTCCAAGAGATCAAAAGCAGGGAGGTTCTACCGACACAAGAGATGGTGGAGACTTTACAAGTTGGGCATTAGGTTATCCAACAGATGTTAGAGACCCATTTACTTTCGTTCATCATATAAAAAATAAAGATGTAAGGAAAATCAGAATTAGTTTAATCATTGAGGCTCTCAGCGATACAGTTGATAAGGGAGGCGGTCATAATGAAAATGGGCGGCTTGGAACGTCTGAAAACGCAGAAGTTAAAATTGCGGTTACTCACGGTATTGAAGGTACAAAAAAAGCTACAACAAAAGAATATAGTATTTTTGGGACCGTCACTTCTCCTTACGCATATATGTTAGGCGAACCAGTTTCGCAATCTACCAGAACAGGTTCTGGAGCATTGAGTTCACAGGGAGGATTTACCCAAACTGCAAGCGCAACGCCGATTCCATCGGGAAGAAACGTTGGTACACCCGCTGGCTCGGCAATACAATTTGTTCAACCCTTGCCATCATCAATAAAATTATCATAATTATAAATTAATCATGCCACTGGAAAAAACATATCAAGAGCTTTTAGCTTCTAAAATTAATCCGAGAAATCCTTCTGCGGTTTTACCAGTAATTTACAATTTAAGAAAAAAATCTTTTGAACCTTATGTTCCAGCCGCGACAAAAAGAATTATATTTTCTTCTGGTGTTGTTGGCGATGGAGCTGGAGCAACGGCAATTTTTGATGCAATCAACAATGGAAATCCAACCAACACCACATCATATACTAGAGGGCAAGCTATTACATTATCTGGGAAAGCAACTTATATATTAACAGACGGCACAGTATCTTACATTAAACCCGCTATTGATATTGTAGCTCAAATAGACATAAAAACATCAACACCGTATCAACAAAGAGTTTTAGCTTCTCAAGTAGCAGATGACGGACAATTTTCTTTTACAATTCCAAGCGAGACCACGGGAAAATTAAGCATTGGCATTCATTACGTTTACATTGACGCCTCTTCTCCTGACAATCAGCCAGTTAGACTTTCCGCAACCGTAGCCCTAGGTGGACTATCTGACGATCCAGCTAATCCACTTTATTATACAAGAACCTTTACAATAACAGCCTAAATTTTATTATAAATAAATGCTCTCACAACCACCAAATCCAAATGAAGTAGGCGGTACCAGTAGTAGCGTTAATACTGATACAGTGTTGCAGGCAACTTTACTCAATTCAAATGAAATTGAATTATTGCCTTCTGAAAATGGTAAAGACAGATACGTTATAGTAGAAAAAATAACTGCGGAAACAGTTTCCCCACTCGTAAAAAAAGAAGTTGTAGTAGATGGTATCTACGAAGTAATTGATAGAAATTTTTCGTACCCATATGTAGCTCACGTTGGTATGAAGTTCGATTCAAGAACATTTAGTGGGATGCCCAGCAGAGAATTTGACGTAAAAATGAAGAAGGTTAAAGTACCTTCTAATTATTTCCCGACAGGTGGAAACGGTTTAGATAGAAGATATGTATTTGCTAATCCTGATTATCCAGCAAATCCCAATAGTCTTGATGTGATATTCATGGTTGACCAAAACATGAATGCAGAAACTAGGAGATTAATAAGAAGAAATTTGCAAGAAATGATTTTTAAATTAGTTGCTGGATATACTAATATTAGATTTTCTATATGGCAGGCCAAGTCAGGTTTTAATACTGTTATTAACGAATCAACTGGAGATACCGTAGTTGGATTTACATATTATAATACGGCTTCATTTGCGGAAATGGAAACTCCAGATTCAGCTGGAGCAAATCAAACCAATATGTTTAAACAATTAGATTCGGCTTTGGATATCAGTCAGTTAAACAACTCCTTAACAAATCCATCAGAGACAAATATTGCTAATTTCTTTTTTAGAAAAAATCAGTTCAGCCTTACTGATGAAGTTGGTAAGCTCCCGGAAAAAACGGTTCTTCAGAATCTTTGGAAGAACACAGTGAGAAAAGTTGTTTATTTTTCTGGATCAACTCCAGAAACAATGAGTCCAGAAACTTATCAGATTCTTTTGAACAGGGCTAGAGAATCTGGCATTCAATTATATTATTTAAATACAGACCCTGATCGATCTGGCACAAGAACTCTTAGAGAGCTTGCAGAGGATACTGGTGGCGCAAAGTTTAATTTAGCTCACGATTCCGATTCAAAGTTGCAGCAATTCTGTAATTCAAATTTTTACGATAGCAATAAAATTTATTACGGAGACTGGGATGGAACTTTTAAAATTGCATGGACAGACAATCCAGCTTGGATTTTGTACGATATTATAACTGATTTTAATTATGGGTTGGGCAATTTGATCGAATCTAGTCTTGTTGATAAATGGACACTGTATGATATAGGAAGACATTGTGATGCCGTAGATGACGATGGTAGATTCAGGGGCGTACCTGATGGTAAAGGAGGTCTTGAGCCAAGATATACATGCAATATCATCTTTTTTAATAAAGACGAAGCATATAACGTACTAAAAGATCTAGCCGCAATATTTAAGGGAATGATTTATTGGACTACTGGTGGATTTTCTTTTATTGCGGATAAGAAAAAAGAGCCGTTAGTTTATTTTGCTAATGCTAACGTCAAGGAGGGTTTATTTAACTATTCGGAAACAGCTAAAAATAAAAGGTATACAAGTGTAGAAGTAACGTACAACGATAAATTCGACAATTACAAAACCAAAGTCGAATTCGTTGAAGACGTTGATGGAATTTTAAAATACGGACTAAATCCTTATAAAATAAATGCAGCTGGGTGTACTTCAAGATCAGAGGCTAGAAGAATAGGAAGATATGCGCTAACAAGCTCTATACACGAAACAGATACTGTTACGTTTGTAGCGGGCCTAGAAGGAGCGTATTTACAACCTGGTGACGTTTTCGGAATAAGTGATGAAGTTAAAAATGTAGGCCGATCATTTGGGAGAATATTAGAGGTCAATGAAGCCGCAAATACAATTAAAATTGACGGTGAATTCAATGCAGGATTAGATTCTGGAGTTTATATACATGTGCCGTCTGGTAATTTTTCTCTTTCTGATTTAAATTCTTTAACTGGAGGTGGTGGAGATTTTACTGGAACACTTGAGCAAATTAGAGCAAGAAGACAAAAACAAACTAGAAAGTTTAATATCCATACGGTAATAAATAATATAGAAGACCCTAATGCATACGGCGCGATTTTAACTTTAACTGGAGATTTCTTGCTTAAATCTGTAGTCCATGATGTTCACCCTTCTCAGTCTAGAGTCTCAGGATCTCTTTATACAGGATTAACTACATTAACTGGCGTAGTTTATAATTTTCCTCCTCATACTGTAGCAAATGGAAATCCTAAATGGGACACTTTAACATTTTCTGGAGTTTCTGGGGTTCTTTCTAATCTTGAGATAGATATTGATTTTTCTGGAAATGCTGGCACTGGATTATTAATACCTGCATCAACTCAAAGTTGGGTAGGTGTTGTGAGCGGTTTTAATAATACTTCCTATACCCAAAGTGGAGATTTTGCTTTTACTATCGCGAATAATGGAAGAGAAGAGGCTGTAGGTACAGCTGTTATTTATAGCTATAATAGTGCGGGAGTTAATGTAAATTCTACTTTATTAGGCAACAATATTAATAGTATATGGTCAAATCCGGTTTATATTGGAGCAAGCGCTGGAGATGTCGTTATAGCAGTGTGGCCGAGTGGAACATTAGAAGATTCTACAACTCCAAATGCAATATGGTCAACTGGATATGCCGCGACAGAAGTATTTAAATTAGGCTTAGACACAAATACAAGCAAACAGAATTGTTTATATTGTGTTGCTTTAATAAAAGGGGGTTATCGCCTTCTTGAAGCTGGAAGCAAAAGAGGACTAGATTATCCTGGCATAAAATTTAATTATAGAGATCTTTTAGCTTATTCTAAATTACAACCCTACTACACTTTTGTTCAAGCTGATTTCGGAAACATGTCAAATTCTAATTTGGAGGAATGGAAGCCTGGAAGAGATTATGTTATTGGCGCTACCGTAAAGCATGGAGCTGACACATATTTTTGCGTAAGAGATCATACGTCTAAAGAATACTTTACTGAAGATTACTTAAACGAATTCACCAGACAATGCGATATTGCAACATTAAATAAAAATATTGGATTAACAACTCAAAGCATTTCTCAACTTGGTGGAGTTGCTGTAGGAATGTACGTTGCTGGCTCTGGAATTCCAGAAAATTCAAGAATAAATAGTATAAGCGACGACCCAAATAGCATCACTTTCCATATTGACAAAAATCCAACACTTACCCGAACTAATGAGACAGTAACTTTTGCGTCCACCCCAGGAATCGGGAATAATACATCATCAACAAAATGGACCAGAGGAAATAGCGATGGTTATTATTCTGTTGGTTTGCCAAAAGATTTTTATGGTACAGGGAAAATTCCGCTAACCACAACTTTGACATCTGCTCTTGTGTCTGGCGCATTTACTGCACTTGGGTTGGAGGTTTATGTTGGAGGCGGAACACTAGGCCAATCTGATTTGAAATCATTGCCAGAATCTAATGGTATTGGATATAGCGGCTTAGTTTATGGCACTGGATATCCTAAAGGTATTTATAGCTTAACAGTAGATACAACTCCTCAAAATTTAGATTTAGTCTCTGAAGGCTCTCTTTATGTTCTAAGCGGCTCGGGCGTTGAGCCAAAACTATACAAAACTATTGCAACAAAAGAAGAAGAGGCTAATCAATACGGCATTGTAGGTATTGAATATTTAAACAATAAGGATGATTATATTGAAAAAGATATTTTAGATACTTCGCCTAGTTATTATGTTCAGGGGCCATATGATGTGGTCGTAAAACCTAATCCGCCATCTGGTATACAAAGCATCAGTGGCTTTTCTGGAACGACAAAATACACTGGCATTCACATTATTTGGTCTGGAACAAATAGTCCAATTACTGGATATAAAGTTTACGTTAGTAAACCAGACTATTCAACAACAAATGAGTATGACTCAATAGTTCAAGCATACTCTACTCCATCAGGAATACATACTTTAACAATCCCAATAACAGGTTCAGACGGTAATGACATTTGGGGCCAATATGATTTTAAAATATATTCGCAAGGAACAACATATAAATTACTTTCCGATTATGTGGCGACAGGAATCGTTATGCTACCTTCTGCAAATTTAAAAATCAATGACATTAATGAATTATTAACTTCTACAATTCCAAGTGGATTCACAATTGATACCGCAGATCAAGACTCTGTAAAATATTCAATTGGTTTTGATAATGGTACTTACAGTGGAAACGGCAGGGGCAATTGGACTTCAAAAGATTTAGTTTTTAGATGGAAATATCTTGATCCTACGGGCGGGAAAATGGCAACCAAAGAGCAAATTTACGAAAATCCATTTGTTGACTTGCCTCAAAAAGTTACGGTTCAAGTTTTAGATTCTGCTGGTCAAGTGATAAAAGAAGAAAAAAACTATCAAGGTTTATCTTATAGAATAACACAAGCAAATAATGCTGCTATGTTTGATAGCTCCAGAACTCCAGAGTCTATAGAATATTCAAGAGAAATAGGATTAAGGGTCATTGTTACCGATAACACCAATTTGTCTAAAACAGGAACCTTTCAAGCGGTAAATCAATACCCTGGTTATTCCAGGATACAGGTTATAGACTCTTTTCAAAACTCTCCATATCAAATTTTGTCTGGATATTACGGTAATAGAAATTTTACTGGATTAGCTGTTTGGAGCCCTGATGTGGCAAGTACAATTGGAGCCATAACAACAATTTCAGGTTCTGGAGTAAGAGATGCTGGTGGTAACTTACTAAGGAGTGAAGACGAAAGTGTCCCATTGACATTTAGAGATATATCTGGAGCATTTTCTACGGCTACGTTTTATAATGGCACTGGATTACTTTCTGGAACAAGGGCTGCTGTTGGAATTAATGTTAAAGGAACTGGCGAACCTGATTTTGAAACATATGTTTATAAAGGCGGAACTATGGCAAAATATGGATATGAATCTAAAGATTTGATAGAACATTATGAAAAATACGTTGATAAATCAAAATCTATTTCCAAATGGGGAGCAGAACACTATTCTTCTTTCGGTCAGTTTGAAGGAAGGGAATTATCAACAAAAGAAGGCAACCCACTAGGTATTTGTAATCTTCATGATATTACACTACCAAATAAAACAGGGTTTTCTGGAATTGCTTTCAGTGTGTTGCCAGAACCTGTTTCAAAAAGTAAAATTATATTTAATTGCTTCAACGCCACTTCAAATAAAGATGTTTTAAGTGTTGATGTATATACTGGAGTAGGATATACTAATATTATAAACCATACTAGTATGGAAAAAGATAATTATTACGAAATTGTGACTACGGGTAGTAATGTAAACTGGAAAACAATAGGTCACGATTCAAATACTCCAATACTGGGTAGCGAATTTCAATATAATGGACAAACAATTAATGGAACAGCAACTGTGAAAAGAGTATTTACTCCAGACTTGGTTAATCACACTAATAAGTTTGCGACAGTTTCTTTAACTGAAACAAGAAGCTATCTGAATGTAATTACTCTTGGAGAACGTTTACCCACAGGAGAATGGTTGTATTTTAGATTCAGACCTTGGGATGATTACGGACCCGGTTTTACTTCTAAAGTTGTAAGTGGATATTTAGAAATGGAACAAGCTGAAACCACCCCTTCAACTGCGAACAGATATTTTTTGGATGGAGGGAGAGATCAGAAACAAGCCATTAATGTTTCTAACAATAATAATCCGTTAATAAAAAACTTAAAGTACAAAATAGAGCAGCTTGGTAATTCAGAAATAAATTGGGTTGCTATAGGCGCAGACTCACCAACTTTAAATGTTGAATTTACATATAATGGAGGAGCTGTTTCTGGAGGTGGCACAACCGTTGGTAAAGTTAAACAAGTTGAAATTAAATTTAATATTCCTACCGATCAAATAAATAAAACGAATTTAGTGACGCCAATTTCAGATTCTACAATGGTTTTGCCAACAGAGGTTGCAGAAGGCGATACAATAGTAATAATAAATGCTGGTCTTGAATATAGTCTATTTATAGAATCCAGTAACGGAGAACTAATTTCCACTATTCGTCCTGGCGAAAGGGCAGAAATTACTAGAGACGAAAACGAATGGAGAGACGATAGAGGCCGGTATCTAGCTATTTAGTAATTAAAATTTAATATCAAATACTGATTCGTCGATTTTACTGTCAACGCCTTTTACATAAGAAGAAATCTCAGTCTCTTGTGGAGCGACTTGAATTTTCTTACTGTCGTAGAAACTGTCCAGCCACCCAGCAATAGGATTACTTTTGACGTTGTAAAGCCTTTTGTATCCCATCGAAGTGAGTCGGTTGTCAGCGAGCCATTCAACGTAATGCTTCAATGAATCGGCGGTAAGGCCAATTAAACTACCTTTTGAAAAAAGGTAATCAGCCCAATCTTTTTCTGCTTCCACTGCCATACGATAGCCCTCATAAATCCTATCTTCATTTTTCTTAAAAATATCTTGGAACCCTTCTTTAGGCTCGTTGCGAAGAATTTTTAAAATATTTTGACTAATAGCTACATGAAGATTTTCGTCGCGAGAAATTAAATTAATAATTTTAGCATTTCCTTCCATTTTACCGCGATAGCCAAAATAAAACGAGCAAGCAAACGAGATGTAGAAAGTCACGCCCTCAGTGATTTGGGTTGAAAGAAGTGCGTCAAAAATCTGTTGTTTCGGATCGTCGCTCTTGGTATTCAGAAGAGCGTCGTATTTATTAGAAATAAATTGCGCCCTTTTGACAATTTCTTTATCATCAAGAATCGAATCAAAAAATTTTGTGGCGTCTGGGTGAACGTTTTGCAAGATATATGTATAACTATTGCTGTGAATGGTTTCGAAGAAAGACCAAACATTCATGCAGATCTCAAGCTCTGGGTTGCTAACATAGTTAGAAAGCGACCCAATACTGCGCGATAGCATTGAGTCTGTCATAGTCTGAAAGCGGAGATTGCTATCAAAAACAAACTTTTCTTCTGGAGAAAGATTCTTATAATCAGCCGCATCTTTTGTAAGATTAATTTCTTGTGGTCGCCAGAAGAAGTTAATCTGCTGATCATAAAGATCATAGAACTTGGGATACTTTAAGCGATCATACCTTTGAATCGCCAAGTCTTCACCAAGAAAGAGCGGCTGCTTGAGCGAGTCCACGTTTACAGTATTAAGTACGGTTTTCATTATTATAAGGTGCAAGCTCCACCAGCGCAGCCTTGGGTATCGTCTTGCGATTTTTCAGTTTTTACTTCTTGTTTAACTTCTTGTTTCGTATGTAATGCGGTCTGCGTATCGCCGTCAAACGTATTTGTGTAATAAAGATTTTTAATACCATATTTATAAGCCAAAATTAAGTCCCCGACAAGTTCTCCTTGACTTGGAATTTTGTTTGGATAACGAGTGGCATTGTAATAAAGATTAGTTGAAATGCTCATGTCTACAAATTTTTGAAGAGCAGCGACAACTTTCAGATAACCTTGATTATTAGGCATTTCAAATGCGAGAGTATAATTATCTTTGTTATTTTTAATATGAGGCACAACAACAGGAATAACTCCAGCCTTTGAGCGCTTGTAGGAAATCAAAGAGCGGGGAGGCTCAATCCCATTGGTTGAGGATTGAATAACAGAACTAGACTCGACAGGCATAAGTGCAGTTAGGGTACTATGGCGCATACCATGTGTTTTAATTTCTTTTCGCAAGCCTTCCCAATCGCAATGAAGTTTTTCAGTAACAAACTCATCAATATTTTTGCAATAAGTATCGATTGGTAGAATAGCGTTTGAGAACTTTGTTTCAGAGAACAAAGCGCATGGCCCTTTTTCTTGAGCCATCTTAACTGAAGCCTTGATTAAATTATAACTCACAAGTTCCATAATAGCCGCAGCTTTATTTGCGGCATTCTTATCAGTGTACTTGACTCCAATATTTGCAAGATAGCCAGCAAGATTGCTAACGCCAACTCCAAGACTGCGGCGATTTTTAGCAAAATTAGCGGCAGCAGGAACGAAATAGTTTTGATGATCAATTAGAGCATCAAGCATACGAACAATAATTTCGCACACAGAGTCCATCTCGTCCTTGATTACCTCAAGAAGATTGACGGCAGATAAAATACAAACGCCAATTTCTCCGTTAGGATCATTCAAGTCTTTTATTGGTTTGAGTGGATGATTAACTTCAAGACAAAGATTACTAGTGTCTACCTGAGCGTTCCAAGAGCCGTGCGAGTTTGCATGGTCAACGTTCATTAAATAAATACGACCAGTTTCTACGCGCTCTTTAGAAAACAAGAAAAATAAATCGCGAGCATTTACTGTCTTTTTAAATTTAAGACTCTTGTTTTTTTCCGCCTCTTCATAAAGCTCTTTGAATTCAGGCATACCAAAGCTATCCCAAAGCTCTGGAGTTTCATGATAAGAAAACAAAGTGATACTTTCGTTCTTGATCAAACGATCATAGAACGTGCGATCAAATCCAATGCAATAATCAAGTTTACGAACTCGATTATCGTCGGTCCCAGCATTGTTTTTGAGAACAAGAATGTCTTCAATATCGTGATGAAACCAAGCCACGTTTACCGTTGCAGAGCCGCCGCGAATGCCATTCTGATGACAAGACTTTACGGTAGACTCAAACATCTTAAGAAACGGAACTGGTCCAGTGTGACTTACCATGCCGCCTTTAACTGGAGTATTAACGGCTCGAAGACGACTTGCATTAATGCCAATACCGTAACGATTTGCGGTAGCAAAGCCAATAGCGCTATTATTGGCAAAGATAGAATCTAATGAATCGTCTACGCTGAACAAGGCGCAAGAAGCATAAGATTTCAATGTTGTTCTGACCCCAGCCATAATTGGAGTAGGAAGATTAATCTTGTGCTGGCTAAAATAATTATAAGCTTTTTTAATAAAAGAGATGCGCTCGCTCTTATAATCTTTAAACAAGGTCATTGCAATGAGCATATAGGCAAATTGAGGAGTTTCGTACAGTTTCTTATTAGTTCTATTTTGAACTAAATACTTTTCACAAAGCTGTTTAATACCAGCGTATGTGAAAATAAAATCACGATCATGCCGAAGATACTCGTCAAGCTTGTGAAACTCACGCTCGTCGTACCATTCAAGAATAGCAGGATCGTAAACTTTATTTTTAATATTTTCTTTTACGAAATCAATGAGCTTTGGAGCGTTTTTGCCGCCCCAAACTTCTTTGCGCAATTGATAATTTAAAAGACGAGAGGCAACATATTGATACTGAGGCTTTTCTTCAGAAATTAACCCAGAAGCAGCTTCAATCAACGTATTGTGAATATCTTTTGAAGATATTCCATCAAAAAAAGAAAGGTTGGCGTTCATCGCGACCTCCTCAAATGAAGTGTCGTGAATTCCAGTACAAGCCCATTCTAAAACTTTATTAATTTTATCTGCATCGAATTTTTCAACTTCTCCGCTTCTCTTGTTGACGGTCATTAGTTTTTTCATAAAAAGTAAAATAAGGTAAGAGATATTACATATCAAATGTTGATTACCAAACTAAAAAGCGCACGCAAAGAATTATTCGTAGCGCTTAACAAAACAAAGTGTATCTAGGCGAAATCCATTAGCCATATAAAAGGCTTGAATTCTTGGGTCTCCACCATTACACATATAATTCATCGACAAAAAGTCAATCTTATTTTCGACAATAATTTTTTCCACTTCTTGCAAAACCCTAAAACCTCCAAACATTGTGGGTCGAGTCGAAATCCATACAATCTCATTCAGTCCAATTTTGCCGCAGCACCAATCTTTAGATGCGATACCTGCAAACAAAGATACGGGTTCTTCTTTTTCAAAATAACAAACTATTACCGCATCATTTTTAAAAACTAACAAAAGTTGCATAAGCTGACTTTCTAAATGCTTGATGTCCCAAGCGCCAGCTACATGCCCTTGTTTATCAAGAATTTTTTTTAGCCCCTCACTATCCTTCATTTTTTGAAGGATAGGTTTGAGAGCGAATATGCTTGTAATTCTTTTGACCATCACTTAATAAACTTAAGAAGAGAGCGGGCCTCCTTTGAGGGAATATCGGCCCAAGACTTCCAGTCTTTTGCAGATTCGTTTCTATAAGTTTCTTCTTTCCACAGTTCTCTGAGCCACCCTCTAAAATCAGACCACTCATCGCCAGAGCGAAAGTATAATGAGTCTGTGAACTTTTTCGACAGAATACCTTGAGGTGAAACGTCAGCAGAGCCGTCTACTGCTACTGTTGCGGCTTTGGCTCCATTGCCTTTGGCAATTTCATCTTCACCAACAATATGAATACCAAGATAGTTTCTTACCGTGCGAACAAATGCGCGGTTTGCCGCAATAGTTTCAAGAAACTTTTGCCCAAACCCGTCTGTATTTTCAAAAGTCGCATTTGCAACGTCCATAGACGAAATCATAAGCCACTCGTCTTCTGAGCCGTTAATATTAGTTTCGAAATTATTAATCCAATCTATAGAACATGACGCTACAACATAATCACGTTCTAGCTTAGGAAATTGAAAATGGACGCGAGAATAGCCACGAAGCTTTGCGACCTCCTTGATGCCTCCTAATTTAATTAGGAGTTGCTCATCACGAAGTCCATCTCCCGTCTCTGGGACAGGTTGGTTTCTCCGGTTGAACCAATCTTTATTTGGGTAAAGGTGTATCGGATTGACCATCGCTCGCCAATTTACCGTACCGTCTTTATTAAAAATATAGTTGGTGTTATTCAGAAGTCCGCGCTCATCACGAATCGATGTTTTATTATTTTTTATTGTTTCGCTCATCTTTTAAAATATAGAAGTGGTCAATTTCTTCCCAGAATTCACTACAATCTATAACTTTCGAATATTTGTCAAGCTTTGGCTCGTCGTTTTTCCAAGATAATTTGGAAGCAAAAATTTTTCCATCTGAAATAATTATTTTTTCGGAAGAAAAGGTGCAGGTTTCGTCTATTTGATTTAAATTTTCAATATTTTTTTTATCAAAACGATCTTCTTTGTCAAGGCAAAAATCAAAAAATTTTTCCGCTAACCGCCCCCAATCATCATTATCGTCCGCAATTAAAAATATTTTAAAACCAAGCGATCTAACAGCTTCAAGGTATTCGACTGAAATTTTATCAGAAGCTACTATGGTCAAGGCTGTAATTTTTGATTTAATTTTACTGAGTAAATCTAAAGATATTTCTTTATCGCAAATAATATTTAAATTACAAACGTGAGCTAATCTTAGCAGCGCTTTTTCATTAAAAAATAAATCCATTCTTATGTTACAGATTTTGTCTTTAATAATTATTGGCAGCGGCCCGTTATTGGGTATAATTTCTATTGTCGGCTTATGATAGCTTTTGCCTATATATATTGTTTTGATTTTGTCCAATTCATTATTTATTTCAAGTTTGTCCAAAACAGCTTTTGCAACTATTTCTGGCATAATTGTATTAATTTTCTTTTGATTTTCTTTTAAAGAAAAAGAGGGCTTGCCATACTTTTCCCAATCAACTTCTATTAGTTTTTGATTTTTTTTGTCTCCCCAAACTGGTTTACAATTTTGCGCGTAACAGTAAGAATATAAGGCAACTATTTTTTTATTATAGAATCCAGCTAAATGTGTTGACAGGCTATCAACCCCTAGGTAAAGAGATGAATTTTTAATAATAAATGCAAGTTGTTTGATATTTGTTTTACCTTTCAAATCAATGTCTACTCCCGCTACGGAATGATCGGAGGGAAGGCCAACGTGAATTATTTTATATTCTGGTGCATATTCTTTAATAAAAGAAAAAACCTTGGGCCAATAATCGTATTCTCTTGAGTTACCTTTGCCGCTAGTTTGAAAAACAATATATTTATCCAAGACTATTGGATAGTAATGCTCTAAAATAAACGGACTACTTATCTTGACTCCGCAAGATAGTGCATAACGATCAAGTAAATGCATTTTTAATTTTTGGTGTTAAATTCTAATTTGTCTTTCCCGTTATGTTGGTAATCGAATATTTTTTGAGTACCAATATGAGGCAGAAAAGCTATATCAAAATATCCATGCCCATCAGCATGACCCTCCATAGTTAAAAGGTTTTCCATAAAAGAATTAAAAATAAGTTTTTTATGGACAAATGGATTACAATCAAGTATTTCAAAAAATTCCTGTTTGGTTGCAAAATAAATATTATGATCTGGATAAAGTTTTTTTATTGAAGGCAGTAAAGACGTTGACATAAAAACATCGCCCGCACTTTGAGGCATGACGAATAAAATTCGTCGCCCCTTATCGTCTTTATCTAGTAAATCAGAAAATTCGATTTTAGCGTTTTCGTTATTTTCTTTCAGGGCCGTTTTTTTGAAAAAGTTTAATACCTGTTCTCTTCCCCTGCCATTTTGCAATTGTGACAGCCATCCTTTTAATCCCTCGTCGTTGGCTCCAACATTCATCAATAAAATATTTTTATAAATATCAATAAGCCATTCTGTATCAGACTCTATTTCTGGAGGTTCGTAATTATGATTTCTCTGTTTAAAATCTAAATCATAATTCCATTGTATTTGCGGGGCATTGTCTATGATAGATTCTAAATGCTTGCCGATAACTTCTGCGGACAAATTATCAAGAACGAACTGTCTGGCTTTTTCCCCCATTTCTTTTCTTTTGGAGGCCGACATTTTATAAACTTTTTCTATTTTTTCCGCTATTGATTCTGGAAGAGTTGTAGCCTTAATAAAATTAGTTCCTGGTTCATAATAAGGCTTCCAATTAAGCGGTAAGCCTCCGCTGTCTTCTTGGCAAAAATCTTCTCCACAAGAGTAATTTGTAACAAGCGTGATTAATTCTGTAAGTTTCGCCTCTGTTACTGGGATCTCTTGCCCCCCGCTTGTAAAAGGATGGCAATATACATCCATTAAATTATATATTTCGTTTAGCTGAATCTCGCTAACTCCATTTGCAATATTAGTTGTTTCTACCGTATCTTTACCGTCGCAAAATCTACATTTTATTTTTTGTCCTTGGAATGGCTTGACTTCAAATTGCTTGCATTTTTTGCAAAAATATGTAGTTAGAATATCTTCGTTTTTTAAATCATTATCTTTGATTAATTTTTGGATATCCCACCCTTCACCCCAATGAGTATGCAATAATAACTTAGCTTGTGAATTTAAATTTTTTTCTTTAAAGAGTTTGAAGCCTTGCAAAAGATTAGGAACGCTTTTTCTTAATTGGTTTCTAAATACAAATCCGATAATAAATTCATTAGATAAATTAAATTCTTTTCTAATTTGTTTTTTACTTTCTTCTTTTATTTTATAAAAGAACGAAGCTTCTGTAGCTCCCCTTAATGTTCTAATAGAATCTTTAGGATGCCCAAGTCTTTGGGCTTCTTTCCCAGCAAAAGATGCCCAAGAATAATAGTGTTTTACTTTGGGAATAATTTTAATGGCGTCAGCATAAAGAGGCAATGAGTCGAGTGTCGTCCATATCATGCAGTTTTCATTCCACCATTTTTTATCTACTAAAGGAGATAAAGCCCAAATATCTTCTACGCCGATATAGAAATCTGGACGAAACTCTTTAATTAAAGAGTCTATTTCATTTAAACCATAAGCTGCTAGTCTTAATTGAGATTGATCAGAAGAGATTTCTTGTATTTTGTTCGGATTTGGCAATGTGCCAACAGCTTTCCAAGGCAAACTTTTTAACTCTGGGGCGTCTTTATGTTTACTGTTGGCAAATTCAATTAAATTATATTTGCCGGTTTTATATAAATATCTAAGAATATTTTTGGCATTTTTACCAAACCCAGTAAATATTCTACTATGATTACTGTGAAAAACTACCGTCTTTTTCATTCTGAAAACTCAAAAGTTTTACGGAGATAGTTTTCCATGTATTGGGCGACAAGCTCTGCCTCTCCAAGTTCAAAACCGATCAAAAATGATTGCTCGCCTTTTTTAATAGAAAAAGAAAAAGCATTGTCTCCATTTTTCTTTTGATAAGGCCCAAACATAATTGAAGTTGTGGAGCCTTGATAGGCGTGAACAGTAGAAAATTTAGATGATTGTCTAACCGCCCTAATGATAGACGCTGCCTCAGTTTGATTAAGTTTTAATGCCGCAGTTTTTTCTGGGTTTTTGGCGTTTTCAGAAAAAGATCCTTTTTTTGTTTCGTCGCTCCACCCAGCTTGTTTTACAAAACTGACATAAAGATCTGGAGCTTCTCCTTTGGTTTGGTTTTTGGGCGGCGAGACATTAAAAGAAAGAGCTGTACCCGTATTTGACTTGTTGGGTTTATAAAAGTTAAGGCGCATGGTAGTAAAAATTATAAACGGCCATAGTTGAAATTAAACACAAATAAATAAAAAGGCGCACATTTCTGTGCGCCTTTAAAGCCTATTTAGATTTTGTATTAAACAGGGAATGAACCAGAGACGCCAATCTGTTTGCGGACAATTGGAGGATTCTTTTGACGTTCAATCTCTGCGACGAGGCCAGAATAAATACCATACTCACCAGTCAAATTGATTTTAGCACCTACCCATTCAGCGGCAATACCAGTAGTGACATCTTCAAATGGAACAAAAGCTCCAGTATCTGTTACTGGATCAAGAGATGCTGTTCCAATACTTGAAGCGTAGTAAAATTGAGGAAACTCGCCACTAGCAACTTCTCCTGTAGTTTTAGGTTCAGAGGCGGCGATTCTCCAGTGAATAGTTTTAATAACATCAGCTAATCCGCTCTCAAGCGGAGCGCAGTCTAAAGCGGGGAACTCCCATTTATAAGTGATCATGGTAATTAAAATTTATTCTATAATAACTTTCGAAACATCTTTTTCGTCCCATTTCGTTTCGCACATTGAACCCTGTGTTTTCTTTTTCTTCCGGTCAAACTGCGAATAGCACACCGCTGCTCTTTGTTTTTGATTTGGATATTCTTTAAGCATTGTGTCCGAAGACATACAAGAGGCCATAAATTCATCCTTTTCTTGGTTTTTTTGAGGAGTCGGAATTGGCATATATAGTATTTACACAAAAAAACCCCCGATTTCTCGGGGGTTTGAATTAACGGGAGCTTGTATACCTTGCCCCCCGAAACGTAACTGCCTTTACTTCACCCTTTGAGAATCGGCGGTTACGACCAGTATTGCGGTCCTCTACTGTAATAATAGAAGGGCCGAAGTTGACAAGACGAGCATTGATAACCTCGTTAAAGGTCTCAAGACCGAAAAAACGACCAGCTGTACGGCTAATCGTGTTGAGCGCACTGTTTGAGTGTGTTTTGTTCATATTTATGAATTCCATAAATAATAGAAGTCTCTAATCAATTTGTCAAGCTGTTTTCCGACAAAAAGTTTATCAAAAATTTTATTATAATAATTTTCTGACTTCTTAATCCAGTATTTTAATTTAATTGGATTTCTTAATCCAAAAGTAATATACTCAGAGGTTATCTTTGAATTAAAATAAGCAAAATTAAATAAGTTTGAAGCGTCTTCGTTCAGTAATAGTTTATCGTATATATTTTTAGGCAAAGGCTTGCAAAGATCTTCAAAAGCTTGATTTGAGCAGTTTAAAGTGTCTTTCGCGAGAAGAATGTCTAAATATATATTTGCATTAGCAGAATACTCAAAATTAATAAATTTAATATCTTTTCCCGTATAAATTATATTTTCTGGAGCTAAGTCAAAATGGCACAGCCCACAATCGTTAATATTAGGTTGGTAAATTTTTTTAAAAACCATTCTAGCGGTAGAAAAAAGTTGAATTACTGGATACTTTCTAACTACCATCATCGCTTCTCTAGGCAAAAAGGAATCAAATACCTTTGTTGTTTCGTCTTCTCCTTTGGTTTTAACACAGTGCATTTGATCCAAACTGTGCAAGAAGGCATTTTGTAATTTTAATTTAGAGTTTAATGGGTAATTTGAAATATCAGACAAGAACATGCCTTTAGGCACTTCAAAACAAATAAATTTAAATTCATCCAAATCATTCGATGAGCAAATTATTTTAGGATGAAAATCATAGTTATTTTTTGAAAGTAATTCCCAAGAGTTGGGCAAATCTGGAGATAAATTTATTTTTAATAAAAAGGGTTTATCGTTTCCACTAATTAAATAACAATCATAAATTGGATGAATTTGGTGCTTCTTGTGGAATCGAATTTCATGCCCAAGTTTGTTTTCTATGATTACTTTAGTTGAAGATAAAAATTCTTCTTCTATAGGAAGAATATCAACTTCATTTTTTACAAGTTGCAAATAATTTTTTAACTTTTCCATCTATATAAATCTGTCCGTTTTTAACTGACACATTAATTTTATTATAGTTGTTGAGAGAAAGAATGTCAACGATCTTGCTCTTTAATTCATTTTCGATAAAGAAAATTATTTTTCTAGCTCCAGTGTTACTATTTTTTGTATTATTTATAATGAAATCAACAACATCGCTAGAATAGGTTAAAATGGTTTGATTTTGTTTTAATGAATCTTTAATTTGATTAAGTTCGCTTTGCGCAATTTTAATTAAAGAATCTTGTTGCAACTCGTCAAATATAATGATATCATTTAATCTGGCTAAAAACTCTGGTCTAAAAAATTTTTTGAGATTATCTGTTACGGTTTCTTTACTCGGCTTTTGATTTACGGACGCCCCAAATCCTATCTTTTTATTGTCATTGGCTTGAAATCCAACGTTTCCGGTCATGATGATAATTGAATTTTTGAAGCTTAATTTTCTGCCCATAGAATCTGTAAGTTGCCCACTGTCCATAATTTGCAAAAGAATATTAACTACGTCTGGATGGGCTTTTTCAATTTCATCAAAAAGAAAAACAGAGGAGGGATGCTTGTCAAGGTGAGACCAAAAAAGGTTTGCTCCACCATATCCGATATAACCTGGCGGGGAGCCTATTAATTTAGAAACCGAATGCTGCTCCATAAACTCCGACATATCGACGACACAAAGATTGGCTTCGTCGCCAAACGCTTGTTTAGCCAATGTTCTGGCTGCGTGAGTTTTACCTGATCCAGTCGGACCGACAAACATAAAGCTGCCAAGGGGTTTGGTGACCTTTGCCAGCCCAAACGAGCTTCTAAGTACGCAGTCAGATATCTTTTTCAAAGCTTCGTCTTGACCAAAGACGTATTTTTTCAAATTAGATAAAATATTTTTTATGCCATCGTTGTCCGATTTGCTATCAATAAATTTACCTATTTTATCCGATAAAGCTTGATAAACGTCTTTTGTTTTAGCTTTAAAAATTTTACCTTTTACTGAAGATGTCCAAATATCATATTTCAATTCATAATCTTTAATTAGAAGCTTAAGGTGATTTTCTTTTAAATTATCTGGCGCGAGCTTTTCAAATTCTACAATTAACTTTTCAATGTCTTTTATTTCTTGTGGACGAGAAAAAGATCTAATCTTTACCTTCGATCCAACTTGATCCATCAAATCAATGGCTTTGTCTGGAAATTTACGAGATGGGATATATTTCTCACAAAGATTAACGATATCAGTGATAACGTTATCGCTATAATAAACCATATGAAATTTTTCATAAAATTTCTTAAGCGATTTTAAAATTTTAAAAGTTTCTTCTTTCGACGGCTCAGACACAAAAATTGGTTCAAAGCGCCGATTCATAGCGCTATCTTTAACAAAGTAATTTTCATACTCTGATTGAGTTGTGGCCGCAACGAAAGATATTTCGTCGGTAGTTAAGTACTGTTTAAGAATGTTCGCTGCATCCATAGAGCCAGCGTCATTGCCCATTCCTATAACATTATGAACTTCATCGATAAATACAATAACGTTTCCCATCTTCTTGATCTCGTTCATTGTTTTGACCAAGCGTTCTTCAAACTCGCCACGAAGTTTGGTTCCAGCAATAAGATTCGCAAGATTAAGAGAAATGATTTTTTTGTTGATAAGAAACTCGGTACATTCGCAAGATATAATTTTTTTCGCCAAAAGGCCCACAATCGCACTTTTGCCAACGCCAGGTTCTCCAATTAAAATAGCATTTTTCTTTTGCTTTCTGCAAAGCACTTCGGACATTTTAGCTACTTCTTTTTCTCTAAAGAAAATATTATCAAAAGATTCGTTTAGCGCCATCTGATTGTAATCAGAACAAAAGGCCGACAAAACATTATTTTGTTCGGATTGTTCTTTCTGCTGAAGCGGTTTTTTTACGGGATTAGAAAGCATCCTGCATTCCGTTTCCACTTTTTGCGAAATAAAACCAACATCAACTCCATTTTTTTTAAAAAACCTTGTTACTGTTTTAGAGTTTCTCAAAAGAGAAAGGAAAATATGCTCTATACCAGTGTAGTTTTGCTTAAAGCTTTGAGAAATATTATGAGACTCATTGATAATTAAACTTGAGCTTGCGCTATAAATAATATTTTTTGCAGAAATTTTTTTCTTGCTGGACGGAAGAATTTTAGATAACGCCAGAATAACGTCTTTGGTTTCAATGGATAACGATTGAAATACCATATTAACAATCATGTTTTCAGAAAACAAAACCGCATGCAATAAAAATTCATCCGTGATTTCTTCCTGATTGTTTTCAACGCAGCGTTGCCTTGCGACATCTAAAGCCCTTCTTACTTTAGGAGTAAAATTAATATCTTGCACTGTATTCATTTTACACTCAACTTTCGATCTGTGATAGTTTTGTATATATCTTTTCTGTGAGGATTGTCAAGCCATTTAGAAAGATTGAATCGTCTGCTTTAGAACCATAAAGAACAACGATATCGTCTTCCTTTGGCGTTTTGCCGCCTCCTTCGTAATACTGAGTAAACTTATCGTCTCGACCGCCATCGGTGAGGCGACAGGTCATTTGCCCATATTCATCTGAAATTTTAACTAATAAATATGGGCGACCAGCGCGGCTAATTTTTTTGCGAGATTCTTTAACAATACCTACCATTTTTACATTTTGACGAAGATCAACTTGCGAAGCTTCATAAGTATTATGAAACATATCTGGGCCATCATTAAAAACATCTTTTAATTTATGGGTATAGCTGTAGCCAAGAAGGCGCTTTTCAAAAAACCAATTAGCAAACTTTTCGTATTTTTTATTCATGTCATAAATCTTTTTGTATGGCTCATACTTATTTTTAAATGTTTCAAAGCGACTTTCTTTCATGAAAGGTTTGCCGTCGTCTCCAACTGATTTATTTTTGACTAAATCGGCTATGATATTAAGAACGTCATAATTGTATTTTAGTCCTATAAGTTTAATATTACGTTTTTCTCTATCTGTCAAAATATTGTAAGTTTGAGCTTCAAGAACTAAGCGACAGCGTTTTTCGCTAAAGCTGGATAATGTCCCAGCTTGAATCAAAGAAGACAGGACTCCAATATTAACTCCAGCTTCTTTGGCCCCGTCGAAACAATCGATTTTATTCGCGAATTCTTCTTGTCTAAATTCAAGAAGATGCGTTAGAACTTTATCTGATACGCCTTTAATGGCGTTGAGACCAAATCGAATGTTGTCTCCTTCAATCTCAAAATCAGCTTTAGATTTAGAAAGATCTGGTGGTAAAAGTCTAATGTTAAAAAAGGGTAATTCCTGAGAAATTGACTCGATTTCTTCGTGTGGATTTGGCTCATGTTTAGAAGATCTAAGCAAAGCAAGAAAGAATTCTTTTGGATGATTAAACTTAAGATAAGTAGTTAATGCAGAAAGAGTAGCATAAGATACGGCATGAGACGCATTGAACGAATAGTTCGCGCTGTCTTCTGCGACCTTCCAAAGTACATCGGCAACAGCAGCCTCAAGATTATTAGCGGCAACTTTTTCTCTGATCTTCTGTTGCCAAGCGGGCATCTCGCTAACTTTTTTCTTACCTATAATGCGACGTACCGTTTCGGCTTCATCAAGAGTGAATCCTACTTTAACAATCATCTTCATTAACTGCTCTTGAAAGATTGGGATGCCGCCAGTAATTCCGAGAATATCATCAAAGAAAGGGTGGATAGATTGGAATTGTCCAGTAGCAACATATCGCGCATATTGATCTAAAAAGTCTAGTGCGCCAGGTCGGGCTAGAGACAGAACGCACGCAAGTTCAAGCATATTTCTTGGTTTTACTTTTTTGCAAACATAAAAGTTAGTATTGGCTTCGATTTGAAATAAGCCCTTGGGATTAGATAGGTCTTGTAAAAATTTATATGTTGATGCGCTATCGAAATTGAGATTTTTAAAGTCTAGGCCGAGCATTTGGCAAGTATCATAAACAACAGTTAGTGTTCTTAATCCAAGAATATCAAACTTAACTGTAATTTCTGATACGTTATTCATGTCGTATGCAGAAACAATTTCTCCGTCCCCTGTCTTCTGTAACGGCATAACCTCTTCGTTATCATAATAAGAAATAGAAATACCAGATGGATGGACGCCAGTGTTTTTATTTAAGCCTTCAATCTTTTTGGAAATTTTATAAATTTTTGGATTTTTGTCGCAAAACGCCCTGAACTGATCACTTTCTTCGTAAGCGTCCTTGAGGGCGAAAACCTTGCCAAATTGCTTTGGGATAATATCGCTTACGGCATTAACTTCATCTTCTGACATTTCGCCAACAATCTTTCCGCATTCCTTGATACAAAGTTTACCAGTAAGAGTATTCATGGTAAGGATCTTGCAAGTTTTACCGGCATACTTTGTTTTAATATAATTAATAACATCCTGACGTTTTGAAAACTCAATATCATTATCAACGTCGGGCATTAACGACCCATCAAGATAAGTAATGCCATCTACAACAATCTTCTTGGCGCGACTCTTTGAAACAAACCGCTCAAAAAATAACCCGTTCTTGATTGGATCTATATTAGTAACCCCAATTAAAAAAAGAATGAGAGATCCAGCCGCAGAACCACGCCCGTAACCAGTAGGAATATTATGCTCATGAGCATAATTAAGAATGTCCCAGTTCAGCAAAACGTAATCAACGAAACCAAGTTCTTCAAAGGTTGTCAATTCGTACTTTACTCTTTCATAATAGTCTTTTTTATTAGGTAGTTTATCTATACCCTTTGTTCTTACGGCTCTCAAACAAAGCTGCCGCAGAAACTCTGTGTTTGAAACTGACGCATCAATGCCAAGCTCTTGATAGTAGCGAGCATCAATTTTGATTTCTGGTAAGCGAACACCAGGAGGAACAGGATGTTCGTACTTTTGGAAGCTATTTAATAAATTACTCATACGTCAACCTGCATAATTAGCTTGCGGAAAATCTTATAGTTCATCTGAATATCATACAAAGCATCGTGAAGCTTTGAAGGATCATGATCAATACCAAACTGCTTAAGCAGAAACCCCTGACTTGTTTTAAGTCCTTTCTCTCTATGGTTCATTAGTTTCATTTGCCAAGAGAGCAAGTCTCCAGACGGCTTTATGTTCTTGAATAATGCAGTGGCCAAAGCTTTGGTGTCAAGCGCCCTTTCAATAAAACTCCAATCATTCTGTATTCCAATACCCTGCATCATAGTATTTAAAATATAAATATCATATCCAAGAATATTCTGTCCAACCAAAATATTATGTTTATCGTATAGATAATTAGCAAATCTTTTCCATACCTCTATAGGAGGCTTTGCTCTAGAAAGATATTTCTCTTTGTTGAATCCAGTTATCTTGGCGGCGTCTTCAGATACGTTTAAGTCGCCATACAAAATAAATTCATCATGCTCTTCAATAACTTCTTCTCCTTTGCAAACGATCCAAGACAATTGCCAAGGACGAGAATCAGTCAAAGACAAACCTTCTGTTTCAGTATCAAATACTACGAACTTTTGATTAATTTTTTGTTTTAAAAGGTTGTTCATGAAGCCTCCCTCCAAGATTGGAGGCAAAATTCTTTACTGCCGCATCCACCAAGCTCTGGAGCCGAGAGACTTTGATTTTTGCCCATGTTTCTATTACAAGCTATCTTGTAGGTGACCCAAGCAGAAAAGTCTTCGCGATTTTTATAATAAATAGTTTTAGCTTTAACGATATTTTCTTTATGACTAGAGTGAATTAAAGCTGTAGTTATTTTATCAAAAGGTAATTTATTATTTTCTGTAAAGTAAACAACATTCTCGCCGTCAAGAAAATCTGGCATACAATTAGAAAATGTATATCTATTTTTCCAAATATATGAATCATAAAACGGAACGCCAATTAAAATATTATCTGTTAGGCGTTCCACTAAATCAAAATTAGCAATCACCGAGTCTTTCTCGGTATTTATGAAAGTATAGATTTTATTAATATCCTTAAAGCCAGAATCATTCAAAGCAAAAAGAATAAGTTTACTAGTAGAAGAATCTACTGATTCATAACTATTGCAAATATTAATTCTAAGGCCAAACTTTAACTGAATATTGTATTTTTTGCAGTTTTTAAAAGCAGTTAAAAATCCAGTCAAAGAGTCTTCAACAAGATAAAGTTCTTTTAATTTATTATCAAGAGCGATTGAAATAATACTATCTGGCCCGTCCTGTTTCTGCTTCTCTGGCTCATTTAGAGTAAGGATACTTTTCCCAAAAGAAAAGTGAGACTTGAATAGCGGGATCATGCCCTAATCCTAACATCTGTGTCTAGGGTGTCAAGTGCTTTGGGCATCCCAAATAAGCTTCTTTGGTAACTTTTTCTTCTGGTTTGGCAATTTTAAAAGCTTCGTTCATATCTTCCTCTAGGAAAGTTTTAATTATTTTATTATCTTTATCTCTTAAGGCATAGTAATTAAATCCAAATTTGTATGGGCAATGCCACATTGGATTGCCGTCTTTCTTCAGATGGCCTTTGTATTTGGCAAAGCCACAAGCCAGTTTGCCGCTAAACGAACCATCTGACGGCATCGGCTTGTCTGCTGCAAAATTAGAATAAGCATCAGGCTCAGAGAAGTTATCGGCAACCTTTTGAACTTCAGTTAAATGATTTTCGAACTCACTGAGTTCATTTTTATTAGGCGGCTCCATTTTTAATAGACCACCATTCTTAGTTTTATCTTTAAGATCAAACTTAAGAAATAAGAACTCCATTGAAACCTTATGTTTTGGATCAAGTTTCTTGGAGGCAAGAATATAAATCATATGCTGCATGTTGTCTTCGGCATCCTTACCGGCAAATACAGCTTTACTAGTTTTATAGTCTCTGACTACTGAAGTCGCATCATCGTAAATAAACTGACGATCAATAAAACCTTTAATTCTATACTTTTTATCTTTTTTGTTAACTGTGATATCGAAATCTCTCTCTTGCAAATCTTGCACTGGAGCTTTTCCCGCATCACCCCAAAAATCATATTTAAGGGCGGTTAAAGTCATCTCTCTGATCATATCAATATTATCTGGATCAGAAACTTTTAACTTTCTAGCGTGTTTCAATGCAAGTTTTTTAATAGACTTGATTGTAAAAATATCACCAGCATTTAAGATGGTATCGACATAAGGTTTCCTTTTTTGCTTTGCAAGACACTCAAGAACAAGGTGAACTACATTTCCTCTACTAGCGCCATCGTTGGACTTCTCTGGCAGCTTGAGAATATAATTGCACCAATACGACCAACTACACTTTTCGAGAGTTTTGATTCGACTTGCAGATAGCGCAACGTGTTTGATTTCAGGTTGCGTCATTTAAAATCTTCTCGGCTCTCTCAATAAGATTATTGGAGAACTTATTGGCGACCGCAACTTCATAAATCTTTTTGATTTGAGTTTCCATGTTTATTTTCTTTTCTTCCCATTGATTAAAGATGGAATCTTCCCCTTCAAATGTCGCTAGATGCATATCGAAAAAATCATTTTTAAGCGGTAGCTTAATCTGCAATTTCGAGTAATCAAAAACAGAACACAGTTGCAGAAAGGTTTTACAGGCTGAAATTAAGCCGTGATTTGTTTCGCCTTCGCTATCGTTGTTTGAGGCAATAATAATCTTGTCTGGGTCTAAAGCTACTAATGAAGAAGAAAGTTTTGAAGAAACTCCAAGTCCAAAGGTTACTAGGTTATTTTTATAGCCATGCTCGAAAAGAGCCATACTATCTCCAATACTTTCGACAATAATGATTGAACGCCGCTTCTCAATTTCGTCCTTAACTTCTGAAGATCCATTGCGCTTTAGATTAAGCGGATAAATCCAATCTGCTCTCTTACCCACATGTTTCCATTTTGGAAACTCTGAATCTTTTTGCCAAAAGACCGCTCTACCAGAAAATCCATGAATCTGCCCAAATTGATTATAAATTGGAAACACGATTCTTCTGAACAATTGACCAGAAGTTGCATAACCACACTTGTAAAAATCAAGCGTATCTTTACTTATCATTTTCTTGGAATAAAAATCAAGATGGGGCAAAAGATTTTCTAGCATTGATTCTGGGTAGATTTTTTCCATCTCAAGCTTCTCCTTGTTTTGTACATGGATAATATTACTGGCGTCAAATTTTACATACTTATTCACGACGTAGGAGTCTTTGGTGTCCAAGGTCAATTCCACAAGTCTTTGGAATGGATAGCTTTTTGATCCACCAGTCGCGAAATCTGTCCATACGCCAGTATTTTTATATATCTTTAAAGCGGTGGTATTATCGCCACCACGATATAAAGCTCTTGTTCGCCAATAACTTCCATAATCTTTAAGGCAATAACCTAAAGACTCAAGAGAGCTTCTGAGAACAATTGGGTCAATTGAAGTTTGGGACATTGTCGTCTTCACCAGAATTTTGTAATGTTGTTGTGTTTGTGTCTGCTTGATTTACAATATCGCGAAGGTCACCACGCTCTTTGATGTCAAAATTTTCAAACTGAAGATTAATAAAATTCTTTTTAAGTGTTCCATCTGGCATTGAAACTAATTCAACCGCACCAGCAACGTCAGAACCAAGAAAACGATTTTTCACAAAGATGAGTTTATGGGAACCAAAGTTGACGCCTTCTTCCTGTCTTTCATCCGCCGTTTTCGGGCGCAAAATTGCCATGTGAGAGCAGTAATGCGTGATTCGATCTGACATTGATACGATGCCTTCATCGTCATTAATAGTATCAGAATTTCTGTTTGTTGTAATGCCGCTCCGATTTGACTGAATCGAAGTAAACATTGTAATCATTGGTTTTTGACCCTGCACGATATCTCGCTGAATAGTCCTTTTAAACTTATTCAACATATCGCCAATAACCTGCCATTCTGGTTTATTACCATCGGCATCGGCAGAAGGCTTGATGTAATCGAAACTAAAGATAAGAGGATTGCCCCGACCAACCTTTGAGTAATAAAAACGCTTAAGATTATTAAGCATTTGGTCTGTGGTCATACCACCTACATTATAATAATAAAATTTAAGCTTTTTTACCTTGTCCCAAGTAGAGCGAACGCGCTCAACAACATCTTCTCCAGCCTTGCGCCAAAGACCAGTTTCAAGTAAATGCATCGGGACATGGCTCAATGCGGCGCACTGACGCATAATAACCTCCTCCTTGCTCATTTCTCCATTATCAAAGTGGAGGACGGGAACATCATATTGAGCGGAAACCTTAGTTGTGTAATTAAGTGCAAGTAAAGTTTTACCTACACCCGAACGTGCCACCACAACAGTAATATTACCGGGGCGAAGAAGAGATCCATAAATCTTATTAACAGTGGGAAATGGACCCATGAAACCGAATTCAGTAATAGGATTGTTGCCGCGCTCTTCAATGACAGCTTCCATTTCTTCAAAGATGTTGATTGGCCTTTCTTCATTGTTTTCATAAATATTTATAATCTTATTAAAAGTAGTATCAGCTTCTTCAACAATTTTTTGATAAGAAGAGTCTGGGGCAATCTTCTTCATTTTTTCCGCGACCTCAATAGCGGATGCGTGAATAGATCTTCTGATTGAATATTTTTTGATTTCTTTGGCGGCAGAAATTGCAGTAGTCTTATTTGTTTTTCTGACGGCAAGAGATCTTAAGTAATCAAAAATATCAATGTTGTCTTCAAAGGATATACCTATTTCTTTAATTTGTTGAGCGATAATGATTTCGTCAACTTTTTCATTTGATTCAATACACTTGCGAATAATATGATAGATTGTTTTGTGAACAATCGTATCCTCTGAATAAAAATCAGATTCAGAAACAAAATCGCAGATTTCAGAATAGGTCTCTGGATATTGAATTAGCCCCGCCAGAAACTGTTTTTCTACCTCTAGTGAATAAAGCATTAGTTGTTATCGGTTGCTGTAATCTTATCTTCTTCATCTGAAAGCCATTGTCCAATTGCAGTTTTCATCCCTAAAGAAGTCACAACTGAATCAAATCTAGTATAAATTTGAGGAGTTCCTTTGGGAGAGCAGACGCAAAGGATAACGCCTTTATGCGAATCAGCGTTACCAGAAATTTCGTAGACCTGTTCTACCAATTCTGTAGGAAATATAAAGTCTTTTGGTTCTTCTCCCTGATCTTTTTGTTTTTTACTCATAAAAAAAGACGATCAAACATTTCTTTAGACAGTGTGTCAGTTTCGTATATTTCTACCAACTTGACTCCGTTTGTCAAGCAAAATTCAAGCTTTAAATCATCTCTTTTTAATTGAGACAACCAATTCTGACGATTAGATCCATGAAAATATGGATTGTAAGTTTGATGCTGCCTTCCTTGAACTTCAACTGCAATTTTTTTATTGGCGTTATAAAAGTCCAAAGATAGCCTGCTGCCAACAATTCTAAGCTCTTCGAAAACCACATCATGCTTCCAGTATGGAAATAAAAATTGCTTTACCTTCCATTGAATTTTGCTTTTGGATTCAGATTGCCAATTAATAATATATTTTTTAGCATTTCTCAGAATCCTTTCTTTGCCGTTAAGGGTTTTGAACTTCACTTTTTTTACCAGGTAGAAGGCTCAGAAAATGTTTATGAAGAAATTTTACGAGTTTGGGGTTTGACTCAATCCAATTAAACAAACCGTTTTCGCCTTGAAATTTATCTGGGGCTTCAAAGTCTTCTTTTTTAAGCATAGAAATCAGTTCTTCATCGAGATAATACCACGCACCAGAACGAGTGACCATTTCCCAAAGCATAAGCATATCTACAATCTCTTTTTCAAGCCAGACTGAACGACCATCTGTGCGGCCATACTTGATAGGATACTGGAATTTCACCTTACTTTTTTCATTGGGGCTTTTCTTTATAATTACTTTGCAATTATGACCAATAATTGGATTTTTAATTGCATCAGCTTTTTTAATAGTAGAGTCTTTTAAAATAACATCGCCTTCAAATCGAGGTTCGAACTCAAAAATAAAATCAGCAAAGTGAAGAAGTGCATTGCCGCCAGTTGCTGAAGTTTGGCGAATTGGGGCAGAGCTATAAGGATCAATCTTTACGTCGCTGCGAACTTGAGAGATAAAGATAGCTATGTGGCCGCGTTTTTGAAGCGCGATAGACATACGCTTCATAAAGTCGGCGGCTAGCACAGCGCCTCCAGCGACTTTCTTTGATTCTTCAAAAGTTTTTTCTAGATCTCCTTTCGCGATAAGTCCATCCACAGAGTCTAGGATAAATGTATATTTATTTTTTTCGTCGTTATGGACAACAAGCTGGCGCATTGCATCGACAGCGGTCTCGTAAATATTGCATTCAAAAACAAAGCAGGTTCCAACTTCCCATTGTTCAGCGTCGAACACAAACTTGACTCCTGACCGCATCATCATTTCTTCGGAAAGCCTGCCTTCGGCTTTGATATAAAAGCCTTTAGCTCCATCGATTGTATTTAAAAAATTCCGCATAACTTCTAGTGCGGCAGAGGTTTTGCCCCCTTCTGTAAACCCAACAAAACGATGCACACCAGGTCGCAAACCCCCTCCTGTTTGTAGGTCAAAGTTAAGAGAGCCAGTTGAAACCTTGTATGTTACGGAATCCTCGAAATTATAATGATCGTCTTTTTTGTTCTTGAGAAAAGAGCCAAGAACATTTTTAGATGAAATATCATCATTTTTTTGCTCTTCTTCTTTTATTTTTTTTGTCATGATAAAAATTGTTTAAGTGTTTTTTTTGCTTTTACTTCGACATCTTTCCCAATTTTTTCTTCTAAGGAAAGATCTTTTTGATAAAGACGAGTATAGTAAAACTCTTTGTGACTAATGTCAACAAGCTTCGCTTTCCAATCAGCGAAAAGATAAGCTAGTGTTGGGAGTTTTTTATCTTCTTGATATTGGGATAAAAAATCTATCCCGTATTTTTTCTCAAGTTTTTTCAGAAAAACCATTTCTCTTTGCCAAAACCTTTTGTCGGCAGATTTTGGGATTTCGACCAAATTATTAATAATTTTTTTTCGGTTGATTTTCTTTTTCACAAAGAAAGCAAACCACAAGAAACTAATTATGTCAAGTCTTTAAGACTTATTTGACGCGGATGCTGATCCGAAATAAAATCCAGTAACAGCGATTAGGCACTGTCTTATTTCGGCGGTAATTAAATTACCCGAAATTTCGACAAAGGCTTTGTTGGTGGCTTCATTACCAATTAATCCGAATAAACTAGTTCCGGTGGAATAATCAACTTCAAGATATGTTGGGATGCCTAAAATCGCCATTACAAATGGAGATATAACAATTGAAAAAATAACAGAAATAACAATAAACTGCCTAACTACCTTTCCTATATCGCCATCTCTTTTTAAAGCTTTATCAGCAGAATCGTCGCGCTTATCTATAGCTTTCATCATTCTATCGAATCTAGCCCTACTTTCTTCTGCTTTTGCGGCTATTATACGAAAAATAAAACCCGTTATTGCTCCACCGAATAAACTGATAAGTTCTGTAGGCACATATTATTTTACACTCCAAAAGCTTGTATGGTAAGAGGGAACTTATTTGTTTCTTTAATCAGTTCAAGCATTTGAACTGCAATGTCTCTTATTTCTTTTTGTGCGTCTGGCTTGTTTCTGAGATTTAAAAAATGAGCAAAGGAACGCCAGTTAAACATAACATCAGCAGTAATTTGCGTATTATATGGTCTAAAAAATCTAGCTGATTCCTTAGCTCTCTTTCTGTCAAATCCATGATTCTGCACTAAATCTTCAATACATTTGTGGTAAAGATCAAGACCTCTTTCGGTATATGAATTTAAAATCTCTTTCCACGAATCAGGCCAATCTTGAGGAATTAAAAATTCGTCTTCTTTAATCTCCTTGTATCGCGCCGATTCTCCATTAACAGAGACTCCAATGCGATGTTTAATAATATGGATATGCGAAGCGATATCAGTATTAACTAAAAAATGCAGGGAGGATTTTTCAAAGGGGGTGTGGTGACCATTATCTGCGAGCATTTTGAGTAGATTGCCCACTCTGCCCTTCTTTTCTTCATTAATCTCACGGCTGGTTGATGTCCAAGCAGAACAAGCATGAGTAAGGTCGTCGCCATAAATTCCGATAAGTTGAACTTTATTTGATCTGTCCATACCTAATTGTTAGCATTATTCTTTGTTTAAGTCAATACCTTCTGAAGCAAAATCTTTAATCATGGTCATCCAATCGACGTAGTTCGAATATGTACCGCTATGCATGTGGGTCGCGATACCAGGAAGAGGAGAAAAACAAAAAGCATCTTTGCCAAAGATGGTTGATAGCTTGCCATCATTACCATCCTCTGCGTGACATTCCCTGAAGAAGTCAACAAATTTTGCATAATCCTTTTTGCGAACCATGAATGTATGAGTGGTATTAAAAACCTCTCGCCAGTATCCACTCTCTGTCTGAAAAATATAAGATCTATTTAATAATCTACCATACTGATCTGGATAATCAGTAGGATGAATAAACCAAGGATTGGAAATATTCCCATCGGCAAACTTTAGAAATGCATTTAATTTAAATAAAAACGTCTGTGGATTGTGAAGATAATCATCTTCAGCAAAGTAAATCAATTCGTCATCATTAAATTCCATAGCCAGTCTTGAGCAATGCAATAGACTACCGCCATCTCCAAGTTTTTCTTTTGAATTAAAAGAATAAACTGGATTAAGTAAATTGCTCAAGAACGACCATGTTTCATCTGAAACCCTATCTCCGACCAAGTAGAACTCATGACTGCAATCTTGCACAGACTCTTTTAAAGATCTGGCGGCAATTTTTATAATTTCCTTCTTTGGCAGATTAAACGGTCTTGGATTGAAAGAGCCGTCAACACTTCCATGAAGACTATTTACAACGTCACAGGCTCTAAAAATGATTTTCATTAATTATGGAGATGGATTTGTGACTGCGCCGGTAGCTGTCAATTAAGTTTTGCTAAATCATTGTCCATCATTTTTTTAACTAGCCTAAAAAAAGATGTTTTAGGTTGCCAGTTTAAATCTTTTCTAGCTCTGTCTGAACCTCCCAACAAAACATCAACTTCGGCGGGTCTAAAAAATTTAGGATTAACTACAACGAGTGGTATTTTAAATTCTTTATGAATAAATGTTTCTTCAATTGTTCCTGGGCTTCCTAGCCAAACGCCTTCTATCTCAGCTGCATTAAACGCAAGTTCAACGAACTCTCTTACTGTATGAGTTTCATTTGAAGATAGAACGTAGTCCTTGGGTTTTTCTTGATTAAGCATAAGCCACACGCCTTCGACAAAATCCTCCGCATCGCTCCAATCTCTTTTTGACATTAAGTTTCCTAACTCAAGAGGTTTGATCTTAGCAATTGAAGTTCTAGCCTTGGAGTTGTAAATGATTTCATTTTTAATTCTAGCCACGTTCAAAGTAATTTTTCTAGTCACAAACTCGCTTCCTCTGCGAGTTCCTTCGTGGTTAAATAACCATCCTTGAACAGCGTAAAGGCCGTAAGATTCGCGCCAAACTTTAACGATGTGTCTAGCAGCAGCTTTCGATGCGCCATAAGGACTTCTTGGACGAAGTGGGTGATTTTCATCCTGTGGCATATATAAGACATCTCCAAATTCTTCTGAAGAGCCAGCGTTATAATAGCGGCATTTAGGCGCAAAGTTTTTAATAGCTTCTAACTGAAACATAACTGCCAAACAATTGGTTGTCATATGGTTAAGTGGTAAATCCCAACTTGAACCGACAAATGAATTTGCTGCAAAATTAATAAAATAGTCTGGCTTATATTTTTGAATGATTAAAGAAATGCTTTGTGAGTCGCAAATGTCGGCCTCAACTATTGAAAAACGGTCATTTTTTATATGCTCAAGATTTTTATGATTTGGCACGCTGAGTCGGCGCACAATCCCGATAATGTTCAAATCTGTGTTTGCGAGCAAGTAATCGACCATATGACTACCATCTTGACCTGTAACTCCAGTTACTATTGCAGTTTTCATTTTTTTATTATTCTTTTTTAATGATTATATTCAATATAAATTTACTTTAAAACATAATCAGAGCAAACGCCAAAACAGTCGTATTGTTTTTGTTGCCAATTTTGATTTAAATCTACAATAACGCTTTTTTTACAAATATTTTTATTGGGAAATGTCCATATATATTTTTTACTAGTTATTGTATAGGAATCCGAATCATGAAAAAAGCAGTGGATATTATAGTCGAGCATATACTCAAGCGCATTTAAATTTTTTGCATGACACCAAAGATTTGGATTTTTTAAAAAAGATTCATCTATTCTACGCTCAGGTTTATCATGGCCTAAAAATAAATTATTATTAATCATCCAAACGTCTATTTCACAATGCATTGTCTTAGACAATTTATCAATATGAATAGGTTCATTTTCTAAATTAGGGTCTGGTCCATTTATATTTCCTCTATGAGATATAATTAAACACATAATTTTTACCTCAAGAAAGATGGGCAAGAGTCATTGGAAAGAAGCCCGAATTCAGGAAAACTAATTATTTTTGTGTTAAAGTTAATTAGATTTTGAGCATTAGCGAACTCACCATCAGGCCATTCATTATTATAAAAAAAGGAGGGTAAAAACAAAAATGTATTCATAAATATATTCATGCCAAAATCGCCGCCAAATAAACATTTATCTTTTATTGATGGATACTTTTTATCCCATCCATTTCTAGTTGATAGGTTAGAGCATACATAATTTTTATTTAAATTAGAATCTATAATATAATCAAAATTAATTTTATTTACAAATTCGTTATTATAAATAATTTCTGGCCTTGAATAAAAACAAATGTCGTATGTTTTGTTGTGCAAATATTCATAGTTTTTTTTAATTTTCAGAAGTTCATATTTCAAAAAACACATTTTAAAAATATGCGGAATTTCATTATAAACCATTCTTTTGTCAACTTTAATTGAACTTTCGTTATTTATTAATTCTGGGCGTTTACTTTGAAAGTACTCGCTATTTGTTTCCGATGGAATAATTTTATTTAAAGATACGAGACTAAAATTTAAAGGGCTATAAAAAGAGCTATAAAAATCATCGTTGAAAATTAAATATTTTGAAGGTTTAAATGTCTCAACTAAATCGTTTTCATCTGTATCTGTTCTTTGACTAATCAAACCGTGAGATGAAGCCCAAGAACTTTGAGCTTCTGTTTTATCCCATGTTGTCAAAAAAATGTCTAACGATTCAAATTTTGAATTTAATATTTCAACAAAATTTTTATAAGACTCTTTTGTCCTTTTGTAACTTCTTAAGTGGCCACTAATACATAAACAAGCTTTAGGCATCATTTTTTATATCCCCATTTATCAATAGCCTCATAATATTCTTTATCGTATTTTTTATCAATACTTTGTCTCATAGATTTTGCGCCAGCTAGTGTTCCATTTGGATGGCCATGAATTCCTCCCCCAACATTTGCCATATAGTTTATTCCAAGCTTGCTATTGACCATATCAGTTAATCCAGCATTAAATCCACAACTTATCGCTGGCATAGTATTTAGGTCGGTTAAAATTTTACAAGAATCTATTACTTCGTTTTCGTCCCACTTATAATATCCTCCGATCATACCAGCGTGAATAAAATCAACGCCGCTTAGTGCGGCGATTTTACACATTAATCTCCAGTCAATATGAAATGAATGGGATTTATTTGTCAAAATTTTATCTCCGCTTTTTTGAAAATGCATAAAAATAGGAAGATCTAAATCTCTAATTGACCTATAAATGCCAAGACCACACCAAAAATTAACGTGAACGGAGTTACCGCCCAAAGAGTTGATCAAACGAACTCTATCTAAAATTTTATCTGGATCACTGTGAATAGATACGGAGTATATTACATTTTTTCCAGATAAATAATTCATTACCAAGGGAACTCTTTCTTTTATTGGACACAGATCAAATTCTGACATTATTTCGTCTTCTTTTATAAAATTGACTCCACCCTCAACAAGCTCTTTAACCATATCTAATAAAGTTTTTGAATTGACTCCTATTTTTGGCTTGACTATGGCTCCCAATAGAGGCTTTTCGTAACAGTTTGTAAATTTTCTTATTCCAGTAATGCCATATTTAGAGCGTTTAAAAAAGGATAAAATTTTTTCTGGAAATTCAATATCTAGTAAGTGACATTTATCTATTATATCAATATCTAATTGTCCACCCATTAAATTAACAAGAAGATGAGAAATGCCATTTTCTTTCAAGTTTACATTTCTTATAGGAAAGGCAATTTGAACAACCCCTTCTTTGAGGGATAATAATTCTTTTTTATCAGCTAAAATAATACAAGAAAACTTTTCAAAAAGCTCTTCCGTTTCCCATTTGTTTCTAACGTTTGGATTTCCAACAGATTGACCTATTGCCAACGCCCAAGCCGCTTCATTTAAATTTGAAAGAGATTTTAAATAATATTTAACAATAAAATAGTTTTCTATATCAATATCGTTTAAGTGTTTGTATATATTCATTATCTATAAAGCTTTTTTTACGAAACTGATACCCCAATCGTGAAAACATTTTTTTTCTACAATCCAGTCGTTATTTAAATTATCAACAAATAATGTTGGACCAGGGTGGTTGTTTGTGTCATGAAATCCGACGATACCATTTTGAGAAAGCATGGATGTATACTCCCATTCTTTAAGTACTTGATTTATACTATGCCAGCCATCTATAAAAATAAAATCTAATTCAGAAATTCCTTTTGAATTTATAAAATTTTTTACAGTTTCTATATTTTCAGATCTTTCTTGCATAAAAAAAGAATTATTTTCTGGATCATTAAGGTACGAGCAGTCTCTGATATCAATTCCAATATATACACAATCTTTATCTTTTAAAGATAGTAGTGTTTTTGTGCTGCTTATATTGTTTCTGTCTACGCCTATTTCCAATATACTTTTGCATCTTTTCATCTTGCGTAAGGCTTCTCTTAGTTCATTACAATTACATTCTGTAAACTCTCCATTGCTTCCATTGTAACCATTTACATTTATAATTGGAAAATCTTGGTCATCCAAATGATTGTAAAATTTTATATTTTTTTTAAGTGGATAATTCACAAAGTTAAATTAAAAATTTATCATCTGTTATGCTCGGAGTCTTAATGATAAAAACATGACAATCCTCTAAAAATACAGGATCTGCCATCTCATTGGGATAAATGACAAATACATCTCCAGAATTCAACTCTTGATTTTGTATAATCATTTTGCCAGAAAATAAAAAATTTATTTCAGTTGCTTTTTTATGAAAATGTCTATCCCACTTTTCTCCCCTTTTATGCAACTTGTAGCAAGCTTCAAACTTTTTTGTTTTAAAACAGGACGGTTCAAAGTCACCAACGTACCAACCATTATAATAATCAGATATTTTAGAAATTTTCATTTAGTTTTACATATTTTGACAAATCTTCTGGAGTTCCGACTGGAAAATGCATATTAAAATAATAAGGAAGAATTATTTTATTTTTAGAAATTAAATGGTTAAAAGAAGGGGCGACATAAAATTCATTATTGTATTTTTCTCCACTAGAAATCATGTCTTTTGCAGATTCTACAAAATCTGATCCGTGTTTCCAAAAGTGAAGCCCATTACTAGCAATATTGCTTATGACGATTTTTTCTTTAATATTTGTTATTTGAAAATTTTCATTCAACTTAACATAACTATTTTTAGGAGAGTTAGAATTAAAAACCCCAAGTACTCCGTCACAGTTAGTCTTTTTACAAAAATTTAAAAATGTTTTTATATCAAGATCTTCTATAATTTGATCGCAATTAGTTATAAATAGAGGATTTGAGTTATTTATTAAAGACTCAGCGAATAAACATGTTCTTGCTGGACCATCTGTAATATTTTCTAATATTAAAATATCAAATGAAATATTTAAACTATTCAATAAATCGCTAAACTTTTCAATAGGTATATTTTTATTGATTACAAAAATAAAATTTATATTTTTTATTTGATTAAAGTTTTGAATAACTCTTTCAATCATGGGCTTTCCCAAAATATCAATAAATGGTTTGTGTTTGTTTGGATGCGATTTATGAAATCTAGATCCAAGTCCAGCCATAGGAATTAATATATTTGTATTTATCTCTATATCACTAAGCATTTAAATTAATAATCTCTGTGTTGCATAAATCAAATAAATCTCCAGATAAAAAAAATATTGGAATTTTATTAGCTATAAATCTTTTTATTGCAGTAAAGTCTTTGTCGCACAGTTCTTTGGTTTCGCAAACTCCACTTTTAGAATAATTTTTTTTCCATTAGACAGTATACCATCAAAATCTAAAAGTAAAAGCTTTATCATAAATTTTTAGATTTATAAAGAATTTTATAATGGGTTTCGTTCATAGATTGTTTTGCAGTATTTAAATCGATTGAGCAATCCACAATTTCAAATGCATCCAAAGACGAAATTAAACTTGCTACATTAACTCCAAATTTTTGCGCTCGAAAATCTCTAAGAAAATCATTGTAACATCTGGTCCAACTGACAAAATATTTACTAATTAAAGATATTTGATAAAGTCTATATATAACTTCTTGAGGAGGAATATGTTGCATAACAACAGATTCGTAAACTAAATCATATTTTCTTTGAGACGCTTCGTTCCAATCAAAATAAAGATTTTTATCAAATCCTTCTCTTTGTTTAAGATTTTTTATCATAGGTTCAGTATCGAAACCATAAACATTTTTAAAAACCTGTTTTAAATATGGAACATTTCTTCCCATCCCAACGCCAAAATCCAAAACAGATTCCATCTGGGTGTTCTGTTTTAAAATGTCAATATGCTTGTCTTCAATCGTTGTATATTCATCGTATGTTTGAGTAACAATGTTCCAAGAGCTGTGCAAATCTTTACTCAAAACATTTTTGTCAGAATCGCTGGCAAAATTAAGCCAATAATCCTTTTGGTAAAAAAGGTTTTCTTTCATTATGAATTTAAATTAATAATCTCTGTGTTGCATAAATCAAATAAGCTTCCTCCAGCATAAGAGGCGGCGCTTTGCAGGTCTTGTTCAATTTCTTTAAGTTTTTCTGCGTATGTCATGCCGTTGCCACGCAATTTAACCTCAAACCCCTCAATATTTTTATTGTGTCCCTTTTGTTTTGCGGATGCCGAACCAAAATAATGTTTTTGACCATAATCGTCCATATCGGCGGGAGAATCGTTACAAGCCGCAAAAAGAGACCCAGCCATAACCATTACTTCTGGAAGAGTTCTTTTAATATCAGTGATAACGTCCCTGACTTCTGGTATGCCATTTTCATCTTGTACTATTTGTTCTGTTGACGGAAGCGTTGAATCAGCGTTATAAGCCAACGTGATAGCTTTAGCGATGTCCCCATTTGTTTTAATTCCACCGTCAATAATGATTGGAAATGGATCTTTCTTCCATTTTTTATATATATTGAATATAGTAAGGGGCATAGGCAAACCAAATCCCGTTTTACCAAAAGTTGAACAAGCTCCTCCCTGAGCAATTCCAATTTTAATGCAGTGCGCGCCCCATTCCATAAGATCAGAAGCCCCTTCGGGAGAACATACGTTTCCAGCAATAATTTTAGTTTGAGGCAAGTGTTCTTTGATGATCCATATCATATTTTTCATCAATTGAGAATGGCCATGAGCAATATCAATTGTTACGAAATCAACTTTTAGTTTTTCCTTGGCGAGTTCTTTAATAAAGTCTTTGTCGCTTTGTTGCACGCCAACACTAATGCTGGTAATTGGCCAAAACTCACTGTTCATTTTCCTAACTAATTTAAGGTTGCCGTCTGCCTCCTTAAAGAATCTATGCATAACATAAAAATAACCTTCAAAAGAAAGGTATCTTGCGATGTCTTCGTTGATAACAGAGGACATGTTTGACGGAACAACGGGCAGTTTAAACTGCTTATTTAAAAAATTACAGGAAACATCAATATCTGATCTGCTCCTGCCCTTAAAAAAACGAGGAACTAAAGTAATGTCGGAATAGTTTCGCATACCCTAAATCATAGGGTATGCGGAGAAATATTCTACTTATTCTGAAGAAAGATACTTGTGAACTGTTGATATGTAGTCGTCAGCAATAGTTAATTTGGATGCAACCCAAGCTTCGGTAACTTCAGCGGAGGCTTTGCCTCCAGCATCAATCATAGCTTTAATTTCTTGAAGTTTTTTAAGCATAGAAGAGGCGTTTGTCATTGTCATTTCAACAGATTCTTTTTGATACTCCATTAATTCTTCATTTTCGTCTTCCATTTCTGGAGCATTTTTAAGATCAGGATTTTGCATCATCAATTCTTCTTGGCTGTGCGTTTCATCCATCTCCATCATATATGCGGCAAAAGATCCCTTTGTCACTTGAGTGACAGACTTTCCGCCTTCCCACATTCTACAAGACCAATAACGAGCCTTCCACTTTGGACCAGGGTTAGAATCACATTGGTGACGAGCGCGAAAGTTTTTACGGCGATTTGGATCATCGCGTTTGATTTCCATATTTGGATCGCCAAACTTAACCATCACAACGTTACCTTTTTCGTTTTTGACATAAACCCCGAATTTCTTTTTTGATCCTGATGGAAGTCTGAATGGCTTATTTAATGTTTTCTTTTCCGCTTCAGACATCTCATTGTACTCTTCTTCGTCTTCTGACTCATAAGAACTGTCCATTTCAGAAATGCTGACGTTGCACCTAACTAAATCTGAAGCGGCAATAACTAATTCATATTCGTCAAAATCATAAGATTCTAATGATTTGTTTGTCAATAATTTAACATTCTCGTCACTCGCTTTCGCAATATCTTGATCCGCCGCTCTGTAAGAGTCTTTTACTTTGCCTCCAGACATCATTCGTAAAAATGTATTAACGCGAGCCATTGCCCATTGACCGCGACTTTTGCCTGGTCTGCTGGAAGAAGAAAAGGCTCCAGCGCCTCTTCTGTAAACCTTTTTAAGCTGAGATAATGTTACTTTTCTAGAGTATTTTTCGTTATGCTGTTTAACTTTATTTTTTAAGGCTGTAGTAACTTTTTCGCTAAAAGTAATTGAAGCTTTTATAACTTTTTTTTGATCTTCTCTTTTAAGAGCTTTTTGAGCTTTTTCTTTGGCGTCTGGACTAGTGCCAGCAGACCCTGGAGGGTTTCTTGGTGAGCCTTTTAACCTGTCTTCTGGTTTTGCTGGAGTCTGGGCAGAGCCTTTTGGGCCAGGGCGTTTTTTAGCTAAGATTTGATCTGAAAAATCTAGTTCCATATATTTATTTTACACGTTTTCTTGTTCTTTTTGAACGATTTAAAGATATTAGGGTAGAAACAGACATAACTATAGAAAGAGCCATAAATACACATATAAATTTTTCAAAATTTTTCAACTGTTGTATGGACGTTAAATCTTCGATATTACTGATAATTTTTTGAGAAATTGAATAGCCGTAAATAGAAAAAATTAAACCTATAATGCCAAGCAAAAAAACTTTAATTTTACAGCTCATTTTTTCTAAAGAATCGAGTAGGATTTCTAGCTATAGATTTGGCCAAATTTGTCAAAGCGTCGATTATTTCAGGACTCACGACGCCAACAACGCCATATGTTATGGCTTTAGTTATCGAACTTATATCCATTTGTTCAACGACGAACCAAGCTACTGTGGATGTAATAGATGCAACAATTATTTTACGAATATAATCTGTCCATTTGGCTCTTTTTAACGGGTTCGAAATTAATCTGGCCAGCATTCCTGCTGCCCCAATTATCGACACCATCCACCCACTTTCTAAAAATAATTTTAATAAATCTTTGTCGTCCGACATACAGATTTTTACACAAAAATTTAAAAAATAACATTATTTAATAATCAGTTTTCCCCCTTCCCCTTGTCCCTTTCTTTCCCCCTTCTTCCCCCCCCTCAGACTCCCCCCCTATTATCCCCCAAACTATCCCTTAATCCCCATCCCCCTTTCCTTTAATAAAAATACTTCGTATTTTTATTGCGCCTTGCGCATTTTGTTGAAAACGTATTGACAAGTTTTAAGATCGGTGCGAAATTAAGTTCATGGATCAAACATCATTCAAAGTTTTAAAAAATGGGTTAGAAAACAATCTGATTGCACCGGCCAAAGGTGACGCTGGTTGGGATTTAGTTGCCGCTTCTGATCCAGAACTTATTTTTTCAGACGAAAAGAAAAAAAATATTTTATATATTGAATATGATACTGGAGTTGTAATACAGCCACCCTCTGGATTTTACAGTGCTCTGTTCCCACGGTCTAGCATTAGCAAATACGAATTGGCTTTGGCCAATTCAGTTGGTGTTATCGATAGTGGTTATAGAAATACATTAAAGCTTAGATTTAGATTTTTAGGGAAAAGGTTTTCAAAGAATTCCCTAATTTATCAAAAAGGAGATAAGATAGGGCAGTTAATATTTATGCCCATGTTTAATTTTACCGCTCATCAAACAGGGTCGCTTGATGAATCAGAAAGAGGTTTAGCTGGCTTTGGCGAAAGGACCGGCTCATGAGGCTGATGCCACAGCAAATGGAAGACAATCAACTGATTGAAGAAGTAAGGCTAAACGGAAGTAGCGACTGTTTTAAAGAAATTGTAAATCGACACTCTGGTATATACCTTCAGATGGTTCACAGTTATGCTCCAAGAGAAACGGCAGTTGATAATTTTTTTGATTTATTAAACAGTAAAGAATCTCATATTTACGATGCGATTCAATCCTATGACGAAAAGCGAAATATTAAGTTTTCGACATACCTTGGCAATTGCACTCGATGGCTTTGTTTAAACTCCTCCAATAAAAAACGCTTTCAACAAATGGACGAAAATTTTGATTGCATTTTTGAATCCACAGAAAGCAAAGAGAAAAACGAAAATCAAATTTTAAACGAAATATTTTCTTCCATTGAGTCGCTAGAAGATAAAAGAGTTTTTAAAATATTCAAAATGAGATATTTGAACGAAAAGAAAAAGCTAACACCTTGGAGAAAAATCGCAAAAGAGCTTGACTTATCCATACAGGGCTGTATAAACATCCACAATTCAGCTTTCAAAAAACTGAAAAAAACCTATCAAAAAAAATATGATTAACGTAGTAGCACTCGCAGGAAATGCCGTGGGAGACCCCACTGTTCGCTTAACCAATTCAGGAAAAAAGGTAGCAACCTTTCGTCTCGCCGTAAATAATCCCCTTTCGGAAAAAGAAGTTCTTTTTATCGATGTCGATACTTGGGAAAAGCAAGCCGAGTTTGTTGAAAAGTTCGTCAAAAAGGGAAACCTTCTTTCAGTCGTTGGAAGACTGAAGCAAGATACTTGGGAAAAGGACGGGCAAAAACGTTCTTCTATCTCAGTAATTACTGAGCGGATTAATTTTGTTAATTCTGGAAAAAAGAAGGACGAACAAATTTCCGACAACGCGGCCCCCGCTCCGCGAGCCGCAAATTCACCGGCAAAGACGTATACAAAATCTGCCGCAAAATCCGCCACAAAGCCAGCCGCTGAATCAGACGACGATATTCCGATTTGATGAATGTTATCTTTGAGGCTCCATTAAACCAAGTTTCATTTGGGAATGTTTCTTATAATATTCTTCGTGAATTTTATAAGCTTTCTCAAAAAGATAGTGGCTTTAAAATTGCTTACTTTCCTATAAGTAATCCAGATTTAAGTGCCTTTGACAAAGGGCGTGACTGTGATTTTCATAAGTGGATCAACGCGCTTATTGAAAAAAGATACTTTAATCTAAAAAAAGACGCTGTTAATCTAAAGCTTTGGCATCTTAATGGAGCCGAGAAGAGACTCACCAAAAATCAAGTTTTATTTAGCTTTTACGAACTTGACGAACCGACAACTATCGAAAAGTCGATAGTTAAGCTTCAAGATGCAACAATTTTTTCTAGCCAATGTGCCAAAAAAAGCTTTGAGCTTTATGGCTGCGAAAATACGTTTAATGTCCCGCTTGGATTTGACGAAGACTTTGTGAAGACAAATAAAGAATATTTGGGAGGAAAAATTCATTTCCTTTTAATGGGCAAATTTGAAAAGCGCAAGCATACGGATAAAATAATTAAATTATGGGCAAAAAAATTTGGAAACGATCCAAAGTATCAATTGTCCTGTTGCATCTTGAATCCATTTTTAGACAAAGACTTGATGAGAAAGATTTTTATTGGCTACAGGTCATTAGCGCCGAATATCAATATGCTCCCCTATGTGGGGACAAATTCTGAAGTTAATGATATATTAAATTCAATCGACATTGACCTAAGTGGCCTTTCTGGGGCAGAAGGCTGGGGTTTACCAGCTTTTAACGCTACATGCCTTGGGAAATGGAGTATTGTTTTAAACGCCACAAGTCACCTTGATTGGGCTACTCAAGATAATTGTATTTTAGTCAATCCTTCTCAAAAAATTGAAGCTTATGATGGGGTTTTTTTCAAAAGGGGTTCCGATTTCAATCAAGGTAGTATCTATGATTTTTCAGAAGACGAAGCGATTAACGCTATGGAAAAGGCGGTCAAACTTGTCGAAGACAAAAAAACAAACGAGGAAGGTATAAAACTGGGACAAACTTTCACTTACGAAAGAACTGTGAGACAAATTGTTTCAATTATACAGCAAATTTCTTAAATTTCACCGACAGAGTATTTGGCACGATAAATGCAAAGTATAAGTTATAACTATGAGTACATTATATATTAGTTCTTCAATAACAGACGCAATCACGCAAACATGTTCTCCGTATGGAATAACTATTCCTGCATCGTGGAGTACGCCAACTAGCTTGTTAAGTTGCAGCTTTACCAAGTTTGAGGACGAAGCCGATGGGGGTTATAAAATTGTAGCTTGTATTCCTGGCTGTTTGAAAGAAAACGTTTCTGTAAAATACGTCTCAGACGAAAACATTATAAACCTTGAAGCCGAATCTAAAGTTGAACATTTTGAGAGAAAGTATGAGGCAAAATATTATATTCCCAAGAAATTTAACTTGGACGAGGTGCAATGCTCGCTCAAGAATGGAGTTTTAGTAATTTTTATTCCACACGGCAAAAATTCAAAACCCAAAGAAGTTAAAATCATATAAATCTAAAGCCGCTTGAAAAAGCGGCTTTTTTTTTAGAATAAAATATGCCACTTTATACCTACAAAAATTCAAAGACAGGGGAAACGATTGATGTGCTTCAAGGAATGAACGAGGAGCACTCATATGTTGACGAAAACGGGCTTGAATGGGAAAGAGTATTCCAAGTACCCAATGCCGCCATAGATTCACAAATAGACGCCAATAACCCAGCGGCATTCATCAACGCCACAAAGAACAAGAAAGGTACATATGGCGACCTGTTGGACAAGAGCAATGAATTGAGCGAAAAACGCGCAAAAGAACATGGCGGCAAAGACCCTGTAAAAGAAAAGTTTTTAAGCGATTACTCCAAAAAGACTAAAGGTAAAAAACACCCTTCTTTGACGATGAAAAAAAGCTATGAGTCAAACAGGGTTAAAGTAGAATACTAATTTTCTCGATATTAATTTTTTTATACCAATTTGGATTATGCTCAATAGATGTAAGATGTTTTCCATTTAAATGCTGCAAAAAATAAAGCGTCGATCCTCCACTCCCCCACTCTAGCATTTTACTTTTTACATGACTTAAAATATAATCGCGCTGATTTTTGGCCATCAATGGTCTCATTTTATATTTTTATATAAATTGTATTTTATTTTTTTTTATTAAAATATCAATTATTTCTTTTTCCAGCGCTGGGCTATGAACGCTAGCTCTTGGAGCATCGTCATAATAATGATTTTTTTTATTATCCCACCAGTCAAACCCTGTTATAAAGACTTTTTCATAAACATCTATAAATTTTAATATTGCAATTAATCCAGTTGATGGTTCTATTTTTTTTGAAAAATTAAATTCGGTATTGATCTTGCGAGAGATTTGGTCTGCTTTAATTTTATCGACAGCTACACCGAGATTTTTAAAATGCTCTAAATAACTATTGTACCAATGCGCTTGCTGATCCCATTTATAACAAAAATAAACTTTACTATATTTAATTTTTAATCTCCAATTTTTTTTATAAAAAGACATTGGTCTGACGGTAAACCAAATACTTGTTTTTGTGCCTACATTTTTTTCGTAGCCGTTAATGGCGTATTTGTTAAATCTTACAATTTCTTCAAAAGAATCTATAAGACCCCCGTTCTCCTCAAGAAGAACACTTGAGCCATTTCCGACAATTATTATTTTACCACTTCTTAACTGCATTTTTAAATTTTCTACTGGCTTGATTCTGCATTATCACTATCTCTTTTGAGATAAAATTATCAACTTTGCAATAAGACACGGGTATTTTGTAATAATCAATTTTGTTTTTCTTTACAATTCTTTGCAAAACTTTTTGATCCCATTCTTTTGGATTTAATTCGTTTTCGCTTATCCACTCATCTAATATTTTAAAATTTCCATCTGTAGGTTTAAAAAATAGCGTTGCACTATCTAACTGTCCTTGATAAAAACATAAGCCTATGTCTTTATTTATAGATGAAAAAATTTGTGGAAATTTAACAATAACTGCGTCAGCATCAAGCCATACAACCGGACGATTCAGTTCGATTAGCTTTTGTTTTATAATCAAAGCTTTTTGTTGGCAGTTCTTTTCCCAAGTTCCAAGATTTTCAAATCCAACTAGATGTTCGTCGCCAAGTTCAAAATTCTTTAACGAAGCTCTTAAGTTTTCAATTTCTTTTTCATATGGAGTGTTCTTTGTAAATCCGCTTACTATTGTAAAGTTATTCATTTTATTGTATAATATATTTTACAGTATTTTTTAATTTCAAGGTTTTTTATATGAAAAGAATGTTTGTTTACAATCTAATGAATATGTCGGTCTTAAGGAGATTAGAGATATCCATAATGACAAATATTTATAATTTTTCTTTTGAAAAAGAAAATGATTTAAAAAATGAATCTTTTTTTAAAGATCTGACAGACAAGGAAATAGAAGATTTTGCAATTAAATACGATCTATTTGTTATAAATAACGGATACAGAGAAGCTCAAGGTAATCTCGTAAAGATCGTAAAATCTTTAGGAAAAAAAACAATTTTCACTGAGCTTGGGCATTTACCGCAAAAGGGAAATATACACTTAGATTACAATGGGCTGTATCACGAAGACTCTTTATGCTTTGACGATTTAAATTGGATAACGGATGAGCAAATAAAATTTGCAAAAAATTACATATCAAAATCGATTTACGGTGCATTTTTAAATAATCAAAAAGAAGATTATATACTTTGTCCGCTACAAGTTGATTTCGATTCTTCTTTATTAAAAAGTAAATTAAAAAATATAAATCTGATAGATTTCGCATTAAAAAAATATTCAAATGACAGAATTATATTTAAAACTCATCCAAGGCATTCGGAAAATGATAAAAAAAATATTTTATCAAAATATAAAGATATAGAAATAATTGAAAATCAATCATTTTTAGAGTTGGCAAAAAACGCTAAAAAGATTGTGGGAATGTCTTCAACTTGTCTAGTCGAAGCTTTAGCTATAGATAAAGAGGTGGAGGCTATAGCTGAATGTCCAATTTATTTTGCAATTAAAAATAAAAAAATACAAGAAAAAAGTTTTAGAGATAAATTTATAACCGCTTACGTGTTAAGTCAGTACAAGCACGATAACCTAGATGACGCTAAAAGATGCCTTAATCTTTTAATTAAAAGAGCTAACTATAAATTTTAATCAAGAAAATTTTCTTTCTCTTGTCCATATGACTACTATATATTTTTGACCAGAAATAACTGGTAAACCGGCGTGCAGAGATTCTGGATTTAAAGAGCCGTCAATATTTAGATTTCTCCAGCAAAATATCTTGCCAGAAGAAGGCTTAACTTTAAGATTTAATTTTGGAAACTCTGTTTCTCCTCCTTCAAAATTTTCGTTCAAATACAGGATCGTTGAAAATACTCTTTGCCCTCCTCTGGCTACGCATTTTTCATAGTAATCGGTTCCTTCTCTAAAATAATCAAAGTGTGCGGAATACTTTCCTCCTATTTCATATTTTATGAAATGAGGGCTTTCTTGATTTTCTATTGGCAGTCCGGTTATGCCTACATTAATATGCTTAAATCTATTTATTATATCTATTTTGTTATTTGATATCCAGCTTCCTTCTGCTATCCTAGCAGTATTTTGTTTCCCTAAAGTACCTAATTTTTTTAAGTCTTCGCCCAATATTGTTATAGTATCCTGAAGCTCTTTTTCTGTAAAAGGGGAAATTAATTCGTGATACATCTTTTTCATATAAATTTATTTGTAAAAAATTTTCCAGTTTTTTTAACGAACTCCCTTTTCATTGTCGAGTTATTTTTTATATTTTTAGTTATTTTATCATCAAAATAAAATCCATAATTTTGGAAAATATCTATCCAATATTGCTCATCTTTACAATTTACGTGATGATATCCTTTTTTATTTGGAAGTGCGTGAGTTATGAAACAAAATCTGCACAATTTAAAAGCCTCCATATAATTTTTTATAAACTTCTCCTCAACGTGCTCTAAAAACTCAACAGACCAAGCAAGATCAAATTTTTTTTGCAAAGGTGCCGGTCCATCAGTAAAATCGTGTTTTAAAAAGTTTTCTTTGAAATATAATTTTGGATCTCCATCTATTCCAAAAGCATCAAGTCCTAATTTTTTTGCTACATTAACCATTCCCATAGGACCGCAACCAATATCTAAAAAGCTTTTGATATTAAATTCTTTTATCATAAAAGTCAAAGAGCCCTCGTCTAAATGAGTCTTGTTAAAATGACCTCCAAGATGAGCAGAATTCATTAAAAATTAAATTTTAAAAAATCATTCTCAATCATTTTTGCAGCGTCTTTATGCATTTTTTTTAAATTTTCTTCGGACTCCCACTGCTTAAAATGATCAAATATAGGCGCACAATCTAGACCTAATTCAATATGACCTATAAAATAATTCATTATCCTATCCTTTAATGCCAGTGGATAAGGCACGCCATTTGGCCTATTAAATCTATGCATCCATCTTAAAAAAGGAAGACATAAAGTTTTTTTGCCAGCTGCTTTAAATTTTTTATGAATATAACCTTCCTCGCCTCCAAACCCTCTAAAATTATGGTTAAACTTTGGCCAAGAAAATTTTCTACAAGCAAATAGACCCATCCCCTGCATTTCAATTTCGAACGGCGGATTATTTTCATTTTTACCGCGCTCATCAGTTCCCCATATACCCCACATTTGACCCCTCCAAACATTTTCAAAATGCGTAGATATATTATCTAAATCATCATATACTAGAGGTCCGTGTAATAAATTTCCTTCGTCTCTTTCTTGCCTAAAAAATTCTATTAATTTTTTAATAGAATTTGGCATTAGTAAAATATGAGAATCTATTACTAACACGTATTTCGTTTCTGCAAAATTAAAAATTTGACCTTTTAAAAATGGAGACTTATATTCTGTAAACGGTATATACTTTGCTGGCTCTTTTATAGATTTTAAAAAGTTTCTAGAGGCTTCTCCACAAGCACTATCTGGATTATTATCTATAACCACAAACTCTACATCTTTCATTGCATCAGCGTGATGCATTCTTAAAGATTGAATTGTAAAAAACAATCCATCATAATCCTCATAAGTAACTATGCCAATTGTCAATTTATCATTCATCTTAGTGAAGATTAATCTCTAAATTATAAGCTTCTTTTAATTTTTGTATGTTAGCGCTAAGCTTTCCAATTCGTGGAGCAGACCAAGTATTACCAAATCTTTTGTGATCTTTTGGTAGTATTTCTAATACTTTAGGATGATATCCATTTCCAACACCAACGCCATACAGATCAAATTTTTTAATATTATGATATTTCGCCAAATAACTTATTGGAGCGTCACCACTAGACATTACCCAATCTAAAGTTGGCAAGTCTTTATTCTTTTTTGGAGTTGTCCATAAATTATATATTAAAAAGTCTTTAATTATATGGCCCCAAGTTTCAACTACTTTGGTATATAGTACGTCTACTTTTGACCATCCCTTGAAATGTGGATATTCTGGTATAGCCAATACTTTAACGTTTTTCATATGTTCGTCCGTCAGTCCATACAGACCCTCAACATCATTTGCAAAAGAATAATCAAGATCGTCTGCTAAACAAGGTGATTGATTAACTCCTACTAAAATAGAATTTGGAAAGTCTTTTCTTTTCAACTCTATTGCCGTTGCCCCTTTTCCAATTATTACTGCGTGAGTTTTGGTTTCCATTGGTAAAACTTTTCGTAAATTTTATCTATTTCTTCTTTTGAATTTGGGGTGATAATTCCATCTCCGTGATCTTGAGAGTTCTTTCTGTACTGCTCAAACGCATCTGGGCGCTTGCCGTATCCACTTGTTTTGTAGCAGGGGCGCTCTTGATTGCCCCAAGTATAAATTAATGTTGAAGGTCCGTTTGGATCTACATAAATTTCTTTATTTTTTAAACACCAATCGATCCAATTAAAATGATGCTTAGCGCTTTCCTCTCTAAATTTTTCCTTCCTAATTACATCTGCGCTAATAAACCAGCTAGGCTCTAAAACATTATTTATTTTTGAGATATCGTACCTCATCTGCATAAATGAAAACTTTGGTTTGTAGGCTTTTTTCCCACCTCTTTTTAAACCGTTTACGCCCTCTGTAATATGCTCTGGCATATACATATCGTCATCATCAAACAAACAAATTGCTTCTGTATCTTCTGGTAAAAAATCTAATGCATAATTATAAATAGATCCCAAATTAGAAAATCCATATTTATTTACTAGCGTGATATTTTCGTAATTTTTATCCAGTTTCTGTTCTTTTTCTGAATTTTGAATAATAATTAAATGCTTATTTTCATATTTTTGCGCCAAAAACATAGTTACCGACCTTTCGCAATAGAAATGTCTACCGCAAGTCGCCATTAAAGCTGTTACTTTCATATTACTTCTTTTTAAAGTAATATCTTAAATCTACATTGTTGATTTTATAGTTTGTATCGTAAGTTATTTGATCGGCGTTTTCTGATCCATTTCCAGCTGATTTTTCATAAAAATTAGAAATATCCACTGTATTTTCATTTAAAATTGTAGTAGTCATTCCACCGCTTCTATAACCCTTACTTTTAAAATTTACATCGTCCCCTTTTTCAGAAATTTTAGGTTTAAAAATATGACCTAAATCGACTCGATCCAGCGACTCGTTACTCACTAAATAATTACAAAAAATTGGAGCCGGTGTAGTGGTTGTAGTAGTGGTAGTTGTAGTAGTACTAGTAGTTGTAGTACTGGTAGTAGTACTAGTTGTAGTACTAGTGGTACTTGTGCTAGTTGTTGTACTGGTACTTGTACTTGTACTGGTACTGGTACTTGTGCTTGAGCTGGTACTGGTACTGGTACTTGTGCTTGAGCTGGTGCTGGTGCTAGTACTTGTCTGAGTCGTGCTTGTGCTACTTGTACTGGTTGGGGTCGTACTTGTACTTGTCTGAGTTGTACTTGTAGCTGTAGTACTTGTTGTCGGCGCTGGGGTTGTGCTGGTGCTACTAGTAGGTGCTGCCGTTGTGCTAGTAGTTGGCGCAACTGTAGTTGTCGTCGGCGCGGGCGTTGTCGTCGGCGCAGGCGTTGTCGTCGGCGCAGGCGTTGTCGTCGGCGTGGGCGTTGTCGTCGGCGGTGGAGTCGTCGGCGGTGG
>Ga0194118_10000230_pt1 | contig 106233 bp, 71 predicted proteins | sample TA2MahsurfametaG_2_FD_148662 | JGI IMG/M metagenome (GOLD analysis project Ga0194118, IMG submission 148662) | Freshwater microbial communities from Lake Tanganyika, Tanzania - TA2015013 Mahale N5 surface | ecosystem: Environmental > Aquatic > Freshwater > Lake | place: Tanzania: Lake... | reverse complement strand
TCGCGGTCTGGACGGGACTCGAACCCGCGACCCCCTGCGTGACAGGCAGGTATTCTAACCAACTGAACTACCAAACCGTTTATTCTACCATTACTGACTGCCGCGACAGCGGCATTCGAATACGTGTTAATAGAACAAAATTAGATTATTTTAGCATACATTCCAACACCGGGCGAATTTTTATTCCTCCGGTTCCTTTTTTCCATTTTGTGACTAAATTTGATGTTTTGCACAACTAAAGATGGATTTATGCAAATTTTGAAAAATCAACGATTTAGGAAATGGATGTTAAGGACTTTATTAATTGCATTGTTTATTCCCATCCTTCTATTTTTCGTAGTGGTTTCGGTTCTTTACGTCAAGCAAGACGATTTTGTGCAGTACGCCCTTACCCATGCCAACCAAGACTTCAAAGGTCAATTGAAAATTCGGGGCAGCCATGTTGCCCCGTTTCAAAATTTCCCCCTGATTTCCATTGATCTAGAGGATTTGGAGATTTTTGAATCCAAAGCTAAAAACGCCGATCGCCTGGTGCACATCAACGACGCGTACATTGGTTTTAGCCTCTTGGAAATCCTTCGAGGCGATGTGAAAGTGCATAAAATTACCCTCAAGAAAGGAAGCGTTGACCTCAAACAACATCCCGACGGATCAATCAATGTGGCCAACGCATTGGCTCCAACCATTCCTAGCAAGGAAGTTTCGGAAGATTTACACCTCGACCTCGATGCCGTTGAATTGGTGGAGGTTGATGTGAATAAACTCAACGAGGTGACCCACTTGAAAATTGATTTGTTCATGAATCGTGCCCTGGCTTCCTTTCGTTCCAACGCCCAAGGCATTGATTTCTCCTTGGATTCTGATTTTTTTCTCAGCGTCTTGAACGGAAAGGACAGCACCTTCTTACGGCACAAACATGTGCATTTCGATACCGATTTTCAATTTTCTAAGGCCAACCAACGCTTGCGCTTTGATCAAACAATCGTGGAATTTGAAAAGACACTCCTCGATTTTCAAGGGAATGTTCTTTTCAATAAGGACCTCGAGGTCGATGTGGAAGTTCGCGGTCATAAACCGAATTTCAACCTGTTTTTCGCTTTTGCTCCTCAGGATATTTCGGCGGCGATGTCCCAGTTTGACAACCAAGGAAAAGTTTATTTCCAAGCCAAGATTCAGGGAAAAACGGCCAACGGACATCAACCTTCGATCGAAGCCAGGTTCGGGTGCTCCCAAGGCATGCTAACCAATCCAAACAACCGGAAAAAAATAAATTCCATTGGGTTTGAAGGGTATTTTACCAACGGCGCAAGGCGCGATCCATCTACCATGTTCTTTTCGGTTAAACGCTTCAAAATGAAACCCCAGTTAGGGAATTTTAGTGCCGATATTTCGGTTAAGAATTTTGCAGAACCGGAAGTAGATATGAAGGTGAACGCGCACTTGGACTTGGATTTTTTAGCGCGGTTCAGCAAGGCTCGGGCCATACAAGGTATGGCGGGTAAGGTCGAATTGGCCATGAATTTTCACGACATCATCGATTTGAACCATCCGGAACATGCCCTAAAAAATTTAAACCAAGTCTATTATTCCCGACTAAAAGTCTCCAATTTTAGGGCCAATCTCGAAGGCTTGCCCTTTCCCATTGAACGCCTAAACATTGATGCAGAGGCCGATGGCCACGCGTTAAACGTTCGAAAATTTGGCATCATGTATGGGAAGTCTGATTTGGACTTCTCTGGAAGCTTTAGCGACCTTCCTGCCCTGATCCATCACACGGATATTCCGGTAAGAATGGATTTTTCCCTTCGTTCCAATCTCCTCGATTTTAGAGAGCTCACCCAAAACTCCAAAGGCAAGCCCGCGTTCGATGAAAGCCTCAACAAACTGAGGTTAAAAGGCAGTTTTCTTACCTCGGCCAAAAAAGTTACGGAGTCGCCCAACCTTCCGCAAGGTGAGTTCGTGATCAGCGAGGCCTATGGCAAATTAGCGCATTACCCGCATGCCTTTCATGACCTTCACTTGGACCTGCTCATTGATGACTTGGACCTGACCTTGAAGGATTTTAGAGGTGCCGTGGACCATTCTGATTTTCAAGTTAGCGGTAAATTTCACCGCTACGACTTTTGGTTTAAACCGCAATTGGACGGCACAGGAGAGGTGGCTTTGAACGTGCATTCCAAACACCTTATTTTTCAAGAGCTTTTTAGCTATGCAGGAACCAACCACTTACCGGAAGAATACCGCTCCGAAGAATTAATGAATTTTGACTTCAAAGGCCATGCATCGGCTTCCTTTCACCATGGAAACTTTACTAACGCGAAACTGCAATTGGATAAGTTGGGAGGAAAATTGAAGTCCCATCCCGTTGCTTTACACCATTTTTCCGGAGCTTTGGTCTATTCGGAAGATCATGTGCGTTTTGACCATCTGAAGGGTTCGATGGGGCATTCCGATGTGGAATTAACCGGCAATTATCATTGGTCTGACCCCAAACACCGAAGCAGCCTTCAACTTAAATCAAAAACCTTGGATTTGGATGCTTTTATGGTGCAAAAGGAAGAACCGCCACTCCACGGCTCGGAACACGACCAAGCAACATCCTTGTACGATTACACTTTTCCAAACCTCGACCTTAAAGTGGATGTAGGTCATTTTACCTTGGCTCCCTATGATTTGCGTGAGGTACACTTCGATGCCCAGGTGTACGACGACCACCACATCGACGTACACCATTTTAAGGTTTTAACAGCCGAAGGTTCCCTATCAGGTTCGGGGACGTTTAGCGGACGGGATAAAAAACACATCTATTTTGCCCCAAAATTGACCATTCACCACTTGAATTTGGATAAGTTCATGGTGAAGTTCGATAATTTTGGACAAGATCACTTGCTTTCGGAAAACCTCCACGGTTACGCGGAGGGCACCCTCAAGGGTAAAATACATTTGCATGCTGATTTTGTTCCGAAATTGGACGACTCCGACCTGGAAATTAACGTTCAAGTGACCAATGGTCGTTTGGATAACTATGCGCCCTTACTTGATTTAGGTACGTATTTCGAGGATAAGGATGTAACCAAAGTGAAGTTTGACACTTTGACCAATGTGTTTCGGTTGAAAGGGGGTAAATTGTCCGTACCGGAAATGGTGATTTGTTCGAGTTTGGGTTTTTTGAAAATTGCCGGCGAACAATCGATTTCCGGGAAAATGCCTATGGAATACCTCGTGGGAATTCCATGGTCGATGATTAAAGAAGTGGCTAAAAATAAACTTTTCAGGAACCGTCAAAAGGTGGATGACAACGAAGATGAACTGGTGGTAGAAGAAAGAAATGCGAAATACCTTTATTTTAAAGTTGCGGGAGACTTGGAAAATTATCAAGTTACGCTCGACAGAAAGAAAAAAAAATAAGTAGGCGTTCATGAAATTTTGGTTTTATCTAGGTTGTTTACTCTTTACCGTTTTCGCTAATTCACAAGAATATCTTGACGATAGTACGATAGTTCGCTCTCTTGTGGTGCCGCCCTTTAAGTTGATGAATCCGGATACTTTACGTATTGGCAAGAACGATGAATTGATATGCGATTCTTATTCGGCAATGGGGGTGCCCTACGTGTATGATGCGCTGCATTCGTTTCATTCCCGTCGCATGGATAAATTTGGAGGCTACCTTAACGATAAAATCGACGAAGGGCTTCGTCAAATTCGCTTGAAAGGCTACTATTCCGACCTCAAACAATTATACATTCAAATCAACCCTAAGTTGTTGACTGTTCACTGGGTGGCGGTGGTTGGGCCAAGTACCGACGGAAAATGCTATGTAAAGGTGAACAGCCGCGGTTCCGCTGGAGGAGGACGATCCGCGGTAGAACAACAACTGCCCTCCATGCACCGTAATTACGCAGAATTGAAACCCGTTAAAGTAATCGAGTTTAGTGAGGATGTTATTCAATGTTACGATTGGAAAGGTAACCCTTTAGACTCTTTCTACTCCAAAGTAAATATCCAACAATACTTTTACAAGTATGCGGATCTTCGAATCGGGAATACGGTAGAACTCGAAGACTACGATTTTATTGAACAAATAAATCCGCAACATGGGGCAGGGCAAAAAGCCTTAAGCAGTAAAACCTACAAACGAAAATACCGAGTGAAGTCGGGGGATACTTTGTCTCAAATTGCTAGAAGGTACCATACAACCGTGGCCAAAATAAAAAAAGCCAATGGCCTGCGTTCTGATCGTATTCGAATTGGTCAAGTGCTTAACATTCCGTAGTGCACTTATTTACCTTCATCGACCTCTTTTATTTAATATAAACCGAGGGGCTTTTTAACCCAAGAAGGGATCTTTGCCAAACGTTTCTCGATCAGTAAACGCTCTAATCCGGCGGTGAATATGTAAACCATTGCGTAAAACGAAATAAATACTGCTAAAATTTCAGCAAAACCCAATCCCTTCGGAAGTCGACTGATGATTTGAGTAATTAAAAAGGCATGAAAGATATATACGAACATGCTGTGGCGACCTAGGATGTTGAGGTGCTTTAATAGTTGAGCATTGACCGATAAGGGTTTAGATAAACCCATAAGTAACCAAAAACAAAAGCCAAAAGCAAGGCTCAAATAAGCTAAATTTGGCGGGTAAAATATTTCCACATATTCTTCTCGAAATGCTTGGGAAGTTTTGTCCAAGGTTGCCCAAATGGCCCCTCCAATAAATGCTGCAGCACTGAGCCAAGGCACCCAAAATAGTGAGTCGCCAGTACTTTTCCATCGAAAGGATAAAAAACCGATTAGGGGAAAGGAAAGCCAGGGAAAAACGGGAAACCACCCGTCAAAAGCCCATCGGTAAACTTTGTAACTTACGGAATCCCAATTTGGGTCGTGAAGTTCAAAGCGGTAAACAGTTTGCAGTAGGCTTGGAGTTAGCATAAGTGCCAAAGCAACGATCCAAAGTATCGGCGATGGGAGCCGCTTCATCAATTCGAGGGAAAGTTGTCCGAAGGCAATCACATAGAGGATGTCAAAGGTCTGAAAAGGAGGGATTCCCCAAGCACAAACGTCCACAATTATAGCTGAAGCTAGAACAAATAGCCCTGATTTAAATCCATTTGATTTGGTTCCATTCATGGCGAAGGTGTAACCTGATAGGAAGGTGAATAGCGGAGCGGCAAGCGAACAAAGCGCTCTAAACCAAAATGGAGTGTTCGGTTCCAGTAAATACGGTGTTGTATTGGCCAAAAGCATGATCAGGATGGCAATGCTCCGCATTGAATCGATGTACTGGTTTCTCATCGCTTCAAATTTAGTGTATTTTGTTAGGTGCTTGTGGTTGTTTTCCTCCAAAAAAAAATGAATTGTCGGTATGCGGAAGTTGATGTATTTTGTTAGTTTGGTTGTCTATTTGTTAGCAGGGGAGGTGTTCGGTGCATCTCCCATCCAATTGAATGTTGGGATCTATGTTCGCTCAGTATCGATGAACAACAAAGAACAACAAGCCACCATTGACTTATACTATTGGTATCGTTTCCCAAATCCTAGTAAAGGGATGGTGGAAATAACCGCAAAGGAAATCATGCGTTCTATTAAGGTTTTAGATGCGAATGGGAAAAAAGTCATCGAAACCTTTCCTCTGAGTAAAAAAACTTCCCTGATGTTGTCCTTTTTGCCTCCCGGCAACTATACTTTTGAGGTTATAATGAAAAGCGGTTTATACCGAAAATCCTTGGTTTTCACTCCATAATTAAAAAGGAACATCGTCCTCTTTTGCATCGCCAAGGGTAAACAAACGGAACGATTCATCCTCCAAATAAACCCTCTTACCGGGGTTTTTAGCGGTGAACGAGGTTTTGAACTGGTTGCATTCCATGACGTCGAGGTGCCCCTTGCAATTATGGTGAAAGATTAGGTTCATGTAGCATTTGCTGACGTTGCCTACGAATGAAAAACCGGTTGATTTCGGGTAACAACTTGTGCACTTTCCCTGAACGACGTTGAGGTGCGTATCGCCTTGGTCCTTGAAATACTCCAAGGCCCGTTCCAAACGGAGAAGGAAAAGTTCAATTTCTCCGGGTTCCTCCTCGGGTATATCCTTCAGTAAAAGCTGCACCATGTCAAAGTCCAGATCCTGAATAAAATGGCGCACGGCGTCATCGAGGGTTTTTAAAGGGCGAAGCGTGTATGGCATGAAATAAGGATTTCCTAAGGTAATTACGAAAAAGTTTTCTCAACGCGCTGGAACGCCAAAAAATGTTAACATGTTGAAAAGTTTTACGGAAGGCCAAATTTCGGTAATTCCGGCGCCACGCTGGCCCTGTCCACTTTTAGACCATAGTCCAATGCTCGTTACGGAATAAGCGATATGTTTTCGACGATGTCGCAAAGGTATAGTTTATCTAATTAAGGACTTTCGGTTAAGTCGAATGGGTCATGTTGGCATGCAATGAGGTTAAAATTTTTGAAAGCATCAAATAAGTTGAAAAAATACTAAATTTGGGAAACTTATTATTTATCTATGAAAAAGATTCTTTTACTGTTCTTATTTCCCATTCTCTTTGACTCTTGTAGTGATAGTGGTTTACCGGAATCTGGTGAAAATAATGCAAACTCCCAAAGTATGCCAACCATTATGGTTTTTCCGTCTGACGCTCTTTTATTGAACATGGGCTTTTTGAGGGAAATCCAAAACCAAGGCACTATTTCTTATCAAAGAGATTACCAGCAAGCCTTCATCAAAAATCCAGATGTGAAATTCGCTGTTGCCTCCTTACAAGAGGAATTCGCTAACAATGGATTTCGATTAGAAGACATGGAACAGCAACTCAAACAAATTACAAACAATAATGCTATGGACGAAGCTAACGGAATCGTTCGAGATATAAAAACAGAGCTTTTGAATACGGTTCGTCCTGACTATATCATTGAATTGGATTACAATAACGTAGTCAATACCCGGAGCCGTAATGGTGACGGCTCGATGACATTCACTGTCAAATGTTTGGATGTGTATACAAACAAAGCAGTAGCTTCTATCTCCAAGAGCGGAGTTGATATGTCAGGCGGTGTCGACATGGCCACAAAAATAAAGGAAATCATAGGGGAATCCATGTCGGATTTTAAAAGTCAAATTATTTCACATTTCGATGATTTGAATAAAAATGGAGTTGAGATCACCTTGAGGGTCGCTGCCAACGGAGTAAGTGGAATCGCCTTGGACGATGATTGTGGAGATGAAGAAATAGGTGAAAAAATTGACCTATGGTTAAAACAAAACACGATCAATCAAGCTTTTAAAATGGTTAAAAATACAGACGTAGAAGTTTCATATACCAATGTACGCATCAAGGCGAGGGACGATAATGGTATGAAATATACGGCTTATGATTTCGCAAAAGGTTTGAAGAAAGGTTTGAAAAAAGGTTGTGGATTAGATGTTAACAATAGTACACAAAGTTTGGGGGACGCTTTGCTTATCATTGAATCTACCTTAAAATAATATTTGGCCATGAAGAAAAGAGTTTTTATCCTTTTGTCTTGTTTTTTTGCACTAGCTTCGTGTGGTAGTGAATCCCAAGATTCAGAAGAAAAGGTATCTTGCGATTCAGTAGATGAATGCATTTCTGTATATGATTTTGAAACGGCTAGAAAACTCATGAAGAAAGGTGGGATAAGTGGTTTCTTGGGCGGGAATGATGATTACAAAAATATAGTTATTGCTGAATCAAAATATTGGGCCGACAAAGGGGATATTGAACGTGCCTTGTCGGTTGTAGATGAATCATGGGGAGTGAGCGATTCACATTGGCCAGAGGAAGATTGGCAATGTTGGAGAAACAATATCATTGACATTGGAGTAACGGCTAGTTGCGAGAAAGGAGATTTTTTAAAAGCAAAACTGCTAGCTATTAAATCAAGCGAAGATTTGAACGTGGATGGGATAAAAATTGGTTCAATTATCGACGGATGGGTTGATAAAAAAGGCAATTTATATTCATCGTCTTTTGATTGTGAGGAAAGGGGTAGAAAACCTTGTTTGGAAAACAGAGCAACGGGACCTTCCATGAGACAATTGTTAATGGCAAAAATAAAGGATTATCAAAAATTACTGAAATAATGATGCTAATGAATAAATACGTTGTACTGGCCTTAGTTGGTTTCATGTTACTTTCCTCGTGCGGGGGAGACGCTACTAAATCGGGTTGCGATTCAGTGAATAGTTGTTTGGCAATCTATGATTTCGAAGGTGCAAGACAGTTAATTGATAGAGAAGAATATGATTGGGAAAAGGATTTTCGAGATGTAACTGTGGCTGAATCTAAATTTTGGGCTGAAAAAGGTGAGATAGATAGGGCATTGTCAGTGATAGATGAATCTTGGGGTGTGAGTGATTCACGTTGGCCAGAGGAAGATTGGCAACAATGGCGCTATAACATCATCGATAAGGGAGTTACCTCTTGCTGTGATAAAGGTAATTACACTCAAGCTAAAATTTATGCCTTAAAAGCTTCAGATGACTTAAATATTGATGGTCAAAAAATCGGCACTAGTTCAGGTCGATGGGAAGATAAAAAAGGAAATACCTACGATAGTCAATGGAGTTGCGAGGGTAGTGGTGTAAAGCCATGCTCTGAGATTAAAGCTCAAGGCCCATCCATGCGTGAAGTACTGCTAAAAAAAATTACCCAGTTTGAAGAACTTGTAAAATAATAAAAATGAAATATATTTTTCCAATTTTAATGGTATTATTGACCCTGTCTTGCCAACAGCAGAATGAAGTAAAAGATCCATTTGAACGAGCAAATCGAACCGATTCTGATAATTCCAATAACGATAATCTTATCATTGATGGTGATACGGTAAGCTTTTCAAGCAATTTTAAATTGAATGTATACGTCGCAGACAATGAGGATATCGGTGCTAGTGGTAAGCAACTCATTGAAACTCGTTTAGTTGCTGCAATGACAAAATTCGGGATTTCAGGTTCAGGAGCAAATCCAAGATTCTTTGTTGGTCCGGTGGTTAATTTAATTTCTAAAAATGTAACAGCCACATCTCCCACCAAATATTTGAACACCTATGAAATAACCCTTCATGCCGTTGATGCTCTCAATCAAACCATTTTTTCTTCGTATGCCTTTTCTGGAAAAGGGGTTGGTGATAGTCCTGATAAAGCCTGTATTAATGCGTTTCAATCCCAAAAATTCGACAATGCAGAATTTTATAAGTTTCTAAAAACTGCCGAAGAGAAAATTCTTAATTACTACAATCAAAATTGTGACGTGTTAATTCAAGAAGCAGAGGCAGAAGCGAAAATTAGAAATTATTCAAGCGCGTTTAATGTCTTGAATAACATACCGAAGGAGTGTTCGGAATGCTTTAAAAAAGTATCTGCCAAAAGAGTCGAATATTTCCAAATGAATTTAAACAACGAATGTCAATCCATTCTCGCCAATATGAAATCTGAGTTAGGAAAATACAATGATGCGTCTGCCTCTGGTTTTAATGATGCAGCTATGAATTATTATGCCTTGATAGACCGTCAATCTTCTTGTTTTCCAGAGGCTGAAAAATTATATAATAATCACATGAAAAAAATGAGTCCAAAAGCTCGTCGTGATTGGGATCTTCAAATGAAGAATTGGGAAAAACAAGTTGAAATGGCCGATAAAGAGTTTGATTTGAAGCGCGATAAGGAAATGGGTAACTTAGAATATTTAAAATTTAAAGAAGAAATGGCTGCAAAGGCCGAAATCGAAGGAAATAAAAAACTTCTTCAAAAATACAATTATGACGAATTGCCGTGGCTTCGAAAACTATTTACCCCACGCCAGCACGTTGATTAAATTAATACAAAATGGGATTATTTTCAAAAATTCGCAGTGGGTTGTATAAAACAGCTAAAGTCCTAGGGGATGTTTCCGCTATAAAAAACGGCAAAATTTTAAAGAGAATCAAAAATCGAGTAGTAGGAAGAATCGCCGGCAAAACCCTGGGTAAGATTAACAAGAAAGTCTAAAATTATTCGCCCAGCTCTTTCTTTGAAAAAATCTTTGCAATGTACAAATTTACCGATACCAATTTCACCCCAAAGCAAAAACGCAATTACAAGTTTCTTGGGTTATTGTATACGCTTGCAGGCTGGTTTGCAACTGCCTGCCTATTGATGCCTATTGGCTTGGTGTTACTACGTGGTTTTTTGGATGACGTCTTGGATTACGAGCCCAATTTTCCGAGCGATAATTCCATGCTTCTACTTTTTATAGGTTCCTTGGTTTTTTGGGGATTTTCGCGGGTTTTTGTTGCTAACCGTTGCCTTAATTGTTTTAAATACGGGCTGAAAGTAAGCAGCGAACAAACGTATGGTGATGCTGAATCTTGGAAGAAGTTCGGTGTTGTAAAAGGCAATTACAATGTGCTACAGTTATTGGTGGTTCAACAAGTACAATGTAAAAAGTGCGGTTTTGAATGCGAGCGAATTACGCAAAGAACTGGAAATTATGAAGGGATTGGCCGAATGCATCGGGATATTAAAAAAGGTGGGAAACCACGCCTTCCAGGCGAAGATTACACAAGTTGGTGGCGTCGAAATAAATAGGGGTGTAACCTAATAACCCAAAATGCATTGAAGGATAAGTATTGGATCAAACGAACAATGATGTCAATTCGAATAAAATTTCATGTGTTGTTTTTTTTGTTCCTTTTAATGGGATCGGCTTGTCAAACAAAAACAGCCTCTAAAAATTGGAAGAATGTCGAAAAGGATACAACAACCTATTCGAGTTACGACGTGAATGGTTTATCGCTTTACAGAGGATCGTATTTTGAAATCAAATATCCAAGTAACTTCACTTCAAATCCTAAAAGTACTTTAACTAATTCCGATAATAACGATGAAGCATCTTTTACTTCACCGGATGGAGAGGTTGAATTTTTTGTTTTTTCTCCGCTTTGGGCTGGAAATCCAAAAAACTATTTAATGATAAGTTCATCAGAAGAAGTTGTCAGTGAAAAAACGGAAAAGGTATGTGAAAGACCAGGGCAATACGGGGATAAGGTTATTCGTCACGTAACCATTAAAAATAAAAATGGCAAGTACTATCGTTCCTACGTATCCATTCAAGAACAAGTGGGTACCGAAAGCAATCTTCATCATGTGTTTGGAATTAAATACAAAAGTCATTTGGCCTATAAAAAATACCATGATGCATACCTTGCCTTCAAAAAATCACTCAAGCAGTTTTCAGATTAATAACGGCGTTTGAACCATAAAACAGTGAGTATTTTTCGGTTGTTTAGAATAAATCATGAGGGTACTTTTTTAGGGGTATTTATTGCTCTGTGCGTTGCTTCCAATACGTGGGGATTTCATAATGCGTAAGTCCTTTCATTAAAGCAATTTGCGTGAAACTCCCTCGGGTCAATTGTGCCCATGCAGCATTTGCCTCATCATCGAATCCATCTTGACAATAATACAAAACGATATCGCTCTGAACAATTCCTTGTTGAACGCACGTTTCAATCATTCTTTGATGTTGTTTCAAGCAGTGAATAATGCTTTCTTTTTGGTGAGCATCTAGGGCAATTTGATGGGCGTATTCGTACAAGGTTTCGTGTAAATCACGCTTAAAATCCGGTTCGTAGCGGAGTTGCGCAGGTTTATCCCAAATCACGAATTGCGCTACCTGTACACCGCGTTTTTCCAATAATTTAACCATTTCAAAGGCAACCAATCCACCCATAGAGTAGGCAACGATACGATCAATTTTATGGGGTAAGGCTTGTTGCTCTTCAAAGGCTTTCAGTAAATAGTTTGCAAGATGTTCTATGGATTCGATACCCTCTTCTATACCCAAGGATCCTGGATAATTGAACGCTACCGAACGATAATCGGGTTGCAAAGGGTAGGAATTAAAAATTAATCCCAATCCAAAAATGGGCGGAAAAAACCACTCATTTCCGTTTGAACCAGTTTGCATTTCCCAAAATACAGCGTTTTTCGCCAACATCTGCGCTTCCAGTGTTTCAAATCGAGCATCCTTAAAGAAGGATACCAATGAAGGACTTTTCTTCAACGTTGATTGTACTTCTTTCAGCATGATGAGTGCCTTCAATGAAGTTCCTCCTGATAAAAAGAAGTCGTTACTTGCTTGCGTTCCAAGGTATTTTTCCCAAATGGTCTTAAGGGGACCTTCCGGGCGATAAACGCCTTCAATCGGTAGAGCATCTTCGGATAGTTGAAGGGGTTTTCGAACCACCTTCATTCCACGCCATTCTTGACAAAGTTGTTCAAATTGCTGATGCAAGCTTAGAACCCTGTCTTGCATAAAATATCCGCCATCGTACTCCCACCGCAGTTGCACTTGTCCACCAAAAGTTTCTACATATAACGTGAGAGGCAGTCGCGCCCTCGTCATTTGCACGGGCTCCGGTACCGCTTGCTCGTGCAGTTCTTGTGGATGTTGAATTACCAAACCCACTTGATGGTAATCAAAAGGCTCGGTATTCTTTGGATAAAGAATGGTCGAATGTTTATGCTGGTATATGAATTCTAAGGCCGAATGTACCTGAGATATTTCTTCCTCCAGCGTAGAGGTTCCGAGATATGGTACGGGGAAGGCACGCATGTGCATTCCAATACACGGTTCTTCGCGCGTATCTACCACCAAGGAAATCCAATCGATGCAAGCATCATTTCGTTCCAGGGCGCTTCCCAATAAGACGCTGTAAATGACCGACGGACTGGTCTTCCATTGCTGTTGTAAGTGCTGTATATTCGAAACGGTTTCAGCGCTCAAAAGGCTTACTATGTTTGGAGTGATGCTGTGAGTAGCTTTTCCGTGGAGCGCTTTCGGCAGCGGAGCCAGGTTGAAGTATGTTTTCCACGAGGCGGTTCTCGCGCTTATGTTGGCCCCAACTATTTTGGCTTTGGCATCTTGGCCCTTGCGTATTTTGTCGAATAGTTCCGCTAAAGCAGCGTCTGACCCACCGTCATACACGATATGATGAGGATTAAAATAGAAATGGGTTTTTCCCCCACACTCGAGAAAGTTGGTCTCAAAACAAGGCCCTGTTTCCAAGTCTATGGCGCGATAGTATGCGTTTTTTTTGAACTCCTCCATGGCTTCGTGGCTCAATGAGAGGCTCTGAATTTCAAAAGAATGGGCATCTAAAGGGCGTTGGAATAATTCCCCAGTTTCGGTAATTTCAAATCGAACAAACAAAGGATTGCAGGCCTTTAAGGTGCGTTGAATCGACGTTTTTAACCCCACATCATTTGGGAGTTCAATAAAATGAGGAAGGTTGTAAATGCTGCTATCTTTTGATTGAATTTCAAACCAAATAGCTTGTTGTGCAGCATTTGCAGGAAAAACTTCCATGGATTCATCTGCAATCTTTTCCTCCAAAGGGCTGAAAGAAATCGATTGTGCTAGGCTCTTAAAGTCCAACGCAGAAAACAGCTGATGTACTTGGAGGCGTTCTTGGAATAGCTGATTCCATTCTCGAACGAAATACATGGCATCAAAACTGGATAATCCTAGGCCAAAGAAATGATCCGACGCTTCGATTTCTCGATCAAATAACTGCTTTATCAAAGCGCTTAGGCGTTCCAATGCATCGCCACTGAAGGTGATTTCCGAGTTGTTTTCCGAATTTTTCGCTAATTCCATCAGGGGTGCAACGTCGATCTTTCCGTTTTGATTCATGCTGAAGGAATCAACTTCCAACCATGCCGTTGGCACATAATACGATGGAAATGAACTGGCAAGATGTTGAATGATCCTATTTTTATCCCCAGAACTTAGGCGACCTGTACAAGCAATACCAAGTTCACTGGAAAACCCGGAGTCGTACGTAAACGCTACCCATGTTTTTTGAGGGTGGTACGTGCTAATAATTCGTTCCACTTCATGCAATTCCAGGCGCTGACCGCGAATTTTTACTTGTTGGTCCGCTCTTCCCAAAAAGTGAAATTCACCAAATTCATCTAGAATGCCACGGTCCGCAGTTAGCCACGCCCCATACAAGTTGCTCCATTGCTCATCCTGAAAATAACCAAGTCCAACACAGGGGCCATCAATTTTCAACAATCCTTCCAATCCGTCGGGTAAAGGTGCTCCGCGCTCCGTGCAAATGGATAACCTCGAATGATGCATGGCTTTACCTATGGGGACTACGCTTTGGGGGTGGTAACCGTTGCGCCAGGAAAAAAAGGAGTTGTCAATGGTAGTCTCCGAAAGTCCATAAGAACTTATCACGGTTGTAGTCTCAGGTACTGCCGAAATCAATGATTGCATCTCATGCATTTTCCATGTGTCCGAACCAACAATCAGCAAACGCAACGTTGGCAGGTGAAAGGGGGCCTCTTGCATCCACCATCGCACCACCAATGGCGTGGTCTCAAAGAGGGTTATCTCATATCCCTTGAGGGCCTCCAAAAGAAACATGGGGTCTTTTCGCTCAAACTTATCGGTTAAAACGAGGGTAGCGCCTTGAAACAACGATCGACCAATATCTCCTAAAAATACATCGAACGAAAATGAGGCAGCTTGTAGAACTCTATCCTCGGGTTGAATGTTGTATTGATCTTCCCATGCACCTATCGCAGCGGCATAACCTGATTTTTTGACGCCAACAAGTTTAGGCTTTCCCGTTGTACCCGAAGTCGCAATGGCATAACACAAGTGGGGGTTTACAGAGGTTTTAGTTCCCGATGGTATGATCAAGTCGTTGGCTGAGTGGCAAGGATTACCACATAGCGCTTCAATGTGTTGGATGCGTTCCTTCGGGGTGTCTTCATCGATGGGGATGAAGGCGATTTCCTCCAAAAGCATCATCATCAAAAAAGCAACATGATCGATGGTTCGCTCAAGCAACAAGGGCACGATTCCAGTAGAATACCCTTGGTTCATGGAACGTAATGTTTGGATTTTATGATCCAAATCAGCATAGCTGATGCTTTGCTCTTTTTGTTGAATAGCAGTTCGTTTCGGGAAGTTTTGCACCATTCGATTCCAACGTTCTTTCAGGGTTGGGGCCTCATCCGAGACAACCATGTCTACGGTATTTTCTTGCTGAAAATAGGCAGCATGGATTTTTTCTATAGCCTCAGGACTAAATTTGGATGCATCGAATTCCCACTGAAAATACCATGTTCCTCCTGCATCGATAAAATCGAGGGAAAGGTCAAAAGCAACGCCATGGGTTTCAAATTCCAAAGGAGTTATATGTTGAGTCTTTTCCCATTGGTTGTATACAAAGCAGGTATTAAAAAACGGTGTGCCTTCCTGTTGTTTTTGCGTTTCCAACTTTGCGATTTCTGCAAAGGGCTGTTTCGCCTTTTCCCGTAACCTTTTCCATTGCAGAAGAATTGATTCGGCTTCATCCGTATTTACAACCATAGGAAGCGTATTAGCAGACATGGCTACGATTTCATGTTCATTCCAAGTTCCGCGGCTCGATGCAACGATTCCCGTAGAAAAGTCGTGTTCGGGAAAATACCGGTACCAGTGTTGCACCCATCCGATGAGCCCTGCTTCGAACGTCGAACATCCGTAGGTGTTTTTCCATGCCATGATCTGTGCTTGTTCCTTGCGGCTCAACGCTATCCGTAGCTGATTTTTGTTCGTTGTGGGCTGCTTGCGTTCGAAAGGAAGTTTTTTTAAAACCACCTTTTCCAAGTACGGCCTCCAAAAAGCGGTGTCAGTTTCTTCGGTTTCGGGTTCAAGTAACTGCAAGAAAGTGACTTGATGGTTTTTTAAATCCTTGAGGAATGATTCCAGAATTTGTTGCATCCCTAATCCGTCGAGTAATCCATGATGCACGGTTATTCCTAACAGAATTTCACCTTCTACGAAGGAATAGAACACATGAAGCAAATGCTTAAACATGGAACGTTCGGTTGAATCGATAAGCGCCATAAATTCAACAACCGATGAAGTCTCCAAGCGGTGCAAAGCAATGTTCGATTGTTGCCAATAGTAGGATGATTTGATGGATTTTATGCACAGGGATAAATCCGTTTGTTCCTTTGCCCATTGTTGCAAAAACGGTTCCAGGTCTGGGTCGAAATTAATACGAAATGCGCTTCTAATCCAATAGGTTTTAGCCAACTGCTCATCGCTTTCCGAAAGGAAGAACAAGCGAGAAGCGGCCTCGTGCACCTGAGTGTTTGGTTGAATGCGGCGGTCGGTTGATAGTAATTCATCTTCCAATAAATGGGGAAGTTGCGACAAATTAACACAGGTTAATATCGAACGAATGCTTAAGGTTTGAGCTAGGTTCTTTTTTACTTTTCCGCTCATTTTCATAGCATCAATTGAATTGAAACCGTTGGCGAACCAATTCAACCCAACATCGATGTTTCTTCCCGGAAATAACTCATGCAGTATACCTAAGAATTCAGGCGCTAAGCTAGCTTCTTCTTGGTGGTTAAGTTCTTTGCTTCGTTGTACGAGCGCTATTCGATCAATTTTCCCGTTCTTATTGATGGGGAAAGCGGGTAATTTTACAATGTTTGACGGAATTGCGTAGGCAGGAAGAACATCGAGTAAACGATTCCGGGAGGGTAGTTCCTGGATTTCCGTTGTGTAAAAAGCAGAGAGTACGGGTTCGTCATAAATGATTTGCCACTGATCAATGCCCGACCACTGCATTAGCGCATTTTCAATACGGCTAAGCTCTATGCGCTGTCCGTTTATTTTTATTTGTTGATCCTTGCGCCCCAAAAAAAACAGGTTCCCTTGAGGGTCTTGGAAACCACGGTCTCCGGTTCGGTATATTTTTGCTCCACCAACCTCTAAAAAGGTACCTACTTCGTTTTCAAAGTACCCGCTCCCAACGGCGGGACCGCCGATCATAATTTCTCCTTCTTGAAATGGAGGGCAGGTTGAAAAATCCTCGTTGCACACCCCAACGCATGCGTGCTCAAAAGGCGTTCCCAAGGGAAGAAGTTCGGTGCCGTATTGTCCTATATTTTCAAAACCTGTCGCCAAAACGCTGCATTCAGAGGGACCGTAGAATTGGAAAAGCCTTGCTTTTGAGAACTTAAGCTTCAGGTTATTATAAATTCGCGGAGGAACGCGATCGCCTCCTGTCATTACGATACGCTCTTGGTCATCCTTCGGGGAGGCATGAATCCATTGTTCGAGCAAGGCTGGTACCATGTGAAAGGCGGTAACGCGTTGGAAAAGCTGTGCTAAATTCAACTCGTCGGCAAGCATATCCTTGGTGATGAAGGTGCGTTTCCATCCCTTCCAAAGGGGGAAAATAAGTTCCGCTACGCCAATGTCAAAGGCTGGGTGAGCAATAACCGCGAAATGTTCTTGATCCCTCCAAGGAAGTTTGTGATTCCATGCATGAAAGAACGCTACCAAATTATGTAACGTAAGTTGAACTACCTTGGGGGTTCCCGTACTTCCTGAAGTACAAATACACAGTGATGCCGCTGGATTTTTTCTTTCACCCAAACCGCGAACATGGCTCAAATCAACGAGGTCAAGCAATACTGCATTAGGGGTTCTGTGGTCGGGAAAGGCGGTGAAAATGGCTTCCGGAGGGAGCTTCAATCTGAGATATTCCACAAAGGAATCGCTTTCTTTTTCATTAACCATAACCACCGAAACATCGTTTTTCCATGCGGCTATAAGCACCAGGTCCATATTCCGATGCTTATCTCCGTAACACCAAATACGGCTCGTTTGTCTGGATTCAAAAGCGCTAACCAAGGATTGGTACAATTCCCAACGCTCCTCCGATAGTATTCGTTCTTCTATTTCTTTAATGAAATCTTTGACGGAAATGTTTTGATATGGCTTAGGACTCCAAGAATGCTCAAATTTTACCTTGGTATGGATGAGTTCAGGAAACAAGGCAAGGTAACTCATGTAGCCTTTTGAAATTTCAAAGATTTGTAACTCGCTGTGGTTCGCTAAATTAAAGTGCCATTGAAAAGTTAATTGTTCTGCTGAAGGCGTTATTGCAATGCTTAAGGGAAACTCCGAGTAATCATAGCTTTCTATCAGTTCGAAGGAGGAGGCAACGCTTTCCAATTGTTCATTCAAAGGATAGTTTTCAAAGGCAATAAGGACCTTGTACGAAAGGTTGTTAAACACGGGGTGTGTACTATCAACATAAGGAAAGGCAACGACGCTTCGTTCATGTTCCTTAAACAAAGGAAGCAAGGTGGCAGGCGTTTCATTCAAGTCAGCATGAAATTGTAAGGGTAGCGTTTGAATAGCCAGTCCAAAGCCGTTCTTAACTTTTTCGATGAGTCCATTTTGCTTAACAACCCCTACCTGAACGTCCGGATTCGAGGTCCATCTCGCCATAAAACAGCACCATGTGAAATTGATGTACTCCGCTTGAGTAAGGCCAAGTTTGCTCGAATGAACCTTCAATTCGTTGAATGGGAATTTTGTTAAAGTCTCCCGATTGCCAACTTGATTACCTTTTACCTCGGTAAATTCACCAAAATTAGTGGATGGGATAAGGTACTTACTGTAGGCCTCAAGCGCAGAGCCGTGGTCCATATTTTTCCACGCTTCATACCAACCCTTTATGCTGCGTTTGGGTAAGTGGAGTTTCGGGGAATGAAGCAACCGAATGAAATCTCCCAACAATTGTTGACGTCCCCAACCATCGTACAATAAGTGGTGATTGGTTAGCAATAAATAGCAACCTTGGGGAGTAATAAACCAATCAAACCTTAGCGCAGGTTCTTGAGCCAGGTTGAAACCTTGATTTCTAATGCGGTTTTTCTCCGATTGCATTTCATCCCATGAACATTCCCTAGTAGAAATTTGCGGTTTTCCATTGCGCAACGTAACCCAAACGGGTTGTTTCAAACCTGCGTAAAGTACCTGAGAACGCAGGCATTCATAGGATGCAATGAGCGTTGTGATTCCGTTCAATATATCCGTGAATTCGAAGGATTTAACTTGAAATAATAACTGTTGTACGTATTCTGAACTGCTGCTTTTTAAGCTCGCACTGAGCATGAACTGTTGCGCTGGTAGCAACGGAACAATCGATTCAATATCTTCTTTGTTCATTAAAGGTCGTTCAATAGATCATCAATCGCATGGAGATCGTCTTGATCGATGGATACGTCGATGTGAGGACGATGACCGAGATGCTTTGCCAGATATTTTTGGGAAAATTGTTCGAATGCATCGCAATACGAAGTTAGTTCAAAATTGGGATGGGAACGGAACATCCAGCGCAATTTACCTTCCACGATTAAAGCGTTTATTTCAACATGGGCAAGCATGCTGTTTTCCAGGTCCACCATTGCTCCTTGCGAAATGCTGGAAGGACGAGCCAATCCTCCCCAGTTTTCATCGAAACTTCCTAAAAAGTTGATCAACAACGGATAGCAAGGTTTCGCATACCCTTCGGTTCCCATGTAGGCCAATTGGTAGGGAGAAATCTCCTTACTAACAACGTGAAGGTGCTCCAAAAGTTGGTCAACTGGAACATGCTCCTGGATAGGAACAGGATAAAATTGGGTAAACCATCCCAAACTTTCTGCTAATCCCGGAATGGAATCGTAGGATCGTCCATGGGTTTCCATCATTGGTGTCACCATGGGTAAGGCGTGTTCACCCCAGGCACCCATTACTAAGAACAAAATTTTTTCGTTGACATGCCTTTCCGCTTCCCATCTTCTTAAAAAAGTTTCCGTTCTATCCATCTCCCAATCAAAAGTGATGTAGCGTGATTTTTGATAGGAGCACGGCGACCATTCTTCCCATGGATTAAACCAGGTTTTCGAAAGGTAGGGTAAATGCGTGCTCAGTTTTTTCAAGGCAAATTGCACCTTAGCAAAAATGGAGGGTCCTTCATAGCGCATGCCTTTTCCTTGAAGTCTTTCTTTCAATTCATCTAATATAATGCGCCATGAAAATCCATCGCAATAGAAATGGTGTATTGCGATGAACAAATAGGTTTGTTCTCCCACCGATAAGACTGCAGCTCCCGCAACTGGGCCCTGAGATAAGTCGAAGGAAGATTGGATCCTTTCGCAAACCAAGGTTATCTCTTCCGTTGTTGCTAAGGCTTCTATGGTAACCATAGGATGGATTCCTGGTTGCCAACCAGATTGGTAAACTTGCCGTAAAATGGGAAATGCAGCCAAGGTCTCGTTCACCAAGGATCCCATGGTTTCAAGGGGTATAGGCACATTAATCTCCAGTAAAATAGATTGGTTAAAATGGTTTTTATTCCCTTTATACTCCTCCAGAAACCAGGCTTGAATCGGAGTTAATTCAAGTTCATCGTGGGAAGAAACAGGTTTGTTTTCCATTTCAAGGGTTTGTAAAAACGCATCTAAGGACGCTGCGTTTAGTAGATCGTTAATGCCAGCGCCATACCCCCAAGTATTGAGTTTGCCAATCAGCCTTAATCCGAGGATTGAGTCCCCACCTTGTTCAATGAATCCATAAGATCCATTTAACGTTTCAAAAAGGGGCAATTCCTTGAGTTTAAGCAGTAGGGCACTAGCACTTTGATCTGGATTCAAGGTAAGGGAATTTTCGCTTTCAAAGCTTTGAAGCATGCTAAGTTCATCGATTTTTCCATTGCTGTTCTCGGGGAACTTTTCCATCAACACGAGGGCGTCAGGGCGCATGTAGGCTGGGAATTTCTGAACAAGAAAGCGCTGAATTTTTTCTTTCAAACGTTCGTCGCTATGTTCTATAAACAACACAAAGGAATGCGCGTAGAAACAGTACCTTATCCTTTTTATTTCATGGAATGCTTGGCTCACGCTTTGCTCAATTTCATGGAGTTCGAACCGTTGTCCCAAACGTTTTACTTGCCGATCGTTTCTCCCAATTAACGTAATGGCACCATGACGTTTTACGCCGAAATCACCGGTTCTGTAATAGGACCTGCCGTTGTGTTCAAAAAATCCTCCTTCCGTGTCAATGTATCCCAATGCAACTCCATCGCCGCCAATGACAATTTCACCAACGATACCCTCAGGTACTTCTCGTAAGAGTGCATTGCAAATATGGACCGTTTCATGCTTTAGTGCACGTCCAATGGTAGGATGGTATTCTTCACTTAAATCAACGATGGTGCTGTAGGTGGTGGTTTCCGTAGGACCGTACCAATTTTTAACTATCAGGGAGGGGTTCGTTGATTTTAAGTGTTTCCAAAGGGATTCGGTAAAGGGTTCTCCGGCGCTGTGTACCACAGATAAGTGCCTGATTTCATGGGCTTCAAGTCGCGAAAGTACCGATGGAACGGTGTTCAATAACCCCTTAGGAAAACGTTCTATGGCTCGTTCTAATTGAAGGATATCGCCTACAACGACGACTGATTTTCCTATGTATAAGCCGTAAAGGTTTTCAAACAGTGATAAGTCGAACCCTAAATTGGTTATGCTGAATAGGTGATCAAATGATGTTGGATTGACATGGTCTTTACACGCATGGAAGAACGCAGATAGGTTTTTGTGACTTAATTTCACTCCTTTTGGCATTCCCGTAGATCCCGAAGTAAACAAGACATAAGCTTCGTCTTCCATACCAAGTTCAGGTAAGCTTCGGTTTTCCAACGATAATGCAATGTTTTCAAAAGCAAGATATGGAATATCAACAGGGATTGGCATTTGAGGGTTAGGACCTAATATCATTGTGCAATTTGCCATCGATAATACTTGCTGTATTCGATCTTCAGGCCAACTTGGATTTAAAGGGACGTAACTGTATCCGCAACGCATTATCGCATAAATAATGCAAGGAGTCCAGTGATTTTTTTCTCCATAAATGCCGATACGACTGCCTTTTGTAGCCCCGGAAAGCACCTCATTTAATCGATATACCCAAGATGGTGTATCCGACATGGCTAGGAAGGCCTCAGAGGAAGCATCGAAAATGCTTGACTTAGTTTGCTCCAAAACCTCATCCACTACCTCGGTCCATAAGGGAAATTCCTTTGGCTGCTCGGGTTCTATCGAAGGTTCGAAGGTTACCAGTGGCTGATCTATATCCCTTTGTATACGTTCCACCATCGAGGCCACTTGGTCTAAGAAATAGGCAACATATGCTTCATTCAATAATTCATTTTGATAAATGGCCTTGAATTGATAGTGGTCTCCATCCGGCATTATTAACAAGGTCATTGCGTAGCCAGTTCGTTCAAGGTTGTATACTAAGTTTCCCGAAATCCGCTGGCCTTTTACTTGGTTATAGGGGTAGTTTTCATAAACAAACAGCACATCGGGAATTTCCAAGTTTTCGCTGGCTTCTAAGGGAGCATGCTCAAGCGACAAGCCTAGTTGCTGTCCTTCAATTACCTTTCGGCAAATCGTGCCAAGGTTATCCTCGGGCTGCCAATTCCAGCCAATAAGGATATTTTTGATGAACAATCCTACGGCGGTTTCTGCAAACTCGGGAAGGAGAGATCGACCGCTTGAAATACCGTGAATGTAGCTTTGATGTTGTCCCGTTAACGCAAAATTGGCCATACTCAACGCACCTAAAAACACCTGTTGAGGGGTCATTCCTTCTTGCGAACAAAAGGAGGATAGCCCGGAAAAATCCCGCCTTATTTCGATTTCTGCAAAGCCGGTTAATGCGCTTCGTTGCTTGTTGAAATGAAGCGGTGCCAAGTCTTTAAAAAAGGCTGTCTTTTCAGCCATCGGCAAGGAACCAAGTGCTTTTTCTTTTTGGTGAACTAAGTACTGAAAGTTGGGTTGAACAATAGGTTTTTCGTCGGTATCCAGGCCTTCAATGAACTGCTGGATCAACAAACCCACACTCCATCCGTCCAATAGCACATGATGGTGCGACCATAGTAGATAGTTGGCATCCAAACAGCGGAAAGACTGACATCGCATTAATTGGGATGGAAATCCTTCTTCCAGATCTTTTGTTAGGATGGTATCCACAGAATCTACGCTTCCAAGGTCTCGGAAATCCGCTTCCCAGTCGTGCACTTCCTGAAACCACACATGATGTTCTTGCTCGACGGTTATCCGCAACTGTGGATAAGCGGTCCAGATCTTTTGAAAAGCCTGTTCCAAAACAGTCGGTTCCGGCGATTGGCTGAGCTCAAAGAGAAATTGTTCGTGGTAAATTCCACTGGCCGAAGCTGCACGTTGTGTCCAGATCTTCTCCTGCATAATCGTTAACGGAAAACGCAGGGGTTGAAAGGCTGTTTCGGGTGCATTGACCGATTCTTTTAAGTCCCATAGAAGCAAGCTAGGGGCGTTAAGCAGGGATCCAAAATCACCTTCAAATCCTAAAGAGCGTATTTTCGACAAAAGGCGAATGGCTTGTATCGAATCTCCTCCGTTGGAAAAATAACTCTTGTTCCAGTTTAAAGGTTGCTCGAAGATGGAATCCCAAGCTTCATGGAGTGCACTTGTTTTTCTTTGCGTTTTTTCTAGCGCTAGTTGAACAATAGAAGCTCCACTATGCAGGAGTTTGCCCGCAAGCGAATCATCCTTGGGAAGAATGCAATCTACAATACACAGAGAAAGGTCTTGCGTAAATGGAGCAAATTCAGGAGAATAGAATACCTGAAATCCTTTCAAATCTTCCGATAAACAAAAAGCTATGGGATAGAGGGAAGGGTCAAGGGTCTGAGCAACGATGATTCCTGAATCTAAGCTGGCTTGATATTGATTTGGGCTGATGACGTGCGATTTAAGGCCTGTCATAATTGCTTTAGCTCCTTCCCGAAAGTCTCCTAAACCCGTTGTCGGAATCGAAATCAAGGTTCGGTCGTGTTGAATTACCAAAGAAATCGGAATCGAGTGCGCATAAAGTAACTCGCGTACAATGCTGATAAATAGCACTTTACCATTGTTGATGTTGCCCTTGCACCAACCACTGAAAATTTCAGGAAGCTGGAAATCTTGCGATTGCCGGCAAGTGTCTTCGGAGCTTAGATGAATGAATTGATTTTTCAGAAAATGCCCTTTATGTTCCATGCATCTTCTTTTTGCTCTTTAAAATCATGGTATTAAGATGACAAGATAATGAAAATTTGTTGTTGTGTGAACATTTTTATCGGTTTTTGGATAGGTCGGAATTAATCTTTTAGTCCGTAGTTAACAAGGGCACTTATCGATGAAATACAATGGTAGGACACCGGTTTATTGCGTTCAAATACATCCGTGCGCAATCCATCGATGGGTTGTTGGTTCTTTAAACTCCCTCCCAATAGTACGATTTCGCCCAATCTAAAGTGATTAACGCCTGAGGACTTTAGCAATTCGGTATGCTCAAAGGATACCGATGTTCAGCATTAAACGGGTCTTTGATGTCTGTTTGTGCCCGAATGGTTTAAGTTCATGTCAATGCTTTCATCTTCGATGAAAACCCCCTTGTAATCCTTGACGGGCCATAGCTTGTATTAATACTGACTTTTGGGTGTCCGATAGATCTCGAATTAGTACGGAACTCGTTGGAGCGATTATTTCATCTTGCCATCCAAGACTGGATTTCCAAATATTGCTGTAGAGGAGCTCTTGATTCTCCTTTTGTATTTCGAGAATAAAATCTTTAGCAACAAATTCATGAATTACTTTCATACGTTTAGTGGTTTAAAGAGATCGGTTCAATTTTTCCAAGCAATGGGCGTTCGGTCCGTGTTGCAAAGATAAACAGGTCTCGGAGAGTCGTTGGACGGAAGGTTGGAACACGCGTTAAAGGTTAAAATCATAATTTTTCTTGAAAAATCCCGGTATGAAACTCCTGAGCCATGGATTAGATTTGGGTCAAACAGCAGCAAGCTACCCTTGGGTCCTGTCGTTTTTTCCAAACCGTATTTATGCTGGAAGTAGGATTTTTCTTCTTCAGAAAAACTGAACAATAAATCACTTGAGGCACTTCCTTCAAGGGAGTAATCGGTATGCTCATTCGCTTCACGGTCCAGGAATTCACGATGGCTTCCCGGAATGACTTCCAGTTCTCCCGATCCCTCATGAACATCGTCCAAATAAACAACGGCATTTAAAAAACAATTTTCTGGGAAATAATCGAAAACCTTCCAAAACGGAAAATCGCGGTGGAAAGGCCAAACGGAAGATTCCTGTTGGTTCTTTATATTGACCTTCGTTTGATGAAGGTAGACCTGATCCCCTAAAATCCTTTGGGTAATTTCACAAAGCAGGCGCTGCTTTTCAATCCAAGCGGTAAATTGGGGGTTGTTGTGAAAACCGTAAAGGGATCGCAGGGTGCTTTGATCTTGCTCATAAAACGGTTCAGCGCCTTCGTCCAGCAAGTCATTAAAGCTTGGTACATGGCAGAAAACTTCGGGAATCAATACATAACCCTGCTCAACGTAGTTTTTTATCAACGCTTCTATATCCATCTTTATTTTAACGAAACTAACCTAGTATTTTTATCACACTTTACAAAATTAAGTTCAGCATTTAAAGGCGTCCCCACACTGAAAATATACGATTCATTTTCTGTTATTTCGACTTTTACGACATGCAAATGCTCTGAGGTTGTTGGTTTTATCGTCTTTGGGTCTTCGGTAAAACCCGTTCCCCGTAATTTAGAAACGGCTTCTTTTTCTGAAAAGGCTTGTAATATGCGGAAGGCATCTCCTTGAATTTTTTCCCAGGTTGCACCATCAAATGCCACCGAAAGCGCTTCGATTTCTCGCTGTTCTAATTGTTCAATATCAACCCCAACCGGACTATCCGAGACAGCGACGAACACCCATCCATTCGAATGGCTAATTGAACAATAGCCAGTATCCAAAAGGGGTTGCCCCAAAGGACTCTTTCGGAAATTGAGCGAAAGTAAGGAAGATCCAAAAACGATTTGACAAAGGTCGTTCAAAAGAGTTCGTGCAACCAAGGATTCTTTTTTGCGCTGCAGATGTTTAAAGGAGTTGGTGTAGGCGTCCTCCGAAACCATAGCCGGCATTTCAGGACTATTAACATGCAATAAGGCTAAGTGTACTTTTTGAAGTTTCAAAACAGCGAAGGAAATTGGTTTTCAGGGTCCAAGCTTTTTTTTAGCGATTTATAAACGTTTTTTTGCCATTTTGATGCGCACTTGCGGTATCGATCGCGATGCACCCTTCCAATGCCGTGTTCGCCGGAGATGCTTCCGTCAAAATCAAGCACCACTTGGTCGAATTCAGTTTGTACGACTTCCCAAGTTTCACGTTCTTTTGCACCATTGAAAAATGCGTGAATGTGATAGTTTCCATCTCCCGCATGGCCAAAAACAATATGCTCAAATGAACCATCCATCAGCAGTTTCGAAAGGTTTGCCACGCCCATTGCAGCATGCTTTACCGGGAAACTAACATCTAAATCTACGAAGGGCTTGTAGTTTTGTAAGTTATGGCCAATCTGAAATCTTTCTTCCATGGTTGAAGGTGCCTCGGAGGTAATTCGAAATTCGGAAGAAGCGAGGATGTCCGTGTTCAATGGTTTGCTAAACGCCGCCCAAATTACATTTTCGGTGCTCTTACTGCTGAACTTTAATGCGTCTTCCGATGCCAATTCCAGCACATAGGGGTCGTACTGGAGCCATTGCGGAACGGACTGCATTAAGGTGCTCAAATCGTCGGAGGCGATACGGTAATAATGTAAATCCGGCAATTTTGGTATGCAGCGAAGCAATGCCGATACAATAATTCCTAAGGTTCCTTCGGAGCCTATCCAAATGGATTTATCCATAATTCCTTGAGAAACCTTGTTCGACTTTCCTCCAACTAAAAAACGCTCCCCCGAAGCAGTCATGATCTCTAATTCCAGAACAGCATTACCAATTTTTCCATACTTTAGGGAGAGAGGTCCCCCTCCATTGCAGGCGAGCATGCCTCCCAAGGTTGCGCGTTCCGAACTACCGGGAATTATTGGAAATTCCCATCCGCCATTCCTCACAAAGACTTGCAATTCTTTCATCGTTGTACCGCATTCGCATTGTATAATACCTGATTTTTGGTCATACCATTCGATTCGTGTTAATTGAGATACGTCGATGTAACATTCCTCGGACAAGGGAACAGCGCCCCCACTGACACCTGTTAGACCCGCACCAATTCGGAAAGATACATGGGGTCGTTTGCGAACGAATTTTTCAAGTGAATCAATGGTAGGTGGCGAATAGAATTCACAGGGGGTTCCACGTAATCCCGAATAATCAGCAACATCAAACGTCGCCATTTAATTGTATTTCCAAAGATTTAAATAACTGGTGGACATTATTCACACCAAACCCATCGTAGTCGTTTACTCGTTGGATGAATTCATAAAAAAGGGTTGGTCGATCGCCAATAGGTTCTGTAAATACTTGCAGCAACAACTTGTCCCCATCTTTTTCACACAAAATATTCGTCTCTTTCATTGAAGCAATTGGAAGTTCTGGAAATTCTTTTTCTATCGCTTCATAGTATGTTTCAGGAACCTTATTAAATGAAACGCCTCGTTCTTTAAAGGCTTTTACCAACGTGATTAGATCACGCACTTCAAATGCCAGATGCTGAATACCTGTTCCGAAATGATGCTGCAAGAAAACATCGACCTGTGACTTCCTTGTTTTTTCAGGTAAGGGTTCTACGATGACCTTGTTGATTTGGGAATGGGAACTATGAAACACATTCATTTTCATTCCAGTCATTAAGTTGGCAAAAAATTCCTCTCCAATAGTTTGAACATGGTCTAACTGTAGAATTTTCGCAAGGTAATTATTCCAGTAGTCGGATTCATTGAAGCGAACTACCGAGGCCAAGTGGTCTATGTTCAAAATACTGTTGGGGCTCTGCTCGTCATGATCTACAGACACAAAGCCAGGTAAAGGTCCAATCGACGAAATGTTTTCTACCAATAAAATTTCGTTATCATCGAAGAGTTTAACCCTAATGCATTTGGCTTTTTCCTTGCCGTGTTCCAAACATTCAATACCGCTAAGCAATATGGCATGTTGTGCATTAAGATGCTCGAAGGCGAGTTCAATGTTCACCACCTCAACGGCGAACCTTTTGATAGAATTTCCATGACGGTCCACAAATGAAACGACGTCATGCGCAGCAGGGTCCAACGCGGACGTAATCAGTAAATTCGCATTCCCCTGTTGAAGCCAATAGGTTATTTCTTCTCCGTGCTGTCCTTTTTGGATACGTTTACCTTTTAACGTGAAACCAAGGGCAAACTGATGCCACCAAGCCACCATTTTTCCCATCCCAACGAAAAGTTCCACGAATTTTATTCCTGAATGCTCTCTAAGTATCACTATAGCACAAATTTATGCATTTTCATGAAACCCTCTTCAAGATTTTTTACAGAAGTTTTTGCTACCGCAATTCGAATTTTATGGTTGAATGAAGAAGTATCTGAAAACAAGTTCATGGGACAAACGGCTACTCCTTCCATTTCGAGTAATTTCGAACACCACTCAAAGTCGAGGATTCGGCCTTTGATTTCCATAATAGCAAAAAATCCCCCTTCAAATTCAATTCCTTGGTTTTGCAGGAATTGTTTTTTTCGCATCATTGTCCCTTTGAATTCCTTCAAATGGGCTGAAAGGCTCAACCCGTTTTGTAAAAGCCATCCACCAACAATGGCTTGAGTAAATCCCGAACTGTTCAGGCTGATGTTGGCTTTTAAAGCGGTAAATGCAGCGAGGAATTTGTCAGGAACATGCGTCATGGCGATGCGTAGACCCGGAGAGAGCAATTTCGAAAAGGATAGCGCATGGAATACCCTTTCAGGGGCTAAGGAGACCAAACTAGGCAAGGGGGTGTCTAAAAAAAATGGTCGGTAAGTTGCATCGTCAAAAATGTAAAAATCCCACCTTCTTGCAATTTCAACAAGCTGTTCTCGTTCTGAAAGCGACAACCGTTTTCCCGTCGGATTTGCGAAATCTGCGCTTAGATAAAATAACGATCCAGGGTTCAGTGATTCAAGCGATTCCAACCAATGCTCACCATCAATAAAGAACGGTTTATTACCTGTCATTTTTACGGCATCCACGAAGCCAGGATAATAAGGATCGGTGCAAGCCACGCAGGCGTTTTTGAAAAGCAATGCGGCCACTGTGATGGATTCTTGAACGCCGTTGGTGATTATCCCGCCTTTCGCTTCAGAGAATCCATCTTTTTGAAATACCCGTTGACTTATTTCCCCCAAACAGCCTTCGGATTGATGGTAATGCAAAACAGGTTTATTGGGGAATTCTTCTAAAAACACACGATAAAAATAACCAGGATCAAAAGCAGGATATTGATCAAGTGGAGGAACCCCCGCACCAAAATTATACGGACATTCGCTGGTAGCGAGTTGGTTTAAAAAGTGAATACGGTTCATGTATTACCTTGCGTTAATGCTCATAACTTCCGCAGTTTTTTCCAAAAGTACTATTATATTTGATAATCAACCCAGGACAAGTCATGGACGAAATTCAAGCAGAGAATCTTTTAAGACAAGTAGAAAGCATCAGCGAAGCTTCCCTTCGTGAAAAGTTTGATCCCTCTGATTTAGGCTTGGCCTTAGACCTTTGTTTTACAAGGGGCAATCAACAAATGGTGGCAAATCTGATCGACAAGGTGATCAACGTTTATCCTTTAGACGGACGTATTCTCAGGGTAAAAGCTCTTCTTTTAGCAAAAGGAGGAAAAGCTCAAGACGCGATTTACTTGCTTAGCATGGTGCCTCCTCGAGATCCTTATTTTTTATCCTGCGTTGAACTGATCGGGGTTGTTTTTGCCAACGAGAATCAATTTAACAAAGCGATTGAAACATTTAGTGTCCTACTAACCCAAGAAATGGAGGAAGGAAGCCGGGCATTTGTGCTGTATCAGCGGGCAGTTTGCTTTCAGTACCAGAGCGATTTTAAAGCAGCTTTCGAGGATTGTAAGGAGGCGTGTGAGTTGTTTTTTTATGACCCTGACTTTTTCAAGGAGGCATTGTTTAATTTTCGATTGCTCTGGGTAAATGGTGATTATGTGCAATGCAAAGAGGCACGAAATTCCATGGATGATTTAGTGAGCTTTTCAGAAGGAGTGACGGAGGAATTTTATGCCTTCGGTGCTTATTGGTTGCTGATGGAATGGTCCATGGTTGCGCGTCAGCCCGAGCTTGCCTTGTCGTACGTTCAAGAGTATGAAGCAGCCGAACAGGTCGATGAATTCAGAGAGCTGCAGGACCGGTTTTTGGCATTGAAAACGTTCTTACAATACTATGAAAAGTATCTTTCTTTGAAGGCTTGCATTCAGTCGGTTCAAAAACCCACGGGACCGCTGACGGGGCGTAAACCAGGGGCTGGAGTAAAAGGCATGTCGAGATATGAGTCTGAAATGGAGGATTACTTCCGTAAAATAGCACCGTGGAAAGATGATTTTGAACGCATAAAATCACAACTTAACGAACAATTTGAATCGGAATTTAATTTCTATGAAGCCTTTACATTATAAGGTTTTTTCGTTTATTTGTTCATGCAAATCCCTGACCAGTTTCTTCCCAAGCTCAACGCATCACGGGTAACCATACCCTTGCTTTCGCCGTTGTATGAACAAGAATTCTCCAATGTCAAGGATGAGGTTATTCCATTTTGATAAAAGCGACCAGGTCAGAGGTGAGTAAAGCCATTTTCCCGTAATTCAAGGTTTCAGGCAAATCGCCTAAGGTATGGTAATTTTTATTGCGGAACATGGCCGTATCGGTTAGCATCAATGCGGGTATCCCGAATTTCCAGTAATTTCTATGGTCGGACCAATCTAAACCTGAAATAGGGAAGGGTAAGAGGAGATTTTTATAGAAGGACGGGTGGCATGTATGAAGGGCCTTTAAAACGTTCCGCGCTTCTTTTCGAGAAGCAGAATTACTAACGCCTAAAAGAAAATTACCTCGGTTTCCGAACCACCAATTCAAGGCCCAAAATGGGTATTCTTGGCTGTTTTTTGCCTCACTGAAATACCCCACCATTTCCAAACAAATCATGCATTTGATGCGTTCGGGATTCAAGTGGCTAGCGTGATAATAACTCCCCATGTTTTCGGTACCAAAAAAAGGAGGTTCTTCACAAGCGTAAAAGACGAATTCCCATGTGTACTTCGGCACTAAACTTGGGTTTAGGCTTTTTAATACGCCGAGTAAAACGGCAACGGCGCTTGCATTGTCGTCGGCACCCGGAGTGTCTTCAAAACTGTCATAATGGGCGCCTAACACGTAGGTGTCCTCGGATTTACCTATCAATCGAACGATAAAATTTTTGAATATCCTACCCGATTCATTGCTCCAAGACTGCACCTCTACGGAATATCCTAGCGTTTCGATTTCAGCAGAGAGGTACTCCATGAATTCATACCACCGTTCTCCGTTGGCATTTCGATAATTCGAAACGGCAATTTCATGAACAATACGGGAGAGGTAATCTTGCATCAGAAGTCGAAATCGTCAAAAAGGTCCTCTTTATTAGTTGCAACGGTGCTTTTGTTGAAGAGCGCGTTTGAGATGCGTTGCCTCCAAGCATCGAAGATTACTTGACCCGTTGACCCATCGGCAGTATACAGCGTGATTTCAATGCGATTACCGTAGTCAATAAACTGCCATTCAAAAGGATATTTGGTTATGGTTGGTTCACTGACCTCAACCTTTTCAACCCATTCTTGAGGTATTTCAAGCATTTGATAGTTTGCCACAATGGATGTCGTAAGTTCTTCTTTATTCCAAGGTATTTCGGTCTCTGATAGCAAATCGATGGAAAAGGCATCCAGTTCAGTAAACATACCAGGGATTCCGGGGTGTTGGTTTACATTGGCGTATGCAATCAGTGGTGCTTGGTGTGCTACGGCAACCGATATGAGCCAAAATTCCCGATTGGACAGTGCATTACCTTTGCAATGAAGCTGAACCGATTGATATTCTTCACCGCTTATTTCTGTGAATAATTTTACGGCGCGTTTTGAGAGGGTTTGAACGTTGAATGCTGTCTTTTTCGGATGCGTATTTAATAATCTTTCGTTAGGGTTTCCATAATTCACCGTTTTATCATCAAGGTGGTCCAACAGCCGGTTCAGAAGAACATTCATTCCCAAACCATCCAATAATATATGGTGATAGACCAATTCAATGTTGCTTGAATTGATGTATCGAAATCGAATTAATGGATCACTCCATTGCGAAAAATAGTCTTCGGTAAATACCTTATTCGAATTTTCTGTTTGAGTCCAAGCGGTGTTTTTGGGGTCATACACTTGATCTAAACCGTAGGTTAAATAGGGAAATTGAACAAGTACTGCCCCAACCGCTTCCTTCCAACGCGTTTCGGATATTATTTGTTGAAGTTTAACCGTAAACCTTAAAATAAATGGACTCTGACCCCCCCAATCATTTGCCAGTTCGGTCAATAAAATGGCCCGTTGTAGGTTGTTTAATGGAAATGCGCTGGGGAGCAATACATCCCTAAAAGACCGTTCATTTTGTAAAAGGTTCTCGAGCAAATTGGGGGTGTTATGTTCGATAAGTGACTTGACAGAAACAAAACACCCGGCCTTTTTTTCTAACCATGCTTGCATTTTCATAAGAAGGATTGAGTTCCCACCCACTTGATCAAACCGATCGGTTATATTAAACTGGTCATGTCCTAATACATCAATCCAACATTGTATACTCAGGAGGTTTCGGTTTAGATCCACTGAGCTCTGCACCATGGGCTTAATAAGCTCTTTTAACATTCCTCTATCCGCTTTACCGTTGCTGTTCATCGGCATGGCGGTAAGAGGATGAAATACCTCTGGAACCATAAAATCAGGCATGCCTTCGTGGGCTTTAGATCGCAATGCTTCTAATGCTAAAGAAGTTACAACAAAGGCATGTAGGGCATTTTGATGAACTAAAACGCAACATTCTTTGATTTCGTCAATTTCAGTGAGCAGTCGTTCTACTTCGAGCGGCTCTACACGAAAACCCCTGATTTTCAATTGATCGTCTTTGCGTCCGATAAAATGAAATTTTTTATCCTCATCGATGAATGCCCAGTCACCCGTTGCATAAAAGCGTTGTTCATGAAAGATGGGGAATTTGAGTTGGGTTTGTTGTTCGTCCTTTAAATAACCAATAGCTAAATGATCTCCAGTGGCCCAAATTTCACCCGGCAATCCTTCGGGTACTGGAGCGCCATTCACCATAAGTGCAAGGGTTGTATTAGGTAATACCTTGCCAATCGAGGGTTGAGTTATTGCTTGCGAAGCATTTACAGGTTGTGCCGTAATGACATGGGTTTCGGTTGGGCCATAAAAATTCAATAATCGAATGGTACTTCGTTCAAGGTAGGACTTTAATTCACCTCCAATCACCAAAGCTTCTCCCGTAGTGACAATATTTTTAAGGGAAGTACATGCTTCAAAAAAATTGGAATCCCCCTCCAGTACTGCATTCAATAAACGCGCTGGTATCCACCCGAGCGTTGCTTTGTGCTGGAGAATATTGGCGCGTATTTTCTGTGCATCAAGTCGATCTTCCAAGGGAACTTCAACCAACGTGGCGCCAAGTGCCATGGCCAGTAGCACTTCATGAAATGAAGCATCAAAACCAAAGGATGATAGTTGTAAAATCACCTCGTTCTGGTTTAATTCAAAAGACCTCGCATTCCATGAAATTAAATTGATCAAACAAGCATGGGTTTGTATAACGCCCTTAGGTTCTCCGGTGGAACCAGAGGTGTGTAAAATAAAGCTGGCTTCTGTTCCATGAGAAAATGCCGCAATGTCCCGGTGTTCCAGCGTAATTTCTGAGGAATTTGATTGAAGGATAATACGAACCTCTGAATTATGGAAAATGAAATTTTTTCGTTGAGCGGGATAGCGCCTGTCAACGGGGCATGCGACCCCTTGAGCCATCCAAATAGCAAGAATACACTGGGTGAAATGATAGGTGCTTTGGACATCAATACCTACAGCTTCACCCGGTATTATTTTTAGATTTCTAGCTAATAATTCTGCCTCGCTCCAACATTTAGTGTAGGTAATTCGGCTTGTCCCTATTAAGATGGGGTTGATCGATTCCCTCTTGAGGAGGTCTAGAACGCTTGTAGTTGAATGTTGTACTATTTCCCCTGAAATCAGTGGTGTAGGACTAAAAGCACTGATGGACTTACTCATTGGTTGATCCCAAACCAAATCACTCAACCAACGGGAAAAGTGCCGTAAAATTTGGTGGACATATTTGGAAGCATAAAATCGGGTCTCATGTAAAATGGCAAGTTCGAAGCCACCTTCTTTCGGATAAACTATCGTACTCCACGAGGCTCCTGTGCGTTCTTGAAATGCTCCAATGCGTATTCCGTAGTGCTCAAGCGTTGAATAGTCTACCGGGTAGTTCTCAAAAACGAAAAGGTGATTGAATTGATTTCCCTTAAGATACGCATTCATTGGGGCGTTCGCGTTGGCTTGGTCGATCTGTGATTTTGCAAAAACCTTTGCGGAAAATTCTATAAAAGAATGGTTGGAATTGAACGATAGTTGAAATGGAAGGCTGCGAATGTACATGCCCATTTCCTCCATGGCACTTTCGTCCCTTAAGGAAATAACATTGGCGATGTGAAGTGCTTTTTTATCGAACAATAACCCCAAAAAGGAACTCCAAGCGGCCAGCATAAAACCATGTTGTGATAGATTAAGTTGCTGCAACTTCTGAAATTCGGTAAACGGAATAAAAGCGGTGGTTTTTTGATATTCCTTCTCTTGATGTCGTGCACCAAGATAGGGGATTAATGGATCATTCTCTTGCTGATCTAGCTGCTCCCTCCAATAACTAGAAGGCAGTGAGGATAGAGATTGTTTACAACAAAAAGCGATAAATGAATCAGAGGATACTAACTTTTTATTTTCCAGCGCTTGAAGCATCTGTTGGCTAAATATCCCCAGCGACCAACCGTCTAGGATGAGGTGATGATGCGTCCAAATGATCCGGTGAACCTCCGCGCCTGGAATAATGCTCAGCCGCGTCAGGTTTTGTTCTAGGTTGAATCCGCGTTCAAAATCATGGGTTTTGAAGGATTCAAAATCAACATCGTGGAGAATTTGACAATCAATTCGATGATCGGTGGCAACTTCCATAAGGTAATTTTCCTGTTTTCTCGCAATGCGCGACCTTAAAAGCGGCTGCGCCTCACATACCTGTTGATAGGCTCGGTACAAGTCATCAGGACGGTATTTGGAGGAAATTTCATAGGTGAGTTGCTCTACATACAGTGACGGGTTCTCTGATTTTAAGCAATCGAAGAGAATTCCTTGTTGCGACTCTAATAAAGGAAAGTAAAAATGTTCCGGAGAATAGTTGAGTTGTTTTTTTTCATGAAAGGCCTTAACGAAATCCTCCGTATTTGCTGCTGCCGAAATGTTGATCGGGTTCAATTCATCGATGGGATTTTCACTGAATAATTCTTGCACCGAAAGTTGAAAGCCTTCCTTTTTCAATCGGTTGATCAGACGAATGGCAAGAATGCTGTCTCCTCCATTTTGTAAAAAAGAACGTGAGCCATCGATGTTTGAGCCTAAAATTTCTTTAAAGTAGGCACTCCAAGGACTGATGGCATTTGCTCTTGATGTTTTAGTGATGCTTGCCATCAAGGCTTTCTCGTCAATTTTTCCACTTTGATTTAAAGGGAATTCGGGGACTTGAATTAGCAAGGAAGGTATGGCATAATCCGCAAGGATTCCTCTAAAACGATCAGGGGTTAAATCCGTAACTCCTCCTTTATAAAAGGCAATGAGTTTTTCATCAATAAACAATACCGTAAAATCACATTGATTAACTGTTTGTTTTAATGAGTTCTCAATTTCACCTAACTCAATTCGAAATCCACGAATTTTTACCTGGCGATCTCGTCGACCGAGGTAATAATACGAATCCCCAATTTGCCATGCAAGGTCGCCAGATTTATAGTGTCGCCCGAGTTCATTCTCGGCGAATTTTTCTTCAGTTAATAATGGATTTTGGTAGTAGCCATTGCAAACCCCCTTTCCATAAACATAAATTTCCCCAAGAAATCCCGGAGGTACCATAGTTCCTTCTTCATTCATCAAGCAAATCTCATAGCCAGGAAGGGCCATTCCTATATTACTTTGGAGTTCGGGTTGAACTTTGTGAAATGTAACATGTACAGTTGTTTCTGTGATACCATACATGTTGACTATGGACATGTTTGGATAGGTCTTCATCCAAGCAGTTAAGCGGTTGCTGTGTAATTTGTCTCCTCCAAAAATCACATAATCGATATGGGTAAGTTGGTCAAGGTCTTTATCCACCAACATAAGATTATAAAAAGATTTTGGTGTCTGGTTCAATATATTAACTCGCTTCTCTTGTAATAATTTATGAAATTTGAAGGTGTCTTGAACTTCTTTTCTATCTGGAATGAAGAGTTTAGCACCATTTAACAAAGCACCCCAAATTTCCCATGTTGAAAAATCGAACCCATAACTGTGCGCTAAAATCCAGCGGTCCTCAGGCTTAAATGAAAACAGCGTTTTGCTTCCCTCAAAAAGGTTTAATAGATTTAAATGATTTACTGCACATCCTTTGGGTATGCCTGTGGTTCCCGAGGTATAAATTAAATAACACGTATCGGTAAGTTCGTTATTGATTCGTTCGTAATTGGTATGATTGCTTCGTTTTGTAGGGTCAATTATATTTCCTTTGAAGCTTGGGTTTAAATCTGAAATGATCACCTCAATTCCGGCGTTTTCAATAATAAATTCACGACGATCTGCGGATACTGTCGGGTCAAGAGGAACGTAAATCCCACCACGTTTAAGAATGGCAAGAAATGCAATAGGTATAGAGGCGGAATAGGAAGTATATACCCCAACACATGCACCTTTTTTTATGGTTAACCTTGCTGCTAAACGGTCTGACTCTTCATCTAATTCTATGTAATTCAGAACAGTTCCAAGATGATCTTCTATTGCGACATTTAAAGGGAAGTGTTGAACCATTTCTTCCCAGCGCGCAAGAAGGGAGTGTAACCGTGGTTCGTGATGAGTTAATCGAAGTTTTGGTGCACATTGAAGGGTAAGTGATTGAACGAATGATGTACAAATTTCAAGCGCTGCATCTCGGTCAATCTTCTCAAGATTCCAGCAAAAATTAACGGTTAGATTATTTCCTTTAGGACTTAATACGATGGTCAGAACATAGTGTGGCTTGGAATAAAAATAGGCTTCAATCCCAGCGTTAAGCGACGGTTCAACCACCCAGCAATGATCAAATGCATTTGGTGTATAATGGTCTTTTACCCAACCAGTTGCTTTTGCTTTAATTGCTTGCCTTGTTTGCGCTAACTGCTCAGAGCTCAAGTCAGAATGGACCCTAATTGGCCAAGTTTGCACGAAATATCCCAAGGCTGTACTGGATTCAATAGTTTCATCTCTGGCAGAAAACACCTCACCAATTATGATTTCCTCCAATCCAGAGGCTTGTTTTAAGTACCTTAGCCATTCCACCATAAAGGCTTCATAAGACACATTTTCTAATTCAAAGGATTTTCTAATATATCCCTGTTCAGGCACAACAGGAGGTGGGACTAAACGCTCCAAGCTGAATGGAGTAAGCTCAATTTTTTCAGGACTTACCGATTGTGTTTTCGGATTCCAATCCGAAAATGTGAGTTTTGAATTTATATCAAGTGCAGAAAGGGCAAGTTGAATTGAAATTCCATCAAACAACAGGTGATGATACACTAAACAAAAATACTGTCCAAACTTGGTTTCAATGAGATATATGTGAAATAGTGGCGGTTTTTGAACGTTAAACGGATGATCCTGTTCTAGAACCCATGTGTTAACTTGCTCAACATTCGTAAATTCAGGTTTATGGATGATCGAAATAGGGTTAAATGAATTTTTTAGTCGAATTCGTATGGGGTTGTTTTGCTCGTAGAGGTAGCAATCTTTTAGGCGTTCAATTGAATCAATCCAACGTTTGATTTCGACTTCGCTTAACCGTTTATTGGTTAATGCCAGTATTGCATATTCTACATAGCTGGAAGTGTCATTGGTAGATTGAAAAACCAAAAGGCTTTCCTCGATGGGGGTTGTTTTATATGCTTTTTGTATATCGTCTTTAGAAAATCTCATTAGCAGTTCAAAATTCCGAGGATATCATCCATGTCAAGGTCATCAATATTTATTTCATGTGATGAGTCAAGGTCGTTTTTCGAATTTTCTTCTTCAAGCAACGTTTTTATATATGGTTTTGCCATTACTTTCTGTGTAGGGACATGAATTCCTTTGATCGCAAGCTCATTACAAAGAGAAAGCAAATCTATGCTATTCCATCCATATGCAAGTAGGGAATCTTCCGAGTCACCGTATGCTTTTTCAAAAGTTTTTAATACCCGGTATATCGCCTGTTCTCTTTCAGTTGCTTTCGGCTGCCATTGTTTCCGAGATTCGCGATGGATTGAAATCTGTTTGCTCAAGGTTTTCTTATCGATTTTTCCATTTTGATTTATAGGCCAACTTAGATTAAATTGAATAAGATCTGGCTGTTGGTATGGTGTAATATGTTGAGATAAATATGCCCTTATCTCGGATTCGCTTAAGTTCAGTTCATGGAGTAACACGCTCGCGCCGTTCATTCCAAGCACACAACATTGGGTTAATACTTTGAGTGAAGCGATTAAATGTTCTATTCGTCGAGCCGGAATTCTTTTCCCATTTACTTTGATAAAGTCATCTTGCATCCTTCCAGAAATTATAAGTCCATGGATCGGATGAATGAACGCGCGGTCCCCCGTTTTATATCCAAGTGTCCCGTCTTCATGCGCAATGTATCGTTCGGTTTTCAATAACGGAGTACCAACGCAAGTGCCTGAAATGTGTAATTCTCCCCACATACCCATTGGAACGATATTTCCTTTTGGTCCATGAACCGTAAATTGCTGGTCCCCGAGCGGGGCTCCAAGTGGAAATTGATGCTTCATGTCAAGAAGCGGGTAAAGCGCAGAGTCAATGCTTACTTCGGTTAATCCATAACTATTATAGATGTGAATTCCTTCCAACTCCTTAATTGCGTTGTATAAGGAAAGCGTAATGGCTTCTGAACCACAAACTAAATGCTTTAACCCTTCCAGTTTTGGATTGTTTTTAAGAATGAGTTGTATAAATGAGGGTGTGGATTCAAGATGGCTAACTTGGTGCTTTGAGATGAGTTGACTAATCATATGTGGTGATAAGCGTTCACTTTCTGTTGCAAGAACTAGGGTGCTCCCAAGAAAAAGGCTTCTAAATAAATCTCCGAAAAACACATCAAATCGCATGTCTGCAAGAGAAAGATGTATTGCGTTTTCATTTATGTTTAAGCGATTTTTCCAATCAAATAACAAGGTTTCAATACCCGCTTTCTGTATTAATATTTCTTTTGAGTCTCCGCTACTTCCAGACGTTTCAGCTAAATAAAGAAACGGGCCTGAAGGTATTTGAATTTCTTTTGGTTTTGTAAATGAAATTATTCCACCATGTTTCCATTGCTTAAGAATCTTTACAATGGTTTCAATGTTCCTATTTGGTGATAAAAATATGATAGGCGATTCCTTTTGTTCTGTCCTTATTCGTTTTTTAAGTTCCCCGAAAGTTATTGATTCATCTGCACATATAATCGCGGTTTGATTATCCTTTGCCTTTTCGAACAGGCTCCAAAATTCAATGTTATTTTTTAGATCCTTGGTTAACTGAGCCTTGGGTAAATTTAGTTCAGGATCTTTGCCGTCAAGAAGTGCTAATACGCCATTTAAATAAGCGTTCACGAAGAAGCGCCAAAACGATATATCAGCAAGATCTGTACGCACGTCGAATGAGAGCCGAAGAGATTCTTCACCAAATTCCAGTACATGCATTGAAATAATATTCTCATCCACTGAGGTGGGGAGAAAAGTAAAGCTTGCCTGAAGTTCGTCTGTATTTTTCTCGTACGCTTCTTTCTGGTATGAAAACAGTGCGTTAAATGCCGTACTTTTTCGCTCCTCGGATAACCACTTTAATAAAGGGTATTCTTGATTTCTAAAACAGTTTTTTATTACGGTATCCAAGTCGCTGATTTTGGAAATAGGAACGTGACTTACGGGGAGAAAATTCACGCGTGTCAAAAAATTTTGCTTCTCAATTTTACCACTTCTGTTGCGCAACGCCATTCCGGTTTGAATTGGAATACCCATGGCTGATTCAATCTGATCGAGAAAGTGCTGAAAGCACCCTAACAACAGGGTTGAAAAGTTAAGTTGTTGTTCCTTGCATCGTTGTATTATTTCACGTTTTCTATTCGGAGATACATTAATGGAAATTCGCTCAATTGGTCCCAATCCAATGGGCTCGATGATTTTTATGTCCCCAAAATCCACCGTTTTTGACGGGGTTTCCATACCATAACCGTTGCTTATTGTTCTCAACGGTTGTTTTCCTTCATATATACACTTCAGTTCTTCCCAAAAGATTTGAAAACTATGTGCATCTGCCAGAGCATGGTGCAACGACAATTTTAGTGTAATTTCCTGTTCAACGGTGAATAAACTAACAGCCCATAATCGATCAATTGACAACTCGGGTAATTCCTTATTTTCGTAACTTACAATTCCCGTTTGATTTTTTTCAATAACCCATGTTGTTAAATCTTCACTTAACCGCAAGTATGGCCATTCGCTTATTTGTAATAATTCTTCAAGGGCTTTAACAAGTTTATCGAAAGATGCGTTCTTAATGATTGCTATTCCAAACAATTGGTTACTCAAGGAACTGCCGTAAGCTTGCTCTTGGCGAATAAATAACTCTTGATATGGAAGTACCTGAGTTGGGATTTTCATACCATCATTAAATTATTCAACACGCACTAACACTTTACTTACGTTTTGACCCATATAGCTACACTGCAACCAATAGGTCCCATAAGCCATTCCCGAGGTATCTAAGGTAAAGGGAGAAAGCGGATTTTGAATTTCTTTAAGTTTTCTGCCCGCCGCATCGTAAAGCACAAAGGTGAAGGCTTTGTCGTTCGACAAATTATGCACCACTGTTGGATTGTTTTCGAAGGGGTTGGGCTGAATTCCCACTTGAATGCTGCCCTCGGTAATCTGCAACGTCTGCGAGGATTTTCCTACACAGCCAAGCGTGTCGGTAACGGTCATTTGAACGGTATAAATTCCCGGAACGGCATACACATGCACTGCTTGCAGCCCATTGCCCCAAGGCGTTTGGTCTCCGAAATCCCAAAGGTATTGGCTGCTCGTTCCGTTGTTCCCGGTAAAGGTATATTCGATGCCATTACTACTCGGGTCGAAGGTACTGTCCGGCGCCGAAATTCCAACGTTCATAGGAAGATTGCGCTCGCATCCAAAGGCATCGCTCACTTCCAACAGGTAAGGACCAGGAGTTGTTAACGTGATTTCTGGAGTTTCAGGGCCCGGTTTCCAGTTGTAACTGTATAAGGGGTTGTAAGGAGCGGTATAGGTGATTCCCACACAAACCGTGGTATCTTGAGGAATCTGCACCGTGGGTAATTCCGCTTCAAAGGGCGCCAAGGTTTGGTCGATCCACGTGAGCCGTTGGTACATGAACACCTTCAAATTAAGCACTTGCTGGGGGTAAGGCACACCGTTCAGCGTCTGCCATATGGCAAAATTACGCTCAGCGGGTCCTTGGTACAACAAGTTCGCAGTGCTATCGATGTAGGCCATGAATTTTCCGTTCGAAAGTTCATTTTCCCGTAGGCTGAACCATCGGCAGGCCAGTTCATGCTGGTACACGCTGTCCGTGTACATTTTTGACCACCAAAAAGGGAAGGGCCAAAGTGGATGGCAGTTCTGCCATACCCAACCCGAGGATGGTGGGGAGTCCATCGCGCGGTCATAATCCCATGGCGGACCAATGCATAATTTCCCTCCGTCGGTGTCTTTTTCCTTGTACATATAGGTGCTGCGTCCGTAGCTGTCGTAGTTCATCGTGAATTCGTTGACAATCAAAAAGTCAATGAAAGTGCTCACATCAATCCAAGCTCGGTAACCCAAGGAATCGTTCGTGAAATTCGCACCGTTCAAGGCATTTTCAAACGAATCAACGTATGTTTTGATGTAATTTCCTTGTACCGGTAAAATGCTGTCGCTCTTGGGGTAAACGTATTTAAATTCAACGGCATGCGGGGACGTGGCATTGTTAATGGGAGGATACACGGAATTCCAAGCACCGGGTTCTCCGTTAATGTTCATTTCGATGATGTACCCGCCGGTAAGGGCACTTCCAGCCGTATCGGCTGAGGTCATTTTTGCAATATCCACACGATGCTTATCGCGCTTGACTTTTTCAGTGAGCGTGTACACTCCAATATAGTTGCCGTCGAGGAAGATTTCACAATGTTTTGTTCGAGGAGCGTAGCGTCCCATTTTTCGGGCAAAGTAATAGGCAACGCTGTTTTTTAGCAGGGTGTTATCCAAATACTCGGCCTTGAAAATCCAATCGTTCTCGGCAGGTAATCCCAAAAGGGAGGTGTCAATTTTGTTGCCTTGTCCATCAATGAGGTCGAAATCGTAATTTTTCTTAGGGTAATAAGGCCCAGTAAACCCTTGCCACTCCGCCAGGATGTTTCCTTCGTAGGAGTAGATTGTATCGTTGCTGTAATTCAATTGCCCCAGCCCATGGTCAATGATTTCCATTTTCACCGGAACTTTCACGTTGTTGTTGATGGGGTTACTCAAGGTGGTTAACTTGACAATGGGCAGCACACTGCTCATGGCTCCAACGTAGGTAATCATGAAGGGGATATTTCCGTCGCATGCGGTATCCGCCCAATTGACTTTCACCCATCCATTCCCCGTGTTCCCGGTCATCGTTCCACCGCTGGGATTGGGCATCGTAGCATTTCCAGCGATCGTTACGCCATTCATTACCCCGCCAATATACGAAGAGCCACCGCCGCCGCCATCGTCGTTATAGGAAGCGCCACCGCCGTAATATCCACCACCACCACCGCCGCCATCACCTGACTTATGTCCTCCCTGACCTAGGCTTCCAGCACCTTGACCCGCTCCTCCCGCATTTTGGGTTCCTCCTAATCCGCTCCCGTTATTTCCGTTAAGACCTCCTCCTTCGCCGGCGGGCGTCCCACAGCAACCCGTTCCACCACCGCCACCGGCTACTAAAATGCGATCGCCCAAGGCGTTGCCTCCAAAACGCACATCGCTGGCACCGCCACCACCACCGGAGCAGCCAACGTCACCCGCGTTTCCTCCACCGTTCCATCCTCCGCCTCCAGCCACTGTACAATTGGCCCCTTCACCGCCAACAAAAATGGACAAGGTTTCTCCTGTGTTGAGGTATTTTGTTCCTTTGGAATAGCCCCCCTTGGCACCGGTTTGACCGTCGTCACCGCCTTGCGCACCCCAGGTTTCTAGAGTGTAGATTCCCGAGGTAGGCGCCGTAAACGTTTGAGGACTTCCCGTGTAGGAGTAGGTTTGAGCGTTGCCTATATTCTGACCGTAGTCAATTCGAACAACGTAAGGAACGCCAGCCGCCAAAAGGACTTCCAAATCGGCTTGTTCTCCGCAATTCAAGTTGTTGTCGTTGTAGTACATGGCTCCGTTGCTTGAGCCGCTGTAATCGACGTTCTGACAGGAGTTGTAAATCCATAATCGGGTATCACAGGTTGTGATTCCACAGGTGCTGAATGAATAAATCCCAGTAGAATCGGGGGTGAATTCAAAAAATCGCTGGTTATTAGGGGAAAGATTCAATCCCAGATTCGCGCTCAGCGGATTCTCACAAATCGTTCCCGGGCCGCAATTAAAGGAATGCGATGCTAGGGTGGCAAATTGTCCTCCCGAAGCTACTTGATTGCCATTCAAGGTGATGACATACGATCCCAATCCATAGCCGCAGCAGATTCCGTCGCCGTAACTGTCGTGAATATCGAAGCGGATGCACGAACTGCTGTCCACACAAACGGTGTCGCTGAGGTAGGTTCCTTGGGCAATTTCAGTACCGTTGGCCAACAAGTTCCACGTTGTTTCGTTGGGGTAGTCGTCCGGTACGATCGTAATTTCCAAGGGCCATTCTCCAGCAGGGCATTGCGCTAGGTTCCGATGCATCCCAAACAACACACACACTAGAAGTAGGAACAGGTAGTTTTTTTTCATGGAAAGCCCTTAACTACAAAGATACGATTATTAAACTTATGTTAATTTAGGGGCTGCAAACTTAAAACCTCATTACATGCGTCGGATTTTATGCTTCTTTATGCTTTCCGTGCAACTTGTTTTGGGACAAAACACCTGGAAAATATCCTACGAGCGTCCGAAGTGCTTCATTGAAAATCAAGGGCAGTTCGACGCCTATCAAAACCAACAAACCGGCCCCATCAAATTTGCCGCGGACTTTGGCAACGCGAAGGTGTTTTTTGGGGAAAAAGGCATGAAGTACTTCTTCATGGATGCCGATAAAATTTCCCACAAAGAAGGAGACTCTTTCAAGAATACACAGGAAGTTAAGACGTTGAAAGATCACAAACAATGGGAACGAACCATCGGTAAATATCGCTACCAATACGATGAGATTAATGCGTCCTTCCTCGCATCCAATCCTACCTCCATCCAAGGAATAAACCCGCAGCAAGCCTATTTCAGTTACACCTTCAAGTCAGCCGATGGAACCTATCACAATAAGAACGAAATCCTCGGATACGAGCAAATTGTGTACACCAACATCGTTCCAGGCATAGACTTGAAGTATTCTATTCATCCATCCTCGGGATTAAAATACGCGTTAACGGTGCATCCCAAGGCCGATCCAAGCAGTTTTCAGCTCTTGTTCGACCGCGACCTAGCGCTCGTCAACCAAGAATTAACCGTGGAAACCATGTTCGGAACATGGGTGGATCACGCCCCGATTTCGTTTTATGAGTGGGCAGACAATGCCACCATTCCGTCGTCGTTCAAACTCCTCAACGAGCGAACCATGGGATTCTCGGTGGGGGAGTACGACGCGTCGCAAACCTTGATCATTGATCCTTGGACCCAATTGCCCAGTTTCACGTCGAATTGGGATTGCGTTTGGGAATGCGACAAAGACGCTGCAGGAAATATTTACGCCATCGGTGGGGTCATGCCCATGCAATTGTTGAAGTATAATTCCGCTGGAAACCTCCAATGGACCTACAACACACCCTACGACACCTCCAACGTTTGGTTAGGAACGCTTGCCGTGGACAATCTAGGGAATTCCTACATTACGGCCGGTTCCGTGGCAGCCATTCAAAAAATTAACACCTCGGGAACCTTGGTGTGGGACAATCCGAATCCAGGCGGTTTCTTGAGTAACGATGAGTTTTGGAGCATTTCGTTCAATTGCGACCAATCGAAGTTGGTGGTAGGGGGCACTGGAGGCTCAGCTTTTACCTTGACGGCTTCCATTTACGATATCGATGTAAATACGGGAAATGTCACTGCGAGCCAAGACGTCGCCCAAGGGAGCACCTTCGGGATTCCGCCTTCGATTCAAGAGGTTCGCGCTATTTGTGCTTCACCCAATGGGAAATACTATTTCATGACACAAGACACCGTGGGTGCGATCAACCAGAATTTGAACGCCTGTGGCGGAAATCCTCTTATCTACAAAATCGACAACAGCTATGATTTGGGTTACAAATGCGAAAATTACCGCTACGATAACGCGGGCATCTGTGCCATTAAAGCCAACAATGCCTTTTACTACACGCAGAACGGTACCAATGTCGCCAAGCGCAATTTGCAAACCGGTGCCATTGTAACCACCAGTCCTATTCCCGGCGGGGCCAATGTTTCAGCACTAGGGGATTTTTCCGTAGCCAACAGTGGATTGGACCTCGATAACTGCGGCAACGTGTATGTAGGTTCCTCCACGGGAGTGGTGAAATATGATGCCAACCTCATGCAGCTGGCGACCTATCCCACGAATTTTAAAGTGTACGACGTGCATGTTCTGAACGGAGGAGATATTGTCGCGGTGGGAAGTACCGGAACGTCCTCGAGCAATGTGCGAACGGGTTATGTGCAAACTTTTGCCGCCGCCGCATGTGCACCTTTGGCCACGAGCTGTTGCGACGCCTCAATTTGCCCTGTGCAAAACGTGTGCATCACCGATGCCCCATTCCAGTTAACTGCGGCCACCCCAGGTGGAACGTGGAGCGGTCCAGGCGTTTCTGCTGCTGGATTGTTTACCCCTGCCAATGCCGGAGTGGGCAACCAAACCATTACCTACACCTTGGCGTGCGGTTCGGAGTCGGTAAGTATTGTGGTGAGTCCTTGCCAAGGTTTGACTGCCTGCGTTGAAGCGAACGGTTCGATTACGGTGAGCGGGGGAGTGGCGCCCTACACGTGGGCCTATTACCAAGCAGCGCAAAATACGCCCATTACCAACCAAACCGAATGTCAGAATTGCGGTTACACTTGGTTTTTTGGACAGTGTTTGAACGGACTAACCCCGGTTAATTCTTGCAATTCACCGGCACAGTGGGTCAATTTTGCCAACGGCAACAATGCGGTTGCTCCCAACGGTGCAGCCCAGGTTCAAGTCACCGATGCTGGAGGTACAGTGCAGGTATTTACCCTCGCCAATTTGGCGCCGTGCAATCCAAACCCTTGCCCGAGCATTACCTTGACTCCTTCGAATATCGTCAACGCAACCTGTTTTGGACTGACCGATGGTTCGGCGAATGTCAGCGCCTCGGGGGGAACGGCTCCCTACACTTATCAATGGATGCCTGGGAACCTTTCGGGGGCTTCACAATCAGGTCTTGCGGCCGGTACTTACACGGTCACCGTCACCGATGCGAACCTTTGTACGGGCGACACCACCTTGGTGATAACCTCACCACCGCAAATTCAAGTGAATACCTTAAACGTAACGGGCACGCAATGCGGTAGTGCCAATGGGGCCATCGATATTTCTGTGAGCGGCGGCAGTGGAAATTATTCCTACGCTTGGAATCCAAACGCAGGATCTTCTGCGAGCATTCAAAACCTTGCGGGTGGAAATTATTCGGTGTTGGTAACGGATTTAGCCAACGGTTGCTCCAATACCTTGCAAATTAATGTTCCAACCTTGGGAGGTCCGGTGTTGAACAATCCTGTCCTAACGCCAGCCTTGTGTTTTGGTGCTTCCAACGGCTCCATTCAAGCAAGCGCAGGCGGTTCTACGCCACCTTACCAATACAGCTTAAATAACGGACCTTCGCAAGCCTCGGGTCTTTTCAGCGGATTAGCTGCTGGGCAATACACGGTTACCGCGACGGATGCCAACGGCTGTCAAAATTCCCTCAACGTAACGGTAGTAGAACCCTCCTTGTTGACATTAAATCCTATGGCGGACGTTCAAATTTGTTCGGGTGATTCGGTGCAATTGACGGCCTCTGCTTCGGGGGGTACGGCACCTTATACCTATGCTTGGATGGGCAGTGCGGGAACTGCTAGCTATTGGGCGGCACCCTTGGTATCATCAACGGTGGATATTACAGTGACGGATGCCAACGGTTGCACAGCAGGCGACTTGGTCACGGTGGCCATTGTACCTTGTGGGAACATCGAAATTTTCATTCCCAACGTCTTTACGCCGAACGGTGATGGTCAAAACGATACGTATGGGATTCAATCGATTAACGCTTTAACCCAAGAAGCGGTTATTGTCAACCGTTGGGGCGAAGTTATGGCCGTATTGAACCAGTTGAATCAATTGTGGGATGGCACCACGGCCAACGGCAACGAAGCTTTGGAAGGGGTGTATTTCATGAAGTACCGCTTGACCGGGTTAGGAAGTGACGAGCAGCAGGGTCATGTGTTTTTTCACCTAAAACGTTACTAATAAATGAACTTTTATTCCCTTTAATGGGTTATTTTTACATCCAATATGATGAAAAATTTAGTAATTCTTCTCTTTGTATCGATGAACGCTTGGATTGTTGCTCAAGACGTGCATGAATTGGCCAGAACCGGTACCGTTGAACAGATGAAGGCATGCTTGGATAAAGACTCTATGGCGCTTAACCGATTGTCGGATCGCGGAATAACCCCCTTCATTTTGGCCTGTTACCGGGGAAATAATGAAGTAGCGAAGTACTTGATCACCCAGGGAGCCGATGTTACCTATTGCGCTGCGGAAGGATCGGCGATTTACGGAATGATTTTTAAGGACAACGTGGAAATGTTGGACTACATTTTAGCCCTAGGATACTCTCCTAACGACACTTGCCAATTTGAGCAATTTGGAACGCCCTTGCACATGGCTATGAGTCTTAAACGCTATGAAATTGTTAGAAGTTTACTTCGTTACAAAGCGAATACCTCAATACCGGATCAACAAGGAAGGAGCTTGAGAGAACTCTTAAAATTCTATAAAGATGAACAACTTAGCCAACAATTTAAACCTTATGAGAAAGAATAATTTGCTGTTATTATTTACGTTTGTAGTCGGCACCTTTTTGGCCCAAAACTACACTACCGGGGTCGTAAATCTGTCCTCAACCGCAGGACTAGCGATGACCGCTAAATTGGACCTTGGACCCAACGTAACCTTAACGGTGACAGGGCCTTCAACGCGTTGGTTTTCTCTTGGATTTAATGCAGCCTCCATGGCAGCCGGAACCGACGTAGTTGGAGTCCATACCGCCGGAGCATTGACGTCTTTTGACGCGCATCTTACTGGATATAGCGCACCTGCAACAGACGCACAACAAAATTGGACGATTACTTCAGATCAAGTCGCGGGTGGGGTGCGAACCATCATAGCAACGCGAGCTCTGAGCACCGGCGACCCGAACGATTACACGTTTACGGCAGCAGCGGGAACCCTCTCTTTGATTTGGGCTCGTGCCAACACCAATTCCTTCAATTATTCCTACCATGGAAACACCAATCGGGGAATCACCACGGCTACTTTGACCCTGGTTCCTGTAACCCCACCACCCACAGGATCAGCAAATCAAACCTATTGTGCCGGTGCAACGGTTGCTCAATTGGCAGCGGTTGGGTCGAACATACAATGGTATGCCAACGCTTCGGGAGGAAGTCCACTGGCTGGAGGAACTCCTTTGGTCAATGGGGCCACTTATCACGCATCTCAAACAGTTGGAGGGCTCGAATCGCAAAATCGGCTTGCTGTAACGGTTAGTATTATCAATCCCCCTGTTCAGGCGCCCATCTTTGTCAACACGCCAGCGAGCGTGTGCAGCAATAGTACTTCCATTATCTTTATTGTGAACAACGTCAGCGGTGCCACACAGTACAATTGGTCCAATCAAGGAGTACAAGGCACCACGGTACAGCCAAGTATTTCTTACCCTGTCATCGCGGGTGTGAACTCCGTAACGGTAACGGTCAACGCTTCGAACCAGTGCGGTCAAGGACCATCGGCCTCGCAAACGGTGTTGATCAATGAGGCTTATAACAGTTTGTTGGTGGAAACGGCCTGCGATACTTTTATTTGGAACAATCAAGCCTACACAAACAGTGGAACGTATACCTATCAAGGAACAACGGTTGCCGGGTGCGATTCAGTGGTCAACTTACAATTAACAGTGTTGAATGGAAGTACTATAGAATTTGAAGTTTCTCAATGTACTCCTTTCACCTTAAATGGTATAACATACAACCAAACGGGCACGTACCAACAGACACTTACCTCAGTTTTAGGTTGCGACTCAGTGGTCACCGTTGATTTTACACTAGACCCTTCTTATGATACAAGTTTCGATACGACCGTAACGGGAAGTTTTGTGTGGAACAATCAAACCTACATGCAAAGCGGTGCATACACACAAAATCTGATAACGGTTAACGGGTGCGACAGCACCGTTACGGTGAATTTGACGGTATTTACCGGATCGCTTAACGAAAGCGATGCGCCCTTAACGATTCCTACCTTGGTGCAGCGTGGCTCAGAAGTGACCTTACCTGAAGGAGCGTGGAATTTATGGGATTATAACGGTCGTTTAGTTTTGGAGGTTGATCCTTCAACCAATAACCTAAGAATGAACGTAGCACCAGGTTTTTATTTGCTTCGAAGTTCGAGAAAAGCGATAAAAATTATGGTAGTGGAGTAGGCTTCTATTTGTCTTAAAGGTATTATGAGAATTCGAAGGTCACTGCATGAAGCTCACAACGAATATCGAAGCGCCATCTGGCAAGGTCTGCCATAATACTCGGTGGTCAAATTTCTCCAAGGTTCGCCTAAGTATTTTCTTTCGGAAGCATTCAGTAAGTTGCTGCTTTGTGCTTCGAGTTCCCAATGTTCATTTCAACGATAGCCTGCTGTAAACCCTAACCGATAGGTTTCGTTCATATAGGTATCAAAAGCACTGCTAATTGTGGACTAATTCTCAAGGTTTGTTCTTAGGGTGAAGAATTTCGCGTGAACCACATGCTCAGAAACCCCTTTTGAAAGACTCTACGTATGAAAACTAGAAAACAAGGCCTTACTCATTGCACTGGATAGCGTAGTTGGTTTTAAGATGGTTTTTAACGCAGTCGGCTCTCCTACCTGAATAGGGATGAGTATTTAATAGGGATGTAATACTTTGATTCTCTTTTCCTTCTTTGGCTTGCATACGTTTCCAAAGTGAGATGGTTTGGCACGTTTGATAGCCGGTATTTCTGGCTAAATCTACTCCCCACATGTCGCAATGTGCTTCATTCTTTTGGTTGAAAGAAAGGGTTAAAATATTTGCAACGAATACGCTAAACTTACCGAAATGTTTACCGATATATTTATCGTATGTTTTACTTTTTGCGATATTATCACGAATATGTCCTAATTCGTTGTGGGCTATTTCGTGTGCTAAGATAGCCGCCATTTCGTGTTTATCTTTGCAAAATTTATACATTCCTTTAGTAAAAAATATTTTACCTCCTGCTGTAAAGGCATTAACCATGGGATCATCGATGTAATAAATTTGATAGGTAAACCCTCTCGGTTTCTGAATTTTAAGTTTCAATTTATTGAGGATTCCACGAAGTAAGTCGATTTCAGCTCCCGAGGAAATAAAGGTGTACTCCTTTTTACACTCGTCCAATACTTGTAATCCTACGTTAATTTCCTCGGTAAAAGTCGCTTCAACTCCAAGCGTTGAAATTATTTCTTTTTCCCAGTCCGCAAGCCAAATGGTGGTTGAACTTTCCAAACACGAAAAGTCATAGGTAATCTTTTTTTTCGTTTGAGCATTGAGGTGAGCTTTCAACAAAAAAATACCTACCAATAGGATATATTTCATGGAGCATAAAATTAAAACTTTACAGGACTCGAAATCTGCGAACTTTTAGGTTTTAACAAATCGCACCTTGAATGGGCAGTTATCGCTACCAAATACCAAGTAATAACTGCCGGATGGGAGTTGCTGAATATCTACCGAGGTAATGGTTGTTCCGTTTTCCCAAGCACTTGTAGAATGCTGAAGAGGAATCGTGGTTCCATCCGATGCAACTGCGTAGAACGTGTCGAAGGGAATTTGATGAGTCTGCAGTTTAATTAAGTCGGCACTTGGATTAGGATATAACCCCAATATTACGCCTTTTGAAACATCTTCTATCCCGACAAAAAATCGGCTGCAAGGTCCTGCCAAGGCTTGAGGGAAAGTCCCATGACCAATAGCTGGTGCATTGGCCAAGGTTAGCGCATTGCTGCCCGCATTCGTAACATACGATTTAACGCAGCTGCTGGTTGGATCCATCTGGTTGATGGTAGCTACATTGTACCAATCGCCCTGTACTTGTTGAGGCGTGATATCCACTAGAATAAACCCTTTTTTGGTGAGTTCTACGTATTTGATGTGCGGATTTTGAACGGTGATGAGGGCTGATAAATTGATGGGAGAACCAGGAGAAGTAACGCTTGGTGTTACCATTTCCACTCCAACCGAAGTATTTCCATTTTTCAGGTCCAAAGCCCAACTGGTATGAATGTCTCCTGTGAGTACCACCGTATTCTCAATGTTGTTAGCGGAAAGATGGTCAAATAATTTCTGGCGTTCTGCAGGGTAACCGTCCCAAGAGTCTGTATTGACGGGATTTCCAAGCAATTCTACGGCCCCTACCATGACTTGATTTCCTATGATTTTCCAAGGTTGGGTCGTTGTGCTTAGTTCATTTTTAAACCAATTGAGTTGCGTTGCGCCAAGTAGGGTTCTACTCGTGTCTGCAAAGTTCGGATCGTTCGCTCCCAGTTGTTCTTCTCGTCCCTCCAAACGCGTATCCAGCATGATGATTTTGGCAAGATCTCCCAGTTCGAAGGTTCGGAAAATTTCCTGATTTCCCGGAGCTTTCGGACGAATGGGAATCCATTCAAAGTAGGCGCGTTTTCCCGCTTCCATGCGCAGGTTCCAAGGACCTTCGTTGGCTTGATGGTTTCCTGCACCCCCGCTGTAAGCATCGTTCGCTGTTTCGTGGTCATCCCAAATGCAGATCCATGGAAAGTTTTGGTGCAATTTCCGCAAGGCATAATCCAATCGGTACGAATTATACCGTAAGCGGTATTCGTTCAGTTCCGTTATCTCCACGGCAGGCTCCCACGTACGATCCACGTTGGCATTTGGTCCAAATCCTTGGGTTTCGTATTCGTAGATGTAATCGCCGAGCATGAGCACTGCATCCACATCGTTGCGCAGGGCAATGGCGTCGTAGGCATTAAAATACCCAGACTCTAAACTGGCACAAGATACCACTGCGAGGCGCATGTTGTCCACATTTCCAACGGGCAAGGTTTTGGTTCTCCCAACCAAACTGTAGGCACCATTATGTTCGAATTCATAGTAGTAAAATGTATTGGGATTGAGACCCGTAACATCGATTTTTACGGTGAAGTCTTTGGTGGAATCGGTGCTATACGTGCCGTTGGCAACCACATTCGTGAATTGATCATCTGTGGCGACGTGGTAGGTACCCGTTAAAGTTTGACCGTAATCCACCGGAGTAACCCGTGTCCAGATAATTACACAATCGCTCAAGGGGTCGCCCGAGGCTACGCCGTGGTAAAAGGGTGCAATGCACTCTTGAGGGGTAACGCTGGTTTGGGCCTTCAAGTGGCCCAAAAGTAATAGCGTTGATATGGCTAAAAGTTTGATTTTCAAGATGAGTAGGTTTGTTCGTTCAAAAATACTGACTTTATCAATGAAAAATGTGCTAGAGGGTATCGAAATTCGATATTTAACGGAAGTTTAAACACTTCATTTTTTTGATTTAACGTTGGGGTGCTTAGAACACCATAGAATCATTAAAATCCATTATTTTTAAGCCATGGAAACGGAAAAATCGACGGATGAAATTGGCTTTGGCACTAAAAATTATACCTCCAATACACGGTACCTGAACCCCGACGGTTCCTTTAACATACAGCGGAAAGGAAAGCACTTTTGGGAGAATTTCGACGGGTATCACTTACTCATTACCATGCCGACAGGCAAGTTTTTATCGGTAGTAATTTTCGGTTACGTCGTCATCAATACCCTTTTTGCCATGATGTACATGGCCATTGGCGTTGAGCATTTTGGTAATTTAAAACCTACGACGTGGTTCAACGATTTCATGCAGTTGTTTTTTTTCAGTGCCCAGACCTTTACCACCGTAGGCTATGGACATCTTTACCCTAAAGGAAACCTGGCAGGGTTGGTTGCAACGGTAGAAGCGGCCCTAGGTTTAATGGGTTTTGCCTTAGCAACCGGTATTCTTTATGCCAGGTTTTCACGGCCACAAAGCCTATTTTTATTCAGCCGAAACATACTTATTTCTCCCTACAAAGAAGGCAATGCTCTGATGTTTCGATTGACTAATCCCAAGAAAAATGAATTAATTGAAGCGGAAGTCCAGGTCGTTTTATCCATGGTTGATGAATCAACAGGTCGCCGTTTTTTTCGACCTCTAGACTTAGAGCTTAAGAAAATTAATTTTTTAGCCCTCACCTGGACGGTGGTTCATCCCTTGAACGACGAAAGTCCACTTCACCTTTTTAGCATGGAGGATTATCAAAGAGTCGATGCGGAATTTCTCATTTTCATCAAAGCGATTGACGATACCTACGAACAAATGGTTCATTCCAGGCATTCCTACACCTTTGCTGATCTTGTCCCTAATGCGAAATTTAAACCCATGGTGCCACGTGCTAACGGGAAAGGAAAAATCATGTTAAACATTCATGAAATTCACGAATACGATCCAATAGGTTAAGCGTTCGATCTTACACTACCAACATTTCATGTCGGAATAAGGATCTCTGAAAATCAATATCTATGCGCCCGAGGAATAAGCCTGCCCATCCTGTTTGGTTGATCAATACCGGCTGTTTATCGCGGTTTTCCGTGAACAAGGGTTTTTCCAAAAAGGTATGGGTATGTCCGCCGAGTATGAGGTGAATGTTGCTGCTTTGGGCAGCCAATACCTTATCCGATACTTGATTCGAGGCATATTCAAACCCTAAATGCGATAAACATACGATAAGGTCACAGCGCTGTTCCTTTAAGTGCTTGGCCGTATCGTTGGCTACCTGCACCGGATCAAGGTAATTCATTCCTCCGTAATTGGCTTTTCCTGCCAAGCCATCAAGATTTACCCCAACGCCAAATAATCCGATACGAAGCCCACCTTTCTTAAGAATTAAATGAGGTAGGGTTGCGCCTTCGAGGAGGGTGTTGTTAAAATCGTAGTTGCTGCAAAGGAAGGGGAAATTGGCATGTTGCTGTGCCTTTTTAAATCCGTCTAATCCGATGTCGAAATCGTGATTACCCATGGTCGAAGCATCGTATTGCAAGGCGCTCATGAGTTTCATTTCGAGCACCCCGTGGTATTTGTTGAAGTAGGGTGTACCTTGAAAAATATCGCCTGAATCCAAGAGCAATACATGCTCCTCTTCCGAGCGGATTTTTTCAATCAAGGCGGCTCGTTTTGCTACCCCACCCATTCCCGGATACTTCGAATGCGACATCGGAAAAGGATCGATGTTCGAATGCGTATCGTTGGTGTGGAGGATAGTTAGTTTTTTGCCTCTTGCGATGGTTTGAGCCCGTAAATCTAGGCTTCCGCTCAAAACGCCCAGAGTGACCAAGCCTGTGGTTTCAATAAATCGTCTTCGGTTCATGGAATGTAGCGCTTTTCGGTTCGGTTGGAAAGGGTTCCTTGCTGTTTTACTGCTTGGATGAAAACGTCGCGTAGGTTGTGCTGACTAACGCTTACCGACTCCGGTTGCAGGAAAAAGGTCATTTTATCGCCTCCATAAGCCAGATAATCCGAGGTGATGAAGGTAATGTGGGTGTGTTCCGGTAATAAGTTACCTACCATTAATTTGCCTTTTTCAAAACGTGCATTGGATAGGGCAACGCCTTTGGCTTGTTGCGATAAGTTTTTTTCAATATCGGGTATCCGTTCCACCGGTAATCGAACCCATGCTACCACATTATCGAAAGGCATGAGCTTGTAGAGATCTCCGACCGTTATGTCTCCGCGGTTAATGCTCGACCTTAATCCTCCGGCATTCAGCAGTACCACTACTGGCTCCCGCATTTTAACTGCCTGCGTCTCTTGCTGCAATAGGGCATCTGCCACCCAGTTCATTAAATTCGAGTTGGGATAGCTCAGGTCAAAACTCGTGTCTGCGCGGCCAATGACCTCTCCCATTTCTGCGGTTAAACTGTCGGAATAGGGCTGAATGATGGAACTTATCTCCAGTTTGGTAGGGTAGCCCTGATCTAAACCTACGTTTTTGGTGCCGCCTTGCAAGCTGATTTTTTGGGAGCATGCTCCAAGTACTAATAACCAAAATGGTAAGCGAAGTGGACGCATTACTCGATTAAGAAACTTTTTTGAGCAGTTCCAAAGGGAGTTTGAACGGTAAGTAGGTATTTTCCAATGTTAAGCTGAGCCCCGTCAAGAATGAGTACCGGTAACTCAAGGTTCGACGCTTCCATGATCACTCGCCCGCTAAGATCACAAACCTTATAAGCGGTTATGGTCGTGTTGTTCACCTGCGCATAGACTTGGTTTCGGCTGGGTACCGGAAACACGGAGAAATTAGCTGCCAATTGTTCTTCCATACCTACGTTGCAATTTTCTGCCAAATAACTCATGTTGGCAAAGTTCACATGGCATACGAATTCTGCGGAATCAATGTAAGGATTTCGGTTCCCTTGAACGCTGAAGATGTACTCTTGACGTGCTATTTCATAGGAATCCGGTGGGTCGTTGAAGTGCCAGTTTTTTAAAGATTCTTGATCCTGGTAGGCAGGAAAACTCCAGTTCAATCCCCCTTGGCCATTATAGCAGGTTGCTTCATAAAAAATGGAGCGCGCGGCATTTCCTTTTTGCGCGTCTCTGGGTTCGTAACACATTTGGTTTCCGTTATAACCAACGCTTCCTTCTAAAAAACTAAAAAGTACATTTCCGGTGATATCCAATAGGGGTAAGTTGCTGCGATAGGAGTTAGCATTGGCAAAATTCGTAGGGTAGAGATTATGTTGGTCAGTATATTCGGGTTGCTCAGGGTCATTGCAAGGGAAAGACGCCATCCAAGAATGGCAAAAGGAGTGTTCTCTTGAGTAACCAGTGGCAGTCCAATCAAAAGGATCGCTGAAAACTTTATTTTCTCCGGTGTAAACGCACGTTACGTAGGACTGTCCGTTGGTGGTGTCGCTCACTTCAAACTGATTCATGATCGTCTGTTTATAGTTAAAATAACTGATGAATGTATGCGGATTTATAAGAGCAGATAAATTGCTTAGGAAGGTGGGGATCTGGGAATTAATACCGCTGTAATAATTACCAACATTCAAGCCCGTAGTTGTCGTATTACCCGTTGCCGGGCTGGTCGTTTTGTAATTCTCAAATCCTGCAGGTCCGTTGAATGCAAAAACCGCAAAATAGTAGGGTTGATTGGCGCGTACGCCCCGAGGCACAAAGTTGGTTGAACTTCCTGAGTAGGCAACTTTCGCATTTCCAAGAAGGTCACCTCTGAGGTACGTTGTTCCGTCTAAAGGAGTTCCTGAAACAGGTGCGGTTTTTGACCATAACACCAAGTATTTTTCTGCCCCGTTGCCGGCGGTGTATGAACCTGTCAAGGTGTAGGCTTGAACATTTGAGAAGGCAAGATTTGCTGCATTAGTGATTGGTTCAGTCGCTAGATTGTCTAATCCGACCGCTAATAAATTAATGATATATGGGTTTTCATCGCTGTCGTTATTGGCAATGGATAGCGTAGCCGTACGAGTTCCATTACCCGTTGGAGTAAATGTAAGGGTAAAATTCTCTGTTCCAAGACCTGCAACCGTAGTGGCATTCAGGTTGGTGGTGTAATCGGAAGCATTCGCTCCTGTAAGGGATGTTCCAGACACCGTAAGCGATTGCACTCCGCTGTTTTCGATGGTGATTACATTGTTAGCGGTATTTCCAACAACATACGTTGTATTATTCAATGCGGTGGTTCCGTTGATTTTGACATTGATTTCTCGAACGGGCGCAACGTAAGGAACGATGTCCGCTAAACTTCGCGGAACGACTTGATAGTTCGCGTTGAATTGTCCCATTAACCCAGTAATCGAAACCGGTCCAACGGGAATGGGCGTTCCGTCGATATTGGTGGATGCGTTAATCCGAACGTCCAAGGTATTAGCACCGTTGGTGATTTGCACCGTGCTGTTCCCTACTGCAAAATTACCGGTTTGAACAAAGATAACGTTCTCAATTCGGATAAGTTGGGATTCCAACGCTTCACCCGCGCTGGTAATCGGTATTACTTGAGGTACGTTTGGAGTAACAGGTCCATGATCGGTAAAACTGTTGGTCGGCGATAATTCCAATAATCCACTGAAATCAAACAAAACTCCCGTGGCGGTAATGGAATCTCCGGTGGTTAAACTGCTCAAATTATTTCCGTAGCAGGCAATTCCCGCAGTTTCGTCTTGCAGGTAGCGTATAATACCGAGTTCAGAACCGTTTGAAACTACTCCTCTTACGGTTACCGTTGCTCCAATCGACATACTGCGAACCTGTTGAATTGTTTGTGCCTGAAAATATAGGATAAATACAATAGAAAAAAGTGTAATAATTTGTTTCATACTTAAAATTGATAAGATAAAGATACATTAAATCGGAACCCCTGGCCGAACATAACCGCAGCGGAGGTAGCATCAAAGTTTTGATTACTACCGTTGTTGTTATTCGTGGCATCGGCGATAAACACCGTGTTCAGTAAATTAATCACGTTGGCGGAAAGGTTTAAGGCGTCTTCGCCAATTTTGAACCGGTATCCAGCATAGAAATTAACAAGGTAATATGAAGGCATCATCCAAGATTGTCTTCCTCCGTTAGCTCCTTGCAGCGAGAATGGATTGAAGTCGGAAAAATAGCGGTCGAAATACTGAAACTGACCTTTGAAATACAGGTTTTTAATGGGCTCATACCTCACCGTTGCCGATAGCGCCGTTTGCGCAGCATCGCCTACGCCAACTCCTTCAGCATTGAACGTGTATTCCAACGAATCGTATTGTGGAATGATGATGGTTTTAGAAGAATTCCAAAACCAGTCTCCCATGGAAAACATGAATTCGGTGGAGACTTTTTTGTCAATTTCCCAGGCGATATCAATTTCTCCTCCCATGTGGATGGCGTCCATTCCGTTGATATTTACACGAATGGTTTCCGTAGGATCATTTGGATCCGGAACGGCTACACCGTATGGAAAAGGTTTGTTCTTCCAGTTGGTAAGATATCCGTTAAGGTTGATACCGAAATTTCGAGCTGCGTATGAAAAACCTTGTTCAAATGCTAGGATTTTCTCGTTGTTAATCACCCCAAAAAACTTGTTGTAATTATTATCAATTACATTGGAAAACATCGGAGTACGGTTCAAATAACCTATGTTTAAAAATACACTCGCATAATCGCTGAACTTGACGCATACTCCCTCTTTAATGGTAAAACCAGGAATGTACTTCCAGGGGGTTTTTACGTAATCTACGCCCTCAGAATAGCTGTGGTAGGTTTGACCGTTATAGGTAATCGTATCGCCAAATCCAAATTGCAGAACGGTATCTCCAAGATTTAGTTCGCGTTTTTGGAAATAGTCAATTCCTTGATAACCATTTCCGATCCCTGTCAGGTTGACAAAGGCACTTACGGTTTTGGACTCATAGGAAACTTGAGAAAATGCCCCTAACCAAGATACCAAGCCATCGCGGTTTGCGTTGAACAGATTCTTCGCGATTTTATCGCCCACACGCTTCATAGGACTTGCCGCATTTTTATCCGATAAATCTACATAGTAGTCGCCCCCTAATAAATCCTTCACTTCCTGGTAATGTGAACCGCGGTAATAACGTGCGTCTAATCCGGCAGAAAACTCGAATCCTTTCTTGACCTCATAATTCACTTGCCCTAAATAACCTACCCAAAAGTGGTTGTTCACGCTGGATAACAGGATTTGCGAACTTTTAATTTCGGTAGGAGAATATTGAGCGTCAATGTTGGGGGTACCAAATAGCGGGTTGTATTGGTTAAAATAAGTCATGGTGTCCCAATCGATCAAATTGTTGGAATCTCGAATGATCGCGGATGAATTGAATAATGCCGTTCCTCCACCACGTCCAATGGAGGCATAGGCAAGGTTCGAAATGGACAAATGCTTATTGACTTTCCAAAAATCTTTCAGCGTGAATTGCGGTTTATTGTAATAGTTTAAACGCTCAGAAACGACCTCTTGCTTTCCGTTAACGGTTCTATAACCCCAATGTTGGTTGTAGCGTAAGCCCATATCGTTGAACATTGCATTCGTGTCGATCGTGGCTCCATTGTTCCGTGCTTCTTCCTCACTCCAATATTGGATAGGTTGGCGAAACGACCGCTGTCCGTGTTGTTGAGGAGCAGCAAAAGCGGAAAGTGTGAGTAAATGTTGTTCAAATTGTTTCGACACTTTCAGATAACCGAAAAATCCTTGGCTAGGGGTTCCTTCCACCCATCCTGTTGCTTGTTTGTAGGAGAGTGCCGCGGTCAGTCCCCAACCTCCCGTCAAAATACCTGTATTGTAAGATGCAGTTGTTCGCATGAGGTTTCCTGTACCATACTCCTGCTTTATCGTACCGCCTCGTTTGTTTCCGATACCTTGAGTGATTATGTTAAGTGTCCCGCCAATTGATGGCATAGCAATTTTTGTGGCACCCAATCCCCGCTGGACTTGCATGGTGGCTGTAATTGCGTCTAAACCAAACCAATTGGACCAATAAACCCAACCGTTTTCCATGTCGTTTACAGGCACTCCGTCGATCATTACCCCCACATTTCGTTGATCGAAGCCCCGAACATTGATGCGCGCATCGCCGTCGCCTCCACCCGATTGGGTGGCGTAAACCCCCGCAGTCCCATTAAGCAACATAGGTAAATCGCGTGAGCCCAACTCTTCTTGAATTTTTTGGGTACTGATCTTCGTGACCGCTATGGGGACGGGGCCATCTTTTACGACATTCCCTATCACTCTGACTTCGTCAAATTCCAAACTGCCGGCCATGTTGATGTTCAGGATGAGTTCCGATTGATTCAATTTAAAGTCTCTTATTACCGTATCGAATGAAACCATCGTAACGGTTATGCGATAGTCGCCGAAAGGCAGGTTTTGTATGCTGTAGAATCCGTTAATTTCGGAGAGCAATCGATTCACTACGGCCCCCGAAGTTCTCAATTTGACCTCTATTTTGGCCCCTCCAACAGATTGTCCCGTAGCTCCTTCAGAAATTATCCCGCTAACTTGACCTTGTTGAGCGAACCAAATAGGACACAGCGAGCATGCGAAAAGGAGAATGTAAACACGCATTGCGTCAATACCAATGTTGAATAAACGGTGAGTTTATCGGATAATTATTTTTCGAGTATCAGTTCGCCCTTCCTTCGTAAATATTTTTACAAAATACACACCTTTGGGTTCGTTAATTTCCAAGGTAATGAGTTTTTGTTTTTGAACCTCTCTGCTCATAATAACTTGGCCGAAAATATCCAAAACCTGCAGTTTTTTTATTGCTGTAGCGTTGTTAATATAGAAGGTTCCGCCAGATGGATTCGGATAAATCGAGTAAGCCAACTCATCCATGTCATTTATCGATGCAGGATTACATTGACAATCGTGTGTTCCCAGTGAATTCCAGTTTCCGTCTAAGATTGGGTTTCCGCTGTTGCCAAGTACTGGGTTTCCGTTTTGATCTAATCGAACAATTACTGCAGGAATGGTATCCCACTCTAATAAGGGATCAAAGAAGGCAACTTGATTAGTAACCCCTTTTTGAATGCTTACCTTACGAATCATGGAATGGTCCTTCGTTACCAACACACCCTGCCCGTTGTTGTAGGGAAAGGTGGTAGACCAAGCGCCGTCGTTACCGGCGGAGGAACCCGAGGAGTTGGCGGGATTTTCACCAATTTTTCCAAAGATATCCACCAAGGCAAAGCCCGGGATATTGGCGGGGCTTATAACAGTGGCCCCATTAGCGGGAAGTGTTCCCTTGGCAAGGACGACAACGTCATTTCCATTCCAATAGAAGGCATTTGAGGTATTGTACACTGGGCAATAGAAGCCATCAGCTCGCGCCTGCAGGGAGTCCCAAATTGGGGCTTCCTGACCTGTTCCACTGGAATCAAGTTTTTCCAAAACAGCGACATAAACACCGTATGGTTCAACTGAACCGGACAACTGTACGGAGTTTACCACAGTTGCCGACGAGGCGCCGTTTGCATATCGAACTACAAAATAGCCGCTCAAATTTACTGCTTGGTTCGTTGGATTATAAATTTCAAGGGCTTTGTTGTTCGACCATCCTTCAACGTATTCTGAAATGAACAGTTCAGAACAATTGCTCTGAGCCAATGCAACGCAAGACGAAATAAATAAACTTAACGTAACAAAATGTTTCATAATCGATATTTTTTACAAAGGTAACTCGATTTTACTTATTGAAGGCCATTTGACAAGGTTACCTTTCTATTAATTTTAACAATCTCACTAAAAATGCTATTTTCGAAGGAAAAATTTGCCATGCATTACCTTCATATTATTGCATTTGTGTTAATCTCTTTACCCATATTCCCACAAGAGATTACGGTGGAAAAAATTTGGAAAAAATATGAATACCGTTCGTTGGGAGTAGACGGTTTTAATACCCTTCAAGACGGAGATCGAACTACGCAATTGGATGCGGAAGGAAACTTAATGCTCTCCTACATTTCCAAGCCTAACGAAGCCCCAACACACCTCATTGCAGCAAGAGAGTTAACCTATCGTGGAAAAATAGTGAATATTGAGGATTACAGTTTCGATGAATCAGAGCGCAAAGTCCTTATTAAAACATCCATTGCCCCCGTTTACCGCAGAAGTTATAACGCTGTATATTTTCTCTACGATTTAGATACTCGGTTCCTAGAACCTTTGTCCGAAACATTGAGCCCTCAAACCCTCGCGGAATATTCGCCCGACGGAAAAAAGGTATCTTTCATTTTCAAAAACGATCTCTATGTTAAAGATCTTTCAAGCCATAAAATCACCCAAATTACGACCGACGGAAAACGCAACAAAGTCATCAACGGCACCACGGATTGGGTATATGAGGAGGAATTTTCGGTTACAAAAGCCTACAGTTGGTCGTCGGACTCTAAATATCTGGCGTTTTTGAAGTTCGTTGAAAAGCGGGTTCAGGAATTCGGTATTGACTTTTTTGGTGAATTATATCCAACCCGTTACGAATACAAATATCCCAAAGCAGGAGAAGAAAATTCGAAGGTTACAGCCCATTGGGTCAACATTTCTACTCCCCAAAAAATTAACTCCTTAGAAATTGGGGATTATGAGTACATCCCTCGCATTCAATGGTCTAACATTTCCAACCGTTTGCTCCTTCAAACCATGAACCGTCATCAAGATAGCCTCAAATATCATATGGTCGATTTTAGCGGAAAAAAACCGCTTCATTCGATTCTTTTTACCGATGTTAGCTCAACCTATGTGGATGTCAACGAATGCTTGCATTTTATGCCCAACGGTGAAGGGTTTTTCTTTACCTCCGAAAAATCAGGGTACAATCAATTGTATGCGCTGGATTATTCTGGCAAACTTAACCCCGTCACCAGCGGTGAATTGGACTTGATCGATGCCTATGGGGTGAGTCAAGATGGAACCAACTTTTATTTTACTCGCTCCGGACAGTCCGGTATTTCAAAAGTGCTTTGCCGCATGCATATCCCCTCAAAGGAAGTCCAGGTTTTATCCCCCTTGGAAGGTTGGACGGAGGCGAACTTTACCCAAGGAATGAAATATTATGTGGGCGTGTTTTCCGAAGCGAATACTCCTCCTGTTTATTCGCTGTTTGACGGAGAAGGAAAGCTCATCAAACGGTTAGAGGATAATGCCGTGTTAGCGGCCAAATTATCGCCTCTGGGTTTGAGCAAGAAAACCTTCCAATCAATCGAGGTGAATGGCGTCACCTTAAATGCCTCAGTTATGTTACCCCCTGAATTTTCGAACAGCAATAAATATCCTCTTTATATGAACGTTTATGGAGGTCCTGGGCATAATGAGGTGACCAACCAGTGGGATGGAAATGATTTTATGTACCATCAGTTATTGGCTTCTAAAGGATACATTGTGGTAAGTGTCGATCCACGAGGCACACAATACCGCGGGGCTGATTTTAAGAAAGCAACGTACCTTCAGTTGGGCAAATTGGAAGTGGAGGATTTCATAGGTGCAGCAAAATTTTTCCAAACCCTTCCGTATGTTGACGGGAGTCGGATTGGAATCATGGGGTGGAGTTACGGCGGGTTTATGTCTTCGTTGGCCATGACCAAGGGTGCAGAGGTCTTTAAAATGGGGATCGCGGTGGCTCCCGTAACGAACTGGAGGTATTACGACAACATTTATACGGAGCGCTTCATGCGAACACCGCAGGAGAATCCAAAGGGTTATGACGATAATTCTCCAATCAACCATGTTGATCAAATGAAAGGTAAATACCTGTTGATTCACGGAATGGCAGACGATAACGTGCATTTTCAGAACAGTGCCGACATGGTTACGGCCTTAGTGAAAGCAAACAAACAATTTGACTTTTTTGCCTATCCGAATAAAAATCACGGTATTTATGGTGGAAACACACGAAATCACTTATTTTCCCTCATGTTCGAGTATATTTTGAGAAATTTGTGATGCTTGACAGACTTACCCCATAAAAAAAGCCTTTTTGTCGGCTATTTTCGCAATTAAGATAAATTTCTTCACTAAATTAGGCGGTGGAAATTTTAACGAGAAAAACATCCTATGAGCGAAACTGCCAAAATTGAATTAGATGGAAAAGTTTATGAACTGCCCATCGTTCGGGGAACTGAGAACGAGAAAGCCATTGATATTTCGAAATTGAGGGATTTATCGGGGTATATTACCCTTGATTCCGGGTACAAGAATACGGGCTCTACCAAAAGTGCTATTACGTTTTTGGACGGTGAAGAAGGAATCTTGCTTTACCGGGGTTATCCAATAGAGCAATTGGCTGAAAAAGCTTCGTTTTTGGAAGTTTCTTACTTGCTCATTTATGGCAATTTACCCACTCAAATTGAATTGGAATCATTTGAAAACAGCATCAAAAAACACACCTTAGTTCACGAGGATATGAAACGTTTTTTTGAGGCATATCCTGCAAAGGCGCATCCCATGGGCGTACTTTCATCCATGATTTCGTCGCTTTCCACGTTTTATCCGGAATCCTTGGATCCTAATAGGAGTGCGGAAAAGAAGAACCTCACGGTTCACCGGTTGATTGCCAAATTACCTACCCTCGCCGCTTGGTCCTATAAAAACTCCACCAGTCATCCCTTCATGTACCCGAGAAATCAGTACGATTACGTAACCAACTTTTTGTACATGATGTTTTCCATGCCTACGGAGGATTACTCCGTAGATCCAGTGATTGTCTCGGCCCTAAATACTTTACTCATCCTACACGCCGATCACGAACAAAATTGTTCCACGTCAACGGTGAGAATGGTTGGTTCAGCGAATGCCAATCTTTACTCATCGGTGGCTGCAGGAATCTCTGCACTATGGGGACCTTTGCACGGTGGAGCAAATCAAGAAGTCATTGAAATGTTGGAGCAGATCGTTTTGGATGGTGGAAACGTAGATAAGTGGGTAGCAAAGGCGAAAGACAAGGAAGATCCTTTCCGGTTGATGGGCTTCGGTCACCGCGTTTATAAGAATTTCGATCCGCGAGCCACCATCATTAAAAGGTCCTGCGATGAGGTATTGGAAAAGTTGGGCATTAACGATCCGCTGCTTGATGTTGCAAAGAAACTGGAGAAAGTTGCTTTGGAGGATGAGTATTTCAAGTCGAGAAGCTTGTATCCAAATGTTGACTTCTATTCAGGTATCATTTACAAGGCTATTGGAGTCCCTACGGAGATGTTTACCGTTATGTTTGCATTTGGGCGTCTCCCCGGTTGGATCGCTCAGTGGAAGGAAATGACCGAAAATAAAGAGCCCATTGGACGGCCAAGACAAGTTTACTTAGGTTCAACTTGCCGAAATTATGTCCCTATTGGCGATCGTTGATTGAGGAATCGTAAGTATCATAGCGGCGAAAACTGCAGCGAAGAGCTCCATTGAAGACTTCCATTTTTTGACTTGCTTTCAGACCAATTGCCTTGAATCCCTCAGCATTGTTGCTGATGATCCATATGGGGATTTCTTGCATGGTGTGTTTCATCCAGGTTCCCAGTTGTTGATAAAGTTCATCGTCTTCAAGCTGCATGCGTTCATCGTAGGGTGGGTTTGTTAGCATGAATTGGATGCCTTTTTTCTCGGTTATTTCTCGGAAATCTTTGGAACTAACCTCAATAAAACGTCCAAAAGAAAAACCCCTGAGATTTCTTCTTGCTTTGATGACCATTTCATCGGAAATGTCCGATCCGCTTATTGAACAAGGCAGGGACCTTACGATTCTAGGGGCATTATCGTAGATTTCTTCCCACAGGGTTCCATTAAAGTTGGCTAAATTTTTAAAGGCATAATGGGTTCGTTCTATGTTAGATGGAATACCTGTAGCCAAAAGAGCGGCCTCTATTAGGAAGGTACCTGAACCGCAAAACGGGTCGTAAAAGGCTTGCTTTCGGTTCCACCCTGAAAGCCGAATTAAAGACGCAGCCACCACTTCGTTGATGGGTGCAATTCCTGTAGAAGTTCGGTATCCTCGTTGAAAAAGCGGTAAACCGCTGGTGTTAACCGAAAGAACTCCCTCTCGATCGTTTAGGTAGAGGTCAATCACAATTTTTGGATGTTTGGTATCAATCGATGGCCGTTCTTTGTTGTATTCTCGAAAATGGTCAACGATGCCGTCTTTAATGAGCAAAAAAGGATAATGGGTGTTGCGCACTCTTTGCGTTTGGATGGCTCCACGAACCACGAAAGTTTGCGACTCATGAAACCAATTGGACCATTTCACGCTGAGCGAAGCATCGTACAAATCTTGTTCGCCTCGAAAGGCAAACCGCGTAATCTCAACTAAAACACTAATGGCGCAACGGCTGTAGAGGTTGAGAAAGTAAACATCTTTCCATGTTCCGTTAAGAGAAACCGCCCGATTGCCAACTTGGCAATTGGTATAACCAAGTTCTACCAATTCTTCCTTGAGCACTTCTTCGAAACCGTAGAAACATTTTAGGGTTATGGTGAAATTATTTTGGCTTTCTGTTCGCTCTTGGTTCATGGGCAAAAAATTGCGTGTATTTTTGTGCAAATGAACAAACTTTGAAGGGTTTAATCATCTTTTTTCTTATGATTTTTTGTCACCTTCATTCAGAGCTTGGTATGGCTCAGAAGAAAGTAGGCTTGGTTCTAAGCGGTGGGGGAGCCTCGGGTCTTGCCCACATCGGGGTTTTGAAAGCCTTGGAAGAGCATCATATACCGATTGATTATATCTGTGGGACATCGGTTGGAGCTTTTGTAGGTGCCATGTATGCCTGTGGAATGAGTCCTTGGGAAATGGAAGCCTTGGTGACCTCGCAACGGTTTCAGAATCTCTCCTTAGGAATTGTTCCAACCGGAAGAAGGTATTTGTACCGGGAACGTTATCCGGATGCTTCTATGATTTCCTTTCCCTTTTCCTTTGACTCGCTGTTAAGCAATTCCTTGCCTATGAATTTTGTAAATCCTATGGCCTTGGATTTTGAAATGTTTCGTTTGATAGGACAAATTGGCGTTGTAAAAATGAGCGACTTCGACCAACTCTTGGTTCCGTATCGCTGCATAGCCAGTGATGTTGCGCGGAAAAGACCGGTAGCATTTGGTCGAGGTGATTTAAATGCTGCCGTTCGTGCTTCAATGACCTATCCGTTGTATTTGAATCCCATTAAAATCGATGGTGTAATTTATTTTGATGGCGGCTTATACAACAATTTCCCCATCGATGTGATGTATCAAACGTTTCATCCCGATTTTATCATCGGCAGCAACGTTTCTACCAATACCCAAGTGAAAGATGAGCAAGATTTTCTCGGTTTATTGGACCAATTAACTCGGTTCCCCACGATTTACAAACTTCCTTGCAAGGATGCGATTATCATTCAGCCAAAGTTAGAGGTTGGAACTTTTGACTTTTCGAAAGCTACTGAAGCCATTGAATCGGGTTACCGTCAAACCCTCTTAGCATTAGATTCAATCAAGATGGAAGTCAAAGATTCTGCCAATTCAACAACCTTAGGAGAGCGTCGAGCCGCTTTCAAAAAATCCACAAATGAATTTTTGGCTACCGCAATTTCCGTTAATGTGGAAAATCCGAAGGCAGCTCAATATGTTACTCGTTCCATGCTGGGAGCGAGGCAAAGGCGCTTTATGAATTGGAATCAACTGGAACAACGCTACTATAAATTGCATTCTTCTGAGCAAATCGATTTTATTTTTCCTCGTTTGAACCAACAATCGGACAATACTTACAAGCTCGACCTGAACGTGAAAAAATCGAAGCCCTTCAAACTTAGAATTGGGGGGCATTTATCCTCGCGTCCTGTGAACATGGGATACCTTGGATTAACGTATCGGCACCTTGGAAGGGTGGCAAGTGCCCTTCACGCGGAATCGTATTTTGGAAAATTCTACGGTTCTGTGAGGACTGAATGTAATGTCGATTTCCCCGGCATTTTCCCGGTGAGCACCAATGCCTATTTTACCATGAATCGTTGGGATTATTACCGCAGTTATGCGACGTTTTTTGAAGACGTGAAACCGTCTTTTCTTGTGCAAAATGAAATGTACTTCGGTCTCAAGTTTAAGCATCCTATCTTGACGAATTCCCGCGGCGAACTCGATGTTCGGATGTTTTCCTTGGAAGATGATTACTACCAAACCATGAACTTTCTCAGCACGGATACCACGGATGAGACAATTTTAAAGGGAAACCTGGTTTCGTATGAAATTACCGACAACGCTCTTAATCGTAAGCAATTCGCAAGCGAGGGACACTTCTTTACGTTAAAAGCAAAATTTTTGTCCGCCATGGAAACAAGTGTTCCTGGTACCACAGCTCAATTTGATTCAACCGTCCGTAAACAACACGATTGGTTAAACCTAAACATAGAAGGGCAGTATTATTTTTTAACCCTTCCTAAATTGCACGTAGGTTTTCACGGAAAAGCCATGCTGAACTCGCAGTCCTTGTTCGCCAATTACACGGCCAGTTTGCTGTCGATGCCTACCCTAAACGTAATTCCTGATTTGGAAACGTATTTTTTTAAGGAATACCGGTCACCCCAGTTCCTTTGTTTAGGCGTGAATGCTGTTTTTCCTTTGGTTAAATCCTTTGAAGCGCGCATCGATGCCTACTTTTACCAGCCTTTTGTGGTGCTTGCAAAACAGAACGACGGTTCCATTGCTTACGAAAAACCCTTTCAAGCGAACAGTTTCCTCGGCTCGGCCAGTTTACTCTTTTTTACTCCGTTAGGTCCCTTGAGAGCCACCGTGAATTATTTTCCCTTGGTTTCAAAACCGTGGAATTTTCAACTGAGTTTTGGCTATGTTCTGTTCAATGAACGTGCGGTTCGGTAGAAAAATTACCTTTGTAAAAAATTCGCCTTGGAACCTATAATTTGCGGAATTCAACAAGTGGGTATTGGTGTTCCAGATGTTCAAGAAATATGGACTTGGTATCGTACCATGTTTGGCGTGGATGTTCGGATTTTTGAAGAGGCGGCTGAGGCGCCTTTGATGATTCAATATACGGGCGATAAGGTGCAAGCGCGCACCGCTACCCTTGCCTTGAGCATGGACGGCGGAGGAGGCTTTGAAATCTGGCAATACACTAGCCGAAATACCGAAAAACCAACCTTTGAAGTGCAGTTGGGCGATTTAGGTCTTTTTTCGTGTAAAATTAAATCGCGCGACGTGCGCAGCTCCTACAATTACATGGTTCAGCAAGGAGTCAAAATCTTAGGTTCTCTTTCTAATTCACCCGACGGTTCGTTAACCTATTTTGTCGAAGATCCGAACGGAAATCCTTTTCAAATTGTAGAAGGTTCCGGTTGGTTCACGGCCACAGGTCATCCCTCAAATTGCGGAGGCGTGGCTGGAATTATCATCGGTGTGTCGTCCATAGAACAATCGTTGAAGTTATACCGCGACGTCCTAGGCTATGAAACGGTGGTCTACGATGTTACGGGTTCTTTCGAGGATTTCTCTCCGCTATCGCAAGGAACCTTCCGACGGGTTAAGTTAATTCACCGCGAGGCGAGAAAAGGTCCTTTTGCGAAATTGCTAGGACCGACCTCCATTGAATTGGTTCAAGCCATGGACCGCACCGATGTGAAACGCATCTTTGAAAACCGTTTTTGGGGCGATTGGGGCTTTATTCATTTGTGCTTTGATATTCAAGGAATGGACGCCCTGAAACGTAAATGTGAGCAAGCGGGATTCCCTTTCACGGTGGACAGTGCCAATACCTTCGATATGGGGGAGGCAGGGGGTCGATTTTCCTATATCGAAGACCCCGATGGTGCGTGGGTTGAATTCGTGGAAACCCACAAAGTACCGGTGATAAAGAAAATCGGTTGGTACCTCAACTTGAAAAACCGTCAACCCGGTAAATTCCTACCCAATTGGATGCTGAAAGCCATGGCTTTTAACCGCGTGAAGTAGTACAGGACCATGAATAATTCTTTTTAAAATATTCATTTTGCACTTTCTGTTGAGCATTTTTAGAATATATTGCTCAATTTGTTGTGCGTTTTGTATAATCAAGGGAGGATTGCAAGTTAAACTTATCTCAATGTTATTCCTTTATGGGCCTTTGGAATGAATTATTGAGCCGTGGAAGTAAGACCGAGCAGGATGAAAAAGGTTGGTGAATTTTATCGCCGTTCAAGATATTATTTTACTGTTGCTTGCTACACAATAAATTGAAATTGAGTAATTTATTGGTTATTTTTGAGTCAAGTCAAATATTGTATTTATAAAATGCTTAAACTATTCTTCGCATTATGCTGCTACTCCGCCATTCATTCGCAATGTACTCCCCCTGTTGGCGCTGTTGCAGCCAATCCAAACACGGTGTATTATGCCGGCGGAAGCTGTACTTTTTACGATGCTCAGTGCAATCCATTGTTGGTTGCACCTGCGGGTGAAGCATCATGGTCATGTTCACCAGCACTAGCGGCGTGGGTATTGGTTTCGCCAGTCGCAGGCGGATATTATGAGTTCCCTCATTATGGAAACAACATGCCTCAGATAAATTTTAACCGCTACATGAATCCATTTTGGAATTGTGACACCATTTACAACGAATTAATTTTTCTGGATGGAGTAGGTTCAAGTGCTCATTTAATGTTTGAACCAGCCCAAGTCATTTCAGTCAAGAACTACAATTACAATACGTCCTTTTCTCAAGGAGTCGATTATCAGCTGAATGGAAATACCATTACTCAGATAAGTCCCAATGTATCCACTACGGTAACCACTACCTTTGGCAGCGGATTGGAAAATAAACAGCACAGTTCATGGACCAATGTTACGTATATTCCCAATCGATCCAATTGGAATGCCAACAACAATTTAACTTATCGCGGTCAACAGTTACCAAAGACGATGGCAAAATTGCAGAACCAACTTCCATTAACCGTTCAGGCGATTGGAATGTCCATTACCTGCGGTTTGAATGTGAGCGGTTTCATCGGTGATCCGAATAATTTTCAAGCCAATGTCCCCTACATGCATAGTTACATCGATATGCTTGGCACAAAACTTAATCAAGTTTTTGGAAATAATACCAGCATGCTCAACAGTTCTTGTGGCGGCAAAACGATTGCATGGGTCGATAATTATTGTGAGCCATTGGTGAATCCTAATAACCCTGACTTGGTGATCATCGACATGGGAATGAATGATATTTGGGGAACATCAACGGCGTCATTTATGAACAGCTTACAATCAGCAATGAATAAAATGAAAACCCATAACCCTGACGTTGAATTTATTTTAATTTCGAACATGTTGCCGGATGTCAACGGAATGGGGGCTCCTGCGAACGGTGCAATGGATATGTACGGATTTAGAGCAGCCATGTTGAATTTGGATACCGTAGGTACCGTAGTGTTCGATATGACTTCGATGAGCGACACGATTTATCAGCGCAAAGGTGCCAATCACTGCACGGCCAATTCCCTTCATCCAAATGACTATTTGGCACGATGGTACGCTCAAGGGTTATTTGAAATATTCAACGAGCCACAAGGGTCAAAACTGGACGAAACAGCCTACAGCGATGTTGAAATCTTCCCCAATCCGGCTCTAGGATCATTTACCTTGGATCTAGGTAAAGGGAGTATTCCCGCAACCATTGCTTTATTCGATTTGAATGGCCATAAGGTTTTTGAGGCGGAGCAAAACGAACCGATTTTGATATATGATTTAAAATCCAACATTCAAGCAGGAAATTATCTATTAAAAATTTCAAATGGAAAACAATCTTCGGAAAAACTACTTCAGATTCGATAAAATATGGTTAACAATGTTCTGTTTTGTAGCTTCTTTTGAAGCGCATAGCACCACCTATTATGTTAGCCCAAATGGGAACAATAGCAGCGGATTAAGTCCTAACAGCGCGTGGAACGCAATTTCCTCAGTTAACAATTTCATGTTTGCTCCCGGTGACTCCCTTCTTTTTGAGGGTAATTTCAGTTACACCGGTAACCTCGAATTCGATGCCTTGGATGCAAATAATCCAAATAACCCTTTTTTTATTGGTTCCTATGGGAATGGAATTGCTACGATTCAAACCCTCACCACGGCAAAATGTGGTTTCAAGGCGACTAATACCCAAGGATTCATTTTGAAAAATTTGATGTTTCAAGGACCAGGTGTTGGAATGGCGTCGAACAGTGACGGCGTTTTATTCTACACGGACTTACCGACTGGATATCTTAGAAATATCCAGCTGAATAACATTGAGGTTACTGGATTTGGATATTGTGGAATTCGCTTCTATTCCAATTGGTCAGCATCGGTCAATTCTGGTTTTCGAAATGTGAAAATTGATTCTTGTACGGTTCATGATTGCCGCGAAAATGGGATTGTGAGCATCGCCTACGATACGCAAAATTCTACCAACTATCAACATTACGGTTTCCAGATCAAACATACCAAGGTTCATGATATTACCGGCTATTCAGCGAATTCTCATAAAGGAAGTGGTATTGTTTTATCCCAAATCGACTCAGCATTAATCGAACGTTGTGTGGTATACAATACCGGAAGCCAAAATACTGCTTGTGGTGGTCCTGGAGGTATTTGGGTCTATGCGGCGAACCATATTATTATCCAGTTCAATGAAAGCCATCACAATAAATCGGGTTCCGGAAATGGATGCGACGGTTTAGGTTTTGATTTGGACGGCGGAACAACCAATTCCGTATTGCAATACAATTATTCTCATGACAACGATGGTGCGGGTATTTTGTTAGGAAATTTCCCGGGTGCACGACCTTGGGGAAGCAATTTGGTTCGGTATAATTTTAGCGTGAACGATGCCAGAACCAACAACAGTTCTGTTACCCTTTTTACCGCACCTGGAACTCAATGGTCGGGCCTCAGAATTCATAACAATACGGTTATAACCTCTTCCTCTAACACGAATAACTATCCTACTTTTGGAGCGTTTCAGATGACCGATTACGGTAGCACCATGGCAGGGGTTGAATGCTACAATAACCAGTTCATTACCGATGGATTGCCATTGATTAATGTTCCCGCGACCTTTTTAGGCGATGAACCAAGATTCATCAATAACCTCTACTGGTCTAATGGTCAAACACCGGAGTTTTTTTATGGAAGTTCTCATAGCTCATTGGCTTCTTTCCGCACCGCAGGGAATTATTGTGAAAAATGGTTGAACAATGATTATGGCATAGTATCCAATCCACAGTTAACCAATTTATGGAACCCTGCACCTATTTTGTATCCAAACCCAACAGAATCCCTTATGAGCTATCGCCTTACTTCAAATTCACCTGCTATTAACCAAGGCTTAGATTTGTATACCATGTTCGGCATTGGCAGTTTCATGGATTATTTTTGGCATTCACTCCCATTAGGCGCAACCTATGAGATTGGTGCAGAAGAAGGAGTTTTTTTACAGGTGGGTTTAGCACAGAATAGCGATTTTGACCGGTTTAATGTGCTTCCAAACCCCATAAGGTCGAACGCTGTTTTTCAAGTGTCAAACTTCGAAAACATTCGAAAAATTTCCATTTATGATATGCAGGGAAGGATTCAATATATGAACGGTGAAGCGTTGGACGTTCCCATTAAAGCAGATTTCGGAAAGGGTTATTTTTTCTTAAAAATTTCAACCACATCAGGGCAGGAATTAACCTTACCTATGCTCGTGATTGATTAACGTTATTCCACCACCAAGCGACGCACCATGCCGTCGATTTCGATAAGGTAAACGCCCGAGGCCCAAGGGGCATGAATCACTGGTGAAATACCGCTTACTATTCCATCGGCCACGTGCTGCCCCATGCCATTGGTCACGGTATAGCTTTTTCCGACCCAGCCATCGCTTAGAACAATCCAAAAGGACGCTTCGCAAGGATTCGGAAATACGATAAAACCTTCTGCCTCAAGGGTGATTAAATTGACCCCGATGAGTTGACGTTTGGCCCATGAACGACTCGTATTTTGGGTTGAGGTCAAGAAAATGGCGGTGTAGCCTTTTAAACTCCCAACTTTTGGGCTAAACTCTTTGAGAATTTCAGGAAAAAAATATTATTCGAGCCTTATTCTTCTTGTACCTCGAGGAAAACACGTCTTCGACTTATCCACAACATAAAAACAGCCATAGATGCACCCATGATCAAGATGGATATGCGCTCCCATCCTTCCAACGAAAACGAAATTCTCAAAAGAAATGTCGCAAGTACATAACCTGAGTTTCGTATGATGAGTATGGTATTCTGTAAATTTTTTGCGCTGCTGAGAAGTAAAATAACATCAGCAAAGGTAAGAAGGGTAAAAAACTCGCGGTAAAAAACGTGGGAGGGGTTCTCTAATTCTTGATGGTTCGAGGAAAACCTAATGAGGTCGAGGAGCCAATCCGAGAATGAAAAAATGGAAAGTCCAAAAAAGATAATCATGAGCACCGTTGCCATTTTGTCTTTAAGTGCCACAAAGCGTTCCGAGAGTTGAAACTTGTGATCGACTCGACTGGCATCAATGCGATGAAATAACCAGACAAGAAGCATAAGGATAATAAAGCCGCTAAGATCTTTAATCAATTCGCTGCTCATGAGCAAATTTGTGCCTTCGGTGAGTCCGCCTGCATCTTTAAAACAATTCCTTAGCAAAATAAGTGCCATAATTTCCAACTGTTTGGAAATGCTTTTTGTGTAACTTTTGCGTAAGTAGTAAATCAGCAAATACACTTCATAAACCAATAGGGAACTAAACGGGGAAAACAAAGCGGAGAAAGGATTCCCAAAAAGATTTTTGGGAAAATACTGTGGATCAAGCCAACCTAATTTGAGTAAAAAAATGATGCTTGCGTGGATGATGAACGTGGAGATACCAAAGTAAAGCGTAAGTATTTCGAAACGGGATTTAAAAGTGGAAGAAAATAACATGCTTTCTTTTCTAATTATCATTGTTAAGGTGCCAAAACCATCTAAAGTTTGATTTGCGGTCCTGCTTTTAATATGTTCAACGGGGTTTGAGCTTCAAATTTTTCAAAATTTTTATTAAATTTTTCAGCCAAATTTCGGGCTGTTTGGTCGTACAATTTCTTGTTTTTCCAAGTGTTTCGCGGGTTGAGCAATGCGGTAGGAACTCCCTCGCACACCGTGGGAATTGCCAGGTCAAACATGGCTATGGTTTCGTAGGGAACGCTGTCGAGTTTTCCTGACAGCGCAGCCGTTATCATGGCCCTAGTGTAACTAAGCTTAATACGACTTCCAAGGCCATAACTACCTCCTGTCCAACCGGTGTTTATCAACCAAACTCGAATGTCCGTTCCCTCCAATTTTTCCCCCAACAATTCCGCATATTTAGCGGGATGAAGGGGAAGAAAAGCCGCGCCAAACCCCGCAGAAAAGGTTGTGGTGGGCTCGGAAATTCCTACTTCTGTTCCGGCAACTTTTGCGGTGTAGCCTGACATGAAATGGTACATGGCTTGATCCTTGTTTAAACGCGAAATCGGTGGCAGTACTCCAAAGGCATCTGCTGTTAGAAAAAAGATGTTCTTAGGAGTACAACCGACGGATGGTACAACAATGTTGCCAATGTGATCGATCGGATAGGAAACTCGCGTGTTTTCCGTAATGGAACTATCGTAATAATCCGGTTCGTTGGAGCCTTTTTTGAAACCAATGTTCTCCAACAGAGCTCCGGGTTTGATGGCATCGAATATTTGAGGTTCCTTTTCGTGGCTTAAATCGATCGTTTTTGCATAGCATCCCCCTTCGAAATTGAATATCTCATCGTGTGCCCAACCGTGTTCATCGTCTCCTATTAATCGCCGCTTAGGGTCTGATGATAAGGTGGTTTTGCCGGTACCGGATAATCCAAAGAAAATCGCTGTATCACCGTCTTGCCCAATGTTGGCGGAACAATGCATGGAAAGCACGTTTTTTTCTCGAGGCAGCAAATAATTCAACGCGGAAAAAATGCTTTTTTTAATCTCTCCGGTATAACCTGTTCCGCCGATGAGGACCATTTTTCGGGAGAAGTTCAATACCACAAAATTAGCCTGGCGTGTTTCATCCAGCAAAGGATCTGCCAGGAATCCGGGCAAGCAAATCACCTGCCACTCGGCTTCAAAATATTTCAACTCTTCTTCATTTGGTCTTAGGAATATGTTGTAGGCGAAAAGGTTGGACCAGGGATATTCGGTAACCACGCGAAGTGGCATGCGGTACTTCAACGATGCGCAAGCATAAGCGTCGCGCACATAAAGTGGAATGTTACTGGCATAGTGCATCATTTTTTGGTACAGTCTCTCAAAGGCTTCAGGGCTGAAAGCAATATTGATATCGCCCCACCAAACGTTGTCTTGAGTAAGATGGTCCTTGACGATAAAGCGGTCTTTAGGAGATCTTCCTGTGAATTTTCCGGTGTTGATTGCCAAGGTTCCATTGTGCGTGAGGCGTCCTTGTTGCAGTCGTAGGGTAAGTTCCGTTAGTTCATGCGGAGTAAGGTTCCAAAACTGCTGAGAGGTGGTATTTATTTCTGACTTAGTTTTTAAACTTTCCATCGTTGAATGTTAAGTTATTATCCTCAGAGGCCATCACATTCCTGCTACAAATCTAACCTTAATTTCTCCACCCTACTAGAAATGGCCAATGTTTTGCTAACAATTTAATGATACAGTGTTCATAACAAAAGCAATGTATTAATGTTTAGCCGCGCCATAGTAGTACTTTCGTAAAAATGTTCAAGTACGTTATCCGAGTAGCTTTGGGCGCAGGGGCTCTTTTAGGTATGGGGTTTCTTGTGAATGCTGTATTAGTCAAGGCTCTTTCTGCATCAAGCAAACCCGAGGTGCAAAAGCATTGGTTCCATCAATCGCTCAAAGCCCTTGGTGACAAACCCCAATGGTTGTCAAAGGTCTTGGATGAATCGGTTATTTGTTTAAAAAACGAGGGAGAACTGCTTCCTCTGAATAACCTGCATCCAAATTTTTCGGTCATTACCTTGGGAGGCAACAGCGATGCATTCGTTGAGGGCTTGAATTTATTTTTTCAGCCGAAAATTTATCCTTTTTACAAAAATGATCTTGTGGCATTTGATAAAATTGTTGCTGCTGATCGCTGTATAGTAAGCTTGCACGCTGAGAGTTCTAATGCCGCATTTTTAGGCGAATGGTCACTTAAGGCCCTGGCAAAAATCCCAAAAAGTAAGGAGATGATTTTGGTGATTTTTGGAGACACGAAGAACATTAAGGCGGAGCATCTAGGCATGTTTAACGCAATTGTTTTGGCCCCTGAAAACCACCCTGAGGTTCAACATCGAACTGCACAAAAGTTGCTAGGTGCGCTAGCTATTTCAGGCAGGTTGAATAATTCTTTTCTCGATTTTAAAAGTGGAGCTGGCATAGATGTAAGAGCAAACGGCCGCCTTAGTTTTGGTCAACCGGAGGAGTTGGGCATGGATTCGAAGCGCTTTGAAAAAATAGATCAAATGGCGTTAAACGGCATTAGTGCAGGAGCGTATCCTGGATGCCAAATCGTGGTGGCCGTTAAAGGCAAGGTAATTTACCGCAAATCCTTTGGAAGCTATACTTACGACAAGGCCTCTTCAAAAGTGAGCGATAATTCCCTGTACGACATTGCCTCTATTACCAAAATCGCTGCATCCACGTTAACGGCCATGAAGTTGCATACCGATGGGAAATTAATCCTGAACGAGCGTTTAGGGAAATACATTCCTGAAGTAACGGGAGAAACGGCCTATAAAAGCATTGTGATTCGTGAAATGATGGCCCATCAGGCAGGATTGGAACCTTTTATTCCTTTTTACAAGCGCACCCTTACCGATGGAAAACCCTCGTTACCGTGGTATTCAACCCAAAAGGATGAGGTATTTAGTTTGGAAGTAGCGGATGAATTGTACATGAAATCCGTGTACAAAGACTCCATGTATGCTCGGATTTTACGGAATCCTCTGAAGGAAAAAAAATACGTGTATTCCGATTTGTGCTATTATTTCATGCAGCCCATTTTTGAAAAACTTACGGGTCAGTCCTTGGATGCCTATGTTCGCTCTACCTTTTATCAAGCCATGGGGCTTCAATACATCGGCTATAAACCCTTAACCCATTTTGCCAAGGAGCAGATTGTACCCACGGAAAACGAAAATTACTTTCGCAGGCAGTTGCTTTGGGGGTACGTGCACGATCCGGGTGCCGCCATGCTCGGTGGGGTTGCGGGACATGCTGGCTTGTTTTCCAACGCAACCGATTTGGCCAGCATCATGCAGTTGTTCTTGAATAAAGGGACCTATGCGGGTCAAACCTTCTTCGATGAAGCTACGGTGCAAGAATTTACGAAGGCGCAATTCGCCGGGAATAAAAGAGGAATTGGTTTCGACCGTCCAAGTGCTAGCGGGGGAGGAACCTGCGATGAATTGGCTTCTCAGCAGAGTTTTGGCCATTCGGGTTTTACTGGAACCTTGGCATGGGCCGACCGCAAAAACGAGGTGGTATTCGTGTTCCTCTCGAACCGCGTTCATCCAAGTCAAGACAATTGGAAAATCCGTGACATGAATATTCGTACCAACATTCAACACGTCGTCTATGAAATCGTCAACGAGCGTTTCAAGAATTAACAATTACTTAATATTCCTTACTTTGGCCTCATGAAACCTCGATGGACATTGATTTTTTTGATACTTCAAACGCTTTGTTTTGGGCAATCCTACAACTATTATTTTGGGAATATCCATGCCCATTCAGGGTATTCGGATGGGAATAAAGATAGCTTAACTTCGGGTTTGTATACACCTTATCAGGACTTTGTGTACGCGAAGGAATCAGAACACATTGATTTTTACGGAATTTCTGAGCATAACCACAGCGCGGCTGGAATGGCAAGTAAACAACATTATTACAACGGAATTGCCGATGCGGAGTTAGCTACGGTGGAGGACAGTTTTGTGGCACTTTACGGCATGGAATGGGGAATCATTTCGCAGGGAGGCCATGTGCTCATTTACGGTTACGATAGCTTAATTGGATGGGAAAACAACCTCTATGAGGAATATGTGCAACCGACGGATTTCCATGGTTTATGGAATGTGATTAATAGTAAACCCAATTGTTTCGGATATTTGGCGCATCCACAAGCGGCAGATTACGATTCGCTTTTACTCAAACCATGGGACGCAACCGCGGACCAAGCGGTGGTTGGTATGCCGTTCCGGAGCGGCCCTGCTTTTTCGCAAAACATTTCGTATAGTAACCCCTCAACCGGTTCATATTGGTCTAGGTACACGCAGTTGTTGAAACAGGGCTATCATGTTGGAATTGGTTTAGACCACGACACCCATTACAGCGTTTTTGGTCGTTCGCAGCAGGGTAGAATGGGTTTGTTAGCTCCAACTCTCACGAAAAACGACATGATGTATGCTTTGCGGAAAATGCATTTTTACTCCACCGACGATTGGAACTTTCGGCCCGAATTTAAAATCAACGAACAGCCCATGGGCAGCATTTTAGAGCAAAGTGGCAATCCCACCATTTTCATTGATTGCATCGATTTGGATTTGTCGGAGACGGTATCCGCTATTTACATCTACCACGGAGTTCCAGCCAGCGGCCAGCAAGCTACTCTATTGACACAAATCAACGGTTTGTCCATGGCAACGTATACGGATACCTTGTTAAACGGTGAAACCTACTACTATTATGCCCGCATCGTTCAAGCCGATGGCGACGAGATTTTCACTTCACCGATTTGGTACACCCGCAACGATGCAAGCACCGAAGTAGTTCCTGTAGCCTCATATGTCACCGATGCTTCGCCGGCTTGTCTTGGAGTTCCATTGCAATTGACGTACGACGGCATGGGCACCAACAACCAGTATTTTTGGTCTTTTTCCAACGGGGTCATTCCCTCGTATTCCACGGAAGCCAATCCCACCATCAACTTTGAACAGACCGGTACCTATCATGTGACCGTCTACGTTGAAAATGCAGCAGGAACCTCTTTCTACACCCAAGCAATTAGCGTTGAAGGTTGTGCAGGATTGTTGGACCATGGCCTAGGGTATAAAGTATATCCCAATCCGGCAAGTACCCAGCTCACGGTTGAAATTGAAGGGCAAGCTTCGTATGAAAGCGTGGAATTATTCGATGCTTTGGGGAGGGTTGTGGTGCGTGAAACGCTCAATGATTCAGGCAAAAATATCATCGACTTAAGCAATGTTCCAAGCGGAATGTACGTGGTGTGTTTGCTCGGAAAAGCATGCCAGGCAACGGAATCGCTCTGGATAAGGAGGCAGTAATTTCCCTCTGGGTGCGGGTTTTAAACCCGTACCCAGAGGGGATGATAAAAGACTATTATCCTTGAATAGTCTGCCCTGATGTTTTTTCAAAACCAACTTTTTGGGCAGTTGTTTGTTTTCACTAAAAAACATTCAATGAAACGATTATTCATAGGAACCGCAGTGATCGCCATTGCTTTAATAGGACTTAACTCTTTTTATATGGGCCGCATTGAAAAACCTGATTACGTTGTTGAAAAAGAACTTTCTTGGCGAATTGAAATTCGTCAATACGCTGCGATGGTAGTTGCTAAGACCAGTCTGCCCGGAGCGTCTTTCGATGATTACGGTTCGCAAGGATTTCGCAACGTGGCTTCGTACATTTTCGGCAATAACCAAAATCAACAAAAAATTGCCATGACTTCTCCAGTAATCATGGAGCAAGGTCAGGAGGCCAGCATGTACTTTGTGATGCCAAAGCAATACGCGAAAACCGACTTACCGCAACCGAATTCAAGCCGCGTAGAAATTACAGAGGTTCAGCCGAAACGATTGGCCGTAATTCGATTCGGTGGTTGGGCCAGCGACCGCAAAATTACTAAATACCAGGACCTTTTGAAAGCAGCCTTGAAAAAGGAAAACATCCCTTTCAAGGAACCCTTTCTTTTCATGGCGTATAACGCCCCATGGGACATTATTGCCCGACGCAACGAAGTTGCGGTTGAGTTGTTATGAGTGCTCGGGGATGGATCCAAATTTGCCCCGAAGGAACAATGATGTCGAGGTATTCTTGGTCCACTAGCAGTAAGGGGGGGTTCTCGCCATGGAAGGTTGTGATTCAACGAAGCGGCAATTTGCGCAGATGTTCCAGGTAAATTGTTGGCTGCCGTAAAGCTATTGCTAATGCCTAGTGCCTCGAGGTTTATTTGGGTGGATTTGGTGAAGGAACTGAATATGGCAAGGATTCATAATAAGTTCATCATCTCCTATGCTTTTCTTGCGTAAATTTACCGCATGTACAGAATATCTGAACTACGATTCGTTTTTTTTACAGCGTTATTTTGTTACTGTAGCAGCGTAAGCGCTCAATTTCAGTTCATTTACAACGATTCAGTTCCTGTTGTAAAATTGGGAAATGCGCTTAAGTTTCCTTGGGCAGGTGGGTTAAACTATCCCCAATTTTCCGAATTGGACTACGATTACGATGGCGATCTGGATCTTATTGCCTTCGACCGAAGTAATGATCAAATTAAGGTTTTTGAACATGTGGTGCAAGCCGGAGCGCATTCCTACCAATGGAATCCTTACGGACCCTCGTTCTTTCCCAACGACCTACGTTACCGCCTGTATTTTGCGGATTATAACTTAGATGGTAAAAACGATTTGTTTACACAAGGAATTGGGGGTATTCAAGTTTTTAAAAACGTGGGCAGTTTAGCTTCTGGTTTGCAATGGGAATTGGAAAAAAACTTGTTATATTCCGATTATAACGGTTTATTCATGGGGCTCTATGTTAGTGCGGCGGACATTCCGGCAATTGTGGACGTCGATGGTGACCTAGACCTAGACATTCTTACCTTTTCCATTTCAGGCGATCATGTGGAATACCATAAAAATATGTCGAAAGAATTGTACGGACACTGTGATAGCTTGATTTACTCTCTGAAGAACCGTTGCTGGGGAGGATTTAATGAGTCTGTGACCACCAACGCTATAACCCTGTTCAGTACGAGCAGTTTGTGCACCACGGGCAACGTACCCAATCCTGAAATCCCCGAAATTATTAAACCCGAAAACGAGGAGAAAGCTCACGCAGGGTCAACGCTGTTGGCCTTGGATTTCGATAACAACCAAGTGCTAGATTTGCTGATAGGAGATGTTGCCTACGGAAATTTGAATAAACTGATGAATGGCGGCAACAGCCCTAATAGCAATTCGCTCATGATTTCGGTAGATCCGGCATTTCCTTCAAACTCCGTTCCTTTAAATTTACAACTTTTTCCCGGTGCTTTTTACCTCGATGTAGACTTTGATGGGAAGAAAGATATTTTATGCGCTCCGAACGCCAAGGGAACTTCAGAAAATGAGCGAAGTGTTTGGAAATACGCGAATCAAGGAACGAATTTAATCCCAAATTTTGTCTTTGAAACGGACGCATTTCTGCAACAGGACATGATTGAACACGGGATTGGGAGTATTCCGGTTTTGGTAGATGTAACTAACGATAGCCTCCCTGATTTATTCGTTGCCAACTACTTTGCCTACAAACCGACCTTACTGCAAGAAACGCGTTTGGCATATTATAAAAATACGGGAACGGCCAATCAACCCGTATTTACGTTTGTAGATGACGATTTTTTAAACCTGAGCCAGAGCACAGCGGGTTTGCGTGCTATCCCTACGTTCGGGGATATCAATGCCGATGGAAAACCCGATCTTATATTGGGGTTGGAAAATGGGACGTTGAAGTATTTTCAAAACAATTCGTCCGGTAACTCTCCGAGTTTTGCTTCACCCTCTTCCTTCTATGCGGCGATTGACGTTGGGCAAATGGCAGCACCCCAATTGTTCGATCTTGATGCTGACGGCCTGTTGGATTTAGTTGTGGGAGAAAAAACAGGCACCTTGAGTTATTACAGAAATGAGGGAACGGCATTTGTTCCAAATTTTGTTCAAATAACCAATTTTCTGGGCGAAATTGACATTCAAACAGCAACACCTGATGGATTCCCCTTTCCCCATTTTTTTCGATGGAAGGACACCACTTACCTGATTGTGGGTGGATACGACGGCCAATTGCATTTTTACGACAGCATAGACCATGCTTTGAATGAGATGTTTCACCTACGTTCTTTTCCCTTTTTAGGATTAAATGTAGGTTCCTTTGCCGCTGTTAGCGTTTGCGATGTCGACAACGACCAAAAATTAGAATTGTACGTAGGACAAGATTTGGGCGGAATTTTTCGATTGGAGCACGAGCAGGGAGTAAATTTATCCATCCAAGAGGCTGATGCAAAACATGTGGAACTTTATCCGAATCCATCTGAGTCAACCTTTAAACTGCGCAGTGATAAGCCCTTGGGGAAAATTCAAGTGATCAGTTTGGAAGGAAAATTAGTGGTAGAAGAGTTTGCTTTCGGTAAAGAGATGTTGGTGAATGTTGCTAACATACAACCCGGAATTTATACGGTTGTTCTGGAAGACGGGTTCAGGTTGAGGTTTGTCAAACCATAAATTATTTCACCGTAATTTCGAACATATCCTGACGCGCAAGCGTACCTCGTAGGATATCTCCAATAGCTACCGGCCCCACTCCTGAGGGTGTGCCTGTAAAAATTAAATCGCCGGGCTTAAGCGTAACGAACCGTGAAACATAGCCCAATATTTGGTCGATGGAAAAAAGCATGTCTTTTCCACAGGCTTGTTGTTTTAGTACACCGTTTTGATAGAAAGAAAAATTCACCGTTTCGAGGGGGAATTCATGTGCGGGCAGCCAATGCTCCGAAACTACGGCACTGTTGTCAAACGCCTTGGCGATCTCCCAGGGGAGTCCTTTTTCCTTGCAACGGCTTTGCAGGTCACGGGCGGTAAAATCAATTCCAAGACTGATTTGGCTGTAATAGTTGGTAGCGAATTCGGGAGCAATGTGCTTACCTATTTTATCCATTTTAACAACGATCTCGCACTCATAGTGTAATTCCTGTGAAAAAGAGGGGTGGTAAAGAACCTTATCTTTGAGGATTGCCGTCTCGGGTTTCATGAAGAACACGGGAGCCGTAGGGAGTTCCGCTTTCATCTCTGCAGCATGATCCGCATAGTTTCTCCCGATGCAAATGATTTTCATGGCTTTTTGAATTTCGAAGACAATTGTAGAAGCTTGTCTTGGAATCCTTCGGTTTTGTTTTGCTCTCTAAGGGCTTTGAGGCGTGAAACTTCCGCCCTCAGGCAATCTTTCGTTTGGAAAGGGAAATCGGCATCGAGCATCCAACCATAATAGCCTGGTTCAATTTTCATAACCTCTTCCACGGTACGTCCTTTGTGTTTTCCAAAATTGTACATGATTTCGTTATGTTCGTTTTTGGCTAAGCGACCAGCAAAATCTACCGCTCCCATTGGGCTGTTGCTTGAGAATGCTGCTAAGGCAGGAATGTCTTGACTTAATTGTTCATAGCGCTTGAGTTGAGCCAAGAAAACATCCAAGGTTACTTCCGTATCGTAAAGGGCGTCGTGGGCGTTTTCCATGGTTTGTCCGCAATAGAATTGATACGCTGCCGCCAAGGTTCGTTGTTCCATCTTGTGAAAAATATTCTGAACGTCCACGAAATTTCTACCTTCCATCGGAAAAGGATGCCCCACACGGTAAAATTCTTCCACCATGAAGGGTATGTCAAATTTATTGGAATTGTAGCCCGCTAAATCTGAGTCCCCCACAAACGCAATGAGTTCTTCAGCGATTTCTTCCAGTTTTGGGGCGTCTTGGACCTTTTCGTCGGTAATCCCATGAATCTCAGCAATATTCGGTGGAATGGAAATTCCAGGGTTCACCAAACACAACTTTGTTACGCGCTGTCCGTTGGGATACAACTTAACAAAGGCAATCTGTACAATGCGGTCTTTGGTGATTTGGGTCCCAGTGGTTTCAAGGTCGAAAAAACACAAAGGACGCATCAGCGATAATGCCATCCGAATTATTTAAGGATAATGAACTCGGTTCTTCGATTTTGAAAATGATCGGATTCCTTGCAAGGAACACCATCACCACATGGCATCAACAGTTCAGATTCTCCGTAACCTTTCGCCGTAATCCGCTCAGGATTCACCACAATTTTTTGGATGTATTCTTTGGCGGTTTTAGCACGCATGTTGCTTAACCATTGGTTGTAAATGGAAGGACCACGGCTGTCAGTATGCGAACGAATTTCAATGGCCAAGGTGGGGTTGTCGTTCATCACCTTAATCACGTCATTAAGTTTGTTTTTTGAATAGTCGGTCAGATTGTATCGGTCAAATTGATAGTTGACCAAGTAAGGGCCTCCTATAAATCCTTTCTGCGTAGCTTCCAGTTGGAAATTAACCGTGACCACGGAATCCGATAAAAGATCTGTATCTACGGTGGCTGAAGCTGCCAAATATCCATCAGCTGTAACATTTACTGTTCCTTTAACATGATCTTCGTATTGATATTCCTCAAGGATGTTTGAGGAATATATTCCATTGATTTCCGAAGTAGCTTGCACGGAATTATTATTAATCGCCAGGGAAACTTGTGCACCTGCAATGGCAGCTTTGGTCGAAATATCAACCACAACCCCTTTGATTTCATAGGTAGGAAAGGGGATTATGATTCTATCATCGTCGATGATGAGAACTTTTTTCTCAATCATTTCAAAATCATCATTGCAGGAGGTTTTAAACCCGTCTTTGAATACCTTCCTACTTTCCGGCCCGTAGTAATAAGCAATTTCGTATTCTTTGCACTTTTCGAGTGCCGAAACAAAAACTCCGTCGCGCATGCGAGAGGTAATGACGGTTTCTAGGGTATTTGAGCAATTTTTACACCGCAACGTCATGTAAGAGGTTTCAGGAATTGGGTTACCTTTTGTGTTGATGATTCTTCCATTAAGCACAGCGCTTCCGGATGGTGTTTCTTGGGCATTCAAGGCGTAAACATCGTAACCGCCTTTACCGCCGATGCGATTAGAGGCCACATAGGCAACCTTACCATCGGCAGTGACACTGAACGAAATATCATCAGATAGGGAGTTGACTTTATTACCCAGGTTGACCGGCTTTGACCACATGCCGTTTTGATCCCGCGACGACTTGAAGATGTCATATCCACCCATACTTTCTTTAGAGTCGCAGGCAAAATATAAGGTCTTGCCATCCAACGAAATGAACGGAGCAATTTCGTTTGCATCGGTGTTAAGCTCACCTAAGTTGGTTGCCGGTCCCCATGCTTCTCCTTTTTTCTCTACCATAAATAGATCCCATCCACCTTTTCCGCTCATGGCATTTGAAACAAAATATGCCGTATTTCCATTCGAGCTGACATTGAACTGCATGTTGAAAGGTGGGTTCTTATCTTTTAGGTTATCCACAGCAACTTGCACCTCCTTTTCTTTTGAAAAAGAGCCGTTGTTAAAATCAGAACCGTACATTTTTGGATCATTCCAAGCAGAGTAATTTACGCTGCGTTCATTTGTGCTTGACGAACTAATAATTTCATCTCTTTTCAGTTCGTTCATTGCAAACATGGTCGCATCGCCCCAGGTATTTTTAGACTGAATAACGCAATAAATATCTGAGGGTAAAACGTTAAACATCGGTTCTACATAAGCGATACTGGCGTTGTTTTCCCGAGGACGAGCAGAGGATAATAGCAGTGATTTTCCGTCTGCAGAAATTAAAGGACTTTGATCATTGAATGGGGTGTTCACAGTATTGTTTAAAGGCAGTGTTTCTGTTGTAGCACTTCCCATTAATTTTTTAGCGATGGCGATTTGGGCAATTCGCGTCGTGGCACTTGGGATCAACGTAGAATTCTTTTGCGTCTTATCCAAAAATTTATTGTAATTGGTTAACGCCATATCCAGATTCCCCAAACGGTGATGACAAACCCCCATATGGTAAAAAACGTCAATGGGAGCTGATTTTTCGTTCGGGTTGTAGATGTCATAGTTGATTTGAGTTTGCGCGGAACCTATTTCGAGATATTTTAAGGCCATTTGTGGATCCTTATTCAGACCAAGTAAAATAAAACCTTTCCGATAATTATAATTCCCGTTTTTAGCGTCTAATTTGAGCAACTTATCCGCAACGATATCTGCAAAATGATAAAAGTTTTCCTGAAGAAAACGAGAACACTCGACCACGAGGTTCGCGTCTTTGGAATTTTCGACCATCTTTCGCACCTCATTTTCGGTCATTTGGCCATATGCCGTACTAAATGAGAGAAATAAAATAAGTACTTTATTCATTTTTTTTTTTTTTGTTGAAGTTAACTAAATTTTCTGCAAAATATCGAATTGTTCTAAATATTGAGCAACCCTTTTCACGAATTGTCCTCCCAATGCGCCGTCAATAACGCGGTGATCGTAAGAATGTGAAAGGAACATTTTCTGTCGAATACCAATGCAATCTCCCTCAGGAGTTTCTATAACTGCAGGTATTTTGCGAATTGCGCCGAAGGCCATTATGGCAACTTGGGGCTGATTGATGATTGGGGTACCCATAACATTTCCAAAAGTACCGACATTTGTGATGGTGTACGTTCCACCTTGAACATCCTCGGAATTTAATTTATTATTTCTCGCATTATTTGCCAATTCGTTAACCGCCTTTGCCAATCCACTCAAATTAAGTCGGTCTGCGTGTTTAATCACGGGTACTATTAAATTTCCCGATGGCAGAGCGGTTGCCATTCCGATATGAATATCTTTTTTCTTAAGGATGCTTGTACCATTTACCGAAACATTAATCATGGGGAAATCCTGAATGGCTTTAACAACAGCTTCGATGAAAATAGGGGTGAACGTAATGTTTTCACCTGTTTTCTCCTGATATTCTTGCTTGATTCGGTTTCGCCAATTTACCAGGTTCGTCACATCAGCCTCTACAAACGACGTAACGTGAGGAGAAACCTGTTTTGACATGACCATGTGGTCCGCAATCAATCTCCGCATGCGGTCCATTTCAATGATCTCATCTCCTGCAGAAGGTTGCACCGCTGGCCTTGGAACTGAAACACGTTCAACGTTGGTTGCAGCTGGTGGAATCGCTGCGAAGGTGGGTTTCTGTCCTCGATTTGCTAAATACGCAAGAAGGTCTTTTTTGGTAACCCTCCCTTCTGAGCCTGTTCCTACAAGATGATCTAACTCGCTTTGATCCAACCCCTCTTGTTGAGCTATACTTTTGACCAGCGGTGAATAGAAACGATTTGATCGGTTGGTGATGGTCGAAACGGAAGCCGTCGGGTCAGCGGAGGTCTTGCTATTTGCGTCAGCAGTTTGGTTTTGTGCAGGGGGGGGGGCTTCAACTTCAAGGGCACTATTTTCCGCATGTACCGAAGTTCCGTTCGCAGATAGGATGGCAATAACGTCCCCAACTTGAGCTACTTCATCTTTTTGAAACAGTTGTTTGATTAAAATGCCAGAGGCTTCGGACGGCAGTTCATTATCTACTTTATCGGTAGCCACCTCAACCAACGGTTCATCTATGGCAACGGCATCACCGATATTTTTAAGCCAGTTCGTTATGGTTGCCTCGGTAACGCTTTCCCCCATTTTGGGCAAACGGATTTCAATTTCTGCCATTGGTCTTCAGTCAATCACTTGTAAAATTAGTAAAATTGTCCTATTTCTGAACCTTTATTGATCCGTCCAGTAAAAAAAACGACGCGGTTATAATTTTAATGTCTTGAACTAAGGAGTAATCGCGGGCATAGATGAGATTGAGCTTCTCTTTTAATTCTTCAGAGGTTACGTTTTCGTTCATGTTGGGGTGCAGGACTCCTGTTTTGATCCGAGGCAATAAGGGGTCAATGTATTGTCCCGCTGTTGGAAAAAATCCAACCCATGTTTTTCTGGATCGTAAAACCTCCAAAAAATTGGCGATCAACTTGCGTTTATTCCGAAAAAACCAGATAATAGCCCAAGAACTTATTAAAAGCATTAAACAAGTAATGATGTCCAAAAATCGCTTCGAGCGTAAATTTTCGGGACGGCTAAGGTTGTTGATGTTCATTTTATAAAATTCACCTTGTTTTTCCAGCGAATTGCTACCAATGATAAAATCCGATTCCGGTTGGGCAATTTTAAAGTCCATGTTCGGCTGAACGATTGTAGTCATCCAATGAATGATGGTTTTCGCGGTCAAATCCTTAGCGCTGAAAATAATTTCATCGTAATCCTCAAAATTAAGGGTTTCGTGCAACACATTTCCGTCGGCTTTGCTCTCGACATAGGGCGAAGACACATACGCTCCGTGAAGATATGCTACCTCGGTGACTTGTTCTAAAACCATGGATTTAATCCGCGAAAACTCATGGGCGTCTGCAACGATTAAAAAACGGGTTTTTCTGCGCAGGTTCCAACCGTTAGAGCGACGTAGAATGAGGTAATGAATCAAGCGATCGAACAAAACCCACAGGGCAAACCAGAGTGCGCCAAATAGGATGTAAAGCCGCGAAAATTGAAGCGTCTTCGGCAGTAGTGCATAGACGACCAAAATAACGAAGGTTGCAAAAAAAGTCGATTTAAACACTTTTAAGGTTTTGAAAGGCGGGTCGTAGGTACCACCTAATAAATTGCTCGAGGCCCAGATCGTCCAATACCAAGGAATCATCCAATAGTATGCTGATTTTGGAAAGGCAATTTCGTTCATTTGCCATGGGTAGGTGAGTGCATATAAGCCCGCTAATGAAATCGCATTGCTTACAAGGGGGGGGAGGTAGAACGTTACGAAACGGCGCATTAGTGCTAAACAGGCTCGAACAAGAATTCCTAAGTAAACAAGGCCCGAAAAGAAAAATGCATGGTTTTGAGAAAAGTGTTTTCTTGCGAAAATAATCATCGCTTTGTAAAAAACAAACACGTAATTTACGGAACTCTTTTTGGTGCTTTCTCCCTTGTAATGAATGATGGCGGTGTCGGCTAAATAACGGTTCTTGTAACCTGCTTTGGTGATGCGGTAAGATAAATCGATGTCTTCGCCGTACATAAAAAAAGTTTCGTCCAACAACCCAATTTGATTCAAAATGGATTTGCGAATACCCATGAAGGCCCCGCTCAAAATATCGACATCGTGATTTTTATCAGGGCTTAAATAACTCAAATGGTATTTTCCAAATTGTTTTGAACGCGGAAAAAGGGCCGAAAGTCCAAAAACCTTGTAGAAGGCAACCCAGGGTGTGGGAAGTCCGCGTTTGGACTCGGGTAGAAATTGACCTTTTCCATCCACCATTTTCACACCGACTCCTCCGATTTGCGAATCGTCTTTGAACGTTTTCAGCGTTTTTTCAAACGTCTGTTCCTCCACGACTGTATCGGGATTTAGCAAAACGATGAATTCCCCATTGGCGATTTTGATGCCTTGATTGTTGGCTTTAGAGAATCCTAAATTCCGGTCATTAGTCAGGAGTTTGACTTGAGGAAATTTTTGTTTCACCATAGCAATCGAGTTGTCGCTGCTTCGATTGTCCACAACGATAACCTCAAGGGCTTCAATGCCTTTTGATTGAAAGATGGAGTTCAGGCATTGTTCCAGAAAAAATGCAACATTGTAATTGACGATAATTACCGAAAGCGCTATGTTTTTTTCGCTGTTCAAGATTTTATTGCGATGCAAGAAATCTCAATCATTGCATCCATCGGCAGGCGACTTACCTCCACAGTTTCACGTGCCGGAGGGGTTGCAACGAAAAAGCTACCGTAAATATTGTTCATTCCCTGAAAATTATTGAAGTCGCGCAAAAAAACGGTACATTTCACGACATCTTCCAAGCCGTACCCGGCAGCATGGAGTAAATCTTCAATATTTTTCATGACTTGCAAGGTTGAGAGCTCGATGGATTCCGAGATAAGCCTCCCGCTAGAGGGTTCTATCGGAATTTGGCCACTAATGTAAAGTTGGTTACCTATTGCGACAGCGGGAGAGTAGGGTCCGATTGGAGCCGGTGCTTTTGAGCTATGAATGGCTTTTTTCAAGGTAAGTGTTCTGTAAGGTTTGAAAAAGATAACTTTGTAAAAATAAAGATTTTTGTGGCTTGTGCGTATTCTGGTAATTGACTTTTACGACTCTTTTGTTTACAATTTGGTCCACTATTTTCGGGCTCTGAAGTTCGATGTGGATGTTTTGAGGGACGACGAAATTTCCACCAAATCTTTATCGTTTCTCTCTTCGTATTGTGGAGTAGTCTTATCTCCGGGCCCGGGATTACCCGAGGAAACGTCCTCTATGATGCGGGTAATAAGGTATTGTGACTCATCGATTCCTGTTTTTGGAGTGTGTCTGGGAATGCAAGGCATTGGTCTTCATTTAGGGGGAAAATTGCACAATGTACCCGAGGTGCGTCATGGAATTGCAAGACCACTTATGCTTTATCGTCCTTGTTCAATGTTTGACGGGGTTTGCGAACCCATTGAGGTCGGTTTGTATCACAGTTGGTCTGTGGAAGATTTACCAGAGCAATACAGGGTTGCTGTTGACACCAGCGAAGTTCTAATGGCTTTGGCCTCCGAAACTCGAATGCTTTATGGAGTTCAGTTCCATCCCGAGTCGGTTATGACTCTTCAAGGAAAAAAAATCATTGAAAATATTGGTTTAATATTTTTAGGTATCTTTACGAAACACAACAAAAAGAAACTATGAAAACCTTAAACACACTTTTGATGCTGGTGATTACTGTAACACTGACTCAAACGGTTTTTTCGCAGAGTAAAAAAACCAAAACGTTCCACGGTGTAGAGTTTTACACCGAAAGCGAGATAAGCAATGTGCCCGTTATGATCAATGGTGCAGGCGTTCGAACCAAATATTTTATGGACATGTATGTGGGTGCCCTTTATTTGAAGAAAAAATCAAAAGAAGCTTCTACCATTATCAATGCCGATGAGGAAATGGGAATTCACATTCGCTTGGTTTCAAGCATGGTCACGCGAGAACGATTCAAGGAGTCGGTAACGGAAGGATTTAAAAATGCCAGCTCGGGGAAAGCCACAGCCGATGAACAAAAGAAATTTATGTCTTATTTGAGCGAGGAATTCAAGGATCAAGATAAAATTTACTTGGATTATGACCCGAATAATGGAACTAAAGTGTTCAAAAACGGCGAACTCAAAGGAACCATTCCGGGATTGGAATTCAAAAAAGCCTTATTTGCGATTTGGCTCGGTACAAAGCCTGCACAGCAAAGCTTAAAGGACGAAATGCTGGGTAAGGAATAGGTTGATTGAACCATTTTGAAAGGAGTTTGTTTTTTTTCGTAAAGTTCACCATGCGAAAAATTGCAGCACTCCTAATGTTCGCTTTACCCTTTTTTATAACGGCTCAGAAAGGGTTGGTTCGTGGTTTTACCGTTAATTCAGCCAACAATAAGCCCATCGAAGGGGTTAAAATTTTTGTTGTCGAAATTTCACAGGGCGCTATCTCCGATTCATTAGGCAGCTTTGAGTTTAAGAATCTTCCTCCGGGGGTTTATACCTTTAGAGCCTCATCCATTGGCTATAACACTGCGTTTCAGAATGAAATCACAGTAACCAATGCACGTACTGTCAACCTATTGTTGGCGCTGGATGAGATTTTTACCGGAAAAGATGCCGAGGAAGTGGTGGTTAAAGGTCCTAAATTCGTTCGAAATATCGAGTCTCCGGTTTCATTAAAGTCGTTGAATTCTACGGAAATAGAGCGTCTGCCGGGAGCCAACCGCGATGTAAGTAAAGTGATTGCAGCACTTCCCGGGGTTGCTTCGAGGGCAACTTTTCGAAATGATATTATTATACGTGGTGGTTCACCAGGTGAAAACAAATTCTACTTGGATGGAATTGAAGTACCGAACATTAACCACTTTGCAACCCAAGGTTCAAGCGGTGGACCAGTGGGTTTATTAAATGTAAATTTCATCAGCGAGGTGGATTTTTATTCTGGTGCTTTTCCTGCAAATCGCGCCAACGGACTCAGCAGTGTTCTGGCCTTCAAACAGAAAGACGGTAACGAAGACGGGCTTATTACCAACTTTGCCTTGGGTTCGAGTGATGCGGCTCTCACTTTTGATGGGCCGTTAGGAAAAAAGGCCAACTTTATTTTTTCGGCACGCCGCTCCTATTTACAATTCCTTTTTGCTGCCCTTAAATTGCCCATTTTACCAACTTACAACGACTTTCAGTACAAAGTCAATGTGAATCTCAACGCCAAAAACCGAATTTCGTTCATTGGTTTGGGGGCCATTGATCAATTTGCCTTAAATGCAAAGGTTAATGAGGGAAATACCGATACCGAACAGGTAGAATACAACAATTTTCTATTGGGTAATATTCCAATGCAAAGCCAATGGAATTACACCTTTGGGGTAAATTACCAACATTTTGGCGAACAATCTATTCAAACCGTAGTAGTTTCTCGAAACATGTTGAACAACGAGGCTTATCGGTACAAAGACTTAATCGAAATACCATCAAACCTCCTGCAAAATTATGCTTCATTTGAGGCCGAAAATAAACTGCGCATGGAACATACCTATCGTAAAAACGGTTTCCGATGGAACGTAGGTACAGGTTATGAATACGTGCGGTACCGAAATGAATCTATGTTGAACATCACCGTACAAGGTTACCCCGTCAAGGTTGATTATGTCTCCGATTTGTTTCTCAGCAAGTATTCGGTGTTCTCGCAAGCGAGCCAATCCTTGTTCAAAGAACGATTGAACCTTTCCTTTGGATTGCGCATGGATGGTTCAAACTATTCAAAGGAAATGGCAAACCCCTTTAATCAGTTATCGCCTTCTTTTTCGTTAAATTATCGCATCAACGAATTCTTTGCCTTGAATGCGAATGTGGCTCGTTATCACCAACTGCCTGCATATACAATACTTGGTTATCGAAATAATACTGGAGCGCTGGTGAATAAGGAAAACGGTTTAAAGTACATCCGTGCAGACCATTATGTCTTGGGCGCCGAATATCGGACTAAGCAGAGTTCACGATTTACCCTTGAGGGTTTTTATAAAAACTATTCCCGTTACCCTTTCAGTTTAAAGGACTCCATTTCGTTGGCGAATATTGGTTCTGATTTTGGGGTAGTGGGCAATGAAGCTGTAAAGAGCATTTCTACCGGGAGAACTTACGGCGGTGAGTTGTTATTTCAACAGAAATTATACAAAGGATTTTATGCTGTGTTAGCCTACACCTATGTTATTTCCGAGTTTAAGGATAAAAACGATCGATATGTTCCAACCGCATGGGATAGCCGTCATATTGTTTCTTTAACCGGTGGAAAGCGTTTCAAAAAAGGTTGGGAATTGGGGATGCGTTGGTTGTTTTCCGGCGGTTCTCCTTACACTCCCTACGATGTTGCAACATCCAGTTTAATTGACAATTGGAACGTCAATGGGGTTGGTGTTTTGGATTATGATCAATTGAATACTCAAAGGGAAGCCAGTTTTCATCAGCTGAACATTCGCTTGGATAAAAAGTTCTTCCTCGATAAATTCAACTTGAATTTTTACCTGGATATTCAAAATGCATACGGTTATAAAACCAAGGTTGCACCAATTTTACTGCTTCAAACGGATGCCAATGGCGCTCCTCTTGTATCGAACGATGGTACCCGTTATTTAACAAAGTTCATTGAGAATGAATCGGGCATCCTTCAGCCTACTATAGGCATCATCATCGAATTTGCCACGAAACGCAAGGTCTTATCTCAATCCCTCAATCAACAGTAATCTGACCAGCATTGCGTGAAAGAAAAGTCGCAAGTTCGGGAGATTTTTCGAATTGGTTTCTCGCAAACTCTACGAATTCAGGACTCCTGTAGAAAGTTTGCGACATCTTTTCACGGTAGTTTGAAACAATCGTGCTTTTGTCGGTTTTACGCTCAGGGTGTTGATCCAGGTTTCGTTGAACGCTGCTTAAATAATAGGCTATGCTGGTCAAATATTGTTCTTGCCATTGTGGATCGTTGAGGTAGGCGTTGGCCCATTTATCCAACGCTGGATTTTTAAAGTCGAGGTCCTTATTTTCGGGGTAGTCCGGGACGTTGTTTTGGGTCTTAACCTCAACTCTTGGTCTTTTTTGTTGTTGCTTGGCTGCTAAATTCCGTTTGGGTGTTGAAGGGCTTTCTTCCGGTAATAATGACCTATCTGGGTTTTCAGGCGGTTTTTTCTTACTCTTCGCCGCGTGTTCGGTCTTAGGCATAATTCGCGGCTCGGGCTTGGTGTCGTTCTCAATACATGAGTTGGTGAAAATGGGAACCGTTAGCAGTAATAAGGGAATGTAACGCTTCATATTGTTCGAATTTTATGGACTAAAAAGATTGACTATCTTTGCACCAAAATACGAATTAATGGCTACCAATAGAACCTTTACCATGTTAAAACCGGACGCTGTTGAAAACGGGCATATGGGTAAAATCATGGACATGATCATCCAAAATGGATTCACCGTTAAAGCCATGAAATATACTCGGTTGACAGAAAAACAGGCAGGTGAATTTTATGCTGTTCACAAGGAACGCCCGTTCTACGATGAACTTGTATCCTACATGACCTCAGGTACGATTGTTGCCGCCATCCTGGAAAAGGAGGACGCTGTGGCATCCTTTCGTAAATTGATAGGTTCCACGGATCCTGCAGAGGCAGAAGAAGGAACGATTCGAAGGGCCTATGCCGAGAGCAAGAGCAGAAATGCTGTCCACGGTAGCGATTCGGATGAAAATGCTGCCATTGAGGGGGCCTTTCATTTTTCGCCTTCTGAGATATTTTAAAACCCTAACAAAAAACTTTCAAAGCCGCAGGTGTGTGGTCTTTTTTTGTGCCATATGAAAAACCAGGAAGCCACCGAGAAACGAAGAACTTTCGGAATCATTTCCCATCCCGATGCGGGTAAAACCACACTCACCGAAAAATTGTTGTTGTTTGGGGGGGCAATTCAAACTGCCGGTGCTGTCAAAAACAATAAGATTAAAAAAACCGCAACTTCAGATTTCATGGAAATCGAAAAGCAAAGGGGAATTTCTGTCGCCACCTCGGTTATGGCATTTAAGTACAACGGTAAACAAATTAATATTCTCGATACTCCTGGTCATAAAGATTTTGCCGAAGATACGTTTCGTACCCTTACTGCGGTGGATTCCGTCATTTTGGTGATCGATTGCGCTAATGGGGTGGAGGAGCAAACCGAGCGCTTGATGGAAGTTTGCCGCATGCGAAAAACACCGGTCATTATTTTTATTAACAAACTCGATCGAGACGGAAAAGAAGCTTTCGACTTGTTGGATGAACTGGAGAAAGTTCTTGCAATTAAGGTTTGTCCGCTTACTTGGCCCATCGGCATGGGCGACCGGTTTCAAGGGGTCTATAATATTTACCGTAAAGGATTGAATTTGTTTGCAGCCAATAAAACAAAAATTTCCGAAGATGTCCTTTCTTTTGAAAACCTCGACGACCCAAAATTGGACGATATATTAGGAGAAGCTCCCGCGAATGAGTTAAGGGAGGAATTGGAAATGATTGAAGGGGTTTACGATCCTTTTCAGCGTGAGGAGTATTTGGCCGGCGATATGGCCCCTGTTTTCTTTGGTTCGGCAGTAAATAATTTCGGCGTTAAAGAACTGCTCGATACCTTTTGCGAAATTTCTCCATCTCCGAGAGGTCGGACAAGCGATTTGCGGTTTATTCACCCGAACGAAGATAAATTCAGCGGCTTTGTTTTTAAGATTCATGCAAATCTAGACCCCAAGCACCGCGATAGAATTGCTTTTTTACGAATTGTTTCGGGAAAATTTGAGCGCAATCAGTTTTATTACCATGTCCGTTCTGACAAAAAAATGAAGTTTCCCAACCCCACTTCTTTCATGGCACAAGATAAAAGTGTCATTGATGAAGCCTTTCCGGGAGATGTGGTAGGGCTCTACGATTCGGGTAATTTCAAAATCGGAGACACCCTTACTGAAGGGGAGAAAATGATGTATCAGGGTATTCCAAGCTTTTCCCCGGAGATATTTCAGGAGTTGGAAAATTTAGATCCCATGAAATCTAAGCAGTTGGATAAAGGAATACGACAGTTGATTGATGAAGGGGTGGCACAACTGTTCATCCAACAACCCGGTAATCGAAAAATTGTTGGAACTGTGGGTCAGCTTCAATTCGAGGTAATCAACTACCGTCTAATTCACGAGTACGGTGCAAATTGCCGTTTTGTCCCGAAAAATTATGTCAAAGCCTGTTGGATAACTTCCTCAGATGAGGAGGAGTTGCAGCGCTTTCACCGTGTAAAATCCAATCATATGGCTTTGGATAAGGACGAAAATTGGGTGTTCCTTGCGGAGACGCCTTTCCTCCTTTCTATGGCGGAACAAGATTATACCAAAATCACCTTTCATAAATCCTCGGAATTCAAACTGCAACGATCCGTTTAAGAGTTCCATACCCTGATTCGATTTGGGTTAACTTTAACCATTCTTGGTGTTCAAGCTGCTTTGCAAGATGTGATATAACGGCGCGCGATGAAGGTAAGTCAGCCGCTATTTGTCGATGCCTGTGGCATGGAATTCAGCGGTAAGATCAAGGTAATCGTTGCTGTAGGTTCCGTCAATATTTCTGAGTTTAAGTATGGAAGACTCCTTTTTAATGGCTTGTTGGGTTATTCCGTAAACCATTCTTACGGTAATGCCGTGCTGGTTTTGGACGTTAATTTCCCGAAGAATATGCATTTCAAAACGTTTAAAAATCAACTCCACGGTCTCCTTGCTAGAAGTTGGGACGATGAACCAAAGCGTGCCGTGCGGTGCTAGCAATTGGTAACAACGCATGAACCAACGATGGAGTTCTTCGGAGTTCAGGTGTTTTTCCCGTTGGTTTCGAGGGCTGGAAAAATTATCAGAACAATAATAGGGTGGATTGGTAATTATTGTGGTGTATAGTTCCTCGGATTGAAAATCTAACAGATTCGAATGAATGGCATGTATGCGCCCTTGAAACGGGCTTTTTCGCAGGTTTTCTTGGCATTCGAGAAAAGCTTTTTCATCGATTTCGATGCAGTCCACATGACTGGAGCTGAATTTTTGTGCTGCCATCAAGCCAAGAACCCCAGAACCCGCTCCAGCGTCTAGAATTCTTCCATGATCTGGGCCTTGTACCAAGGCACCCAACACCATGGCATCGGTTCCAACAGAAAACGAATCTTGGTTGTGAAACAGCGTGAAATGTTTGAATCGAAATTCGCCCAAGTTTAGTAAGCTTTCGCGAAAATCACCCGTTGTACCGATGGCTGACCTGTCACCATGCATTTTCCAGGAACGGGATGGTCGGTAAAAGGAATGCAACGAATCGTGGCCTTGGTTTCATTTTTGACCAATTCTTCGGTCGCTTCGGTTCCGTCCCAATGTGCTAAGAAAAAGCCTCCCTGATCGATGCGCTGCTTGAATTCTTCGTAAGTATCCACCTCAAAGGTGTTATTGGCTCGATGCAATTTGGAACGTTCGAAAAGATTGGATTGAATGTCCTCCAAAAGCTGGGCGATGCTTTCTGCAGCTATATCTATGGAGATGTTCGATTTCTCTTTGGTGTCTCGACGTGCGAGCTCAATTTGCCCATTTTCTAGATCTCTTGGGCCCATCGCTAAGCGAATCGGAACCCCTTTTACCTCGTATTCGTTAAATTTCCAACCTGGGCGCTTATTGTCGTCGCTATCCAATTTAAACCGAATTCCTTTGGCTTTAAGTTCTTTTCCAAGGGACATGAACTTCTCTTCAACTCGATGGAATTCATCTTCGGTTTTGTAAATCGGAACCGCTACCACTTGAATGGGAGCAAGCATTGGGGGCAACACCAATCCTTCATCGTCGGAATGGGTCATCACCAAGGCTCCCATGAGTCGGGTAGAGACACCCCACGAAGTGGCCCAAACGTAATCCAATTTTCCACTTTTATCCGCAAACTTTACCTCAAATGCTTTAGCAAAATTCTGTCCTAAAAAATGGGATGTTCCAGCTTGAAGGGCTTTTCCGTCTTGCATCATGGCCTCAATGCACAAGGTGTCCTCTGCGCCGGCAAATCGTTCACCGGGCGTTTTTCTTCCCAAGATTACTGGCATGGCCATGTAGTTTTCGGAAAAATCCGCGTAAACGCGAAGCATTTGTTCGGTTTCGGCTATGGCTTCCTCTTTCGTTGCATGGGCAGTATGCCCTTCTTGCCATAGAAATTCCGCTGTACGCAAGAACAGGCGTGTGCGCATTTCCCAACGAACAACATTAGCCCACTGATTAATGAGAATTGGCAGATCTCGATAAGATTGAATCCAATTTCGGTAGGAGTTCCAAATGATTGTTTCTGATGTTGGCCGAACAATGAGTTCTTCTTGCAGTTTCGCTTCGGGGTCAACTTCAACACCTTTGCCGTCAGCGCTTGCTTTAAGGCGGTAATGCGTGACAACCGCACATTCTTTCGCAAACCCCTCGACATGACTGGCCTCTTTGCTCAGGTAAGATTTGGGGATGAATAAGGGGAAGTAGGCGTTAGAATGCCCAGTATCTTTAAACATTCTGTCCAACACGTCCCTCATATTTTCCCAAATTGCATAACCGTAAGGTTTTATGACCATGCACCCTTTCACATCCGAATGCTCCGCTAAATCTGCGTTGTGCACGAGGTCGTTATACCACTTTGAATAGTCGTCTTTACGAGTTGTTGCCTTCTTGTCCATGAAATTGAAAACTGGCGCAAAGGTACAAAAAATGCACCTTCGTCAGGACGTGTACAGAATCCCTGTTAAAAAAGAAATTCTTGCTTTGTGGTTTTGAAAGCCTCAACAAAAATGGTTTTTACGGTATCGCTTTGAGGAGAGTTTTTGATGAGGAATACCGTACAATCTATCGTACTTCCACCATAAGAACCCGGTTTGATGTAATCTTTCAGGTTGAATTCAACCAATCCGTTGACATCGGTTACTTCTGACATTACGAAAGGGGAATAGGGAGGATTTTGGGTTACTCCGTCAATTACTACCTTTGCGTTGAGTTTTGGTTGGCCGTTATAACCAACATAAACCCGAAGAACGGTATCGTTTTTTCGATTACAGCCATTCAGAAAGGCTGCGGTAAAAAGGAGGAAAAAAAAGAAGATTTTTTTCATGGGTACTTATTAGTCCTTTCAAAGATAATATTTTCAACCAGTTTTAGCAAATCATTGGTACTTTTGTGGGCATGGAGGATATCGTTAATTATATTGCTACACTACACCCAGTTTGGGCGGCTTTTTGGGCGACGGTCTTCACTTGGGTAATAACTGCTGCTGGCGCCTCCTTGGTCTTTTTCTTTAAAAACATGCACCGCGGCGTTTTAGACGCCATGCTCGGCTTTACCGGTGGAATCATGGTAGCCGCAAGTTTTTGGTCGTTGTTAAATCCATCCATAGAAATGTCACAGAAATTATTTCCCAATTTTCCATGGATGCCGGCGGCAGTGGGATTTCTTACCGGGGCCTTATTTCTGTATTTTTTGGACAAGAAAATGCCCCATTTGCACATCAATTTTAACGAAAACGAATCCGAGGGGGTCAAGACACAACTTCATAAAACAACCTTGTTGGTGCTCGCCATCACGCTTCATAACATACCAGAAGGTTTAGCGGTTGGCGTATTATTTGGGGCTGCTGCAAATGGAATGGGGGGAGCAACAATAGGTGCAGCGGTGGCATTGGCTTTGGGGATTGCTATTCAGAATTTTCCGGAGGGCTTTGCCGTAGCAATGCCTCTGCGAAGAGCAGGTGCTAGCCGATTTAAAGCATTTTGGTACGGTCAACTTTCGGCCATTGTTGAACCCATTGCGGGTGTGGTAGGCGCTTTGGCGGTTATTTACATTCAACCCATTTTACCCTTTGCCCTTGCTTTCGCAGCAGGCGCCATGATATTTGTCGTGGTAGAAGAAGTTATCCCCGAAACGCAACGCGATAAATACACCGATCTTGCGGTACTCGGGTTCATTGCCGGTTTTGTGGTGATGATGGTCTTGGACGTGGCCTTGGGGTAGCGGTAAATACTACGCGCAAATAGCTTCCTCCGTGGCCTTTAGGATTTCCCGAACTTCTTCCAAAGTGGGCGCTTCAGCATAGGTTCTTAGCACAGGTTCAGTTCCAGAAGGTCGAATCATGACCCAGCGGTCATCATCGAAGAAATACTTGAATCCATCGGTAGTTTTAACATCGCGTACCGTGTATTTACCAAAGGATTTATAGGTGTTGTCCTGACAATTTTTAATGATTTTTTGCTTCAATGCTTCCGTAATGTGCAAGTCGTTTCGCTCGAATTTAAAAGGCCCAACGATTTCATAAACTTCCGCAATCAACTCTTCTAACGTTTTGCCGGAAGTGGCCATAAACTCCCAAAGAATAAGTCCCATCCATATACCATCGCGCTCAGGAATGTGTCCTTTAACGGCAATCCCGCCAGATTCCTCTCCTCCAAGAAGTACGTCTTCGTTGACCATGATGGCAGCGATGTCTTTGAATCCGATTTTAGTCGTGGTATGCTCCAAGTTGTAGTGCGCACACATTTTGTAGACTCTTGGGGTAACGCTAAACGCGATAGCTACCTTTCCAGACATGCCCTTATACTTCACCAAGTAGTGAATCAACAAGAGGATAATGTGATGAGAATCCACAAATTCTCCATGGCTATCGTACAAACCGATGCGGTCAGCATCACCGTCCGTGGCTAACGCACAATCAACATTTTTGTGGGTTTTAATGTACTGCGCAAGTTCTTGCAAGTTCTTGCCGATCGGTTCTGGCGCTTGGCCCATAAACGAAGGATTAGGATTGCAATGCAGTAAGGTGGTTGATGGAAGTACCTGCGGTATAACCCGTTGACCCGCACCGTACATGGCATCGTACATTAAGCGTAATCCTGATTGCTGTATTGCCGTTAAATCGAAGCTGGCTTTGACATGATCAATGTACTCTTTTTCCAGCGGTAAAACCTCGATTTGTCCTTTTGACAATGCGTTTTCAATGGAAAAATTGGTGTAATCGATTCTGCACACATCGGGGATAATGGCTTCAATTTCGTTGATTTTTTCGGGTTGTAGTGGTCCACCGAATTTCGCCTTTAGTTTAAATCCGTTGTACGAGGGTGGATTATGGCTCGCTGTAAGAATAATGCCTATTTCACATCCGTGTTGGTGGGCACCCAATGAAATCATCGGGGTAGAAACAAATCCCTGAGCAATATATACCTTAATGCCTTGTTGAACCAATACGGCAGCCGCGGTATGCATGAATAATTCCCCCGCAAAACGGCAATCGTGACCAATAACCACTGATGGGTTTTCAAAACGCTCCTTGAGCCATATGCCCGTTGCTTCGGTGACCCTGGCAACGTTTTCAACGGTAAAATCTTGTGCTATGATGGCACGCCATCCGTCGGTCCCAAATTTAATTTTTTGTGCCACGATTTAAGGGGTAAATTGATGAAACGTTGCTTGAATTATTGAAATGCATTGATCCATTTCCTGTTCGGTTATGATCAAGGGTGGAGCAAATCGAATGATATTGCCCTGGGTGGGTTTTACTAAAAGGCCATTTTCGGCAAGATTTACACAAAAACGCCACGCGGTATTGCTTTCTGGTGTGTCATTGATGACAATTGCGTTGAGCAGCCCTTTACCCCTGACTTCCCGAAATAGCCCTTTTAGGTTTACAAGTTCCTGCATAGCAGCCTTGAATTTTAGGCCTAATTTCCGTGAATTGACCATCAGGTGTTCGTCTATCACAACTTTCACTGCCTCTTCTGCAACAGCTGCCGCTAATGGGTTGCCTCCAAAAGTAGATCCGTGTTGGCCCGGTTTAATAACTTCCATGATGTAATTATCTGCTAATACTCCGGAGACGGGATAAACGCCCCCTCCCAAAGCTTTACCGAGAATTAAAATATCGGGCCTTTGGTAGGTGCCCCTGCGTTCGCACTGTTTTTGGCAATCGCATACACCGCAGACGGCTAATAAACTTCCTGTTCTTGCTAATCCTGTTTGAATCTCATCGGCAATAAATAAGGTATTGGTTTGGTTACAAGTTTGCCGAATCGCAGGAATGTAGTCATTGGATGGAACAATTACTCCAGCCTCCCCTTGCACAGGTTCAACGAGAATTCCAATGGTGTTTTCTCGGGATAAAGCATCCTGCATAGCACGAATATCGTTGTAAGGGATGCTTATAAACCCGGGGGTGTGGGGCCCAAAATTTTTTTTTGATCCCTCATCTGAAGAAAAGGAAATAATGGTGGTAGTCCTTCCGTGAAAATTTCCTTCACATACCACAATGTTACCCCGATTTTCCGGGATACCTTTGACTTCGTATGCCCATTTCCTTGCGAGTTTGATGGCTGTCTCAACGGCCTCTGCCCCAGTATTCATGGGAAGCACCTTATCGTAGCCAAATTGTTTGTGAAGAAATGCTTCAAAGAGCCCGAGCCTATTGTTGTGAAAAGCTCTCGATGTAAGGGTTAGTTTGGATGCTTGTTGCTTGAGGGCGTTCAAGATTTTGGGGTGGCAATGGCCTTGGTTTACTGCTGAATAAGCAGAAAGAAAGTCAAAGTATTTTTTCCCATCCACGTCCCAAACATGAATTCCGGAGCCTCGTTCCAAAACTACCGGTATTGGGTGGTAGTTGTGAGCACCGTATTCCTCCTCAAGAGCAATGAACGATTTTGAATTCAACCTTGGCTTCATCTTACCCCACAAAGATAACTTTTGCTGTTGAATTTCCGGCTTTCTTGATGTTCAATGCAAATCATTTACTTTTGCAAAGTGATGAGATACCTGCTATTAATAATATGTGCTGCTCAATTTTCAACGCATGCACAAAAAAACATGGTCAATCAATTCAATGGTTGGGCCCTTTACAATGGTTTTTATAAGGTGAGCGGAAAAACGTTTTTGATGAGTGAGTATCAATGGCGACGTGCCGAAGGTTTTAGGCACTGGCAACAGTCACTTTTGCGATTTGGAGTTGGATATCAAATTACCCCTGAAGTTTCTCTGATGGGGGGTTACGCATGGATCAAAACATTTCCATACGGAGTTCAGCCGATTTTACATGAATTTGATGAAAATCGAATCTTTGAACAGGTCAACGTAAAGCATAAAATGGGACGCTTTGAATTGCAGCATCGGTACCGAATTGAACAGCGCTTTCTTGAGCAGTATGCTAAAAATAGCGGAGCTGAAATCGCTGAAGTTTCTCCAATTTATCTCAATCGGATCAGGTACAGGGCCATGGTAACCTTTCCAATAACGCGAAAGGAGTTGGCAAAAAACACCTTGTTTTTGAACCTCAACAATGAACTTTTTGTGGGTTTTGGGAAGGGAATAGCCAAGAATCCTCTTGATCAAAACCGCTTTATTGCTGCCTTGGGTTGGCAATTTACCTCCAATTCGAATGTGCAGTTGGGCTATCTAAATCAATTTATCATAAAACCGAATGCCACCGACATGGAAAGAAATCACATTTTATGGATCAGTTGGATACATAGGGTTGACTTAACCAAAGTTTTTGAAAAGGCCGCCGGAAACTAGGAACTAAAACGTGCGGTACTCGTGTTTTCTGTCAATTAATTACCAAACCGTTCAATAACCTGCTGTGTCACGCCGGTATTTGAGAAGCCCCCGTCATGGAACAAATTCTGCATGGTAACATAACGCGTTAAGTCCGAAAACATCGAAATGCAATAATCTGCACAAGCAAGGGCGGTTGCATTTCCAAGTGGCGACATCTGCTCTGAGAAATTGATGAATTCGTTGAACCCTTTGATTCCTTGTCCGGCAGTTGTTACGGTTGGCGATTGAGAAATCGTATTCACTCGAACTTTTTTTGCGATGCCGTAATGATAACCAAAGGAACGCGCAATGGACTCAAGCAGCGATTTGGCATCTGCCATATCGTTATAATCTGGAAAAATGCGTTGGGCAGCAATGTAGGTTAAGGCAAGCACCGAACCCCAATCGTTCATGGCGTCGTGCTTGTAAAGCGTAGCCAATGTTTTGTGCAACGACATGGCCGAAACGTCCATGGTTTGTTGGTAAAATTGATAATTGCTCTCGGTGTAATGCTTGCCTTTTCGAACGTTGGGGGACATGCCGATTGAGTGCAATACAAAGTCTATCTTTCCCCCAAGGATGTCGAGGGATTGGGTTACAAGATTTTCAAGGTCCTCGGTATTGGTTGCATCGGCAGGGATTACTTTACTCCCCGTTTTTTCAGCAAGACCGTTGATTTCTCCCATACGCATGGCGATAGGGGCATTGGTTAAAACAAATTCGGCTCCTTCCTCGTGCGCACGCTCCGCAACTTTCCAAGCGATGGATTGGTCGTTAAGTGCACCGAAAATAATTCCTTTTTTGCCTTTAAGAAGATGGTTTGACATGATCAATTTTTTTACAAAAATAGCAACTTGTTGCAAGACGTAGGGATTTCTATTAAAAATCGCAAGGAGGGAGAGGTAAAATGCTTCGATTTAGTACATTCGTATTCTACAAAACGCTATGAACCCTCGACAAAACACCTCGAATCAAACGTTAAAATTGGTGATAGCCCTTCTCATCGACATGATCGGGGTGATGTCCTATCTCATTCCTTCGTTTGGCGAAGTATTCGATGCTTTTTGGGCGCCCCTGTCAGCCCTGCTGGTTTTTCTGCTGTTTGGGAAGAAATTATCCTGGGCGAGTTTTACGTTCTTCGAAGAACTATTTCCTTTTACCGATTTGATTCCATCCGCCACCCTTGCCTGGTATTTTCGCTATGGGCGCGCTGCGAATGTTAAAAAAGAAGGGCATTTGAAGTCTTAAAAACAAAAGTGATTAACTTTGATAAACTTTTAAATTTCATGTTATGAAAAAGATACTTTTAGCTTTCGGTTTTGGTCTTTTCCTATTAGCTTCATGCAAAAAAGACTACACTTGTGTATGCAAAATAGGTGGTCAAACGGTATCAACAGTTACGATCAATGATACTAAAAAGAATGCAACAGCGACGTGTGATGAAAGCGATGGGTACATTTTTGGTATTGAACAAGATTGTGAAATTCAGTAGGA
>Ga0194118_10000223_pt1 | contig 108086 bp, 88 predicted proteins | sample TA2MahsurfametaG_2_FD_148662 | JGI IMG/M metagenome (GOLD analysis project Ga0194118, IMG submission 148662) | Freshwater microbial communities from Lake Tanganyika, Tanzania - TA2015013 Mahale N5 surface | ecosystem: Environmental > Aquatic > Freshwater > Lake | place: Tanzania: Lake... | reverse complement strand
CCGGAAACATCGCCCAGTCCAACACCCTGGCAGTAACGACCATGGCCGACACGCAGGCGCCCACAGCCCCCGTGCTGTCTTCCCCTTCGAAGACTGTCACGTCGATCTCGCTGAGCTGGACCGCCTCCAAAGACAATGTCGGGGTTACCGGCTATGATGTTTATGTCAACAACGTCAAGAATAATGCCTCCAACCTGACAGGGACGACATATACCATCTCCGGACTTGCCTCCAACAAGGCCTACACCCTCTATGTGCGTGCCCGGGACGCTGCCGGAAACATCGCCCAGTCCAACACCCTGGCAGTAACGACCATGGCCGACACGCAGGCGCCCACAGCCCCCGTGCTGTCTTCCCCTTCGAAGACTGTCACGTCGATCTCGCTGAGCTGGACCGCCTCTACCGACAATATCGGCCTGGCCGGGTACGACGTGTACGTGAACAACACCAAGCATAACACAGAGAACCTGACCGCTCAGACATATACCGTGTCTGGCCTGTCTGCCAATACATCCTATTCGTTGGTGGTGCGGGCCCGTGACGCGGTAGGTAATACGTCTGCTTCGAACAGCCTCTTGGTCAAGACCCTGGCGCCTGTCGTAGAGACGACCTTCGGCTCCTATTTCTTCCCAACCAGCCTGCAGGGTTGGACGAGCTCTTCTACCGCTAATGGGAGATGGACAAACAATAGCAGCCTTGCCTGGGAAGGGACTGGCTCCATGATGTTGCGGGGGGCCGGCACTGCCGGAATGTCGCCATTGCTGTATCTAAAGAACCAGACACAACTGGAATTCCGCCTCTACTTTACTCCCAGGGGTGTTGAGACAGGTAAGGGTTTTAGCATTCAGTATTCACGCAACGCAGGATTATCGTATGCGACCATCGTCAACATCAACAGCGGGTCCTCCCTTACATCCACCTCTTTTCTCAATAATTCAAGCTTCTATCTGCTGACCCTCACCCTGAATGGAATCACCTGGAACGATTCTGTCCGGTTCCGCATCCAAGTCAACGCGGCTGACCTCACCGACCAGATCTTCTTCGACGCCATCACCGTCAAAGGAAGGACCAATACGACGGCAACGGGATCCACGGTCTCCCTCACTGCCGTCGCCAAACCCCTGGGCTTTGCCGGCATGGACGACCTGGAGGGGATGGTGGAAGACCCCACGCTGCAGCTATTTCCCAACCCGGTCAAAAAACAATTGAGGATCGTCGGTGTCACCGCCATTAAAGAGGTCAGAATTTTTGCGACCTCGGGGGCCTTGGTCGCCAGGCATCGGCGCACGACCCAGCCAGATGTATCGGGATTGCCTATAGGCCTATACATCGCAGAGATCGAAACAGTCAATGGCCAAACCCATCGCAGGAGGTTTATCAAAGAATAACTGGATAGATCGTCTTATCATACAAAGGATGCAGCCACAGGATGAAGGCCGCATCCTTTGCATGTATAGCCCCTGCCATTGCTTAGGCGTCTTGTATGAGGTGGGATACTGTCTTATGGAGTCTTTTTCATTTTCCGAATTGCTTCGAGTTTCCCGATGAACAGGCTTCTGCCGTGGGTGCCGAGTACCATCTCTCCCTCCCGTTCCTGGATGGCGATGTCGTGGACCGGGATGGAGCGGGGCAGACCTTTCACAAAAGGCATAAAATGTATTCCGCCATCGAGGCTGGCATAGGCACCGCCATCGGTCCCTACATACAGGATGCTGTCGGAGGCGGGGTCTTCCCGGATCACATTGACAGGTTCCAGGGGTAGGACATTCCCGATGCGGGCCCATGACTGGCCGTAGTCCTCACTGCGGTAGACGTATGCGCTTGCGTGGTCTTGTCGGTATCCATTGAGGGTTAGGTAGACGCGGCTTTTTGCATGTCTGGAAGCGACGATGCGGCTCACCCAGAGTCCCTGCGGAAGCCCGCCCTTGCCTTTCTTGTCGGGCTGTCCGAGTCGTGTCCAGGTATTACCGCCGTCTCGGGTTACATGGACATATCCGTCATCGCTGCCGGTGTATACGAGGCCGAAGGCCAGTGGGGACTCGCTGATGCAGGTGAGGGTACCGAAGGGAACGTCACCGGGCCGCTTCCCGCCCGTGAGGTCGCCGCTGAGGGTCTCGAAGCTTTCTCCGCGGTTCATGCTGCGGTGCAGTCGCTGTGAGCCCATGTATAGGATGTCCGGGTTGTGGGAGGACAGCAGGATGGGGGTCTGCCAGTTGAAGCGGAGCCGGTCTTCCTGCAGAGGTGGGGCGGTTGGCCGGATGGGCTTCATCTCTGTCGAGCCTTTGCTGAAGCGGAAATAACTGCCGAACTGCAGGCCGCTGTAGATGGTACTGTTATCCCGGGGGTCAACCTGCACCTGCATACCGTCGCCTCCGTTGAGGGCTTTATAGGTGTATTGCCCCCGGTCGATCCATTCTATTCCTTCTTTGTGGGTGGAAGGGCCGTACCAGGAGCCGTTGTCTTGCAGGCCGCCATACACGAGATAGGGCTTTGCCTGATCGGTTGTGATGGCATAGAATTGACCTACGGGGGGTGTATGCACTTTGAACCAGTTCTTTCCATCATCGTAGGTGATGTTGGCACCTCCGTCGTTGCCTGTCACTAGGTGGCTGTCATCTTTCGGGTTGATCCAACACGCATGCCAGTCGGCATGTGTGTTGGCCTTGTCCATCACCCGGAAGGTCTTCCCGCCATCGATGGATACATCTGCGCTGAAACCCAGGATGACAATCTTGTCCGGGTTTTGGGGGGAGGCGGTGATGTCCCCAAAATAATAACCATAGGTGTTGTATAGCCCCAGGGGCTTGTCGTGTGTCTTTGTCCAGTGTTGTCCTCCATCTTCGCTCCGGTATACTTCTGCCCCATAGATCTGGCTGGCGGAAGGGCCGGCGTCTTCCTGATAGAGGTGGTGGTATAGGGCGGTGGGGGGCAGGTTGCCTGTCTTGACCTGTTCTTTCAATGCGGCAGCCGTATAGCGCGGTCGGAGTCCATTTGAGCCTAAGAAGCGGTCGAGCTTTGCCTCTGGCAGTGCGAGGAACTGTTCTGCGGTAGGGGATTGGAAGTCTTCCAGCCGCAGTCGGGAGGTGTCTCGCGCGCTGGTGTCTGCCTTTCGGTTATAGTTGTCGACAATGGCATATACGCGGTCGGCCTTGGCTGCCGTGGTGGCGAGGCCGATGCGGCCGATGCCGTCGCCCTGCGGGAAGCCTGATTCTTCTCCGCTGATGCGTATCCACTGTTCTCCTCCGTCGGTGCTGCGATAGATTCCCGATTCTTTTCCTCCTTCTACAAAGTTGGAGGCGCTGCGGGTGCGCTGCCAGGCGGATGCATAGAGTACATGGGGCTTCCCTGGTTGCATCTCAATGTCCACGGTACCGCTCGTTGTGCCGACAAAAAGGGTGCGGCGCCAGGTGTTTCCGCCATCTGTCGTCTTGTAGACACCGCGATCTGTGCTTGGGGAGTAGAGGGCCCCGAGCACCGCTACCCAGGCGGTGTTCGGATCGTCGGGATGCAGCAAGATGCGTCCGATATGGCGGGATTCAGCCAGTCCGACATGCTTCCAGTGCTGTCCGTTGTCGGAGCTGCGGTACACACCCAGGCCTGCATACGATGACCGGCTGCTGTTGACTTCGCCGGTGCCCACCCAAATGTCGTGGGTGGCCCAGTTGACGGCGATGTCTCCGATGCCGATGACGGCTTCCGTGTCGAAGATGGGCTCCAGGCTCTGTCCGTTGTTGACAGTATGCCACAACCCACCCGTGGCATAGGCGACGTAGAACTCTGAAGGCCTGGCTGGGTTGACGTCCACATCCACCACCCGTCCGCCCATGATGCTGGGGCCGATGTTGCGGAAAGCGATGTCCTTTAACAGCGATTTATCTTCTGCCATGCGTTTTTCTGCCAGACTTTTCATTCTTTCGTGACCAGGTGTCGGCATCGGCAGCCCTTGGGAAATGCCTTGGATGGGGATGGCCATGCACCACAGCAGGGCGGTGAGGGTAGGGCATAGCATGCGAACAGAAGATGCCATAGATGGAAGTTTAGACTTGCAAAATAACATATCGATGCATACCATCCTGCGCTGTGCATGGGCCGGAGTCCTCTCGCTCGCCATGGCCTTCGACAGCCATGCGCAAGACTATGTGCTAACAGAGCAAGGTGACACCATCAATCGAGTCGACAGCAAGGGGCTGCGACAAGGCCCTTGGATCCTGCATGTAGACCCTCTGCGGGGCCAGCCAGGCTACGAAGAGGAGGGGATGTTCCGGGATGGAAAGAAGGAAGGTCCCTGGCGGCGGTTCACGCTGCAGGGAGATCTCTTGGCATTCGAAAACTATAAGAGAGGATTTCGGGATGGGAAGCAAACCTACTTCACCAAGATGGGGGAACTGCTGAGGGAAGAGTCGTGGAAGGCGGTCGATCCCGCCCATCCGTATGATACCATCGAAGTGCCAGACCTCGACAACCCCATGGTATCTTATACTAAGGTCGTGAAGTTGGAGTCAGACGAAGTACGGCATGGCACCTGGACCTACTACAACCCTTTAACCGGCGCGGTCATGCAAAGAGAGACCTTTGTCTCCGGTCAAAAGCTGCGCATGCCAGACGGCCAGACGGTGCGGTCGCAGCCCATGGATACCATCACACAGGCTGACGTGCCTCCCGCGAAGGCCAAGGCAAAGCCCAAAGCAGTAGAAGACTGGGAGAAGAAGAATGCTGGAAAGAAACGAGTCACCCTACGGGATGGTCGGACAGGGGGGTAAACCCGATAGTTGATAATCTTCTGAACTCCGGAGTGAAGTCGGATGGAATGGTCAAGTCATTCCTGTACAGCGAGAATCTAGTGACGTTTTTACTAACGATAGCCTACAAGCCCCTGGGTCATTTTACAACCACCGGAATTGGTGCTGCGAGAAGCTGTACAGGATGTGAGGAGTACGATGGCAGAGGCTAAGAGACCGAGTACGAAAGCCAAGACAATACGTTTCATTGTGGTTTACTTTTGAATGTTTACCATCTTGTGTCTAGGAGACAGTGGGGTGGGTGGCACTTCAAAGGATTGAATGAAAATGTTGGCTCAGGGTATGTAGACAAATTTATTACATATTACGTCTATATCAATGTAAATAACCTTAATTTATTTTTCCACAGATTCTTATAGTATTTTTACTAACCCGGAGCGGTGAAAAAAGAGTGGCCAAAGATGACCGTATCTCCTCATCATTAGCGAATTTCGTTTGATATCTGCCTTACATGCATATAATCTTACATAAGCCGTTAGCCTTTCTGGACCTGGAGACGACGGGCATCAATCTGGTGACAGACCGCATCGTGGAGGTCGCCATTGTGAAAGTGATGCCCGACGGATCCCAGCTAAGAAAAAGAAAGCTATTGAATCCGGGCGTGCCTATCCCGGCAGAATCCACCACCGTGCATGGCATTTCTGACGACATGGTGAAGGATGCTCCCACTTTCAAACTGGCAGCTAATGAAATCAGACAGTTTCTCGACGAATGCGACCTTGCCGGGTATAATTCCAACCGGTTCGACTGGCCACTGCTCGTAGAAGAATGTCTGCGGGCAGGGCTTGAGTTCGACATGTCAGGTCGGCGCATGATCGATGTGCAAAGGATCTTCCATGTCATGGAGCCCCGTACACTTACCGCTGCCCTGCGTTTCTACTGTGATGAGGAATTGACCAACGCCCACAGCGCCGAAGCCGATGCGGAGGCCACTTGGAAAGTCTTTAATGCCCAGCTGCAGCGGTATCCCTCCCTCGGCCAGACCCTCGACTCCGTATTAGCACAAATAGGTGATGAGCCGCTGGTGGATATGGCTCGCCGCTTCATCTGGGAGAAAGGCACTGAAGTTTTCAATTTCGGCAAATACAAAGGCCGGCCTGTGGCCGACGTGCTGAAGGCAGAGCCCCAGTACTATGACTGGATGATGAAAGGTGAATTTTCTTTGCATACCAAGCAGAAGCTATCAGAAATTTTCAAAAGGACCGCTCTGAAGATACCCATATAAGTAATATTTGAATGGCCCTGATCGCCCAGATATAAATAAATGGAGAAAATCGTCATCATACCTACCTACAACGAGCAGGAGAATATCGGTCCTATGATACGCCATGTCATGTCCATGGGAAAAAGCTATCATATCCTGGTGGTGGATGATGACTCTCCGGATGGGACAGCCACCATCGTCAAAGCCATGCAAGCCGATTATCCTGATGCCCTTTTTATTGAAGAGCGAAAAGGAAAGCTGGGGCTGGGCACGGCTTATATCCATGGTTTCCGGTGGGCCATGCGCGCAGGCTATCAATTCATCTTCGAGATGGATGCCGACTTCTCCCATCATCCAGATGACTTGGAGCGATTGTGCCAGGCTTGCCGGGAAGGTGCCGATATGGCCGTGGGCTCTCGCTATGTCAAAGGAGGACGTGTGGTGAACTGGCCGTTGGACCGAAACCTCCTCTCCAAATCTGCCGCCCTCTACACCCAGATGATCACCTGGCTGCCTGCCAATGATCCGACCGCCGGTTTTGTCTGCTATCGTCGGGAAGTGCTGGAGGCCATCAATCTCGATGCCATACGATTTGTGGGCTATGCTTTCCAGATAGAGATGAAGTTTGCCGTCTGGAAGTTAGGATTCCAGATCCGCGAAATTCCGATCGTCTTCACCGACCGGGAACGCGGGGTCTCCAAAATGAATAAAGGTATTATCAAAGAAGGCATCATTGGCGTACTCCTCATCCAATGGCAGAGTTTTTTCCATAGCTATGCCGCCAAGGCAATGCCCCGCAGTGGCCTCACGACCTGATTCACCCATGGGGCTTTCCCATATGAACCGCTGACCTTGTCCTCCTGCTGAATAATATCTGTCAGCCATGCTTGCGCACCAACGATCCTTCCTCTATCTACACCTGGCTATACTCCTGGCGGGCCTGACAGGTGTGCTGGGCAGATTGATTTCGTTGAATGAGGGACTGCTTGTTTGGTACCGAATGCTTTTCAGCTTGCTGGGGCTGCTAGGGTTGTGTGTCCTCACAGGAAAAGTACCCAGCACTTCTCGTGCCGCCAGAAGCCGTTTGCTCGGTACGGGTGCACTGGTTGCCCTTCACTGGGTGTTTTTCTACGGTAGCATCAAATATGCGAATGTATCCGTCGGGCTGGTGTGCTTTTCTTCCATGTGCTTCTTCACCGTCCTGCTGGAGCCCCTGCTGTTGCGCCGGCGGCTCGATTTTGCCGAGCTCTTGCTGGGGTTTTTGGTGATGGTAGGTATATGGATCATCTTTCAATTCGAAGCGAGATTTCGCATTGGGGTCGTGCTGGGCATCATCTCTTCCCTCTTGGCAGCCGTCTTCACCATCTTCAACAAGCGTTGGCTGGAAAAAGACTCCCCACAGACCGTCAACTTCTATGAGATGGCCGGTGGCTGTATTTCTTTAACGTTGCTCTTACCCATTTATACGGCTTTTTTTCCGCCGGACCATTGGCTGCCCACTCCTTCAGACTTCGGTTGGCTTATGGTACTGAGTATGCTCTGTACGGTGCTGGCCATACGGCTCTCCCTGGTAGCACTCCAGCATGTATCTCCCTTTACGGTTAATCTCAGCTACAACCTGGAGCCGGTCTATGGTATCCTCCTAGCCTTTTGGATATACGGCGAAAACCGTCTCCTCGGGACAGGCTTTTTTATAGGACTCTTCATCATCGTGTTATCAGTCGCATTACAAACAGTGAGGGTCTGGTACCAGCGCACTGCAAAAAAAAGTGGAACCAATTGACAGACGCTGTCATTTTCACTGATGCTGGACTAGAATGTTCAAAACATACTCCTTTCCAATAACGGTATCCCCTCAAAAACTACCTTTGATTTAACAGTGCTCCAAAGCTTATACGACCCATCTTACTGCTTATGAGACTCTCTATCGTTTGCACCCTCTGCCTGATCCTTGTATTTCCAGCCGCAGCTCAGAAAAAATCGCTCGACCACAGTGTCTATGATACCTGGGAGAGTATGGGTGAAAGTAGCATCAGTGCCAACGGGCAGTGGGTCGCCTTTGTTACGGACTTGCAGGAAGGTGACGGCAGACTTACGGTCCTCCGATCAGATGGCACCCAAAGAACGGTATTCCCAAGGGCATATGGGATTGCTTTCAGCCCCGACAGCCGGCAGCTTGTCTTCCGCATCAAACCTCCTTACGCCGTCACACGCCAGGCCCGCATCCAAAAGAAAAAGCCGGAAGACATGCCCAAAGACTCGCTGGCCATCTTTTTGCTGGGCACCGATTCCGTCATCCGCTACCCGGCAGTCAAAGGCTACCGCATGCCACAGGATGACCGAGAGGGCTGGCTGGCGATCCATTTTGAAAAAGCGCTTGCCGATACAGCTACAAAAGCCCGTAAGCCGATGGATGAAGCAGTCGCACACCCCTCAGATGTCCCTGCCCATGCAGATCTCGACAAGGATTCCATTCGGCAACCGTTGCTGTGGGATGCAGAAGTAGAGGAACAAGCCCCGGGTGCTGGCGAGGGTACCGAGCTCCTGGTGCGATACCTGCCAAGCGGGGAACAATATCGGCTGTCATCTGTCCGATCATACGTCTGGAGCCGAACGGGACGTATCCTCGTGGTAGAAGGAAGGGCTTCCAAGTCCATACCTGGCAGCCGAAACAACTTGACTGTCTGGCGGTCTACCGAACGGAGGGCAGACACCATCCACCAAGGAGCGAACGACTACCGCAGCCTTGCTACCGATGAAGCAGGCCGCCAGGTGGCCTTTGTCGCGGAGCGCGACAGTTCCTCCAAAGCTCTGCAACGGTTCTATAAGCTCTGGTATTGGTTAAATGGCTATGATTCGGCACGTCTTGTCGTTGACCGTCACCATGCCGGCATGCCTCTGCAATGGGCCGTTAGTGAACATGCCAACGTCTCCTTCAGCCGCAGCGGATCTCGGCTATTCTTCGGCACGGCCCCTGTACGCCCGCCCCGAGACACGTCTATGCCTGAGATTGACAGGGTACGGCTGGATGTCTGGCACTATAAAGATGAATACCTGCAGCCCCAGCAGCTGCGCAGTCTCGACAGAGACCTAAAGCGGAGTTACCTGGCGGTGTGGGATATCGCCTCTGGCAACATGGTACAGTTGGCAGACCCCAAGCTTCCCCAGGTCATGCCCTCGGCGGAAGGCGATGGGGCCTATTTCACTGGCAGTACAGATGTCCAAACCCGCCTACAAGCCCAGTGGCGAGGCCGCAGCTTCGACGACGTCTTCGCCGTACGCGTCTCTGACGGAGCCCGTATCCCTGTCATCAAAGGATTGAACGGGAATGCCCTACCTTCCCCCTCGGGTCGCTACATCTTCTGGTATGATGCGACCACCCGCCAGTATGTCACCTGGTCCAGCGGCCAGACACACAGGATTTCTTCGAAGGTAGCGGTCCCCCTCTACGATGAGCGTTTTGACATGCCCGACGATCCGATGCCTTATGGGATCCTGCGCTGGACGAAAGGCGACTCCTCCCTCCTTGTGTACGACCGCTATGACGTCTGGAAGCTCGACCCGGAGGGACTTCGCTCCCCCGTCTGCCTAACCCGCTGCCAGGGCCGCGCCACCGGCGTCATCTATCGCTATATCCCACTCGATCCGGAAGAGCGGTATCTGACCCCCGGCAGCCAGCTGCTCCTGAGAACCTTCCATGAATCGAGCAAGGCAACGGGACTTGCGATGCTGCACTTGCCGGCAGACCATTCCTCGCAGGGGCAATCGCCCAGGCTCCTGTTGTCTGGCGACTTCCAGCTTGGCCGGGTCACAAAGGCGAGGGAAGCGGCTCAGTACCTATTTACCCGCGAGCGTTTTTCAGCGTCGCCCGACCTATATCTCTCGTCGGATCTGGTCAACAGCCAGCGCCTCAGCCACCTCAACCCGCAACAGTCACAGTATCTCTGGGGAACGGCGGAGCTTTTCACCTGGAAGGCGTACAACGGCCAGAAGGCTACAGGCATCCTCTACAAGCCGGACGACTTCGACCCGAGCAAAAAGTATCCTTTGATTGCGTATTTCTATGAGCGACTTTCTGATGGCCTTCATACCTACCTGCCGCCGGCGCCCACTCCGAGCCGGCTAAATATTTCATTCTTTGTCAGCCGCGGGTATCTGGTGCTTGCGCCTGACATATATTATCGCAATGGCTATCCCGGGAGGTCTGCGTACGACTATGTGGTGAGCGGCGTACGAGCCGTTGTTAAGAAGGGCTGGGCCGACAGTACGAGGCTGGGACTGCAAGGGCAAAGCTGGGGCGGGTATCAGGCCTCTTATATCATTACCCGCACGCCTCTTTTCCGAGCGGCATGGGCCGGGGCGCCCGTCGTCAACATGACCAGTGCCTATGGCGGTATCCGATGGGAGTCAGGCCTCAACCGACAATTCCAATATGAGCACTCCCAGTCGCGCATCGGCGCCACCCTCTGGCAGAAACCGGGGCTCTATATGGAGAACTCCCCCCTTTTCCATCTGGAGAAGGTAAAGACCCCCCTGGTCATTATGGCCAATGATGCCGACGGGGCAGTCCCCTGGTATCAGGGCATCGAGTTCTTCACGGCCATGCGCCGGCTCGGGAAGCCTGTCTGGATGCTGAATTACAACGGAGAGGCACATAACCTCGTGGAGCGCAAGAACCGTAAAGACATCCAGGTACGAGAACAGCAGTTCTTCGACTGGCTGCTGAAAGGGGAGAAGCCTACCCGTTGGCTCACGGAGGGTGTTCCTGCCACGGAGAAGGGCAGGGAATGGGGACTTGGGTACTAGACGGTAGGCGACTGCCGACGTGTATGTGCCAGCAGACTAAGTCTGCCTGCTACCCGCTTGAGGTGACTGTTCCGTTTACTTGCGACCGACAAAACGCATTGAAGTCATCTTCGCCCACTTCATATTCCTCATCAGCCTCATCATCGGTGTATCGTTGGTAGAGGCGGTTGTTTCTGAAGTCTATGGTCAGCAGGTCGTCTCGTAAGACGACATTTTTCACCTCCGACCAGGCATATTTCCGGCTGCCAAGCCCGTTGAAGTGGATGCCTTGCGGGGAGAAACCGATTTCCGACTTCCTGGAAGCGTAGGATTCCAGCCATGCCAAGGCAAGGAAGGGGAGGCCTATGCCAAAGAAGGGAGGCACAACTATCATCCCAATGCCGGCGACAGCCAGACAGGGGGCATGGCGTATCGCCTGCTGGGCTCGCATCCGAAGGGCGTTGCGGAGTATGAATATGGCACAGGCCACGACAAAGAGGATGCTGGCTTTAGATTCTGCAATGCCGTAAGCGCGGTAGGCAAGGATCAGAAGTGCCAACAAGGAGAGGAGCAGGCCAAAGCGTTGGGTGGCTTTTCGGTTTGTATCCCGCAGCACGACCACATAGTCATAAACGGTCACATCGCGCCGCATAGGCTCAGGAGTGTGAGGCGGCCAGGAAATGGCAGAGCTTGAAGAGGACCCTAGCACCTACATTTTCGTCCCATTCGGACTGGCTGATGCCGACTTCGCAAAGGTCAAATCCGATCAGGATACGACTCGACTCCAGCATACGACGGATGAGATAAAAGATTTGCTCTGTCTCAACCCCCCCTTGTACCGGCGTGCCGGTGTGTGGGCAAAGCTTAGGGTCCAGGCCGTCGATGTCAAAGCTGAGGTACACTTTTTCTGGCAGATGGTCGATGATGTCGTCTGTGATTTGCCTCCAGGTATCACCTTCGTACTGTCTTTCTTTGAGCTGTTTGTCGAAATAGGTGACGACGCGGTAGTCGCTGTTGCAGATGTATGACCATTCCGATGGGCTATAGTCTCGTACTCCGAGCTGTACCAGCCTTTTGACCTGCGGTATTTCTTCTAGGACGTTGTACATGATGGATGCGTGGGAATAGTCGAAGCCTTCGTACGATTTCCGGAGGTCGCAATGGGCATCTATTTGTAAGATGCCGAATTCCGGATGCCTTTCAGCGATGGCCCGTATGAAGCCGAAAGGGGTGCTGTGGTCTCCGCCTACGAGCCCGACCAGTTTGCCTGTCTGCAGCAGTTCGCTCGTCTGCTGATAGACCCAATCGTTCATGTAGCGACTGCCCTCGTTGACCTCACGCAGGGCTTTGCACATGAATTTATTGTTGTCGATATGTTCTCCCTGCGTGATGAAATTGATGTATAACTCTGCCTCTTTCCGGAGATAATCGCTCTTTTGGAGGATGCCCTTGTCTGGCGTCCGCATATGGAAGCCCTGGCGCCAGAAGCCGGTATAGTCCGGATCGAAGATGTCTACCTGTAGGCCTGAGCGTAGCAAATGCTCTGGGGCCCTGGCTGTTCCGGCGTGATAGCTGGCGGTCACCTCCCAGGGCACGGGCTGCAGCACCAGGCGGGCGTCTTGCTCGCCGAAGGGAAGGCCGAAGATGTTGTTGTTGGGATTGCCCGCTGCATTTGGGTCGAAGAGAGATAGGTCTGTCATGTAAGACATGCTGGGATGGGACAGGGATGTGATTTCGTCCGCTCGGAGCGACTTCAGAAACGCAAAATTACCCTGATTTATGCGATGCAACCCAAAACAATTTTTTGATCCGGACAGAAGGCGACTGCCAGCATTGAACAAAAAATCAGCTGGGACCTTTTTCAATGTAGATTTGCCACTCTCCGGCAACAAAGCAGGCATGAAGAAGATGCATATTATACTCCTGGTGGTCATCGCTGCGGTTATTGCAGGACTACTAACCTGGATGAAAGACCTCTCTACATACGATACGGTGGCATCCGCCCGACGAAAGGATGGCCGTTTCGTTCACCTCATCGCCCGGCTCGATCGGTCGGCGCCCGTGGTGTACGATCCCATCAAAGATCCTAACTTCCTCTCTTTTCATGCACTGGACTCCCTTGGGCAGCGCACCCAAGTCGTCTACCGCAATGCCAAGCCGGTAGACCTGGAGCGGAGCGAACGGGTGGTCATGAAGGGGCGTATGCAAGGCGAGATCTTCGAATGCAGTGAGATTGTCCTCAAATGCCCCTCCAAGTATACAGAAGACCCAGGTGTGCAGATGCGCCGCTATGAAGGTGCGGGCAGTGACACTGCTGCTGCGCTGCTGGGATCTTGAGTTTCCAAAGACGAATGGTACATGCAGTACGAAGGCGAACACCTGTGGATCGGCCATTTAGGCCACTTCTGTACGATCTTGTCGCTGGTAGCCTCGCTGGTGGCTGTATATGCCTATGCCCGATCGACCGCCCTTGGTGACCAACCCTCCGTGGCTGCTTGGCGTCGGTTGGGACGCGTCGCCTTTCTCATCGATGCGGTCTGCGTACTAGCGGTCTTTGTGATCCTCTATGCCATCATCTACAACCACTGGTTTGAATACAGATATGCGCATCAGCATTCCAAGCGAAGCCTAGATGTGCAGTACCTGTTGAGCTGCTTCTGGGAAGGGCAGGAGGGTAGCTTCATGCTCTGGTCGTTCTGGAATGCTGTGCTCGGGTTGATCGTCATCCGGACGGCGCGGCAATGGGAGGCGCCTGTGATGGCAGTGATGTCTGTTGCGCAGGTATTTCTGGCTTCCTTCCTGATCGGGATTTATTTTTTCGACCTACGGGTGGGAAGTAGTCCTTTTGTGCTCATGCGAGAAGAATTTCCGCAGGCCCCCATCTTCCGCGACCCGCAGTACCTCTACAAATACTTAGTAGATGGCAATGGCCTGAACATCCTGCTACAGAATTACTGGATGGTGATTCATCCGCCGGTGCTCTTTCTGGGCTTCAGCTCTACCATTGTTCCTTATGCCTATGCCATAGCGGGGTTGTGGCGGCGGGAGCACCGTTCGTGGACGGATCAGGCACTTCCCTGGTCGCTCTTCAGCGCCGGCATACTTGGCCTCGGCATCATGATGGGGGCTGCCTGGGCCTATGAGTCGTTGACCTTTGGAGGCTATTGGGCATGGGACCCGGTAGAGAATGCTTCTATGGTCCCCTGGCTGCTGCTGGTGGCGGGTATCCACACCATGCTTATTTTTCGCAGTACCGGTCATTCGTTGCCGGCCACCCATTTGTTCATCGCGGGCGCCCACATCCTGGTGTTGTATTCTACTTTTCTGACCCGCACTGGAGTGCTCGGAGATACATCTGTCCATGCCTTCACCGGAGAGGGGAGCACCCTATATGGCCATCTGCTCCTCATGATTGCTGTTTTCACAGCATGGCCTCTTGCCTGGTACCTGCGTCGTAGGCGAGAGGTACCTGTCGTGCGGGAAGAAGAGCAGATGTCGTCTCGCGAATTCTGGATGTTTATTGGTTCGTTGCTCAATTTTGTCTCTGCCGTCTACATTATCATCCTCACCTCGCTGCCATTTTTCAACCGTCTCTTCGGCAGTCGTTGGGCCATTGGGGAAGATGTCTCCTTCGTCTACAACCGCGTGATGTTGCTAGTAGCCTTTGTGATTGCCGTGCTCACTGCTACCACGCAATTTCTCCGCTATCGGCAGACACCCCGCGGGCATGTAAGGCCGCGTCTGTGGGTTGCCGTCCTCGCCGCCCTCGCTGGCGGCCTGCTGGTAAGCCTTTCCGGCATTCTGGACTACAATGTCTATGGCGCCGGATTTCAGGCAGGCATCCACATTACTCTGTGGGCATCGCTGTACACCGTCTTCGGTAATGCCCAATATCTTTTTGCCGTGTTGAAAGGGAAGATGAAGGCTGCCGGCGCCTCCCTGGCCCATGCCGGCTTCGGCCTGATGCTCGTGGGCATCCTGATTTCATCTGCCGGGAAGGAGCTTGTCTCCCGGAACCGCACCGGTATCGCTGTCCCCGGCCTGAAAGATGCGCGGGGCAAGGACGAGAATCCGCTGGAGAATGTCACGCTGATCCATCGGGCGCCCATGCCCATGGGCAGGTATGAGGCAACTTATACGGGAGACTCTACAGATCCCAAGGGCGACCGTGTCTATTTCAACATACAATTCCGGGAAATCGACAGCCTCACAGGCGTGACGGTCGACAGCTTTGTCGTCACCCCCAATGCCTTCCTGGTTAAAGGAGAGGAGGGCACGCAGCTGTCTTCTAACCCCGGCTCCAAACATTACCCAGGCAAAGACGTCTTCGTATACATTACTTCCTGGCTCAACCCCGATAATATCCAAGACACAAGCTCCTTCCGCATGCAGCCTGCCTTGGAAGGGGATACCGCCTTTTACTCAGGAGGCTATGTGACGCTCGACCGCCTTATCGCGGCCAACCGGCACAACAACAAGGACCTGCCGGTCGTCGACAGTGCCTGGCTGGCACAACTCACGGTGCATGCCTCCGATGGCAGAACCTTCTCGGCAGAGCCTGCCTTCTTGGTCAAAGATGGCTTGCCGGCTGTCAAGACCGACACCGTCTGGCAGCAGAACCTCTTGCTGACCCTGGGCCGCTCCGCGAATGGCCAGATAGAAATGGGGCTCCGTGAAACGGCCGCTGCCACCCGCTATATCACCCTCAAGGCGTACATCTTCCCATATATAAACCTGCTTTGGCTGGGGACCGTGCTTATGGTTGTGGGTTTTCTCGTGAGTGCCTGGCATCGCGTCCGGGGGCATGTGCGTGCCGTCAAAGGCGTTTCGGGCAGATGACGCAGCATTTTGTAATTTTAACGCCGTCTTGTATAGGAAGATGAGAAGGCATCCCTTATTTTGTCAGGGTTACTATCCATCTTGGCCATCTCTATCCATGCCTGTTGACAGACTATACCGCTCGATCGCCTTCACCGCCGCCATCCTTGGAGCGACGGCTGGAAGCGCACAGTGGACGCCTGGTAAAAACGATACCTTGTTTGTCCCTGTGATCGTTGTGGCCGGGGATACGATGACCTTCCGCGAACTGGAGATGGTGCTGGTGTATGGGCCCATGACAGAGGCGCAGCGTGAGGCCTACCGCCGCTGGACTAGGCTGCGCAATGCCGTATACGTCACCTATCCCTATGCACGCAAGGCCGGGGCTGTTTTCAATGAGATCAATCGCCATCTTACCCACATCCCGGAGCGCAGAAAGCGGGAAGTCTATATCAAAAGCAAAGAGTCGGCCCTTCGGAAGGAATTCACCACGCCCCTCACCAACCTCTCCGTCTATCAGGGCAAAGTGCTCATGAAGATCATTAACCGCGAGACGAGCAATACATGCTACGACATCATACGGGAATATAAGGGCAGCTTTTCTGCCCGCTTCTGGCAGACAGTGGCATGGATCTTCGGCAGCAGCCTTAAACAGGACTATAACCCCCTGGGCGAGGACGCAGAATTGGAGAACATCGTATTGGAAGTCGCCCGTATGTACGGAGATATCTAATCTTCAGCGATAGCGGCCAGCAGTGTATCTTAGCGTTATGAAGCTCGACATCCTCGCCATCGGGGTACATCCGGATGACGTAGAGCTCGGTTGTTCTGGAACACTCCTAAATGAGCGCCGCATCGGCAAGACAACCGGCGTCGTAGACCTCACCCAAGGCGAGCTGGGCACCCGCGGTACCATCGAAACCCGCTATGCCGAAGCCGCCGCCGCAGCGCAGATCCTTGGGCTATCCGTCCGGGAGAATCTATGCATGCGCGATGGCTTTTTTACAAACGACGAAGACCATCAAAAAAAGCTTATCCGCATCATCCGCAAGTACCGGCCAGAGATCGTCATCGGAAACATTCTGGGCGACCGACATCCCGACCATGGCCGCGCCGGACAGATGACCGCCGACGCCTGCTTTCTCGCGGGCCTTACCAAAATCCACACACAAGCTGACGATGGCAGCGAGCAGGAACGCTGGAGGCCTAAACTGGTCCTGCACTACCTGCAGGATTGGTACCATGAGCCCGACCTGCTGATCGACATCAGCGACGTCTTCGAACAGCGTATGGAATCGATCCGGGCCTATCGCACCCAGTTCCATACCCCGGACACTGCCAGCGGCGCAGATGGTCCACAGACCTATATCTCCACGCCAGACTTTCTCGACAGTGTCGTCGCCCGGGCCCGTATGTTCGGGAATCACATCGGCGTCCGGTACGCAGAAGGCTTCATCACCCGGAAAAAGATTGGCATCCGACAGCTCGATGCCCTGGTGCTCGTCGAAACCTGAGCTGCTAACCCCAATAAAACTGCACATATGTACAGGAGGCAGTGGCCCGGCTGGATATATCTGGTGATGGGTTTGATATCATGCCAGGGACCTGTGGCAGACGTCGTATATCATAGTGGCTATATCTGGACCGGCGATAGCAGCCTGCCAGCTGCCTCTGTCGTCGCCATCCAAGGAGACAAGATCGTCTATGTCGGCAACGACCCATCCGCTGCCCGGGGGCTACAGACCCTCATGGTCGACTTACAAGGTATGATGGTCATTCCCGGCTTCATCGACAACCACACCCATTTTCTGCTCGGTGGCTATAGCCTTCAGAGCGTGCAGCTGAAATCCGTTCGTTCAAGGCAGGCCTTTATCCAAACCGTTGCTGATTTCTGCCGAAACAGAAAAATGCCTGGCTGGATAAGGGGAGGCGACTGGGACCATGAGTCAATGGGGGGAGCGCTTCCCGCCCGTGACTGGATTGATTCAGTCACAGGAGACATGCCCGTCCTGCTTACCCGCTATGATGGCCACATGGCCCTGGCCAACAGCCGTGCCCTGGCTTTGGCTGGCATCGACGCGCAGACCCCTAATCCATCGGGAGGGATTTTTGTCAAAGACGCTCAAGGCAGACTGACAGGCATCGTCAAAGACGAAGCCATGGCCGTCGTCGAAAAGGCCATCCCACCCTACTCCCAGCAAGCGCTAGACAGCTTTCTCGAAAACGCCATGAGCCATGCACTCGAGCATGGTGTCACCGAAGTCGACGACATGAGCTATTTCGGCGGATGGAGGGAATGGGAGACCTATCGAAAGGCCGACCGTGACGGCAGACTCCGGCTGCGGGTATACTCCTTCATGCCGTTGCGGGAGTGGCCAAGGCTCGACAGCCTGGTAGAGAAAGAAGGTCGCGGCACGGGACTGCACCGCTGGGGTGGGCTCAAAGGATTCGTTGATGGTTCCCTGGGATCTACCACCGCCTGGTTTCATGCGCCCTATCTGGATGATACCGTTACCAGAGGCCTTCAGGTGACAGATACCAACGACCTGCGGCAATGGGTCTTGGGAGCCGACAAGGCCGGCCTGCACGTGGCTGTCCATGCTATTGGAGACCATGCCAACGACTTTATCCTCGATGTGTATGAAGAGGCGGACCGTCGCAACGGACACCGCGACAGACGCTTCCGGGTGGAACATGCCCAACATCTGTCCGCCTATGCTATCAAACGCTTTGCCGCCCTTGGCGTCATCCCCTCGATGCAGCCCTTCCACCTCGTAGATGATGGCATTTGGGCGGGGAAAAGGATTGACACCCCTCGCCTACGAGGCACTTACGCCTTTCGCAGCCTCTTGGTCAGCGGCGCCATGGTCAGCTTCGGCTCCGACTGGACCGTAGCACCCCTCGATCCCATCGCCGGCATCGATGCAGCCGTCAACCGCCGCACAGCGGATGGCAATAACCCTTCCGGATGGTTTCCGAAAGAACGGCTGACCGTAGCAGAGGCCCTGGCATGCTACACCTCCCACAACGCCTTCGCAGGCTTCCGGGACCAGGCACGCGGTCGCATCCGCATCGGCATGCAGGCAGACCTGACCGTGCTCGATAAGAATATCCTTGAGATGCCGACAGATAGTATTCGTACGGCTAGGGTGATGCGCACCCTGGTGGCAGGAAAGGAACAATTTGTTCGATGAAGGTCCCCATAATACTATGTGGTTCCTGCAATTGACCGTTGATCGGTAATTTTGCTTTCTTGATCATCCATACACTCCATCTCCATGTCGAAGGTTAGGGTCGGACTTGTCCAGATGAGTTGTACCTCAGATGTTGCCTCCAACATACAGAAAGCGTTGCAAGGCACCCGCCGCGCTGCTGCCGGTGGCGCCCAGATCGTCTGCTTGCAGGAACTCTTCCACTCCCCCTATTTCTGTGATGTGGAAGACTTTGCAAACTTCTCCTTGGCAGAGCCTGTACCGGGCCCCACCACTGAGCGGCTGGGATCCCTGGCGGCGGAGCTTGGCGTTGTCCTGGTGGCATCTCTTTTTGAGAAAAGAGCCCCAGGCCTTTACCATAATACAACGGCTGTCATAGATGCCGATGGCAGCTATCTCGGGAAATACAGGAAGATGCATATTCCCGATGATCCGGCCTACTACGAGAAATTCTATTTCACCCCTGGCGACCTCGGCTATCGGGTCTTTCATACCCGCTATGCCTCCATCGGCGTGCTCATCTGCTGGGATCAGTGGTACCCGGAGGCTGCCCGCATCACATCCCTCATGGGCGCGGAGATCCTCTTTTATCCGACTGCGATCGGATGGTCCACCCAGCAGGATGATGACACCAACCGCGAGCAGTTTGATGCCTGGCAGACCATCCAGCGCAGCCATGCCGTCGCCAATGGAGTGCATGTGGTCAGTGTCAACCGCGTGGGACTGGAGCAGGAAGGTGCTATGCGCTTTTGGGGTGGCTCCTTCGTCGCAAATCCTTTTGGCTCTCTGCTGGCAACTGCTTCGCACGACCAGGAACAGGAGATCGTCTGTACGATCGACCTGGCAGAAAGTGACCGCTATCGTACCCATTGGCCGTTCCTCCGCGACCGACGGATAGACTCTTATGATCCCATGCTAAAAAGATTTATCGACGAATGATGGGCTCTCCTTCCATGCCGATCTGGTGGCGGGAGACTTGTCATGTGGCAAACACATTGATCCAATTTTCGTATGACAACCACGACACCACGTTCGCTGGGATATCGCTTTCCTGCAGAGTTCGAACCGCATGAGGCCACCTGGCTGAGCTGGCCGCACAAGGAAGCTTCCTGGCCTGGGAAGTTGGGGTCGATCTTTTCTTCCTATGCAGCGTTCGTGCATACGCTGGCCCGATACGAAGAAGTGCGTATCAATGTCTCCGGCGCGCACATGCAGCAGGAAGCAGCGCACATCCTTTCAGCGGCTGGAACTGATATGGGCCGTGTCCGTTTCTTTCATCATCCCACCAATGATGCCTGGTGCCGCGACCATGGTCCGGCATTTCTCGTAAACCCCTCGTCCGCACAACCAAAGATCATCGTCGACTGGGGATACAATGCTTGGGGCGACAAATATCCTCCCTACGATCTGGACGACGTCATTCCCACGCACATCGCCCAAAGCCTCCAACTTCCGGTCTTCCACCCAGGTATTGTCATGGAGGGCGGATCCATCGACGTCAACGGCGCCGGCACACTGATCACGTCTACGGCCTGCCTCTTGAATCCGAACAGGAATCCGCATCTGTCAAAGGCTGAGATAGAATCGTTTCTCTTAGACTACTACGGGCAAGAACAGGTGCTATGGGTGGATGAAGGCATCATAGGCGATGATACAGATGGTCATATCGATGATACGGTTCGCTTTGTCTCCATGGACCGTGTCATCGCAGCGGTCGAGGAAAATCCCAGGGAGGAGAACTATGCCCTCTTGCAAAGAAACCTGGAGCAGCTGAGGGGAATGCGGCTTGCCAATGGGCGGCCGCTGGAGATTATCGCCTTGCCCATGCCCGACCCAGTAGAATGGGAAGGACAACGACTGCCAGCCTCCTATGCAAATTTTTACGTTGCCAATGGCTGCGTCGTCGTGCCCACCTTCCGATGTGTAGAAAAGGACAGGCGTGCCTTGGGCATTCTTTGCGAATGCTTCCCCAGCCGGGAGGTGGTGGGTATAGATTCTACGGATATCATCTGGGGGCTGGGCAGCTTCCATTGCCTCAGCCAACAGGAGCCAGCGGTATCAATCGATGCATGAGGCTATCATCGGCTTCACTCCTGCCGATCTTTTCTGATCAATCTTTTGAGCAATCCATTCCTTTTTTTCTTGTCGGTGCTATCGCGGTCCGGTTCCTTGCGGAGTGGCTCTTCGTTCCTTCCCTCGCCCTGAGTTTTGCGGCCTTCCTCCAATACTTTTTTCTCTTCGGCGTTCATCTCGGGCTTGGTTGATTCACCAATGATCTTTTCCCTTCCATCGCTGACGGGGACGTCAATAAAGTCGGAGGAGGAGCCGCTGCCGACGTCGGTTCCTTCTGCAGGGGGAGGATCTTCCGTCGTCAGCTGTTGATAGTCGTACACGGCAATATTATCGAGTGTCTCTGGTATGACGAAGTGGATGGCAGTGTCATAATTAAGGGCTCTGTCTGCCTGTACCTGCTGATAGTAGTAGGCCCAGGCAGGCATCGCCATCTGCGCCCCGCCCGTCGTATACAGTAGCCGCAGGAAGGGCGCATCACAGCCCACCCAGACGCCGGTCAGCAGTTGTGGGGTGAATCCAATGAACCAGCCGTCGGCATTGTCGTTGGTAGTGCCAGTCTTCCCTCCCACGTCTCCCTTGATGCCAAAAACGCTTCGCAGGGCCCGGCCTGTACCGAAGTTGACGACACCCTCCATCATCCTCGTCATGATATAGGCGTCTCCTTCGCTGACAATCTCTTTACGCACACTCTGGAAAGAGGCCAGCACATTACCGTTCCGGTCCTCGATGCGGTTGATGAAGCGGGGCTTGACATTGAAGCCGCGGCCGGGAAACATAGAATATGCTTGCACCATCTCCGTCAGAGAGATTTCCGCAGAGCCCAGCGCGATGGAAGGGTAGGGGGGGATATAACTGGTAATGCCGGACTGCTTGGCGATTTCGATGGTCCTTTCAATGCCTACCTGGTTTATGAGGTAGACAGCGGCCGGGTTCTTAGAGTAGGCCAGGCAGATGGCCATCGGTCCGCATGTGCCCGTGATTATCTTGTCCCCCATGGGTATCGGTCCGTCTGGCAAGACCGTCTCCGGGCGGTAGCCGTTCATCACCGCAGCTGTATACAGTAATGGCTTGAAGGCAGAGCCCACTTGTCGCTTGGTATTCACATTGACATGGTCGAACTTAAAATGCCGGAAGCTGCTGCCACCCACCCATGCCTTCACTTCACCTGTCACCGGGTCGACCGACAACATCCCGATCTGCATCGTCTGCAGGTGATATTTGATAGAATCTAACGGACACATCAAAGTATCTTTCTCTCTTTTGTTATTCCAGGCGAAGACTTTCATAGCGACGGGCATTCGCATCTCTTCCATGATCTCTTCTTCCGTGAGCTCTTCTTCCTTACCGTTGCGCCAGCGTTCTGACTGGCGGATGGCCTGCTCTAGGACCTTCTTGCCATCTCTACTTTTCCAGATAGATCCGTCTTTTATGTTCTTCTGGTTGCTAAATACTTTCTGCAGGTTTTGCATGTGGCGGAAGACCGCGATCTCCGCATATTCCTGCATCCTTGGGTCGATGGTGGTGAATATTTTCAGCCCGTCTTTATAGATGTCGTAGGGAATGTCCGTCTTTGGGTTTTTGTTCTGCCGGCACCATTTTTTCATCTCTTCTCGCAGGATTTCCCTGAAATAGGGTGCTATCCCTGCGTTCTCGTCGAGTTTTCTGTATTTGAGGCGGATGGGCTCTATCTTGAGACTGGCAGCCTTATTGGCATCGATGTATTGGTTCCTGACCAGCTGGTCGATGACGGTATTGCGCCTGTCCAGTGCCATCTTGGGGTTTCGCCGAGGATTGTAGCGGGTACTTCCCTTCAGCAGTCCCACCAGTACGGCAGCCTCCTCGATCGCCAGCCGGTCTGGCTCTTTCTGGAAGTAGGTACGGGCAGCGTTTCGGATACCATAGATCTCGTCTCCATACGTCACTGTGTTGAGATACATGGTGAGTATCTCTTCTTTGGTGAAATTTCTTTCCAGCTTGATGGCTACGACCCATTCCTTGAACTTTTGAATCACACGCATCACCATGTTCCGACTCCCTTCTCCAAACAACAGCGCTTTGGCAAGCTGCTGGGTGAGGGTGCTGGCACCACCTTCCTGCCCCAGGAAGATGACGGCCCGTAGGAGGCTCTTCGGGTCAATGCCGGAATGCTGATAGAAACGCTCGTCTTCGGTAGCAACCAATGCGTTGATGACATTCTTGGAGATGTCTTGGTAGCCAACGTTGATGCGGTCTTTCAAATAGAATTTACCCATCAGGGATCCGTCTGTCCCATAGATTTCGGAAGAGGACAGCATGGAAGGGTTCTCGAGTTCTTGCAGTGAGGGCAATTTTCCAAAAAGCCCGAGGTTGATGGCGAGGATGAACAAGAAAAAGGCGATCCAGCTATACAGGGTCACTTTCCACAGAAATCTGACGGATGGGGACAGGCTATCCGATTTCTTTTTCATGCCTTGTGATGTTCATCCAGATAAACTATATCAAAATCAATGCCGGCATTCCGGAGATTTAGAACTCCCCCGGCAGGTGCTGACGGAGGAAGCTCAGGTATGCCTGGATGTCTTGTTTCTGCAACAGCAGTTCCATATTTGGCAGGGATACCGGCAGGAATTGGTAGGTACCCGTTGGCATCCATGGGAAGAGCTCTTTTGAGGCCGCATCCCGGACAGTCTTGCCATAACTCCAGGCGGCGGACAGCCCATCGAACGGTGCGACCTTAATGATTTTGACATCTTCTGTCAGTGAGAGGGATTCCGCTGTGAGCCCGGCGTCTGGAAGCGTCGACTGATGGTATTTGTTCAGTGTTATCCTAGCTTCCGTACGATAGACGACGTCTACTTTTTGGAAGACCATGATCACGGCATGAGGTTCTGCTGGCTGGTGGAGATAGCTTGTCCGCGGCCCCTGTGTCTCGGGTGACGGCGGAGGCGTGGGTGCCGGTGGGCTGGGGAGTGAGGGGTCGATGGGTTTGGGTGCGGGGACTGGTGGTTTGTTCGACTGGGTCGTATCCATGACAGGGGCCTTCTGGGGCTGGACGGCCACTGGCTTGGCCGGGAGGACAAGGCTGTCTTCGGGATAACGACGCACGTCGAGTTTTGTCAGGTATTCTTCGATCTCGGCCCTTTTCTTGAGTACTTCTGCCAGCTCGCTGGCCCGTCGGGCGATGGGTGTCGATGGATCCTTCTCCCGGATGCTCGCTAGCGCCAGCTCAGCGAGGCTATCCTTCCGCTCAGATATGAGGTATAGTGCTTCTATATATTGCAATTCCGAGGTCCAATATTTCTTACCATATCCACTATCAGCCTGCTGCTTTTTTTTCATCGCCTCCTCAAACTGGCCTTGTATCATGAGTGCGGCAATTTCTTCATAACGGGTCTCTGCCTCTTTGCGTGCTTCCTCTTGCTTTTGCTGTAGCAGTTGCGGGTTTTCCAGTTGCGCCAGCAGCCTGCCTTTCGGGAAGCGGCTAGCCATCTGCCGCCGGTAGAATTCGTAGCCTGTAAGGTCTCCCGACTGCCTGAGGCAGGAGCACAGGTGGTAGAGGGCTTCTTCCATCAGCATCGTCTGTGGATACTGGTTGAGGAGTGCTGTCAGCTGCATGGTTGCTTCCTGGCACATATCGAGTTCTTCTCGGAAGGTGATGCCCAGGTTGAGTAGGGCCATCTGTATGGTGGCATGTGCTTGCTGGCGAAGGGAGTCTGTCAGGGGCAGGCCAGCTATGAGTCCATCATAGCTATAGTCCAGCGGTGCTATGTCTGGCATATAGGCGGCCGGCAGGCCAGGGCTTGCGGCCTTATCAGGGTCTCCAGGGTCAGCCTTCAACATCGCGTTGAGTTGAGCTTCGATCGCGGCATTGCGTCGCCAGTTGTCGAGATTGGGCCGCTTCCCCCATTTTGCCTGGAACTGACGGTAGCCTTGTACTTTCAGCGTGCCGTTGTAAAAATACCAGTCGCCTTTGCCCTCATTGGCGGCAAACAGGTTGATGGGGGCTTCCTCTCTCAGAGGGTTGGCAGAGGAAGGAGTGGGTGTGCCTGCCTCTTCTTCCTGTAGGCCTTGTGCTTTCCGGAGGGTGCGGGAGAGTTTCTGCACATATATTTTTCGTTCTGCTTCCGGGAGGGCGGCGATGCGCAGGAGGCTGTCTTGTGTACGTATGGTCCCCATCTGGGTGGCCAGTTTGCGTACTACGGCGGACCGAAGGGCCACGCGAAGGGTGTCTGTCTCATCCAACAGGTTGGTCTGGATGCTGTCGTAACTATTCGCCGCAAGCAGGTAGTTTCGCTGGGCGAAGGATAGGTCTCCAAGCGATAAGAAGGATCTTGCCCGTAAAGCAGCATCTGCAGCCCCGTTGGCGATGCTTTCTTGCAGCTGGCGGACAGCCGCCAGCGTGTCTTTTCTCTGCAACTCCAGTCGGTAGGCTGCATAATGAATGATCTGCCGATAGTCTTCATACCGCGTACGGCCTGCCATGCGCTGCAGTTTCTCCAAGCTCTTCCGAATCCGGGCACTATCGGCAGCTGTCTGCTGCAGGCCGATCTGCTGGATGCGTGCGTAGGCTTCCATGACAGGGTCGGTCGTATGGCTGATGGCAGCACCGTATAGGCGGTCGGCTGCTTCTGTAAGCCATGCTCGCTCGTAGAGCTGCGCGGTGAGATATTCCCTCCTGGCTTTCTCTGCACCTGAAAGGACGGGAAGCGATTTTTCAAGATAGATGGCCGCACTGTCCCACTGCTCCGAACGGTAGAACCACCTCGCCTGCGACTCAGCAAGGCCGTTCGCCAGACGGGATGGGAGGGTAGGGTCTCGGCGTAGGGTCTCTATCAGGCCACTAGCTTCATTCAGCTGCCCTTGTTCGATCAGCGACCGCAACAGCCAGAGTACCGCATCGTTGCGTGCCGGTTGGTGAGTGATGGCAGACGATAACGCAGATTTTCGCTCGGGGGTGGAGATGGTATACACATTGCCCGCTTCATTGATGCTACTGCCGATCGACTTTTCATATCCAAGCTCCTCGCGGGTGCGCGGTTGAAATGAGTAGTTGATGTATTGAAAGGTGATGGCAGCAGAATCAAACTCCTTCTTGTGATAGTATGCAATGCCCATAAGGAGGTAGAGGTCATCTACCCAGTCGTTACGCAAGTCATGCAGCAGAATCCCGTTATTGCACTTCAGGATCACGGAGTCCAGCTCCTCTTTCTGGGCTGATGTTTGCTCCAGGGTGTAGTTATCTATGGGAAGTAACTTTGTATAGTCCTCTTTTTGGGCGCTTTTGGCTCCCAGGATGACCTCTGACAATTTATTGGCGGCGTTGAAGTAGAAGTTGTAGTGAGTGACGATGTTCTGCTGGATCCTGCGAAAGGGGTTTATTCTTCCGGAGCCCGTACGTTCCGATGCCAGCGTTCGGTTCTCATATTTTTCCGGCTTCGGCAGGTCAATGGATGCACCCTGCTGCGCCTGCATCTCCAGCAGGGGTGATGCCAGGAAGGATGTCCATACTGTCAGCCGGAAAAAGGTTTTTGCAAAGAGGTCCAATGATACTCCAATTGTAAAGTTTCCAAGAGAATGACAGGAAGATAAAATTAAGCCAATTTCATGGAAGTGCCTGCGGGTCAAGAAGGTTGTTCGCAATGGTTCTTCGTCTCCGGTTCTCTTTCCCATTTTGGTTTTAATAGAAATATTTTTTCTTACATTTGATATACTCGATTAATTATTAGACGACAGCGATCCAGGCCTATGGACAAACCGAGTACCCTGCAGCGACTGCGGAACCGCTACAGGCTCGTTGTGATGAACGACGATACCTATGAGGAGGTGGCCACCTTACGGCTCACTAGTCTGACGGTATACATCATGCTCTGCACCACGTTTGTTGTTTTGGTTGGCTTCACCGTTGCCCTGATCGTATTTACGCCGTTGAAATACTACATTCCGGGATACGGAAGCAGGACGGATCAAAAGAAGTTTATGTCCCTCAAAATCCGAGCGGACTCTATCGAAGCAGACCTTAACGACAATCAGGCCTACATAGAGAGCATCCGAATAGCCCTCTCTGATGGTAAAATGCCAACCTTGAAAGATACCGTGATATTGGAATTGCCAGACCCGGAGCGATTGGAAGACTAAATCACTAACGAACGTAACTCGCATGAACATGTTCAAACAGAAGCCCCGAATAGAGACCCCATTAGGTCAGCCGGTGGGCAACACCCTGATCGGAAATGGTACCAGCATCAATGGGGATATCATCGCTGCCGGAGACCTCCGCATCGACGGCACCCTCATCGGACAGATCAATGGCGTCGCCAAAGTGGTAATTGGCGCTACAGGCGTCGTGGTTGGAGATATTAGCTGTGTACATGCAGATATTCAGGGAAAGGTCACCGGCAATCTGAACATATCCGACTTGTTGAACCTCCGTGGCGAGGCCGTCATCGAAGGAGATATTCGCGCTGGAAAGCTATACATAGAGACAAACGTCTCTTTCAATGGACATTGTCATATGGGTAAGGATGAGAAGGTTGTGGAAATGACGAAAGATGAAAAACGCAGGGCCATCGATTCACGCTGACACCGACCCAAGCCATCAGCCCCCTAAACCTAGTGGTTCATTATTGCTACGCTACTCGGGACTGGCAGCCCGTTACCTCACGCTTCTTGGTGCTATGGTTTGGCTGGGCCTGAAGGCAGACCGTTGGATGTCGTGGCAATTCCCCCTTTGTGTCTGGCTATTCCCGCTGCTGGCCCTCGCTGCCCTCATGGTGAAAGTCGTCCTGGATACTTCCAAGCCCCGCTCCTGATGCAAAAAAAACTGTTAGCCCCTATCTGGTGTGTTTTTCTGTTGGTGATGGTCCTTGCCGCAAGTCTTGAGGGTCCTATGCGCGATGCGGGGATCGATGTGGCAGTCGTTTGTACGGGGAATCTGCTTTTATTCCTGCTCTGCCTGCTCAGCTATTATCTGCACCGTCGGGGGATGCATGCCAGTGGCGGTGTCCAGTTTCTGGGATCTGTGTACGGAGCTTTCATCCTACGCATGGCTGTCTGTGCTTCCGCCGTTCTGGCCTATGCCTTGTGGAAGCAGCCCTATCTGAGCTGGCCCGCAGTCTTTGTCTGTATGTTCTTGTATCTCGTTTATACTTTTTTAGAGACACGTGCCCTTCTGCATATCCAAGGAGGTCGGCATGGCAAGGACTGAATCACCCCTAAATGCCCTGGAAATCTATCTTCCAGAAGGATCCTTTCCGCTGGTAGAGCCATTGCTGGTCACCCATCGTGTGCACTTGACTATTACCCGCAGTCGTGTCTCCATCTTGGGCGATTATCGGCATGCCCTGGGAGTACGGAATCACCGCATCTCCGTCAATGGCAACCTCAACCGTTTTGCGTTTCTTATCACCTTACTACATGAATGCGCGCATTTGCTGACCTTCATCCAGCACGGATCTCAGGTCGCCTCCCACGGCAAGGAATGGAAGAGCCACTATGCTGCGATCCTTCATGTCTTCATGCTACAAGGTATCTTCCCGGAAAACATCCGAAGGGCCCTGGAGGATAGTCTGAAAAATCCTGCTGCCAGCAGCTGTGCAGACGCCGAGTTGATGCGGGTACTCCGGCAGTATGATGCGGTACGGGATGGGTACTGCCTGGTGGATGAAATCCCTGCAGGCGGACAGTTTAGGATCAATGGGGGCAGGGTCTTTAAAAAAGGGAATCGCCAGCGAAAGCGCTATCTCTGCGAGGAGTTGGCGACCGGCAGGGTCTATGCCTTCAGCCCCATCTATGAGGTCTTCCGGCTTCCCTGAAGACAGCGATGTGCCGGTATATCGATGGTTCAGAGATCCAGAATCATCCAGACTTCACATCCGAAATGGCCGGTATTCCCCATAGGACCTTCCAGGTGTCGGAATCCAAATCGTTGGTATACGGCGATGGCCCGCTTGAGCGCTGGCATGGTCTCGATGTATACCTGTCGGTAGCCATGTTGTCTGGCCTGTTGCAGACATGCCTGGATCATCGTCCATCCAAGCCCTTTGCTACGGGCAGAAGGGATGAGGTACATCTTCACCAGCTCACAGATGTCTGGCGGTAGGCCGGGACTGGGGAAGATGCCAGCCCCACCGAGTAGTTGGACATTATCCCAGGCCGTCATATAGTAGGAGCGGGGCGTAAGGAATAGTCGGTACAGATCGTCTGTCGTGGGATCTGTATAGACGGTGCCCGCCTTGGCCAGTCCAAACTCGGCCAACGAAGTCCGGATGATCTTTGCCATGGCGGCATTATCGGCAGGTCGGAGCGGTTGAAATCGAATCCGGTGCGATAAGATACCCGGGTCCTCCTGTCGCGGTGTCATGGGCATACAGTAGTCGGTGGTCAAGGGTCTATCGGGTATCGAATACCGGCGATCTTTCGGATCTCATCCAGCACTTCGAGCAGGTCCAGGCTGTCTTGATGCGTCATTACTGGGCTTTCGGTGAGGCCCAGGCGAAGGCATTCTTGAAAATGTCGTATTTCATGCTGATAGCCCCATCCAGGCTCCCTGGCAACTTCCAGCACCTGCTTCGTATCGGGTCTTCCCGGATACCATTCCACTTGGGCGGAGGGCTCGTAAAAGCGGGTGGTGAGGTGGATGCGACCCTGCTCTCCGGCAATGTCGGCTTCCGTCGCAAGGTTAGACAAGAACGAAGAAAAAAGCTGGGCAGTCGCGCCGCTGGCATAGTGGAAGGTCACTGCACACTCTAGGTCGATCCCGGTTGGGGAGGGCGTCATGCTGGCCTCGATCTTGTCCGGCTTCCCTAAGACTGACATAGCAAAGAATACGTTGTAAATGCCTATATCGAGCATCGTACCGCCTCCCAACGCTGGGTCTAGCAAGCGGGCCGGTACGGGTGTCGAGGGAATAAAGCCAAAGTCGGCCCGCAGATGCCGGATGCGGCCCAGCTGGCCAGACTTCACAAGATTCATGACCAACTGATAATGAGGAAGAAACTTCGACCACAAGGCTTCCATCAACAAAACCCCCCTCGCACGGGCGGTTGCAGTCATCTCTGCTGCCTGACCACGGTGGATGGCAAAGGCCTTCTCGCACAAGACGGGCTTATTGTGTGACAGGCATAGCAGGGTATGCTCTGGATGCATGGCGTGCGGGGAGGCGATGTAGATGGCATCCACGTTGGGATGGGCTGCCAGTTCCTCATACTTACCAAGCGCCAGCGGTGCTCCATGCTTGGCGGCAAATATCCGGGCCTTCTCGATGTCGCGGGAGGCGACCGCTAGCAGCTGACCGTCCGATAGCCTCGAGAGGTCCTCTGCAAACTTCTCTGCGATCCGACCACACGCTAGGATGCCCCAGCGGGTCGGCTTCTGCGAATGTTTCATGCGATGTTCCTTTCTGCTGGGAAGATATTCCATTCGGATCAGAAATTGAGATTGATAAATTCATAACAATTACTTGATGTAATATTATATGATCCCTTGAAAATGAACTTTTTAAGTATTTATTAAGAGCTCGTGGATAACCTTCCAAAAAACTTGATTGGCAGCCCTTAATTTAGTGTGTAATCATTGCTATTTTTTACCCATAAAGATTGAATTGTGAGATTGAAAAGTTTGGATATCAAGGGATTCAAATCATTTGCAGATAAAACGGTCATCCATTTTGACGAGGGGATAACCGGCATCATTGGTCCGAATGGATGTGGCAAGAGCAACATTGTCGACTCGATTCGTTGGGTGATTGGAGAGCATAAGATCAGCAACCTTCGGAGTGAAAATCTGGAAAGCCTGGTGTTTAACGGCTCTAAATCCCGTTCAGCCAGTGGCCTGGCGGAAGTCAGTCTGACGTTTGAAAACACGCGAAATCTGCTGCCCACCGAATTTAACACAGTCACGGTCACCCGGAAATTCTACAAGAACGGGGAGAGTGAATATCGCTTGAACGACGTGCAGTGTCGCCTCAAGGATATCCATAACCTCTTTCTTGATACTGGGGTCACATCGGACAGCTATGCCATCATTGAGCTGGGGATGGTAGATGACATCATCCGCGACAAGGACAATTCTCGACGGCGTATGCTGGAACAAGCTGCTGGCATCTCCATCTACAAGACGCGTAAAAAAGAAGCCCGGCTCAAATTGGACGCGACTGAGCAGGATCTGGCACGGATAGAAGACCTGGTGTTCGAGATCCACAACCAGTTGAAGATACTTGAAGGGCAGGCCCGTAAGGCAGAGCGCTATATCGAAATCCGAAAAGAATACCGCGCCGCCTCTGTAGAGTATGCCAAAGCGGCGTTAGAAGGCTTCAATAGTTCCTATGAAGGACTAATCGCAGAACAGGGGACCTCCACCGACCGGAAGCATCAGCTTGAAGCGGACATCGCCCTGCAGGATGCGGCACTCGAACAGGAACGCCTGGATTTCATCGAACGGGAGCGTCAACTGCAAGCACTACAGGGGTCTTTCAATGAGTTGCTCAACAATATCCGGACAAGGGAAAACGAGAAAAGCCTCACCGTCCAACGACTTCAGCACCTTCGGGAGCGCGAGGTACAACTCAAAGACTACCTCGAAAAAGCAGAACGACAGATGATCGATTTTCGAGAAAACGTCGAATTCACCGAAGTGCAACGGGCAGAGGAAGAAGTACGTACGACAGCACAAGTTGCGCAAGTCGAACAGGCCCGGCTGGATATGGAAGAAAAGCGAAAAGGCTTCGACAGCCGTCGGGCTACGGTAGACACGATGCGCCGCGAGAACCAGGCCATGCAGCGTCAACAGTTCGATGCCGAAAAGCAGGTCGCCGTCGGAGATGCATCCCTCCAGAACATGCGGCGCACCATCCAGCAGATGACGCAGGATCAGGAACTACGCCACACCCAGATGAAGGAAGTGGCGCAGGAGATATCTTCTGCTGATACAGAACTTCAGCAATCCCGTCAAGCGCTAGCACAATTACAGGAAGACCACGAACGCACCAAAGGCCTCATCCTAGAAACCCAATCCGCCCTGGAAGGAATCCGGTCGCAGCTGGCAGAAGAGAACCGCCGCCTCGATGCCCGCGTCAACGAACATGCCCTGCTGAAAAGCCTTATTGATTCGATGGAAGGCTACCCCGACAGTGTCAAATTCCTACACAAGAACCCCGATTGGAACCACCATTCTCCTATCCTCTCTGACATCGTGTATGTACAAGAGGAATATAGGGCCGCCCTCGAAAACGTATTGGAACCTTACCTCAATTACTACGTTGTCCAAAACCTGGCGGAAGGCATGCGAGCCGTGCAATTGTTGGACGCCAACCAGAAAGGAAAGGCCAATTTCTTCCTGCTGGACAGATTGGCCGGCCTGACAAAATCTTCCTCAAATGTCAAACCCATTGCTGGGACCATCTCTGCCCTCGATGTGGTCGAATTCGATCCCTCCTACGTGCGCTTGGTGAAATACCTCTTGGGTCATGTCCGGATCGCTGAGGGCGACATCCCTCGCCAGCCTGTAGCAGGCGTAGTGATATTGGATCGTACAGGACGCTTCGTGATGGGGCAGTACACGCTGACAGGTGGAAGCGTCGGTCTTTTTGAAGGAAAGAAGATTGGGCGGGTCAAGAATCTGAAAAAACTTTCGCAAGAGATCCACACCCTCGAGCAGCAAGTGAAGGTACTGAAGAGCTCTCTGCAGGAACGGCACGACAAGGTTATTGATTATAACCGGCAGCTCGACGAACAAGCCATCCGCCGCAAGCAGGAACAAGTCAATGGGTTTACCCAAAGCGTTTTTTCGCTAAAGAATAAGCAGGAAAACTTGCAGCAAGCCGAGGCGACCACTTCCCTCCGACTGGAAGAGCTGGCGGTCATGCTGGCTGCCGGGCAGAAAGACGTCTCCAGCGCTCGTACGCATCTCAATGCGCTGAATAAAAAAATGTCGCAGGTGACAGCACGCATGCATCATGTCGAAACGGAATACGCGTCTACCGAAAAAGAGTACAATCATTCCGTTGGCCAGCACAACGAGGCCAATATCCAACTGGCCCGACAGCAGGCCCGACTGAACGGACTCAAGCAGGAACTTGATTTCAAGAAAAAACAAGTCGAAGAGCTGACAGAGCAAATGTCCAACAGCCAGGCCCAACTACAAGAAGCCAGCCAGCTCATCGGCGAGACAGCGGAGGCGCTGGCAAGTCTGGAGGCTGATATTGTGCAATTTATGAGAAGGAAGGACCAAGACGAGCGAACCCTCAATGAAGCCGACCGTACCTACTATACCATCCGGTCCGTCATCACAGAAAAAGAAGGCATGATCCGCCAAAAAACTCGGGATAAGGACCAGCTTGACCAGCAACTGAACCTCATCAAAGACAAGGTCAACGACATCAAACTGCACCTGGCGGGCATCCGGGAACGGCTCAATGTAGAATTCAAGATCGATATCGAACAGATCTGGAATGATCCCCGACAGACTACAAACACTCCCGAAGAACTCCACATAGCCTGTGAGCGTATGAAAAAGCGCCTCGAAAGTATTGGAGACGTAAATACGACTGCCATCGAAGCCTATGCAGAGGTGAAAAAGCGGTTCGACTTCATCGTCGAACAGAAGAACGATTTGATTTCTGCCAAAGACAACCTCGTTCAAACCATTATGGAGGTGGAAGCCACCGCCAACCAACGGTTTCTGGATACCTTCAACCAAGTCCGGGAAAACTTCCAGAAAGTCTTCAAAGCCCTTTTCACCGAAGAGGACACCGCAGAGATGATCTTAGAAGACCCCTCCAATCTCTCAGAAACAGGCATCGACATTGTCGCAAAGCCCAAAGGCAAACGCCCGACCTCCATCACCCAGCTCAGCGGCGGAGAAAAGACTCTGACAGCCACCGCGCTCCTCTTTGCCATCTACCTGATTAAACCTGCCCCTTTCTGTATCCTGGATGAAGTCGATGCCCCCCTGGACGACGTCAACGTGGCCAAATTCACTGGCATGATCCGTCAGTTTAGCAAAGAGTCGCAGTTCATCATCGTCACCCACAATAAAAGTACTATGTCTGCCGTCGACATCATTTATGGTGTGACCATGCAGGAAGCCGGTGTCAGCAAACTTGTGGCGGTAGATTTCCGCAGCATCCAGCAAGATAAGGTATTGGCAAGCTGACCATTATGCAGATCCAGCCACTTCGGTCCTATTGGAAGTTGGGGCCAGCTAAAATTTTTTTTCAATCTTTTATTATGGAATATCTAATGTCGCGTATTTTACACTCGTTAGATTATATACAAGTCAGCTGCCTCTGATTTTGATCCGTATCCCCCCAAAAGCCACCATACCGTTTTCCAATATCACGGGCAATTGACAGTCCCTGCTAACAGCTACCTCACGTCAGCTGTATCCAGAAACATGTCAGCCTCGCCGCAGTCTAACTGAGTGGCATCCGATCATCGCCAGGCCGAAATATGGTCGTGTTCGTATGATTCAGTCACCACTCGCTGCAGCGCACAAGTGAAAAGTACCTGTTCTCTGACATTCTCGTATTACCGAAACTGTCCAATTCAATGGGTATGCGATCTCTTGCGTGGCTTGTTGCCGCATCTGATGCGCCCATGGAGAAGACAGAGGGTCATATGAGATCGCATGATGACCGTCATGGAGCACACGCGACGGACACGTAGTTATTAGATCGGCCTGGGCTGGGTGTTGGCCGCATACATAATCCTGCAGGTTATGTATTGCATGCTGAAATGCCTCTGGCCAGATATCGTGTTGGATCACACGATACATCCGATCTGGTAACTGCTGTTTGTGGCGTTTCTGTGGGTCAGTAGAAGATTAGACAGCAGGATATCGGTTGAATATATGCCTCAGGCATGTCTCACTTATCCTGCTGATCGTTTGCGCTGTGGTGGTTCTTGGATATCAAAAATATCTGGTGAGCATGCCGGGCAGCCTTTCTTCTACGTCAACGACCTTCACCGAATTTCTCATCTCACCGGTGATGTGTATCGCTTTGTGTCCGCTGTACAGGGCACCAAGGCGCTGATCCGGTCGACTGGAATTGGATCCTCCAGAAGACTAGACAGGTAGTATACAGGGATTCCGGGAAATTCGGAGCATGACAATCAAGAACAGGGATCAATGATATCGTACCCTTGGCCGAAGGATGTTTGGATCACATCTTTCGGCCTTTTTTTCTGACCAGTCACCCGTATTGATGCATCTCTCTGACGGGTTTCCCGCTGGGATATCTTGGCATTTACTTAATTTCAAGCCATGAAGATCTACAGGCTGGCCAACAAGTCATGGATTGTACAGGAAGGGGTTGCATACCAAGTAGAACAAGATTGGGATGCGTTGATCAACCGGCCCAACCTTTATCGCCAGCTCTCCTCCGAGATTCAACAGTTAAAGGTCGACCCTGACTTTCGCGAACAACAATCCTTCGATCCTCCTGCCCTCGGCCAGGAGCTCTGGGCTGCCGGCGTCACCTATCTCCGCAGCCGCGAGGCCAGGATGGCAGAAGCCAAGGATGCGGGGGGAGGAGATTTTTACAATAAAGTGTATCACGCCGACAGGCCGGAACTCTTCTTCAAATCCACCGCAGCCCGCCTCTCCGGACATATCGGGGAAGTGTGCATCCGACGCGACTCTACATGGAATGTCCCCGAACCAGAACTCACCCTCTTTGTCTGTTCCGCTGGCAGCATCGAAGGATATACCATCGGCAACGACATGAGCTCCCGGAGCATCGAAGGAGAGAACCCCCTCTACCTGCCACAGGCCAAGAGCTATGACGGGAGTGCCGCCCTGGGCCCCTGCCTGTGGGTACCGCCTGCCCCCATTCCGGAAGAGACTACCATATCCCTCACCATCTGGCGGGATGGCAAGACTGTCTTCAGCGATGCCATCGCGCTGGCTCGCATGAAGCGAAAGCCCCCGGAGCTGGTCGACTGGCTATTCCGGGCACTCAGCTTCTCCGCCGGCTGCTATCTGATGACGGGGACAGGCATCGTCCCGCCCGATGATTTCACCCTACAGGTTGGCGACCGGGTAGACATTTCGATTAAAGGAATAGGAACCCTTGTGAACTACGTTACGTTAAGATGATATGTTGAACCGATTACACTTGTTTTTTGGTTGCCTCTTCTCCGTTTCAACTGCTGTCCTGGCACAGGTAGTACCCCCTGCCCCCTACGGAGCCCTGCCCTCTGCCCGACAGCTGGCCTGGCATGAGACTGAGATGTATGTGCTGATCCATTTCACCCCTACCACCTTCGAAAACAAAGAATGGGGCTACGGCGATGCCCTGCCCACCCTTTTTCATCCCACAGCCTTCGATGCACCACAAATTGTCCGCGCTGCCAAAGCCGGAGGCTTCCGGGGACTGGTCTTTGTGGCCAAGCACCACGACGGATTTGCCTTATGGCCAACGGCTACGACCCCCTACAACATCAGCCAGAGTGGCTGGAAGGACGGACAGGGAGACATGGTTGCTGAGTTTTCCCAGGCCTCCCGCGCAGAGGGCTTCCGCTTTGGCATCTATTGCTCCCCTTGGGACCGCAACAATCCGCACTATGGAACCCAGGAGTATGTCCGGATCTATCGAGAGCAACTGAAGGAATTATATACCCGTTATGGCCCACTCTTTATGTCATGGCACGATGGTGCCAACGGAGGCGATGGCTATTACGGGGGGACTCGCGAAAAGCGGCAAATCGACAACGCCACCTACTATGGCTGGGATACCACCTGGGCGATGACCCGACAGCTGCAACCCGATGCCTGCCTGTTCAGCGATGTGGGATGGGATGTCCGATGGGTCGGCAATGAGAAAGGCGAAGCAGCAGAGACCTCCTGGTCTACCTTCACGGCCATGCCGTTGCCCGGCAAGGCCAAGGCCGGACCGGGTGAGTCCAACTACCGTCTGAATCCAGTAGGCACCCGTGATGGTAAAAACTGGATGCCAGCGGAATGCGACGTACCCCTACGACGGGGATGGTTTTATCACCCGGAAGAGGACACGACGGTCAAATCCCCGGAAAAACTCTTTGAGATCTACCTGAAAAGTGTCGGAAGGGGAGGAGCCCTGGACCTTGGATTGGCTCCCGACCGACGCGGACAGCTGCATGAGTCCGACGTAAAAGCCCTTGAAGGCTTTGGAGCACTCTTGCAGAAGACCTTCGCCCGCAACCTGGCCAGTGAGGCGACGGTTAAAGCCTCCCATACCCGCGGGCAGAGCCCGGAGCTTTTCGGGGTCTCCCGTCTGACGGATGGGGACCGGTTGACCTACTGGTCCACAGATGATCATGTGCAGCTGCCAGCGCTTACATTTCACTGGCAGCAACAGCATGAATTGCGATACTTGAAGATCCGAGAACATCTACCACTCGGCCAGCGGGTCGGGTCATTCGAAGTGGATGCCTGGCAGGATGGTGACTGGAAGTCCATCGCAAAGGGCAGCTCCATCGGCGCCTGTCGCATCTTACGCTTTGAAAAGGCCGTACGCACAACCGGGATCCGCATCCGCATCACCGATGCGCCCGTCTGCCCAGCCATCTCTGAGGTCGGACTCTATTGAGTATGCCCTATTGGGGAAACCTGCTCATTTCCAATCCACCCGAGCAGAAGGGTAGTAGTCCACCCCCATGGCCTTGAAGCGACTGCCATGCTTGGCCAGCCGTAGCTTGTACTCGGCCCAATCCCTTCCCTTCGTGTCCGCCCAGCCGATCTCTGCGATGCCCGGAAGACGCGGGAACACCATGTATTCGATATCGTCCATCGTCTGAATGGTCTCCGTCCAGAGTGGTGCTTCTATCCCCAAGATGTCTTTTCGGGTGACGCCTTCCGTCAGCGTTGCCGGATCCCAGTTGTAGGCATCATCCACTTCAATATATCCCGCCCAGTTCAGGCCAAGCCGGGTAGTACTGTCATATTGCATGTCTAAATAGGCTTTTTTGGAAGGGGACATGATCACCTGGGCCCCTTTCTTGACTGCCAGTTGCGTGTTCGGCACATCGGCCCAGAATTGTACCGTCGTATTGGGGTGTAGGTCTGCATTCGCAATCTCATCCCAGCCGATGACTTTTTTGCCATACTGCTTGACGATGGGCTGCACGCGGTTGACAAAGTCGATATAGTCAGCCGGCAAAGTCACGTGGCTCTCATCACCTCCAATATGTATCCAGGGCCCGGGTGTAAGGGTGGCCAGCTCGCGGACGACGTCTTGTATGAAGGCATAGGTAGAGTCATTTTTGGCGCAGAACGTGCTAAAGCCTACTTCAATGCCTGTATAAAGAGTGTGGACGGTGTCCCGACAGTTGAGCCAGGGATAGGAGACAATCGCCGCATTGGTATGACCTGGCATGTCAATCTCCGGAATGATGGTGACAAACCGATCAGCCGCGTGGCGAACAATCTCGGCATATTCATCTTGGGTATAGAACCCGCCTTTTCCGCCACCCACCTGGGTCGATCCGCCAACCTCCGTCAGCTTAGGCCTCGACTTGATCTCGATTCGCCAGCCTTGGTCGTCTGATAGATGCAGATGCAAGATGTTCATCTTGTACGCAGCAATCAGGTCGATGTACCGCTTCACCTCCGCCACCCCAAAGAAATGCCGGGCGACATCCAGCATGGACCCCCGAAAGGCATACTCCGGTTTGTCGCGGATTTGTACCTCCGGTACTATCCAATCCGTATGGGTCGCCACCGACGATGCTTCTATGGCAGCCGGAAGCAATTGCCGAAGGGTCTGGATGCCGTAAAAAATTCCAGCAGGCTTTTGGGCTAGTATATGTACTTGATAATCATTTATATCAAGTATGTAGCCTTCACCTCCGAGTGAGGTATCTGTTTCGTTCACAGAGAGTAGAATACGACCGGCACTGTCCGTCGTAATAGGACCAGCCGGCAGCGTCAGCCCTGTAGCAGGCGCAAGGAGTTGTGATAGATATTGCCCAAGCTGCTTCATAGCGGCCGAAGTGTCACTGAGCTGAATGGTCGCCTTCGGAGTTAGACGGAAGGAAGCTTTTCCGGTAGATGCCTCCAGTGGTTTTGGGATCAGCGGCAGGGGCGAGGCCTCTTCCTTCCCTCCTAGGCAAGACGTCGCGGCACAGGCCAGCAAGGCACAGCAAAATCTATTCACAGAGGAAATGCCCATGTATATTGATTTGATTTCAAGGTATCTAATATTTGCTAATGATACAAAGTCGTACTTTAGTATCATATACAACTTCCTTTCGAACACCATTCTTCCGAAGAGATCCATTCACGGGCTTAAAATGATTCATCATGCCAGTGTATTCCATAAAAGTCAACGGTAAACTACAGCAGGCAGACGTTGCAGCAGATACCCCTTTGCTGTGGGTCTTGCGCGACCACCTGCGCCTGACAGGCACCAAGTATGGATGTGGCATCGGCCAGTGTGGTGCCTGTACGGTGCACCTTGACGGCAATGCCGTCAGGTCCTGCCTCCTGCCCATCTCGGCTGTCGGCAAAGGCTTGGTGACGACCATCGAAGGGCTTTCCGAGAAAGGAGACCATCCTGTGCAACTGGCCTGGGAGGAAGTCGACGTCCCACAATGCGGATATTGCCAGGCCGGCCAGATCATGACGGCTGCCGCCTTCCTCAAACGTACCCCCAACCCCAGCCAGCAGCAAGTGATGGATGCCATGCAGGGCAACCTCTGTCGCTGCGGGGCCTACCACCGCATCCGCGAAGGCGTAATGGCGGCTGCCAAAAAAGTCGCTGCCAAGAAGGCATAGCCCTTATAAAAGTCTATGTCTCTGAAGGGAAGCAACCGTTTACACATTTGAACCTGACACTCGAAAAAGCAATACGACATGGGTACCCCAACAAATGATAGCCGCAGGGAGTTTCTCAAAAACCTGTCATGGGCCGGAGGGGGTCTGCTGTTGGGATTCCAGTGGGACAGTGTGGAGGCCTCTATGCCTTCGCTACTGAACGTCCGCCAGGCCACAGCCACGGCCTTCAACAGCTATCTGGCGATCGCTGCCAACGGGCAGGTGACGATCTTTTCGCCCAACCCCGAGCTGGGGCAGAACATCATGACATCCTTCGCACAAATTGTAGCGGAAGAGCTCGATGCCGACTGGAAGCAGGTGCGCGTAGAACAGGCTCCGCTGGATGCCAAGCGCTTTGACAGGCAACTCACAGGCGGCAGCGGAGCTATTCCCCATTCGTGGACCAGACTGCGTAAGGCAGGCGCTTCTGCCCGCTATCTGCTCGTCGGCGCGGCCGCCGGCCGTTGGGGGGTGCCAGCGCAAGAATGCACTACAGAGGCCGGCTTCGTGCACCATAAGCCTTCAAAACGCAAGGCTGGTTACGGCGAGCTGGCTGAGGCAGCTGCCGCGCTGTCACTGCCTGCAGACATTCCCTTGAAAGATCGGAAAGACTTTAAAATCATCGGAAAACCTGTCAAGAATGTCGCGGGCAGAGACATCGTCACAGGCAAGGGAATTTTTGGGCTAGACGTCTATCGCGAAGGCATGGTGCATGCCGTCGTACAACATCCGCCAGCCTTCGGCACCAAGTTGAAATCTTTCGATGCTAGTGCCGCTAAGGCCATGCCCGGCGTCATCAACGTGGTCTCGTTTAAGAACAACGTGGCCGTCGTGGCCCGAAGTACCTGGGAAGCCCTGCAGGCCCGCAAAGCCATCCATATAGAATATGAGAAAGAAGCGGCCATCGAGCACAGCACGGACCACGACCGATGGATGCAGGAGATGCTTGACAGCGACAAAGCCACCGTACGGCGACGCAATGGCGACGTAACGGCCGCCTTCCAGTCCGCCGCCAAAGTCGTTCAAGCCGAATATCAGAGCCCATTCCTGGCACATAACCCGATGGAGCCAATGAACTTCTTCGCCGACGTGCGAAGCAACGGCGTCGAGCTGATTGGTCCTACCCAGACGCCTGCCAATGCCCGTGCACAAGTATCGAAGCTGGTAGGTATGCCCGAAGACAAAATCACCCTGCAGCTGACTCGCCTGGGTGGCGGCTTTGGCCGAAGGCTGCGGAACGATTATGTCCTAGATGCGGCCGAACTGTCGATGATATTACAAAAGCCCGTCAAAGTCGTATGGACCCGCGAAGATGATATGACAGGTGGCGTCTACCGCCCTGCCGTTCGCTACCGCTTTCGGGCTGCATTGGACAAAGATGGAAACCTTATCGGATATCATCTCCGGGGGGCTGGCATCAATGCCGACAACAGCACCCGTGAAGATAATTTTCCCTCAGGTGCCGTCGAACATCTCCTCATAGAATCCATCGACCATAAGTCTCCCATCACGACGGGTGCATGGAGGGCCCCCACTACCAACTTCCTCGCCTATGCCGAGCAGTCGTTTCTGGACGAAGTCGCAGCCGCAGCCGGCAAAGATCCTGTCCAGTTTCGCTTGGATCTCCTCGCTAAGGCTCGTCAGCAGCCTGTCGGGGCGGTTAAATATAACATCGAACGCATGGAAGCGGTGATTCGTAAAGCGGCGGAGGTCTCAGGCTGGGGAAAGAAGAAAGGTGTCGCCCAAGGCTTCAGTGTATATTTCTCCCATGCCTCTTATGTTGCCCAGGTGGCAGAAGTGACGATGCGCGGTGGGAAGCCATCCCTGTCAAGAGTATATGCGGCGGCCGACTGCGGACAGGTAGTCAACCTCAGCGGATCACGCCAGCAAGTGATGGGTGCCATCGTCGATGGACTGGGTCATGCCATGTACGGACGAATCAGCTTCAAAGAAGGGAAGGCCCAGCAAGCCAATTTCCATCAATACCGGCTCATACGGATGAAAGAGATACCTGAAGTGGAAGTTGTCTTTGTAGAAAACGACTTCGACCCGACAGGCCTTGGTGAGCCAGCCCTCCCCCCGACGGGTGGTGCCGTGGCCAATGCCATCTTTGGAGCAACCGGTATACGCCTGTACCAGCAGCCTTTTGCAGACCATTCCTTGTTCAAGGGGTGAGGCCGAGTCGCTGGCCTGCATCCTTTAATTCATCTGCAGGACCGGCAGCCGATAATATGGGCCGTCGACGACGAAGATCTCGGCAATTTCATAATTCCAGTAGCGGAATAGCGGCGACTGCCGCAAGTACTTCTCCACCGACTTCTTCGAGGCGGCCGTAAAGGTGATCCAGGCTTGCAGCGACTCCATCGTCACCACATACAGGTCGATGACTCCTTCCCGTATCAACGTGTCAATATGCTGACGATGCTCCGGCAACGCCTGCATGAAATCATCGTCCATGAAAAAATGGATGGTCACCTGAAATTTTTTCATCGCGAAGGCTTTAAGTGCTGACCTAGCGTTTTTACAGTTGCCATTCGACAACCTTGTTGACCCAGTGAGGCCTGAAGGGTGTCGTGACGCGGATATAATTGTCGGTATACCCTTCCATCATGCCCGCGTCACCACCTTTTTCAAACAACACAGGGCGTCGTTGGCCGGTTTGGGCTTCCGTGAATGCGTGCATCTTCTGGAAGGAAAGGTTTCGGAGGATCTTGTTCCGTTTCTGACGGATCGGTACCGGCACGGTAGGACGGATCTCCAGCGCTTTGGTGTCTGCCCGCTCGGAGTAGGTGAAGACATGCAGGTAGCTCACTTCGCTGTCGCGGAGGAACTCGAAGGTTTCCAGGAAGTCAGACTCCGACTCAGACGGGAACCCTGCGATGACATCGGCACCTATGCAGGCATGTGGCATCCGGTCTTTGATCAGACGCACTCTTTCTTCATACAGGGATCGACGATACCGCCGGCGCATGAGGCCCAGCAGCCGGTCGCTGCCGCTTTGCAACGGCATATGGAAATGTGGCATGAAGCGGTGCGAGCTTGCCACAAAAGACACTATCTCCGGGGTCAGGAGGTTGGGTTCTATCGAGGAGATGCGATAGCGCTCAATGCCTTCTATCGGGTCCAGTTGCCAGCAGAGGGAGAGGAAATCCTCTTTTGTGCCATGGCCGAAGTCGCCCAGGTTGACACCCGTCAGCACGACTTCCTTCACGCCCTCCGCGGCCAGCTGTTGTACCTGCTCCACGACCCGCGCAATGGTATCGCTGCGGCTGGCTCCCCTCGCACGGGGGATGGTGCAAAAACTACAGGTATAGTCGCACCCATCCTGAACTTTGAGAAAACTGCGCGTCCTCTCCGACAGGCTATGTGAGGCATGGAAATCTTTCACCTCCGAGATATCGCAGCTGCAGACGCGCGTCGGTTCGCCTTTGCTGAAGTGGCGGATGTGCTCCGTCAGTTTGAACTTCTCCGCAGCTCCCAACACGAGGTCAACGCCTGGGATCTTTGCAATCTCAGATGCCTTCAGTTGTGCGTAGCATCCCGTGACGACGACCGTGGCCTCCGGTGAACGGCGCTGGATGCGACGGACGATCTGCCGACATTCCTTGTCGGCATTTTCTGTGACCGAACAAGTATTGATCACGTAGATGTCCGCGGACTCTTCAAACGCACGCCGTGAAAAACCGGCTTGCTCCATCATTCTGGTGAGTGTGCTGGTCTCCGAAAAATTCAACTTGCAACCTAAGGTGTGGAATGCAACGGTCGTGCCTGCTGAAATCGTATCCCTCATGTAACATAAAGTTACGGGTCTTCTTTTCTTACTTTCTATTCTCTATTCGTTTAATTGTTAAACGAATGATCGCCTATCTTTGTTCAACAATCATCCATTTTCCGGGTATGTTTTCTTTTCTCTTCTGGCCGCTGCGGGTCCTTTATACGGCCTATGCGCTATTTTTTTTCTTGCTATGGATGCTGTTGCTGGCGCCCTTCGTTTTTCTGGCAGCTTCTTTCGGCAGGGTTCGGGGTGGCAACTGGGTACAGCTGGTGCTGCGCATCTGGGCAAGCATCTGGTTTTTTATGGTCGGCATCCGTCATCGCAACATCTATCGGTTTCATCCAGACCCTTCCCGACATTATATCTTCATCCTTAACCATATTTCCTACATCGACGTGGCCATGGCGGTAGAAGCAATCCGTCAGCCTTTCCGAGCGCTTGGAAAGATGGAGGTAAAGTCCTTGCCCGTCTTTGGATGGATCTATCGCATCTTTGTGATCATGGTTGATCGGAAGAACCCGGCTGACCGAGCACGCAGCCTGGCAGACATGCGGCAGTTCCTCGACCAACATATATCTATCCTTATCTTTCCGGAGGGAACGTTCAATGAAACCGACAAGCCGCTGAAGAACTTCTACGATGGTGCCTTCAAGATTGCGATTGAGACGGGTACGCCACTTGTACCCGTGGTCTTGCTAGATGGGCGGGACCGGATGCATCATCTTCATTTCTTATCACTGACCCCGGGGCCTTCCAGGGCTGTCTTCCTGCCACCCATCGAGGTACATGGGCTCACCCTGGAAGATGTGCCTGCCTTCAAGCAACAGGCCTATCTTGCGATGGAACAATGCCTCCTCCAAAAGGCATCCTTTGCCAAATGAAGCGCTACGCTGAAGTCATCATACCATTGGCAGTGCCAAAAACCTTCACGTATTCTGTGCCGGCGACGCTGGACGGACAGTTGTTGCCGGGTTGCCGTGTCGAGGTAGAGTTTGGTGGTTCCAAGCGATATGCCGGCGTCGTCGCTGCCCTGACAGATGAGCGTCCATCCAGCTTCGAGCCGAAGCCCATTCTCAATCTGCTGGACATAGAGCCGATTCTGCACACCACGCAGTTGGAGCTTTGGAAATGGGTCTCTGAGTATTATTTCTGTAGCCAGGGGGAAGTCATGACTGCCGCACTCCCAGCCCATTTCAAGTTGAGCAGTGAAACCATTCTGTTGTTCAATGAAGAGTACGGGGATGACTTCACTCACCTGGACGGTGATGAGTATCTGGTCGCAGAAGGCCTGTTGTTGCGGCAGGAGTTACGGTTGGATGAAGTGCAGGATATACTAGACATTTCGAATGTTTACCCAGTCGTCAAGCGCCTCATCGAGAAAAAAGTTTGTATGGCCTGGGAGTCACTGAAGGAACGGTATGTACCTAAGAAAGATACCTACATCCGTCTGCAAGATATGTATGCAGACGCCAGCGCCCTGGAAGGCCTGCTCAATGGATGGGACGTACGGGCCCCGAAGCAGATGGAGCTGCTGCTGGCATACCTGCACCTGGCTCGTTCCGCAGGAGAGGTCCGACAGGCAGATCTGCTGAAAAAATCGGGTTGCAGCCAGCCCGCCCTCAAGTCGCTGATCGACAAAGGGGTGCTCGTATCGGAAAAAAGGTTGGTCGACCGAATACGGTCCATGCCCCGAGAGGTCTTGATCGATTTTACACTCTCTGCCGCACAGGCGCAGGCCCTTGACTCCGTACGGGCGGCCCTCCGGGAAAAGTCCGTCTGCCTCTTGTTCGGGGTTACGTCCAGCGGGAAGACGCAACTCTACATTCATTTGATGCAAGAGTACCTGCAGCAAGACCGCCAGGTGCTGTTCTTGCTGCCAGAGATAGCCCTGACAGCCCAAGTCATCAGAAGGCTGCAGCACCATTTTGGTGGCTACATCTCTGTGTACCATTCCAAGTTTAGTGCCAACGAACGGGTGGAGATATGGAACCGCGTACGGTCTGGGGAGACAAAGATCCTCCTGGGGGCGCGGTCTGCCCTGTTCCTTCCGTTCAGTGCGCTGGGACTGATTATCGTCGACGAAGAACATGACAACTCCTATAAGCAACAGGATCCCGCCCCTCGCTACCATGCCCGGGATACCGCTATTTATTATGCCTCTCGGGTGGGTGCCAAAGTGCTGCTGGGAAGTGCCACGCCCTCCCTTGAGTCTTATCAAAATGCAGTCACCGGCAAGTATGGGCTGGTAAAATTGTGTGAGCGCTTCGGCGGAATTGACATGCCGTTGTTATCTCTGGTCGACATGAACCAACAGGGGGCATCGAAACATGCCAGGCCGATCCTCTCAGACCCCCTACTGGCGGCGATACGAAAAGTACTGGATGCCAAGCAACAGGTCATCTTGTTCCAGAACCGTAGAGGCTACTCGCCCTATATGGTCTGTGGGCTTTGCCAACATATTCCCCATTGTGATCAATGCGACGTCACCCTCACATATCACAAGCTCTTGCACCGTTTGCAATGCCATTATTGCGGCAGCTCATACCCTCGTCCGTTGACTTGCCCGGCCTGTGGCAGCAGCAAATGGCAGGAGCGCAACTTCGGCACCGAGCGCATTGAAGAGGAGTTGCGCCTACAGCTGCCGGATGCGCAGGTCGGGCGAATGGACTTTGACAGCATCAAAGGAAAGCATGCCCATGATGCCATCATCCAGTTGTTCGAACAAAGGCAGATCGACATCCTTGTCGGCACACAGATGGTCGTGAAAGGGCTTGACTTCGCGCATGTTAGCCTGGTGGGCATCTTGGATGCGGACGGTCTATTGGGCTTTGCAGACTTCCGCGTCAACGAGCGTGCTTTTCAGTTAATGGAGCAGGTCAGTGGCCGTGCCGGGCGCAAGGGAAGCCAGGGCACCGTGATCGTACAGACTGCTCAACCTTCGCATCCCGTCATCGGATATGTATTAGAGCACGACTATGAACGCTTCTTCACCTTCGAGGCAGAGGCCCGGAGACGCTTTCGTTACCCACCGTTTGCCCGTATCATCCGGCTGACTTTTCGCCATAAATATCAAGACAGAGCCGATGCCTGTGCCGCCCGTATGGCTTCACAGCTCAGCCCGGAGCTAGGGTCCTATCTGCTGGGACCTGCCGAGCCCATTGTGAATCGCGTGAAGCAGATGTACCGCTCCGAGCTGGTACTAAAACTCCCCAAGCACGCGGGGGTGGTCAACCGTGCCCGGGTGCTCATACAAAAAGAGTTGGCAGTGCTGGGCAACGACAAGCAGTACCGCTCCGTGCTGATCGATGTCGACGTCGACCCCCTCTGAGGAGACCTTTATTTACTCCCCATCGTTGGGACGATACTTCACGTAGGTTCTCCATTTCTCGATCAGGCTTGTTATGTCTTCAGGCAGCGGGCTGTCAAAGCGTACCTCCTGCCTGCTGACAGGATGTAGAAACCCCAGTGATCGCGCGTGCAGTGCATGCCGCGGGCAGAGAGTAAAACAGTTCTCGACAAATTGCCGGTAACGGGTGAAGACAGTCCCTTTAACGATGCGGTCGCCACCATATACTTCATCGTTGAAGAGTGGGTGCCCTGTGTGTTGCATGTGCACCCTTATCTGGTGCGTTCGCCCTGTCTCCAGCCTACATTCAATCAGGGAGACATATCGTAGGCGTTCGAGTACTGTATAATGGGTGATGGCATCCTTTCCGAAGTCTCCCTCCGGATATACGTCCATCACCTTGCGGAAGCGGTGGTGCCGTCCGATATGGCCCTTCACAGTGCCGCTGTCGGCTTCCGGCTCTCCCCATACCAGCGCGATATACCTTCGGTACACAGTATGGTCAAAAAATTGCCCAGCCAGGTCTACCGCTGCCGCATCTGTCTTGGCAACGACCAGCAGCCCGCTGGTATTCTTATCTATCCGGTGGACGAGGCCATAGCGGGGGAGGGAGTCCTCTGTCAGCTCGGGATGTTGCTGTTGCAGATGCCAGGCGATACCATTGACGAGGGTGCCACTGTAATTTCCATGGCCGGGATGCACCACTCTGCCGGCTTCTTTGTTAAGCACAAGGATGGCCTCATCTTCATATACGATGTGCAAGGGAATCTGTTCCGGCTTGACTTCGTAGGTCTCTGGCGCGGTAACAGAAAACAGGATAATGCTATCGCCTGGACGGATCTTATAGTTCGACTTCACAGGCTTGCCATTGACAAGTACCATCTGTGCCGCAATCGCCTGTTGCAGCCGGTTACGTGAGAGGTTTGTCAGTCGCTGGATGAGGAACTTGTCGATTCTTACAGACTCCTGTCCTTTGTCAACTACGACAGTATGTCGTTCAAAGAGTTCTTCACTGGCATCCGTTTCCCCATGCCACAGGTCAGGTCCGTCGGCTTTCGCTGGTTGACTATCCATCTGTTCAAAGATAGGATCTGTGGAAAGAATCTATTTTTGCAGCATGTCTGAACAGACGGTTCTACTGCGAGCGTTGGGAAATATTGGATATGCGGATGCCTGGGACTTGCAGGAGCAGTTGCTCGCGGGCAATGTGCAGGTGAAGACCGACTGGCACCGACAGCCGCCTGGTCAGCGGATACCGGCCAACGCTCCGTCCACCCAACATCATCTCCTTCTCTGCGAACATCCTCTCGTCTATACCCTGGGAAAAAGTGGAAAGATGCAGCATGTGCTGCTCGATGAACAGTCCATGGCTGCCAGAGGCATCTCTTTTTTTCATACAAATCGTGGCGGGGATATCACCTTCCATGGACCAGGGCAATGGGTGGGCTATCCGATCCTCGACTTGGAACGATTCCGGCCCGACATCAGCTGGTACCTCAGAAGCCTAGAAGAAGTTATCATCCGGATGCTGGCGGGCTATGGGCTGAACGGGGACCGCAGCCCCGGTGAGACAGGTGTCTGGCTGGAACCGGAGATACCGGCTCGGGCCCGAAAGATCTGTGCCATGGGTGTCCGCTGCTCCCGCTGGGTCACCATGCACGGCTTTGCCTTCAATGTGAATACAGATTTGTCGTACTTCGGGCACATCATCCCCTGCGGCATCCACGACAAACAAGTGACGTCGCTTGCCCAGGAGCTAGGCCATCCCGTACCTATGGAAGAAGTATCTCAACAACTCTGTAGACAGTTCGAGCGGGTCTTTGACTGCCAACTGATTAGTTCCGAAGCTTTGGAATGAAGATGCGGTTCCGATCCTTGACGGTTCCATTTTGCCGGATCTCGAATTCGAACCAGCCCGACCGCTGGAAGTTCACTTTGTCGAGTATGAGGATGGGTTCTTGGTCGATATCGAATTGAAACAGGGATCCACCCTCTGGCTGGAAGAATTGTATCGAATATCGGATACCTCTTGTATCTGGCATGGCCACCACTACATTTCCTTCTTTGTTGGTAAAGAGATATGGGGAGGGTGAAAACAGATTGCTGGGTAATTGAAAACTTAGCTTTGGTGGTGCGGAAGCCATGGGATCTCCGGGCTGCAGATACCGCCAGGGCATTTTCTTCAATAAGACGAACCTAGTTTTTTTAAGGATAAGGTCGTATTCTTTCTGGTCCTCAGATCGAGGCACCCAAAGGCTCATTGCTAGGGATGGTTTTGGGGGGGCATCCCCTGGACGGGAGATGACGATGGGGCTTGGCAGCTCAGGGAGAGTCTTCTCGTAAGGTGGGAGGATGTCACCGGGTCTTTTCACTCGTGTCTGAAAGAATCGACCATATGGGAATTGTACGTATATGCGGTAGTACTGTCTGGTATTAGGTGCTGATACGTCCGTAAATCCGTTCACGGCAAGGGCAGGGTCTGGCATAGTGACAATCGTACGAAATCCGTACAGGCTGTCTTCAGACCGTTGGATACTGATCTGATATACATCTTGGTACGGATTGGTCCAGCTGATGATGGTTTTCCCGGACCGGATGGTGGCCGTAAACGAGGGTAGTGTATCCTGTGCCAGTCCCTGCAGGGTCAGCGACATACCTATCAAGAGCAAAGATTTTCGCGCGCGCCGGATGAGCATCTCTGCAAAGGATTATGACCTCTGCAAAGGTAGGTGCTGGTCAAGAACTTGTGAGAGACAGATTTTTCAACGATCGGTTGCCCTGAAGCCCTCCACTGTGGATGGCCAAGATGCGCTCCTTGTTGTGGAAGTACCCATTTCGGAACAGGTCGTCCACGGCAAACATCAGTTTGGCTGTGTAGACAAAGTCGGTCTGGATGCCACTGGCTAGATAGAATCGTTTCATAAACTGCAGCAGCGCTAGATTTTTTTTGGCGTACCCTCCAAAGTGGTATCCATCTATCATTGTCATTGCCCCTTGCCGCTCCTCCTCAGGAATCAACGAATGAATATCATTTTCCAGTCCGCCATGCCCTTTCAGAACAGGAATCCCGATAACAGCTGTCCGAGGGTGGGCTGCCATGCGTAGTCCGGCTGCCATGGTTCCCGTGCCACAGGCACAAACAATGCGGTCATATCGCTCAGTAGGGATACCATCCAGCATCTTCTTTGCCCCCTGGGCCCCCTCACGCGTGTAGCCCCCTTCGGGTACCACCAGCCACCGGGGGGGTATTTCCGCTGTGTACGCGTTGGGATCTCGGTGCAAGGCCTTGTATCGCTCACGGGAGAGATAGCGGAGTTGCATGCCCCATTCTTGCGCATCTGCCAAGGTCGGTGAGCAGTGGGGGGGCTGTTCCCCCCGGATGATGCCGATGGCTGGAAGGCCTGCTGCCTGGGCGGCAAAGGCAGTCGCATGGATGTGGTTGGAGTAAGGCCCACCAAATGTGACGATCCCTGGCCGACCTTCCTGGAAGGCTCTGGCGAGGAAGGGTTCTAGCTTATACAACTTATTGCCCGACACCACCGGATGGCACTCGTCCAACCTTAGTACGTCCCAGCTGGGCTTTTTTGTGCCCCAGGAAAATGGGTCGGTTCGGATACGAACCGACATACTCCAATTGTTGTCGTTGTCTGCCATGATTCGGAAGCTATTTGTGGGAATGTCTGTCTGTAGGTCACCGGAGAGACAATCCCCCCATTACCATAGAATTAATTTATTTTAGTGTCCCTCAAACCATTCAAAAGTAGCATGATGAAGCCCACTTTGGTGATTTTGGCCGCTGGAATGGCATCCCGATACGGTTCTATGAAGCAGACAGAATCTTTTGGACCTTCCGGGGAGACCATCATGGACTATTCGATTTATGACGCGATCCGTGCTGGCTTTGGCAAGGTCGTGTTTATCATCCGGAAAGAATTCGCTGAAAACTTCGAGTCCATTTTTGGGCCACGTCTACAAGGCTTGGTGCAGACTGACTATGTTTTCCAGGAATTGGAGTCTTGTCTTGGCGGAAGACAAGTGCCGGCTGGACGGACCAAGCCATGGGGTACTGCCCATGCAGTGCTCTGCGCGCGCGAAGCCGTACACGAACCCTTTGCGGTCATCAATGCCGATGATTTTTACGGTAGGGACGCTTTTGAAAAGGCAGTAGCCTTTTTGCAAGAGCCCTGTGATGCGCGTACCTATTCGATCATTGGGTACAACCTTATGAAAACTCTCTCTGACAACGGCACGGTCAATAGGGGCGTCTGCGAGGTGGATGAGCATGGCCACTTGACGGCTATTGCGGAGCGACTCAATATTTCACAGACGGACGGCGTCGTTGTCTGTGGCGACCAGGCATTGCCCCGCGAACTTCCGACGCATGCGCAAGTTTCCATGAACTTCTGGTGCTTCCATCCTTCCTATTTTGAATATGCCAGCCATCTTTTCAGCGAATTCCTGGATGCCCGTATGCAGGAAGAGAAGTCTGAGTTCTTCATCCCCATTGTGGCAGACCGGTTCATTCGGGAACAGATGGGCGACATCCAGGTCATTCCTACGTCTGCTACCTGGTTCGGTGTGACCTATAAGGAAGACGCACCGGAGGTACGCAGGTGCGTGAATGAATTGGTGTCGAATGGGGAGTACCCCGTACAACTTTGGAAGGCCTGAGCCGCGATCCCATTCATGGAGAGCTACATGGATCAAGTTATGTCTATTCGTGGATCCGTGCCTGTTGTGACATGGCAGGAATCCATCTATTCAACATGGCGGCAGCTCACATCAAAACCTTCACCATATAGATGCAGTCTTGTATCTTCCGAACCTGACGGATGCGGTCTAATCCTTTAATCTGGGAGGCCGCTGACAGACGCAGTCCTTTGGCGAGGTTCTGGTCTTTCATCTCTTCTACCAGGCGGTAGATGTTCAGCGAGCGGATGGCGAAGACTACCCCTTCAGCTTTCGCTTGGCGCGCATTGAGAATACCTATAACTTCTCCCTTTCTATTTATGACGGGACCGCCGCTGTTGCCTGGGTTGGCGGAAATGCTCAACTGGTAGGAGAGGGTATCTCCTTCAGCGCCGGAGCGAGCACTAAGGTAACCTTCCCCGTATACGACTTCATCTTTAGGATATCCCAGCGTGAAGACTGGCTCTGCAATCTCCATCCCATTACGACTGATGCCATAGGGCAGGGCGGATTTTGGGAGAAAATCATCATCCTCGATTTTAAGGATGGCCAGGTCTCGCTGGATGTCTGCAAAGACAATCGTCGCACGGAATTCTTCACCGGTATGGTTCTGCACAACCACGCCTGTTGCGTCTGTGAGCACGTGAGCGCTGGTCACCAGATAACCCTTGGCATCGATGAGGAAGCTCGTGCCGCCAAAGCTTACTTCCCTGCCGGGTTCGATTTTTTTACGGACAGCATTGATTTCTGCCCGCTGATTGCTGCTCTGCCGTTCCAGCCGGCTGACTTTCCGGCGTAGTTCTTCTACTACTGTAATGGGCGCTTTGGGCGCAAAGACAGCCGTGATGCCGCTGATCAGCAGGGCGGTAACACCAGCGATGGAGGCCGCAACACCCACAACTCTGCGATAGCGAGTCCATAACTCCAAGAGCTTTCCCTGAACTTCTTTTTCTAGTGGTTGGATGTCACCACTTTCCTGGAGAGTTTGGTGAATATCGTGCAGGTTTGCTTTGACCCGCTTCCTTTCGGCATAAGTTACCATCCGGTCTAGCATCAACTGATGTTCGACAAACAATTGGTCCTGCGCTGGATTAGAGCGACGCGTCTCTTCGAAGACTCGGCACTCATCTGGAGACATCTCTCCCCGAAGGAACTTTTCGGTAGCAGCAATATGTTGGTATTGATCCATGTTTTATTGGGGCTTATATTCTGCGAAGAATAATTTTTTGAGCCTCATCAGGCATTTGTATTTCTGCGTTTTGGCATTGTCAGCGTTCGTGTATCCGAAATAAGCGGATATTTCTACCATGGATTTCTGGTGCACATAGAAGGCCTCTAATAAACTTTTACAAGGCTCTCCCAAGCGGCCCATGGCCGCTTTCATGACACCATATTGGGCGGTACGTTTTTCATGGGCTTCAAGATCCTCCTCGATCGAGACCGTCTCGACTAGATCCTCATCCGGGGATTCGAAGCGTTTTAGATATTGGAGTTTTTTCAACCAGATCCGCCGGGCGACGGAGTACAGATAAGTTCGAATCTGGCAAGTCAGCTCGAAGTCATCAGTTTGGGATTTTTCATACAGGACAAGCAACGCCTCCTGAAAAACATCCCTAGCATCATCCTCAGTACCATTATTCCTGATAATCAGCGTCTGAACCAGACTGAAATTCTCTTTATAAATGAAGTGAATAGCGTCTTTTTCATTGAGCGCCAATCCTTTAAGTAGCAGAGAATCACGATCTGAACGACTCACGGATCTATTTTTAATACCCCAACGCTGTGATTTGTAACCCATCACAAAGAAAAAAAAATAATCGATGCAGGTGGGTTACCTGGATTCTTTTTTGGTATCAATGGTGAAAACTTCATCTAAAAAAACAAAAAATCAAGAAAATGAAGAAGCTCCTCGCCATTATGGCCATCGCCTTCCTCGCATCCTGCGGTGGTGGTGCCAAAGAAGAAGTCACAGACACAGCTGCTGTTGCCGTTGACACAACTGCTCCTGCCGTTGACACAACTGCCGCTCCCGACACGACCGCTGCTGCTGATACAGCTGCTCATTAACTTTTTTCATATATGGCAAGCAATCGTTTAAGCTGCCCCGTTTTAACGGGGTAGCTTTTTTTTTACATTCCTGCTTGACATTTTTGCGGAGCAAATCTAACACACTTTCCATGCCTGGTTTGCTCGTAACTCCTTCTGCTGTTTATCATCTTCTCACCTGCGAACGGTACCTTTGCGCAAACTTTCTCCATGACTTTTGAAGCGCTGGGTATCCGTCAGGATTTGCTCGCATCCATCTGGGACCTAGGATTCACAGAGCCCACGCCCATCCAGGAGAAAGCTATCCCCATCCTGCTCTCCGGCACCCGCGACTTTGTAGGTCTTGCCCAGACAGGTACCGGAAAGACGGCAGCCTTTGGCCTCCCCCTCTTACAACTCGCAGATGCAGGCCGGAAGGTCCCACAATCGCTCGTCGTGTGTCCGACCCGCGAGCTATGTATGCAGATCTCACAAGACATGGCTCGCTATACCAAGCGCGCCCAGGGCCTGTATACGGTCGCTGTCTACGGTGGGGCCAGCATTGGAGAACAAATCCGTGAACTGCGGAAAGGACCGCAGATCGTTGTGGCCACGCCTGGGCGGCTGATAGATCTCATTGAGCGAAAAGCCATCCAACTGGATGAGATTACGCACGTCGTCCTCGATGAGGCCGATGAGATGCTCAATATGGGCTTTCGGGAAGACATAGAATTTATCCTCCAAAACACGCCCTGTCGGCACAGTGCCTGGCTATTTAGTGCCACCATGCCCACAGAAGTACGGCAGGTCAGCCGTCGCTTTATGTCTTCTCCAGCGGAAGTGAGCATCGGCAGAGTCAATGCCGCCAATGCCAACATTGACCACCAGTACTTCATCTGCCACTCCGTCAACCGATATGCGACCCTCAAGCGGGCAATCGACTTCAACCCCGGCATCTACGGTATCATCTTCACACGGACCAAGGCGGATGCGCAAACGATAACGGAATCACTCATCCGTGAAGGCTATGATATCGAATCCCTGCATGGCGACCTTACCCAGCAGCAACGCGACAAGGTGATGGGCCGCTTCCGTGAAAAAAGCCTGCAGCTGCTCATCGCTACCGACGTTGCCGCCCGCGGCATCGATGTCACCGGCATCACCCACGTCATAAACTACGAACTGCCCGACGACCCAGAAGTATACACACACCGCAGCGGCCGTACCGGCAGGGCCGGACGATCCGGCGTCTGCCTGTCGCTCATTACCCCAAGGGAAACCCACCGCATCCGACAGATCGAACGAATGATCGATAACCGCCTTCACCGGATGGACATCCCGGGGGGTAAAGACGTGTGCCGCAAGCAGTTCTTCCATTTCATAGACCGCATGCTCGCCGCCGACATCAGCCATGGCGACTACGAGACCTACCTCCCTACACTCCGGGAGAAGTTTGCACCAGTAGATAAAGAAGAAATCCTGCAACGGGTCGCCGCCCTAGAATTCGACCGTTTCCTTCAATACTATGAAAATGCCGCCGACCTCAACGTCCGCGACGAGAGAAGAGCGCATCGCGACACCCCCCGGTCAGCCGCTGGACAATACACCGACACCCGTGGACGACGCTTCGATCTTGCTCAAAACCAAATGCGCAAACTGTTCGTCAACCTTGGCACTCGCGATGGATTCTACAAAGCCAGCTTTCTTCAGTTTATCCTCGATATGAGCGACTTGAAAAAAGAAGTACTCGGTCGCATCGATATGAAAGATATGAACAGCTGGATCGAAATTGACGCCTCCGTAGCCGAAAAAATGATCCGTGCCCTCGATGGTAAGAAATTCAAAGGCCGCCGCATTCGGATGAATGATGCAGAGTCAGGCGTACCACGCCCGCCCAAGCGGCAGAAATGAACACTGCCTTTCTCTGAAAAATATCGAAACATATTGCCCGCTGTTTTGATATCTTTCAATCATTCTCCAGAATATTTTTTTCCAATCACTTATTACCGTATATTTGACTATGATCAATCGTAGCACATACCGATTGTATTTCTCCTACTTCTATTTTGAAGCGGGATCGGGATGTCTTGGGTTGTCATAAAATTGCATACAACAACAAGGGATCCCGGCCGATGAGCCGGGATTTTTTTTAACCATTGGCGCATGACATCCCTCCAGCCACGATCATCTTTGGCAAACCGCCCTGTCCGTGTTTCCATTCAAGGCTACGAAGGAAGCTTTCACCAAGAGGCGGCCCGTCGTTTTTATGGCCCGGAGGTGGAGGTCATCCCTTGTGCCACCTTCCGGGAAGTCGTAAAAATTGCCTCCTCCCGCAAAGAATCAGACGGAGGGGTGATGGCCATCGAGAACTCTATCGCAGGCAGCATTCTGCCCAACTACCACCTGCTCCAGCGCTCCTCACTCTGCATCATAGGGGAAGTCTACCTACAGATCCGACAGCAGCTCCTCACATACCCCGGCGTAACCCTCGCAGACATCCGGGAAGTTCACTCTCATCCAATGGCCTTGCAGCAATGCCTAGACTTCCTCGACAAGCATCGCTGGAAGCTGGTAGAGTCTGAAGATACCGCCCTGAGTGCGAAAAAACTCATGCAGCACAAAAGCCGACACACGGCAGCCATCGCCAGCAAACTGGCGGCTGATCTCTTCGGCTTGCAAGTGCTGGCACCCAATATCCACACCATGAAAAACAATTACACGCGTTTCCTCTTCCTCCAGCCGGAGAAAGAGGCGATGCCAGTGGAGCTTGCCGACAAGGCATCCCTCACCTTCCATACCGACCACTCCCATGGGAGCCTGGCACGAGTGCTCACTCAGATTGCCGACGTCGGCATCAACCTCAGCAAACTGCAGAGCTTTCCCATCCCTGGCTCTGACTTTAAATACAGCTTCCATGCCGACCTGGAATTCGAGGAGTTCGCCCAGCTGCAGAAATTACTTCAGTCTATACAAGCCATCACCGACTCCCTCCGCATCTTAGGCGTCTACCGCCGCGGCTCCTTCAAATAATGAAAATGAAAACATGCACGACGGCACAGCGGCTGGAGGGTATCGGTGAATACTACTTCTCCAAAAAACTCAGAGAGATCGCAGAGATGGACCTCCTAGGCGATAAAGTTATCAATCTGGGTATCGGAAGCCCAGACCTGCCCCCACATCCGGAGGTCCTGCAGGCCTTGCAGGAAGCATCGGCCCGCCCAGACGCACATGCCTACCAGTCTTACAAAGGCTCACCCATACTTCGGAGGGCCGTCGCAGATTGGTATGCCCGTTGGTATCATGTATCTCTCGATCCGGACCGCCAGGTGCTACCACTCATCGGAAGTAAAGAGGGTATCCTGCACATCTGCATGACCTATCTCGACCCGGGCGACCTGGCGCTGGTGCCCAACCCGGGCTATCCTACCTATCGGAGTGCTGTCCGCCTGGCCAATGGCGAAGTCCTGGAATATCGGCTAGAAACCGCCAACGATGGTTATCCAGACTTAAACGCCCTGGAGCATGTCTGTGCGGAGCATACCCGTCATGGTCGGAAGGTGAAGTTGATGTTCGTCAACTATCCCCACATGCCCACTGGCAGACTTCCCCAGCGACATACCATGGAGCGGCTGGTGGATTTCGCCCGGCAACAGGGTATCCTGCTAGTGCACGACAACCCGTATAGCTTCATCCTGAATGATCAGCCCATGAGTCTCTTGTCGGTGACAGGTGCGATGGATGTGGCGATGGAACTGAACTCACTGAGCAAGTCGCACAACATGGCGGGATGGAGGGTCGGCATGTTATGCGCCGCCGGCGAGCGGATCGATGAAGTGCTTCGATTCAAGAGCAACATGGATAGTGGAATGTTTCTGCCAGTGCAACTGGCAGCCGCCAAAGCCCTGTCGCTGGGCCTGGAATGGCACCAAGAACTCAACCACACCTACGCGAACCGCCGTCAGGAGGCAACGGCCATCCTCGAAGGGCTTGGCTGCACAATAGCCCCAGGGCAGGCGGGCATGTTCCTCTGGGCAAAGATCCCGGAGACCGCTGTAGATGGCTATGCGCTGAGTGATGTCGTCTTGCAACAAGCCCGCGTCTTCATCACGCCCGGCGGCATCTTTGGCGATGCCGGAGACAATTACCTGAGGGTCAGCCTTTGCAGTCCAGTTGACACCTTGCTCGCTGCAAAGCAACGGATACAAAAAAACCTGAAGACATTGAATGCTTAAGTAACAATGAAAGCAACATCCATAGAGCCCAAGATCATCACGGTCATTGGCGTTGGACTGATCGGCGGGTCGCTGGCGCTGCGCCTGCGCGCCGGAGGACTTGCCTCCCGCATCCTCGGCGTGGACAACCAGGAGGCGCATGCCAGCAAAGCCCTGGAGCTTGGACTGGTCGATGCGATGATGTCGCTGGAAGAGTCCGTCGCCTGCTCTGACACTATATTCTTATCCATCCCGGTGGACAGCGCCGTCCAGATATTGCCAAATCTACTGGACAAAGTCGACCATCAGATTGTTATAGACCTTGGCTCGACAAAGTCTGACATCGTGGCAGCGGTCCGTCATCATCCCCGACGCGGTCGCTTTGTGGCCTCTCACCCCATGTGGGGAACAGAGTATAGTGGCCCTCAAGCGGCTGTCGCTGGCGCGTTTCAGGGTAAGTCGGTCATTCTATGCGACGTAGCCGACAGCGATGCGGATGCCTTGGAATGGGCTAAGCACCTTTTTCATGCGATCGGCATGCACATCACCGAGATGGATGCCGTCGCCCACGACATACATGCAGCCTATGTGAGTCATATTTCCCATGTCACCTCCTTCGCACTGGCGAACACCGTCCTGGCAAAAGAACGTGAGGACGAGGCCATCTTCGAACTTGCCAGCGCAGGCTTCGAGAGCACCGTCCGACTGGCGAAGAGCAATCCAGACATGTGGCTTCCCATCCTCCGCCAGAACAAAGACAATGTGCTCGACGTACTCAATGAGCACATCACTCAGCTCCGACGTTTCAAGAGCTGCCTGGAGCGTGAGAATTGGGAATACCTCCGAGAGCTGATGCAAGACGCCAACCGCATCCGACGAATCATACAGTAACCCAAAATCATCCCCATCTTTATCTTTAATTTCACAGACATGCAAACGACCCCGACAGCAACCGCCGCTTCACTGATTACAGATAAATGGGAGAAGCGGCCACTCCTTATCTCAGGGCCCTGCAGCGCAGAAACCGAGGAGCAATTGGTGACTACAGCACAACAACTTGCTGCCACCGGCAAGGTGGATGTCCTTCGGGCTGGTATCTGGAAGCCACGTACCAAGCCCGGTATGTTTGAAGGCATAGGCGCAAAAGGCCTACCCTGGCTGCAGCAGGCAAGGAAGCTCACCGGTATCCCCACCACCGTAGAAGTGGCCACCGGTAAGCAGGTACAAGATGCACTTACCTTCGACGTAGACATGCTTTGGATTGGTGCCCGCACCACCGTCAATCCATTCAGCGTACAAGAAGTTGCAGACGCCCTGCGCGGCGTCCAGGTGCCCGTATTCATCAAAAACCCTATCAACCCCGACCTGGAGTTATGGGGAGGTGCCGTAGAGCGTGTAGCCCGTGCAGGCATCTCCCGGATAGGCCTGATACATCGTGGGTTCTCTTCCTATGGGAATACAGAGTTTCGAAATGCCCCCATGTGGCACCTGGCCATCGAGATGAAGCGCAGGCACCCGGAGATGCTCATGGTGAATGACCCATCTCATATCTGCGGCCGGAGGGATATCCTCCTGGACGTAGCACAAAAGGCTATGGACCTCGACTTTGACGGGCTGATGATTGAAAGTCACCTAGATCCTGACAATGCCTGGAGCGATGCCAAACAGCAAGTCACGCCGGCCCGACTGGCAGAGATGTTCGACAACATAAAGTGGCGCCATGAAGATGTCGCCTCGGAATCTTTTCATATGGCGCTCGACAAACTCAGGGAACAGATCAACCATGTAGACGATGAACTGCTCGATCTACTCGCCCAGCGCATGCGCATTGCAGAAAAAATCGGTGAATACAAGCGGAACAATGCTGTGACCATCCTGCAGACCAACCGCTGGAATCAGGTCCTAGAGAAATCCTTCGGAAAGGCTGACAAGCTGGGCCTGAGTCGCGAGTTTGTCACCCGCTATCTCGACGCGGTTCACATGGAAAGCATCAACCGACAAAACAGGGTGATGAACGGCTAGCCAACCTCAACGCATGTCATTGTTAAAATCATATCTGTATGTACACGCGGTCTGGTCCGTCAGCGGACAAAGACCACTGCTGCAGCGCAGTGTCCGTACCGTACTGTCGGCTCATATGCTCAAATCTGCCGAGGAAAAAGGGATCCGAATCCTGAAAGCAAACGGAGGGGCCGACCATCTACATCTACTCCTCCATCTTCATCCGGCCCAGAACCTAGCACAGCTGGTCCGACAGCTCAAGTCTGAGAGTACTGACTGGCTCAATACTACTCAGATCGTATCTGAGTCATTTCAATGGGAAGAAGACTTTGTGGCGTATAGCGTGAGCCCGAATGTGATTCGGCAGGTATCCGAATACATCGACCGACAGGAAGAGTATCACCTCACAAAGACCTTCCAGGATGAAATGGCCGTCTTCGATGCCTTGCAGTCCAACCAACCCTAAGCCGCACGCTGACATGACCCCCTCTGCGACATACCGTTTCTCTGCGCAGTCCGTTGATTATTTTTTTGGCGGTCGTCTTTCCTCTCTGTCAAAACACTGCCAAAAGAAGTCTACGGTGCTGTTGATGGATGAAACCGTCCATGCCTTACATGGCGCGTGCTTCAAAGACTGGGACATCCTCACCATCCCCTCTGGAGAGCAGTATAAAGTCCAGTCAACGGTAGACCGCATCATAGGTGAGCTCATCGAGCGGAAGGCGGACCGATCCTTTACCCTGGTAGGTGTTGGCGGCGGCGTCGTCACTGACCTGACCGGTTATGCGGCCTCCGTATACATGCGTGGCATATCCTTCGGCTTTCTGCCAACTACACTGCTGGCCATGGTGGATGCCTCCATCGGAGGGAAAAACGGCATTGACGTAGGAGCCTACAAGAATATGGTGGGTGTCATCCGACAGCCTGGCTTCATCCTCTACGACTGGTCATTTCTACGGACCCTGCCAGACACACTCTGGTCGGATGGTTTTGCGGAAGTCATCAAGCATGCCTGCATCCGCGATGCGGCCGCCTTTCGACTCCTGTCCAGCTACGATGTGAAACGCTTGCAAAAGAAGTCGGACATCCTCCACGGCCTAATCGAAAGAAATGCCCGCATGAAGTCGGCCATCGTTCGGCGCGATGAGTTTGAGTGCAATGAGCGGCGACTGCTAAACTTTGGACATACGCTGGGGCATGCCATCGAGACGGTGCACCAGCTCAGCCACGGACAGGCTGTCGCCATCGGGATGGTACTGGCCAGCCAGCTCTCAGCGCAGCGGCTGGGCTTCAGTGGCACAGAAAAGCTACAAGACGTATTGCAGGCCTACGGGCTGCCTATAACACATCGCTATGATGCGACGAAAGTGTTGGAAGTCCTCCGCCTAGACAAGAAACGGGTGAGCCTTGACATGAATGAGGTGTTGCTGGAACGCATCGGTAAGGGTGTCGTGCAAAAGATCGCTTTGGCCTCCTTTGAAGAATGGGTGCGGCAGGCGGCAGAGGCGCAACAGCCTGCTTTTCGAAAGCCACCAAAAAAAAGTTGAAGTATCGCATATATGATTGCAACCGTCCATCCATCCACGCTGAAAGGGCATCTCGTCTCACCCCGCTCCAAGAGCGCCATGCAGCGTGCTTGTGCGGCGGCCTTGTTGCGTCATGGACAGACGGAGATACGGCTCCCCGGACAGAGCAATGACGACCTGGCGGCCATGGACGTCATCACGCGCCTGGGGGCCACCATCCATGAGTCTGATGCCGCCCTGCTGGTGCAGAGCCAGGGCGTGCATCCCAAATCCGATACGGTCCACTGCGGCGAGAGCGGGCTGGGCATACGGATGTTCACCCCGATTGCTGCGCTTTCTCCCCGACGGCTGCTGCTGACAGGTGCGGGCTCCCTGGTGACGAGGCCGATGGATTTCTTCGATGCTGTCCTTCCCCAGCTAGGAGTGATGGTGTCATCACAGCAGGGAAGGTTGCCATTGTCTATTCAGGGCCCGCTGCGTCCGGCGGATATCACCGTCGACGGTTCCCTCAGCTCCCAGTTTCTGACGGGGCTGCTCATGGCCTTCTCCGCCGCAGGCGCCTCTGACGTGACCATCCGTGTCGAAGGTCTAAAGAGCCGACCCTATATTGATTTAACGCTCTCGGTCATGCGCAGTTTCGGCATGCATATGCCAGACACGACGGCTGGTGATGTGTTTCATTTTCCCGTCTATATTCCAAGCCTTGCGATGACTGAGCCGCTGTGTTATACGGTAGAAGGTGACTGGAGTGGGGCCGCCTTTCTGGTGGTGGCGGCCGCCCTGGCAGGCGATCTTGCTATTGAGGGCCTCGACGTGGCATCAGTACAGGGTGATAAGGCCATCCTCACAGCCCTAGCGTCTGCCGGTGGACAGTTTCATGTCGGTGCCGACGGCCGGCTATATATTGCACAGACATCGCTACAAGCCTTTGCTTTCGATGCCACCGAGTGCCCGGACCTATTCCCTCCGCTGGCGGCCCTTGCAGCCTGCTGTGCTGGGACCTCCGTCATACAAGGTGTTGGCAGGCTGGCGCATAAGGAAAGCGACCGTGGACAGACCCTCCAACAGGAGTTTGGGAAGTTGGGAGTGTCGATCCGCCTGGAGGAAGACCTGATGTTTATTGAGGGAGGCGGAGCCATTCTGGCTGGTAATGTCCATTCCTGTCATGACCATCGCATCGCCATGTCGCTAGCGGTGGCAGCCTTGAGGGCCCAGGGACCTCTACGCATCGAGGCAGCCGAAGCCATTGGGAAGTCCTACCCGCATTTTTTCGATGACATGGTCTCATTGGGGGCAGGCATTCATCGATCCGGAAGCCTGCCAACCACCGTCTTCACACCAGAATAAAGAGTATGAATCGATTCGGAAAACACTTCAGCGTCACCATCCTCGGTGAGTCTCACGGCGACGGGGTGGGGATTGTCATCGACGGCTGCCCAGCCGGACTGCCCCTTGCCGTGGAAGATTTCATCGCCGACATGGAGCGACGAAAGGGTGGCCTCCAGAAAGGCACAACCCCCCGGCAAGAGGAAGATCTCCCGCAATTCCTCACTGGCTTGTTCATGGGACGTACGACGGGGGCACCCCTCACCCTCTTCTTCCCCAACCGCAATACCCGCTCGGCTGACTATGAAAAACAACGTGCCGTGCCAAGGCCCGGCCATGCTGATTTTGTCGCCCATCACAAGTTCGGTGGCTTTGAAGACTATCGTGGGGGCGGGCATTTCAGCGGTCGCTTGACGGCATGTCTAGTGGCAGCTGGCGTGATTGCGAAGCGACTGCTGACACCAGTACAGATCGAGGCCACGATCCTGGAGATTGGTGGCATTCCTGATATAGAGAAAGGTTTGGAGCAGGCCATTCAGCACAAGGACTCTGTTGGAGGAATGGTAGAATGCCGCGCCAAGGGGCTTCCTCTGGGACTGGGAGAACCTTTCTTCAACTCCGTAGAATCTTTGTTGGCGCATGCGGCCTTTTCTATCCCCGCGGTGAAAGGCGTCGAGTTCGGGGCAGGCTTTGCCGCTGCCCGTATGTTTGGCTCCGAACATAATGATCCCATCACAGACTTGCAGGGTCATACGGCCAGCAACCACGCAGGAGGGATCGTGGGAGGGATCACCAATGGCAACGAGCTCGTGTGGAGGGTTGCCGTCAAGCCGACATCTTCTACGCCCAAAGAACAGGTGACCTTGAATTGGGAGACTGGCGAGACGGAGCTATTCTCCGTCAAAGGTCGTCACGATCTATGCATTGCTTTACGGGTACCGCCCGTCCTGGAAGCTGTGACCGCCATGGTGTTGGTTGATCTTATGCTGGAGGCTCATAAAATACCCAGGGTACTTTGCTCGTTATAGCTTTTGTAATGCCTTCTGTCATGCAAGTGATCTATCATTTCACCACCCGAAACGAATGGGAGTTCTCCCAGGGCCGTGGCCAGGTCGTCGCCCCATCCCTCTATGACGAGGGATTCATCCATTGCTGTACCTCGGAACAGGTTCCGGAGATCCGTCAGCGCTATTTCCTGGGCCAGGAAGATGCCATCCTCCTCGAGATAAACCCTCAGGCCTTGTGCAGCCAGCTGGTTTATGAATGGTCGGATTCTTTGGAGCAGACCTTCCCACATATCTATGGGCCCATCAACACCGATGCCGTCACAGAGGCTCGGCTGCTGCCTGTCTAATATCTATTTTTATTTTTTTTCTACAGGCGTTGTACAAACCATTGTGCGACGGTGTGGGTCATCGGATGATGGTGACATACCCGGCCATCTTTGCCCGCCCATTCTTAGGGTCTATCACATAATAGTACGTGCCGAAGGGTAGCGGCAGTCCATTGCGCTTTCCATCCCAAGGCTTGTTGTAGCCAATAGAGCGGTAGATCAGTTGCCCGTCGATGCTAAAGACTTCTATGATGGCCCCCGGGTATGAATCTATATATAGAATATCCCAGAAATCGTTGATTCCATCTCCGTTGGGGGTGAAGGTGTTGAAAGCTACAGGCTTATAGAGGACTTTCAGGAACATGGAGCTGGTGTCGGTACAGCCTTTGTCGGACGTGACCGTCAGCAGATACCGTATAGCACTGTCCGGGGAGGCAATGGGCTTGAGCAGCGTGGGGTTGTTGAGCCCTTTGGCGGGTGTCCAGAGGTAGGTAAGCCCGTTGGCATTGGTGGCCGTCGCTTCGATGGTGATCTGTGCACCTTCGAGCATGATGCGGTTGGGACCAGCATCCGCGATAGGGTTCGGGTTGATGGAGACGATTTTTGTGGCCACTGTAGATGGGCAGTCAAAACTGTTTGTGATTTTTAAGGTTACCGTATAAAGGCCAATATTACTATAGACATATGAGAACGAGGGGATATTTCGAGTGGTTCCATCACCTAAATTCCAGTCAAGCGTTTTTAAAGTACCATCTTGTGTGTTAGATCTATTTATAAACTGCAGTGATCCGCCAAGGCAAACGTCGGTTGCACTGACAGTGAAGTCTGCAATAGGCTGTGGATGTATGGTATTTAATACAATGGTTGTATCGTGAATACAACCTTGCTGTGTCGTTGCCTGAAGCCTTACGTTGAAGGGCCCTAGGTTGGCATAGGTGTGCGCAGGATGCCTAGCGGTGGATGTGTTTACGGCTCCGCTTCCAGGGTCTCCAAAGTTCCACAGATAGCTGAGTGTCGAGGTGTCTGCACCGGGGACGTGAGATTTATTTAAAAACGGAATTACCGCATCCGGCAGGCAGCTAACCGGTGGAAAGGTGAAACTCGGCCTTACCAGTGGGTGTGCTTTCACGTTTGATATTTTTACAGCACTTGTACATCTATTTGACGTGACCACCGACAGCTTTACGGGATAGGTAGCATAGACAGGGAACGTATGTTGAAATGGAGTGCTGGAAGTACGGATGTCCAGAATACTTCCATCTGCATAGTCCCAACGCCATTGTGTGATGGTACCTTCCTGGGAGCTGGACTTGTCAGTCAGGGTGACTGGTTGTTTTTCACAGATAGGGGAAGATGACACATCAAAATCTGCGATCGCACGCTTCCAAACTTTGATCGTCTGGGTGATAGAGTCTGTACAACCTCCAGTGGTCGAAGTGAATATATATTTGATAGTATGTGTTCCTTCGCCAGCTTGGGAAGGATTGAAGATGCCTGTCGCAGAGACGCCAGGACCTGAAAAGCGGAAACTTCCTGGTACACCACCGATTTCAGTCGCTTCTGTAATCTGGTACGGTGGTGCATCAAAACAGATGTTCGGGATCAGGTTGAAGCGTGTCTTTGGGGCAGCATTTACCGTGATGGTCTGAGTAGTTTCTTTTAGACAAATACCGCCAGAAAATGCCTTTAATCTTATTCGATATGTTTTGGTAAGCGGCGACTGGAAGTTTGGATACTGATGTTTATAAATTTTTCCTAAGCGACTGTTCTCATCCGTTTCCACTATAGTCGGATTATTCACGTCATCCCAGTAGATTAAAATTTTCGTGATGACACCTGGGAAAACTGTCGAACTGTCAATAATCGCGACAGAGTCATTGGCGCACAGAGCAGTGGGGTTCAATACAACGAATCTTGCGATCGGGAAAGAACCATTAACAACGAGTCGCTGTACGATGGTATCTCGGCATCCATGATTCGTGTTAATATGCAAGCTGACATCATAGTTACCCACGGCTTTATAAGAATGCCTTGGATCTTTATCGGTGGCAGTATTGGAACTAATTGGCGGGGTATTCCAGTTCGGGTCACCGAAGTTCCAATTCCATTCAGAAATAGTGCCTGGGCTGGCAACTTTAGATGAGTCTAGAAATTCGGCATAGGTATCGTTCAGGCAGACTTCTGGGATGATAAAGCCAGCCTTAGGCTTTGGGTTGACGCTAAATGGCGGCAGTGTATTTACGCTGATGCAACCATTTGAATTTGTTACAGTAAAAGATATATTATATGTGCCAGGTTTTGCGAATACATGGGTAGAATTAGGCTGTGTAGATGTATTCTGGCTACCGGATGTGGTATCATCGAAATTCCATTGCCACTTCGTTAGGGAAGCACTATTTGCTGTCGACTGATCGGTAAAGGATATAAGGCCAGTAGCACAGACCGGACTGTTCGTAGTATAGGCAGCTAGTGGAAGTGGGAAGACCGTAATGGTGGCAGAACCAGACTGTATCTGTGTGCAAGCGGTTGAGGTTCCGTCTGTCACCGAGAGTAAGTTGTATGTAAGGGTAGTTGCCACATTCGTAGGTACAGGAATGGAAACGGTATCACCAACACTCGTAGAGACAGTTCGTGAAATGCCTCCGTTGATGTTGTACGAAAACGTGTAGGGTGCGGAAGATCCAGATCCTGTAAATGTAATTCTAGGGGATGGCGCATTCCTGCAAAGGCTGGTTTTGCCTTCTATAGTCGCTGTAGGTAAGGGTCGTACCGTCACTGTGGCAGTACCTGATTGGATTTGGCTACAGCCGGTAACGCTGCCATCTTTCACTGATAGCAAAGAATAGGTATATGTAGTGGCTGTTTGAGTTGGCACAGCAACAGACACGGTGTCACCAATGAGTGTGGAGACTGTTTGCTGGTTGCTACCATTGATTTGGTAAGTAAAAGTATATGGTCGTGTGGATCCTGATCCAGTGAAAGTGATTCGTGGCTGAAGTTGGTTAAGGCATGTGATAGTGCTTCCGGTGATGGTGGCGTTGGGAAGTGGATTTACAGTGATGGTAGCCGTGCCTGTGAGCAATTTGCTGCAACCTGTTGGGCTGCCCTCTTTTACTGCGATGAGGTTGTAGATGAAAATGCCTGTTGTATTAGTAGGCACTATAATGCTAACAGTGTCGGAGTTTGATGCTGTATTGACAGTTTGTACTGGTCCGCCATTGATCCTATAGGAGATAGTAAAAGGGGATTCTCCTAGCGTGGCACGGAATAGAATCCGAGGGGCAGGGTCGTTCAGACAGACAGAATTCGTACCGCTAATGGTTGCTACTGGAATTGGTTTAACCCGTATGATCGCAGATGCCGTATCTGAGATACATCCCACGTCTGTCATTACCACATATTTGACCGTGAAATTGCCCGTGTCTGCATATGTTTTTATCGGGTTTAATATATTGGCAGTAGTATTATCTCCGAAATATGTGATAAATTTCATCAGACTTCTACCATATCCGACCGATGCATCCGTAAAGGTCACAGGTTGCCCAAGGCAGACATTGGAAAAGTTGAGTTTGGCGATTGGATTCTCAAGAACATCTAAGTCAAATGATATATCTTGCTCTCCTCCGCATCCATCGGAGGTAGGATTATTTGCAATGAGTCGTACAGGGTATAACCCCACGGTCGGGACCACATACTGTCGAGGCAATTTATATCCATATACTTTTCGGCCGTTAATAATTGTACTGTCAGTCGGCTGGGGATTAATTAATGTTGTATCGGCTATTCCCGCGTTGTTGAGTATTGTTCCGAAAATCCATTGAAGTTTTGTAGGCTTGTATGGTAATGTCATTGTAAAATAGTAAGGTGTATTTCGGCAGGTGGTTGGGAATTTGACAGTTGCTCCCGGTGTTTCGATCGATACGTATTGATAGAGGTCTTTGACATTTGCACCGGCGGAGTAGCCGTAGCTCTCAGCATTGGCATATCCATAGGCTAGGGCGTTGAAGCCAGAATCTGAGGAAAGAGTATGATACCCTTGGGTCACACTGTCGAGGTATATAAATGAAAAGTTACTGTTGGCGGGATGCGTTACCCAGTCGCTGGCAGGCACTGGATTCCCGTCAAGCCGGAAGGATGAGATGCCACTTCCCCTATTGGGCATGATTACGTGTATGTGGTGCTGCCTTCCTGCTGTTGCCACTAAGTTTGAACTGACCAAGGTCACTTTTGAAATATTCTGTTCCACTGGGTTGAGCAGGATCATGTCGGGATCGTAGTTGGTGGCATTCCCTGAACATCCCTGGGTGGTAAAATATTGTGCTAGCGAAATGGGTTGGTCTGAAGTGACTGAGTTGGGCGTGGTGTTTGAAAACTCATAGAATACATCATTCACGAAAGAAGCCGCTGGAATCAAACTGCCATTTAAAAAAACATTGCTGCTCGGGCTGCTCTTGATGATTCGATAAAAGTTCGTAGGCCTTTCAAAGCTGGGAACTGTCAAGTAGTTTTTACCCCAGGATGCCAGAGGGTATAACTGCTGATAGAGGTTGTCAGAGGAATTTGCCCCCCCGGCGCAGTTGCCAATGCGCATCTTGCCTGCACCTGAGAAAACTGCAATGCGTTTACAGGAGGAAGTGCCTGATGATACAGAGCGAATTTTAGAGCCTGTTAAATCATCTCCAGCATACAGACATCTAGGCTGACCCATCAAACCGCATGGCAAATTAATGGGTATATTATTCACAGTAGCTAAGACCTGGAAGATTTCGCCTTTATTCAAGGTCACCGTATTCGTGCTGCCGGCAGCCCACCCATTGGTAGTGGTGGCGCTTGGAACGATCTCCACAAGGGTGTTATCTTCTACGGCGATAATTGTAAAGTAAGAATTGGATCTGGACTCATTTGAAATTTGTGTATAATTCATCGATATGTATTCCTTTCCCAGCACATTTGTCGGCAGGCAAACGGTGGCTCCGCTCACGGCGCTAGCTGAGATATATGAATAAACGACTATCGGTCTCTCGCTGGTCACACGCACCGCCTTTCCCGTAATCAGTCCTGAAGTATTGAGGAAATTCGATCGCGGGACGTTCACAGCCACTACCTGGCCTGCGGTCAGACTCCCGGTTTGGATGTTGGCGCCCCCATAGATCTCTACAGTATATGTTGTCGCAACATCTGAGCTGATCCATAACGTCATACCCAGGCCATTGAAAGGAGGATTCGAGCCCGGGTTTCCATTCAACATCGCCACATGATAAGAAAAGGGTATCCAGAACTCCTTTCCCTTATTGGAGAAATCCTGTGCCTGGGTAAGCGTTCCTACCCATGTCAACATGAACAAGGCCATCAAGACCCGGAGTCCCTTTATGCTAACAGCCGTCATTTTGTATCAACTGGGTGATGTATTTCCTGATGCATGGGATAGATATCAAACCCTCATATAGGGTTGGGTATGACGGTGATTTCCAATGGTGGTTTAAGGGCGACATGCTCTTCTTATCCGAAATAGTCCAGGTTGGTCTCCGGCCTCAGGGCCTGCACCGTCTCACACATCAGTTTGACGGTGTTTTCGATGTCCTTCCTGTGGATCATCTCGACCGTGGTATGCATATACCGGAGGGGAATGGAGACGAGCACCGACGGGCAGCCATCGTTGGCATAGGCAAAAGAGTCGGTGTCAGTGCCCGTGCTGCGGCTCAGCGCCCGCCATTGGACAGGTATCTTCTTCTTTTCCGCCGTCTCACGGACAAAGTCAAGCAGCTTGTTATGGATCGCCGGGGCATAGGCCAGGGAAGGCCCTTTTCCACAGGATATATCTCCCTCTACGGTCTTATTGACCATCGGCGTCGTCGTGTCGTGCGTCACATCAGTGATGATGGCCACATTCGGACGGATTCGCCGGGCGATCATCTCGGCTCCTCGCAGTCCGATCTCTTCCTGTACGGCATTGACGATGTATAGTCCGAATGGAAGCTTTTTCCCGTTTTCTTTTAGGAGCCTTGCCACCTCAGCGATCATGAACCCACCGATGCGGTTGTCGAGGGCCCGGCCAATGATGAAGTCGTAGGCCAGTTCATCGTAGCCCTCCTCGTAGGTGACGACCGCTCCGACATGGACGCCCAGCGACTCGACCTCATCGCGGTTGCGGGCGCCGCAGTCGAGGAATAAATTATCGACGCGGGGGACGGGGTCCTTACTGTCTGGTGTCGACATGCGCGTGTGGATGGCTGGCCAGCCGAAGACAGCTTTCACCGGCCCGTTGCGGCCATGGATCAGCACCCGCTTGGCAGGAGCGACCTGGTGGTCGACCCCTCCGTTGCGTTTCAAATAGATCAGGCCTTCTGCCGTGATATAGTTTACAAACCAGCTGATCTCATCGGCATGGGCTTCGAGGACGACCCGAAAAGGTGCATCCGGGTTGATGACCGCTGTGGCTGTGCCATAAGGGTCTGTAAAGGTCGTGTCTACATAGGGTCTAATGTATTCGAGCCAAAGTTTCTGTCCCCACCACTCGAAGCCGACAGGGGAGGGGTTGTCGATATAACGCCGGAGGAAGTCGTAGGAAACCTTCGGGATCGTCTTTTTCACTTTTTCTTTCGATTTTGCCATGTGCATGAATGCTCAGGGGGTGAAGGAAAATCAGGAGAGGTTGATGGAAATGGTCATGTATACTCGGATATCTGATGGATTTAAGGCTTGGCTGTAGGAAATTGCCAGCATGCTCAGGGCCTCAAAATGACGATCGAAGGTGTCTTGGCCGTATCGCTCAGATTGCCTTTATCATCCCGCAGCCAGAAACTGAAGACAGCCGTATCCGGGCGGGTGCAGCGGGGCTGCAGTTCGAAGGGGTACGTGAAAGACATGACAATCTCCCCTTTGAAGTTGGCCGTGCGTGGAACCGTACCAGGTATTCTGTAGAGCTGTGAATCGGTGAAATTGCTGCTGGGGCAGCGGGTCGTCTGCTTCCGCACATAGATCACGTCCTTGAAGTCCCCTTCTTTATCCGTCAGCTCGAGGATGATCTGTAGGCGGCCCTGTGCCGGTACGGTCGTAGCACTGACTTCCTTCAGCGTGAGACGGGGTCTGCTCTGAAGATTATCTTTGCCGCAGGACAGGTAGCCTAGTGTGACAAGGAATAAGAACGAAATCAGCCTCATGAAGTATTACGTTGCGACTCAAAAATAATCATTCGAGTTGAATAACAGGCCAGACTTCCTCATTCAGCCAACAGAACCCGGAGGTTTTAACAATTCTGAGTTCCCCCTCAAGGCGCTCGCATTATTCCGGTATCAATACCGTAGCAATCCTGTCTACCAAAGCTTCTGCGACCAACTGCGCCGATCCCCGGCATCGGTCCAGTCCATCACGGACATCCCATATCTGCCCATAGGGCTTTTCAAAACCCATCCCGTTGTTTGTGGCGACTTTCAGCCTGAAGCAGTCTTTACCAGCAGTGGCACGACGGGTAAAACGCCCAGCCAACACCAGGTAGAACGCCTGTCAGTCTATCGTGTCAGTTTTCTCGAAGCCTTCCGGATCTTCTACGGCGATCCTACCGAATGGTGTATACTCGCCCTGTTACCTTCCTACCTCGAACGCAGCGGTTCCTCCCTGGCCTATATGACAGATGAGCTGATCCGCTTGTCAGGGCATCCTTCCAGCGGGTTTTTCCTATACGATACCCCACATCTGCATGAGACCCTGCAGCAGCTCGAGCGGCAGGGCCAGCAGACGCTGCTGCTGGGGGTTACTTTTGCGTTGATGGACTTTGCAGCCACCTACCCCATACGCCTGCAGCATACGACGGTCATGGAGACCGGTGGCATGAAAGGGCGGCGGCAGGAACTCGCCCGGGAGGAGGTTCATAGCTTCTTACAACAACAGCTGGGCGTTACATCCATTCATTCGGAATATGGGATGACAGAACTGCTCTCCCAGGCCTATGCCCCCCGGGAAGGCCTCTTCCAATCACCTCCGTGGATGCAGGTACTCATCAGGAGCGAAGACGATCCGCTAGCAGTGAAAGGACCCCTGCCCGGTCAACGCATCTCAGGACCAATCAATATCATCGACCTGGCCAATCAGTCTTCCTGCGCCTTTATTGCCACCGACGACCTTGGAACCTTGTATCCCGACGGCCGCTTTGAAGTCGTCGGCCGCATCGACCACAGCGATGTGAGGGGCTGCAGCCTCCTCTATACTTAGCTGCTGCCAGCTGCCCTCGCGCACAGGGCTGCGGATATTATCTTTCCGGCAGATATCTTTACGGATCCTTCTAACCCATACCCACATGCAATATCTGCTGGGACTCGACATCGGCTCCTCTTCCGTCAAGGTGACCTTGCTGGATATTTCGACCGGGAAACCCAGCGCATCCGCCTTCTCGCCTGACTATGAAATGACCATCGAAGCCCCTGCTCCCGGCTTCGCTGAACAAGATCCGAACGACTGGTGGCGGGAAATGAGCAACGCCTTGGAAAAGTTAAAGAAGAAAATGCCCTTCACAGGAGAACATGTCGCGGCGATCGGCATCTCTTACCAGATGCACGGGCTGGTGGTGGTAGATAAAGAAGGGAAGCCCCTTCGAAAAGCCATCATCTGGTGCGACAGCCGGGCCGTGGTGCAAGGACAGACTGCTTTTCAATCCCTCGGGGAATATTTTTGCCTTTCCCATTACCTCAACGCACCCGGGAATTTTACCGCCTCCAAGCTCCGCTGGGTAAAAGAAAACGAGCCCCAACTCTATGCCAGGATCCACCAGGTGATGCTGCCCGGCGACTATATCGCGTATCGACTGACGGGTGAGATCTCCACTACAGTATCTGGCCTCTCCGAAGGGATCTTCTGGGATTATCTGGATGCTGGACCTGCCCATCACCTGCTGCAACACTATGAGATCGACCTAGACCTGTTACCCCCGCTTGTACCCCAGTTCGGCGAACAAGGCCGATTGTCTGCTACTGCCGCCCAGGCCTTGGGTTTGAAAGCGGGTACTCCCGTCATGTACCGTGCTGGCGACCAGCCCAACAATGCCTTCTCGCTCCGCGTACTGCAGCCGGGTGAGGTGGCTGCCACCGCAGGCACTTCGGGTGTCGTCTATGGGGTCACCGACAAGCCATCTTTTGATACAGCCTCCAGGGTGAATGCCTTTGTTCATGTAAACCATCAGCCGGCAGCACCCCGCTACGGTGTACTGCTTTGCATTAACGGGACCGGCATCCTCAACAGCTGGCTGCGAAAGAATGTGTTCCAAGGCCTCAGCTACCCGGCTATCAATGCCTTGGCCGCAAGCATCCCGATCGGGTCCGATGGGCTGCAGCTCTATCCCTTCGGTAATGGGGCAGAACGAGTGCTGTCGAACCGAGACATAGGGTCCTTCATGCGGGGGCTACACTTCAACCGCCATGATGCGGCCCACCTAGCCCGGGCGGCACAGGAAGGCATTGTCTTTGCCCTGCACTATGGCATGCGCATCATGGATGGCATGGGCATGGACCTACGCACCGTGCGGGCAGGCCATGCCAATATGTTCCAGAGCCCCGTATTCGCCCAGGCTTTTGCCGATGTCACTGGCTGCCAACTCGAACTCTATAACACCGACGGAGCACAAGGGGCCGCCCGGGCTGCAGGCCTAGCGGCCGGGATCTTCCGAGATGCTGCCGAATGCTTTGCCGGGCTTGACAAAATACAGTCCATCGAACCATCCAGGGAGGGAAGTATGGCCTACGTAGAGGCATATTCGAAATGGGAAGAAGGACTAGAAGGATCATTCCCTTTTTGATGGATAGAACCACTTTTGTAGCAGCGTTGTCCATCTTCTTTACCTACACCCGGCGACTTTTTCTTTTCTATGAGATGATTATCTTCAATCATACATTCCATTTCATCACATAACTCTAATCTATACAGATATGTCTGTCACCATCGGCAACAAAGAGTATTTTCCCGCTATTGGGCGCATCCTGTATGAAGGCCCTACATCCAACAACCCGCTGGCTTACAAGTGGTACGATGAAAACCGCATCGTAGCCGGTAAACCAATGAAGGAAATCCTCCGCTTTGCCGTCGCCTATTGGCATAGCTTCTGCAATACTGGAGGGGATCCTTTCGGGCCCGGTACTAAGATATTCCCCTGGGATACCTCTACAGACCCTGTCCAACGTGCTCGCGATAAAATGGATGCCGCCTTCGAGTTCATCAGCAAACTCGGCATCCCTTACTATTGCTTTCATGATGTTGACCTAGTAGATGAAGGCCCTTCGATCGCAGAATACGAGCGTAGGATGCAGGCCGCTGTCGCCTATGCCTCCGAAAAGCAGTCCGCCAGTGGGGTCAAGCTGCTGTGGGGAACTGCCAATGTCTTCAGCAACCCCCGCTACATGAACGGGGCCTCCACGAATCCAGACTTCCAGGTACTCGCCTGGGCCGGCACGCAGGTCAAGAATGCCCTCGATGCCACCATCGCTCTGAAAGGGGAGAACTATGTCTTCTGGGGCGGCCGTGAAGGATATATGACTTTGCTAAATACCGATATGAAGCGGGAGAAGGACCACCTCGCCCGCTTCCTTCACATGGCGAAGGATTATGCCAGGCGCCAGGGCTTCAAAGGCGTGTTCTTCATCGAGCCCAAGCCCTGCGAACCCACCAAGCACCAATACGACTACGACGCCGCCACCGTCGTAGGCTTCCTACGGCACTATGGCCTCGATGCCGACTTCAAACTCAACGTGGAGGTCAACCATGCCACCCTGGCCGGACATACCTTCCAGCACGAACTGCAGGTGGCGGCAGATGCCGGCATGCTCGGCAGCATGGATGCCAACCGCGGAGATGCACAGAACGGTTGGGACACCGACCAGTTTCCTATGAACCTGAACGACCTCGTGGAAGCCATGCTGGTCATCCTGGAGGCGGGTGGATTCGCAGGCGGCGGCATCAACTTTGACGCCAAGACAAGGCGTAACTCCACCGATCCGGAAGACCTTTTCCATGCCCATATCGGCGGGATGGACTCCTTTGCCCGCGCCCTGCTGGTGGCAGATAAAGTCTTGCGCGAGACGCCCTACCGGCAGTTCCGCGAAGATCGCTATGCCTCTTTTGACACCGGCACCGGCCAGCAGTTCGAACAAGGACAGCTCAGGCTGGAAGATCTTCGTGCCTATGCCATGGAAAAAGGCAAGCCCAGTCAGCGCAGCGGCCGTCAGGAATGGCTGGAGAACTTAATCAATAACTGCATCTAAAGGTTTACCATGAAGGTTATCGTCTCCTCGGACTTTGACTCCATGTCAGAAGCAGCCGCAGAGGATTGCATCCACCTGTTGAACCGCATCCATAAGCCGCTGCTCTGCCTTGCTTCCGGAAATTCTCCGATAGGATTCCTGCGCCTGCTGCGCACGCATTACAGTCATCGGCCAAGGCCTGACTGGTATTTTGTCGGACTGGACGAATGGATCGGTATCGCCCCAGATGAAGCCGGCAGCTGCCGGCACTACCTTGGCAAACACCTGTTTCAGCCATTGGACGTGACAGAAGATAGGATTTCATTTTTCGACGGCATGACCCAAGACCCTGCGGCTGCCTGTCGGAAGGCAGCCGCCTTCGTCGAAGCACACAAAGGCATAGACATCTGCGTCCTGGGTATCGGCACCAACGGGCATCTTGGACTCAATGAACCTGGCTCCACCAGCGATACCCCCAACCGGGTTGTGACACTGACAGGCAGCACCATCGATGCGGCCCAATTCTTTTTTGAGGGTCCTCGCGACATTCGCCAAGGCATTGCGCTCGGCCTTTCCACCTTGCTGGCGGCAAAGACGGTAATCTTGTTGGCGACAGGGGCAGGGAAAGCGGAGATCATCCAAAAAGCCCTAGAAGGCCCTGTGGATGCCGAGATACCTGGCAGCTACTTACAGCAACATCCCGACTGCAGGGTCTACCTCGACGTGGCCGCCGCCAGCCACCTGCAGCACGGTCGCTGAATCAGGCCTGTATCAGACGGCAATTAGGCCATCGACAGGGATCCATGCCCGCTGCTCGCTGCTTGCAAAGGCCAGCTCAATCACTCGTACGACATTATGTCCATGCTCGGGCCGCTCCTGAAGGGGTTCACCCATGCGGATGGTGCGGTACAGGTTCCGGTAGTACATGCCGAAATCCCCTTTTATAGAAGGCCAGGTCTTCTGTAGCACCTCCCCGTTGCGCTCCGTATGCAGTAGTCCATGAAAGGCCGCATCCTCATGGCACCAGTCGACACCCACCGGCAGCTCGCCCGCTTTGAGCCGATCTTCCTGCGGGTCTTCTCCGGACTTCAGAAATGAACCCTTGGTGCCATGCAGCTGGTAGCGGGGGCCCATCTCTCTGACAAGCATGGAAGAATGGAGGGTGACTTTCAAGAAATCGTAGTCGAGTTGCAGGTCGAAGTAGTCGTCTACTTGTGAATAGTCCTTCTGGCGCCGTATATCTGCCAGAATGCTGCGCGGGAAACCGAACAATTGCAGGGACTGGTCGATGAGGTGTGCGCCCAGATCGTACAGCACGCCTGCGCCTGGCTCGGCAAATTCTCGCCAAAGGCCGTAGGTGCGAGGGTCGGGACGGTAGCGGTCGTAATGCGCGGTGAAAGTATGCAGCTTGCCCAGCAGGCCTTCCTCCAGTATTGCTTTCATCGTCAGGTAGTCGGCCACATAGCGGCGGTTGTGGTATACGGAGCAAACTTTTCCCACCTTTTCCGATAATTCGCAGAGCGTCCTGGCCTCCCAAGAGTGGATGGTGAAAGGCTTCTCTACGACCACATGCTTGCCGGCCTCCAGGCAGGCTTTCGCATAGGGGAAGTGTGTGTCGTTGGGCGCCGTGATGATGACCAACTCGATCGCTTCATCCGCCAGCAGTGATTCCAAGTCTCGATGCGTCCGGATGTCTGGATACTTGTTGGCAGCTGCATCCCCGCGTCTTTCTAAGACGGCCTCCAGTCGGTAGTCTGGCATCGTGGTGAGAAAAGGCGCATGGAACGTGCGCGAGGAGATACCAAAGCTTACAAGGGCGCTGCGTATAGGTGTAGGAGACATTCCAATACTTTCACATAAAAATAGGGGAAACAGCGAAGGATATCTTCTCCTTGCCTCATTGTAAGCATGAGGGGCAATGGATTTCTAGCTGTATTTTTGAATATGGAGTTTCGGGTAGTTTTTTTTTTATGGTTCGTTGCTCTACATCTTTCCTGCAATGATCGAAGGGCCACTTCGATGGAAGATAAGAGAATCACATCTTCCATGACCTGCAGCAATGGCCTGACGGTGTCGGACAGTGCCCTTTACATGCAGGGTGGGGGCGAGGCTTTCTTGCCAACCCTGGAAGACAGTGCGCGCATTCCGGGCCGAGTGCCCGATGGCATGGTCCTGGTGCCGGGGGGAGAGTTCAGTATGGGTTCCGTCAATCCATTGGGCATGCAGGGGGGAGGACACGAGGATATGTATGATGCCCGTCCGGTACATCGTGTGCGGCTAGATCCTTTCTACATGGATGCTTCAGAAGTCACCAACCGCCAGTTCGAGGCGTTTGTGACCGCCACCGGATATGTTACGATCGCCGAGCAGACGCCCACTAAAGAGGAATTCCCGGAGGCACCATCAGAGAACCTCGTCGCAGGCTCGGTGCTCTTCACACCACCTCCGCAGCCTGTACCCTTAGACGACCACTTGCAATGGTGGAGTTATGCCCGGGGTGCCAGTTGGCGTTATCCGGAAGGGCCTGGCAGCAGCCTGCAAGGAAGGGAGGATCATCCAGTGGTGCACGTCGCATGGGCAGATGCCGCCGCCTATGCACGCTGGGCTGGGAAAAGACTTCCCACTGAGGCTGAATGGGAATTTGCCGCTAGGGGTGGACGCCCGGGCAATCTATTCGCATGGGGCAATCAGATAAATCCGTCCGGACGATGGATGGCCAACTCGTTCCAGGGCAGCTTCCCCCATCAGGATGCAGGTCAAGACGGCTATCGTGGGGTGGCGCCAGTCAGACGATTTCCTCCCAATGCATATGGGCTCTATGATATGGCGGGGAATGTATGGGAATGGTGTTCCGACTGGTATCGGAATGATTACTACAAACTTTTGGCCAGTCAACTATCGGTCGCGCTTAATCCCAAGGGTCCCACAGATTCATTTGATCCCAGTGAGCCGGGTGTCCCCAAGCGTGTTCAACGCGGCGGTTCTTTTTTATGCACCGACCAGTATTGCACGCGGTATATGGTGGGTACGCGTGGAAAAGGTGAAGTTTCTTCTTCTACCAACCACATCGGCTTTCGATGTGTCAAGAATATATTCTGATCGGGACTGCCGGTTATCGCATACGGCAGATGCTGCTTTGTACTGTCTGTCCAAAGCCCCTACCTTTGCACGCGAAAATCTATACGATATGGGCAAATATAGGGCTGGTGTGCTTTTTGGAGAGGAGCTCCGTTCGATCTACCAGGATGCAAAGGACCAAGGTTATGCCTTGCCGGCTGTCAATACCACTGGATCGAACTCCATCAATGCCACCCTAGAGACGGCTGCCAAGGTAAACTCCCCGGTGATTATCCAGTTTTCCAACGGCGGGGCTCAATTTATCGCAGGCAAAGGCATGCCCAACGAGGCCTTGCAGGCGAACATCTCAGGCGCAGTCTCCGGTGCGTTGCATATCCACAATGCTGCTAAGTACTACGGCGTGCCTGTCATCTTACATACCGACCATGCCGCCTATAAATGGCTGCCGTGGGTCAGTGGGATGATCGATGCCGGAGCTACATATTTCAAAGAGAAAGGCCATCCGCTCTTCAGTTCTCACATGCTCGACCTATCTGAAGAACCCCTCGAAGAGAACATCGCCACCTCCGCAGCATACTTCCAACGCATGGCCCCACTTGGGATGGGTATTGAGATTGAACTCGGCGTCACTGGAGGAGAGGAAGACGGGGTCGACAACAGCGATGTAGACAATGAGCGTCTCTACACGCAGCCACAGCACGTCGCGAAGGCCTATGAAGAGCTCCGTAAGGTCAGCGACTTATTCACCATCGCGGCTGCCTTCGGGAACGTCCATGGCGTCTATAAACCGGGTAATGTGCAGCTGCGCCCCGACATCTTGCGGAACAGTCAGCACTACATTCAAAGCCATTATGGCACTGACCTCAACCCGGTATTTTTTGTTTTCCACGGCGGCAGCGGCTCCCCCCAAGCGCAGATCCGCGAAGCAATCGGCTACGGTGCCATCAAGATGAACATCGATACTGACCTGCAATGGGCTTTCTGGGAAGGAGTGCTGAAATACTACCAGAAAAACCAAGCCTACCTGCAGGGACAACTGGGTAATCCCGAAGGAGATGATAAGCCGAATAAAAAATTCTACGACCCCCGGGCATGGCTTCGGAAAGCAGAAGAGTCGTATGGCGCCCGCCTGGAAATCGCATTCCAGGACCTCAACTGCATCAACCGGAATGCCTGACTTGGCTACAGATAGACAACGTTTTGAGATCTCGCTCCTACGGGTTATTGGAACAGGCGGAAAAAGATGAAATTCCCTACCTTCAGGTCCAACAAATACCTTTACGATGAAGCGAGTTTTTCATCTGCTCCTGACGGGTACAATGGCCTACTGGTTGCTGGCCTGCAATGGCTCCAGTAGCGGGGCATCTTCTGCTGCTGATTCGGCAGATCTCACAAAGGATTGGACCCTCAGCGTTCAATTGTGGACCTTCCACATATTCGATTTCAACACCGCCATTGAGAAGGCCGACAGCGCAGGCCTACAAACGGTGGAAGCTTTCCCTGGCCAAAAGCTGGTCGGATATCCAGATACAGCCTTCGGTGCAGGCATGTCCGCGGCCTCCCGCCAGCAAGTGAAAGCCTTCCTGGCCCAGAAAAAAATATCCATCCTGGCATATGGCGTCGTTGTGCCACAGACCGCCGGAGAATGGGTTTCCAACTTCGAGTTCGCCAAAGACATGGGCATCCGCTATATCACGACGGAGCCACTCAAAGAACACTGGGATCTGGTCGATAGTCTATCCGGTGCGTACGACATCCCCATTGCCATCCATGACCACCCTAAACCCAGCCCATATTGGCATCCGGACTCTGTCCTCGCCGCCGCCGCCGGTAGGCCGCACATAGGTGCCTGCGCCGACATCGGGCACTGGGTCCGTAATGGCCTGAAGGCATCCGAATGCGTGCATAAACTGCAAGGAAAGATTGTGGGTCTTCACCTGAAAGATGTTAAAGTATTTGGCCAGACGGATGCTGCAGATATGATACCTGGCACCGGTGTGGTCGATATCCCTGCTGTTTTGGCTGAACTCAAACGGCAAGGCTTCAAAGGAAATTTTTCTATTGAACACGAAGACAATTGGGACAACAATGTTCCCGATGTCAAACAGATTGTCACTTACTTCAACGAGCAAGTAAAAGCTTTACAGTCCTCAAAACCAGAGTGATGAGTACAGCAGCCAGTTTGCGGGTGCTGGTGGTGGGATGCGGTAATATGGGTGCCTCCCACGCCATCGCCTATTCGAAGATGCCTGACGTCAGGATCTGCGGGATCGTGTCTCGCGGCGATAGTAAGTCAGCACTAAACGACCGACTCGGTGGTAGCTACCCGTTGTTCGAAGATTATACGGAAGCCCTGCAACATACTGCCCCGGATGCCGTCTGCATCTCTACCTATCCCGACACCCATGAAGCCTTCGCGGTAGCAGCCCTTGAGAGAGGTTGCCATGTGTTCATGGAAAAGCCCATTGCAGATTCGGTGGCCGGTGCAGAGCGGGTGGCAGAGACCGCCAGGCGTGTAGGGAAAAAACTTGTGGTAGGATATATCCTTCGACATCATCCATCCTGGATCCGCTTTATTGAGGAAGCCCGACATTTGGGCAAGCCCCTGGTGATGAGGATGAATTTGAACCAGCAGAGCCATGGATACATGTGGGATGTCCATCGGAATCTGATGAAGAGCCTGAGTCCGATCGTCGATTGCGCCGTGCATTATATTGACGTCATGTGTCAGATGGTTCGCTCCAGGCCGCTGAGGGTACATGCCATTGGGGCCAAGCTGACCCCCGACATTCCTGCATGGAACTACAACTACGGGCAACTCCAAATACATTTTGAGGATGGGTCCGTAGGTTGGTATGAAGCCGGCTGGGGGCCTATGATGAGCGAGACAGCCTTTTTCATCAAAGATGTCGTTGGTCCCAAAGGCGCTGTCTCGATCGTAGCCAAAGAGGCCTCATCGCAAGGGCACTCCGACACCATCGATGCCCATACCAAAACGGAATCCCTGCGCCTTCATCATGCAGACATCGATGCCCAGAATGAGTTCACTCGTCCAGACCAGTGGATCGATCTTTCCGATGAGCCCGACCACCAAGGACTCTGTGATCGGGAGCAGGATTATTTCCTCAAAGCCATCCAGGAAAATCTCGACCTGACAGACCATGTCCAGGATGCAGTGGATAGCCTCCGCATTGCCTTTGCCTGCGATGAGAGCGTCCGGACCGGCCAGGTCGTCTCGCTCTGAAGGTGCAAAAGTCTCTTTCTCTGCTTTGGCCTTTCCCTTCGCAGTTCCTGGCACAATCCCTCATCATATCCCTTCATACCGCTCGGAGATCGTGGTTTACGCGGTTTTCTCTGTGAGAAATACATTTTATCAGGGCTATTCTTCCTTTTTCTAACCCTATCCCCCCGACTATTTTACACTTCGACTTTGAGGTTGATCGGGGGATATAATTTTTTGATAGATAATCATAAAAGTCATTTTATTTTGAAAATTATCTTAGATACAGTATTTATTAGTGTATATAATTCAATGTCCTTCCTTTAATATATTTTTTTTTTAAAATTATTTTTTTTTTCGGCCGCACACAAGTTTTCGCCTCATTTTCAGTTTAGTATGTGTGCCATTTATGCTTTGTGCGTTTGATTAGAAAACAAACATTGTGTACAGGCTAAAATGGGCACTCATCCAATATCCTCCTGCACCGATGCTGTGACTGAGGTGGCGTAGCCATCGAGTCGCAAAGTAGCTTCAGGTTCTGGGTTATAAATAAATGATAATGAGAACGGTAGTGATGTATTTTCTGGCAGTTTGCTGCTTGACCCAAGTAGGGTGTCTGTCTTATCGGGAGATGGTGAATTTTCAGGATGGAGCGGATCTGGGCAAGATGGGGGGAGTTAAAATCCCAGTGATATCGGATCTGACTTTAAGGCCGGACGACATGGTGGCTGTTACGTTATACAGCTACAACCAGGAGGAGGCTGTTCGTTTTAATATTTTCAGTAACCAGTCGCAAGTGCAGCTCTCGGCCCAAAGTAGTCAATCTGCCACCTTGGCTGAACCCCTTGGCTATCGGGTCGATTCCAAAGGGTCCATTGAAATGCCTGTGATTGGTCGTGTTTATGTCGCCGGACTGACGTTGGAGCAGCTGAGGGACAGTGTCCATGCAAAGGTCGCGGCCACAGGATATTTGAAAGACCTCAGTGTGCAGGTCAGATTTCTGTCGTTTCGCATCACCATCTTAGGGGAGGTCAACAACCCCGGTACTTATACCGTGCCGACCCAGCGCATCAACGTGCTGGAAGCTTTGGGCTTGGCTAAAGATGCGACGCTCTATAGCAGGAGAGATAACATTCTGGTCGTCCGGGAGCAAGGTGGCCGCCGGGAATATGGTCGAATCGATTTAAAATCAAAGGCGCTATTTGAGAGCCCATTCTACTATCTCCAGCCCAATGATGTCGTATACGTAGAGCCTCACCGCTCGAAGGTTTTGTCTGCTCCAGACCCTGTGAGCCGCTATCTGGGCATCGTCTTGGGACTTGCCACTTTGGCCACCTTACTTTCTACGCTTTAAGTGTTTCACCGCCCCATAATCCAATAAATCCGTGAATCCACAGAACTTATCCTATCCGGTATCCGGCCGAAAAGCCCTCTCAGAAACCGATGAGAAGCCAATCCGTTTCCGGAGCGTCTTCTGGAACTTCGCACAGTTCTGGCCCATCATTGGCCTGTCCTGCTTGATGGGTGGTGTTGCCTCCTTTGTATTCTTGAAGCGGTCTCAGCCCTTGTACAGCGCCACCACCAAGATCCTGATCCGAGACGAGACGAGCTCTGGGCAGATCACGGAGGCTAGTGTATTTGAAGACCTAGGACTGATCAGCCGAAGTGGAAATATTGAGAATGAGATGGAAGTACTGCAGTCTGTAAATCTCATGAAATCGGTTGTTTCAAACCTCAAGCTACAGACAGTCTATCATCGGCAGGAGGGTTTGAGGGACATCGATCTCTACAGGGGCTGTCCCATCCAACTCAGCGCATGGTCGCCGACAGATAGCCTCCGGGATGCGCAGGCCCAGTGGCAGGTCGAGCCGTTGGACGCCGTTCGCTATGCAGTTGACTGGGAGGGCAAGCGGTATGAAGGGCGATTTGGTCAATTGCTGGTGACAGATAGGGGTGTCTTGCTTTTCTCCCGCAATAAGCCGGGGTCAGCAGCAGGGGTTGGGCAGTCCTTCCGTGTTACTTTGCGGAGTACTGATGCGGCGGCCACTGCCATCAAAGGTCAAATGGACATCAAATACATTGGCAAGCGTTCCACTGTTCTGGCGTTAACCTTGCAGGATCCCGTCATGCAGCGGGCCAAAGACATCCTCGACGAGTTGGCAAGGGTCTACGATCAATCGCAGTTGACAGACCGAAAGCGTATCTATGTCAACACGATTTCTTTCATTGACGACCGGCTTGGTATCCTAACATCTGAATTGTCAGACATTGAGTCGTCCGTCGAACGCCTCAAGAGCCGAGGAAAAATCCTCGACCCCATCGCAGAGATGCCACTGCTCCGCGAAGAGACACAGGCCTATGAAAAACAGCTGACAGAGAATGAGATCCAGCTCGACATCATCCGCAACATCCGTACCTACCTTTCCCGAGAAGTAGAGCGGTTCGATTTCATTCCTTCAAACCTTGGCATCAATAACCTCACCCTCACGGGGATGCTTGAGCATTTTAATACGCTCCTATTGGATAAGGAGAAAGCAGCCTCTATGCTGGGGTCTTCCAACCCGCAGCTGAAAGCCATGGATCGACAGTTGGCCAATCTGCGCTCAGGTATATTACAAAATATTACCGGGCTGGAGAAAGACTTGCAGGTGACTCGCAGTCGACTCGACGGCATCAAGCAGCGCCTGCAATCACGCATCTCCGGACTGCCGGAGCAGGAGCGTCTGCTCATCGATGTACAACGCCAGCAAACCATCAAGCAGAACCTCTATCTCTACCTTTTACAAAAGAAAGAGGAGTCTGAATTGTCCCGTACGGTGGCGGTCTCCAATAACAAAGTCGTAGAGCCTGCCATGAGCATGGGGCAGGTGTATCCTGTTGCGCGGAATGTCTGGGCGCTAGGGCTGGGTGCCGGATTTCTGCTTCCCATCTTCATCATAGGGATGCTGCAGGCCCTCAACACTAAGGTCCGGGGTGTGGATGACATCCGTCGGCATACCCGGGTGCCTTTGCTGGGTCTAATCAACCACTCCAGCAACAACCATCCTGTCGCCGTCAGGGGCAATAGCCGGTCCGTCATTTCCGAGATGTTCCGGCTGATCCGTGCCAACTTGCAATTCATCGGCGTCGGTACGCCGGCAAATGCCATCCTCATCACATCTTCTGTTTCTGGCGAAGGCAAAAGCTTTGTCAGTCTGAACCTTGGCATTACCTTGGCCCTCACCGGCAAGAAAGTGCTGTTGATCGAACTTGACTTGCGCAACCCCCGCATCGCACGTACCCTAGGGGGTAGCTTCAAAGAGGGTCTGGGAATCACACAATACTTGAGGTCAGACGACATGCACTGGTCATCCGTGGTCAGACCTTCTGGCCTGGAGCAGGGGCTTGATATCGTATGCTGCGGTCCCATCCCACCCAACCCCAGCGAACTGCTGATGGGGCAACGGATCGTAATGCTCTTCAACGAGGCCAAGAAGGTGTATGACCATATCATCATCGACTCCGCACCAGTGGGATTGGTGAGCGACGCGCTGCTCTTGGGTCGATTGGTAGATACTACCTTATACATAGTACGGAAAGACATTACAAGCCTGGCACATCTGGAGATCATCGAGGAGACAGCCGCACTGGGTAAGCTTCCAAGGCCTTTTGTGGTACTAAACGCAGTCAGGAGGACCTTCCTGGGCTATTCTCAGAGCCATCTTTACGGATATGGCTACTACCAAAAAGATAAGTCGACAACCTCTTGGCTGAAGAAGTCTGAGTGTGCTTTGGAGCCTGTTCCTGCCTGACCCCCTTTGACTGGAGAATGTCAATGCACTACATGGATATAACTTTCCCGGATGCTATTTCCTGAACTGTCTGTTCGCAAAGGGGTGATTCGAAACCTTGCTTCACAGCTGTTTACAAGGCTTTTTTCTAACATCGGCGTGCGGTTGTTGCAAGTGCCCATCTTGCTCCAGGTCCTCGGTGGGGATGCCTATGGGCGTTGGCTGCTGCTCTCCACCGTGCCTGCCTGGCTGACATTGTCGCATCTGGGATTTGGCACCGTTGCTGGTAATGAGATTCTAATATCTGTCTCTTCCGGCGATGAGAAGAAAGCCAACACCCTGTATGCCACTTCCTGGAAGATGGCCCTGCTATGCTCAATGATCTTGATTCCCCTGGTAGTGGCTGCAACTGCAGGATTACCCATAGAGGATTGGATTGGCATGGGCTCCGGGAAAGCATGGGAGGTCCGTGTCAGCTTGTGCTGCCTCTGTCTTTCTGTGGTCATCTCTTTGTTTACAGATATTTTTTCCATGCGGCTAAGGGCAGGTCGACGCTCAGACACAGCCTCCTATTTGCTGGGATTCCAGTTATGGATGGAATTATTTCTGATCTGGTGGTGGACGCGTGATGGGTCGGAGTTCTGGCGTCTGGGGCTTGCTAACCTGGTATCCACGATTGCCTGTCTCGTGCTGACGGCTGTTGCCGGCTGGAGACTGCTGCCCAACCTCCGACTGCAGATGAGACTAGGCTCTGGGAAAGATATTGCGCGCCTGTTTCGTAAAAGCATGCATTATCAGATGCTTCCACTGGGGCATGCAGTGATCTTACAAGGGCAACTCCTGGTCGTCAATGGATGCCTGGGTACTGCGGCGGTCGCATTATTCAGTACAGCCCGAACCTTTGTGCGCCTCGCTAGTCAGACAACAGAGCTCGTCAATCATTCTGTCTGGCCCGAGCTGAGCAGGCTATTTGGGAAAGGAGATATATCCAAAGCGGCCAGACTACATCGGCTTTCGGTCTCTGTAGCTTTCACAGCCATCTGTCTGATCTGCCTTCTGTTGTATTGGACGGGGATTCCTGTATATGCCTGGTGGACGAAAAGCATCCTGAGCATCGATAAAGGCCTCTTGTTTTGTTTCCTGGTGTCCGTCCCTTTGACTGCACTCTGGTATACGAGTTCCATCGTGCATTTGTCATACAACCGCTACGAAGGCTTGGCCTACCGATATTTACTCGCTGCTTCGCTCTCGCTGGCTGCGTGCTATGTTCTGTCCATCTACTGGGGTTTGAAAGGGGCTGCGATATCAACTTTACTCTGTGATGTGATGATGATTCCCTTTGTCATAGCTACCTCCCTGCAGCTGACCCATGACCGCTTGCCTGGCATTCTGTCTCGCATCTGGCAGGATGCCTTAGCAGTGATCCCATCTATCCACTCCGTCCGAAGAAGTTAGTCAGGCCATCCTATGCCCCATACGCCTGACATACCCCGGGTGGTTGTTTCCAATGGATCCTATCGTTTCCACCTTAGTACCCTGGCAGCAGAACTATCCCGCTCAGGACATTTAGCAGCCCTCATCACAGGAGGCTATCCCAAGGGCTTTTGGAAAAGATCGCTCGAAGCCATTCCGCTGGCTGGTATCCGTCGTCTCCTTGATAGAAGAGAAGAGCTTCCCGATGCATTGGTGTCGGCCTGCAATACAGCTGAAATATGGTTCAAGACGGGTGATCTGCTCTTCGGGAAATATTGGCCGGACGCACAGCATCGGTTGCATCGATATGCTTTCTCTCAGTATGCAGCCCATGCTTTGCGAAGGATGGAAAAGATGGATTATCAAATCTATCATTACCGGAATTGTTTTGGGGGAGTCGCTGCGCAGAAGGCAAGGGCCATTGGGCGGAAGACCCTCTGCGATCACTCCATAGGGCATCCTTATGCCGTCTCCTGGATTCGTCGGCAGATGGCAGCGACCATCCCATCGCACTTGACGCCTCAGCCATTGAATATCCTAGAGCAGCAATATCTGGAAGATTTCACTCATGCTGACCATTTCCTGGTGAACTCTGATTTTGTCAAGTCCACTTTTGTAGCCTCAGGGGTCGACGCATCCAAAGTGTCTGTCGTGTACTGGGGCGTCGACTCCTCATTCTTGCGTGCATCCGACGAGGCAATGAAAGGCTGGCCGGCCCGGCGTCCTTCGTCTGACCTGCTCTTTTGTGGGGGCTTCGGCCATCGAAAGGGGGCATTTGAGTTGATGGAGGCACTTGACTGCCTAGAAGACAAGCCCTGGACGCTGACAGTAGCAGGTGGTATTGAGCCAGAGGTGATCTATCGCTGGAGCCAATTCATCCAGAGACACAAGGACCGCATCACTTTTCTGGGATTTATGCCAAGGGATGTACTTGCGCATACCCTTTCATCGTTTAGGACATTTGTATTCCCTAGCCTCATGGAGGGATCGGCTCGGGTCGTATTTGAGGCCCTTGCGTCGGGATGTTATGTGATCACGACACAACAGGCAGGCTCGGTCGTGGAAGACGGCATTCATGGCAAGCTGACTTCCCCGGGCTCAGTCAAATCCCTGACTGAGGCAATCCAGGCCACCTGCCTGTCTGGTTTCGACGAGATGGCCTCTGAGATGGGAAAGCGTAATGCGATCTGGGTAAGGGAAATGTACCGGCCAGAGCAGTATGCGGCCCGCGTGGTATCGGTCTACGAAAAAATGCTCGACAACTGAGATGAAAATATATCCTTCACAGCTTTTTCTTTTCCTGGCTGGGTTTCTGGTGTTCTTCCGGATCGACCTGGTTGGTGTGCTGACCTATTCCGAGCTGTTGACCCTAGGCTATGTCTTGATCAATGGCAAGAAGGTTTGGGATGTCCTCCTCGAAGACCGACTGATGAAGACCATCATGTTGGCATGGCTGGTATATCTCGTCATGCAGATTGCCTCGGACATGATCTATCAAACACAGCCATCTGATTATTACCGGGGATGGGCCAGGCTGCTTTTTTTTGCAGTGAACACAGCGGTGCTGGCATCTGTGGCCAGAGGCCGTTCTGATCGGATTGTAGCTTTTTTCCTGGGCTACCTCATCTCCTTGATATGGGCCAGTCATCGGCAAATAAATGAATACCTCTTAGAATGGAAGTTCGGATATGGCCCTGCACTTACCTTGGCTGTCACCATCGTTGCAGGGCTGCTACCCTCTGACCAGCGCGACCGGTCGGCTGGATTCTTGCTGATTGGTTTTGGCTTGTTAAACCTCTTCAATGGCGCCAGGTCCCTGGGAGGGCTCTGTCTTTTTGTCGGGGTACTCTCACTCTTTTCGAGATATTTCAGAAACAACCTGCAATATGACTCTGCCTTCAACGTGAAGTTTATCCTGCCGGTCCTGATATCCACGTTATTGATTTATGGCTTGTATACGCAAGGTGCTTCCTCTGGAATGCTGGGAGAGAAGACTCGAGAGAAGTATGAGAAACAGACCCAAGGCGGGAAAAACGTCGTCTCTGGCGGACGGATGGAATATACCATTGCCATCCCAGCTATCCTCGAGTCTCCTATCCTTGGCTATGGCTCCTTTGCCAGAAATGCAGACTACGTAAAGAAGTATATCCAGATCAATGGCATCGACCCAGACTCTTTTGATGCGGAATTCCTGCTCGATCTGGGTACCATCCCCACCCATTCCCATATCCTCGGATCCTGGGCAGAGGCGGGCATTGCGGGTGGTGTCTTTTGGGTCATCATCCTTTTTTTCGCCGGTAGTGTGTTCTTTCGGATCTTGAAAGGACAGGATGTGCCGTTTCGCCTGTTCTGTCTTTTTATACTTTCCTCCTTCATCTGGGATATCTTGTTTTCCCCATTTGGTCTGGAGCGGCGGGTGACGGATCCGGCCATGATCGTCCTTATGGTTGCCGTCCGGATGCTGCTGGACAGGCAGAAAGACTATGCTCATGGCCAAGCGCAGCCTGGGTATCGTATCATGGACGGCACGGTCATCGACCGATTGGCATATTTCCCCCATCGCGGATAAGATGCACATCTGTTTTCTGACAACGGGAAATATCCGGCATATCGCCACCATGAAGCGGGCGATTGGATTGGCCAACCATATGGCCGACCTAGGATGGGAGGTATCAATTGTGGCGATGGACTGCTCAGACAACCGCGCGCAGATCAGGCAGAGCTGTGATGCGCGGGTCATCCTACGAACCTTCGATGATTCATCTGCATTCCTGGAAGTGGTGCAGAAGACTAGGATACTTCGTTCCATGTCGGTGGATGTCCTGTACTTATGTTCCTATAGTTTCCGGAACCGGGTATGGCAGCCTGCTGTCCCACGACGGATGCGGATGGTTGTAGAGCACAGTGAGCTCTTTTCTTCCATCCAGGGTGTCTCACTGCTGAAACGTATGATCGCAGCCTATTTTGAACGTCTTTCGCTGTCAGTCTCAGACGATATCGTCTGTGCCAGCCAGTACCTTTATGATCATTATACCAGAAAAAAAGGGGTCAATGGCCCTCGCGTCCACTATCTCCCATATGGATATGCGGAGAGCCTGAAGACGGATCCGCCATGCCTCCTTGAAAAGTTGCGGAAAGATTATGACGGGCAGTACAATGTCGTCTACATGGGAAGCCTGATCCGGGACTATGGTCTTTTCCTGATGCTGGAGGCGTTCCGTCAGTTGAAAGGCACCAAAAAATCCTTCTATCTCCATCTGCTCGGATCCGGCCCCGATGAGGCGGCAGCGAAAAAATTTGTACAGGACAACGAACTTTCCAGCCATGTCGGCTTTGCCGGTTATGTGCCAGAGTCCCATCTGTCCTCCTGGTTCCATCTGGCAGACGCTTTCCTGGCGCCCTTGTCTGATACAGTGCAGGACCATGCCCGTTGCCCCAGTAAAACCTATATGTACTTAGCTTTTGGCAAACCCATCCTGACCTGTCGGATAGGCGAGTCGGCTCAGCTTTTTGAAGATCCCAAGCTTTTCTTTCAGCCAGACAATCCAACAGACCTGGCAGCTCGCCTGCAGGTACTGGCGGAATCACCTGACTGCATCCTGCCACCCGTATCCGCCCATAGCTGGTTGGAACGGGCCCGTTCACTATCCCACATGCTCTTGCAACCCCATGGCTAGCAGGTTCATCTTCTGGCAGAATATCAACAGTATACACCAGTCTGCCTTTCTGCGGGCATTAGCAGAAAGGCATGAAGTCATCTTGGTGACTTCAGAGTCAACCACCGGTAGGGAACATATGGGCTGGACAGAGCCCTCATTGCCATCTGTCCGCTGTCTTCGGATGGATGCATTTCCTTGGATGGAACTCATCCGTTCTAGCAGCAGTGATACCGACTGCCATGTATTTGCAGGGCTGCATGCCTTTCCGCGTATCCATGAGGCTTTCCTGGCAGCAGTGGCCAGAGGTTGCCGGATTGGATTGTACACAGAGCCCTTGGTCAGGGAAGGTGTCCTGGGCGTTTTAAAAGACATCAGAGGACGAGTAGACGGCTATAGGTTTGCTGATGCCATCGATTTTATTCTTTGCATAGGACCAGAGTCCAGACGACAGTTTCTGAAATGGGGCTTTCCTGCCAATAAGCTCTTCAACTGGGGATATGTGACAGAAGAACAAGCTGTTCATGACACGGACCATTTGACGGATCCTCGCTTTCGGGCTATATTTCCCGCTTCTTTCATTCCCCGGAAGGGGGCTGATATCCTAGTCAAGGCTGTTCAGTCCATGAAACATCGGACAGCTATACACATCGATGCCTTTGCTATAGATCTCCGAACGATCAACAGTTGGCAGCGCGCATGGAAGGAACACGCTGAGCGTACTTCTGCCATCTCTGTACTGCCATTTATTGGCAACGATGAGCTGCTACAAAGACTACCATCCTACGATGCATTGTTGCTTCCGAGTCGCCATGATGGTTGGGGTGCCGTCGTCAATGAAGCCCTCATGGCTGGCATCCCGGCGATTGTAAGTTCGCGATGCGGTGCATCGACGTTGCTGGATGGAAGGCCTTTGCTAGGAACCACCATAGCACCCGACACGCATGAGTTGGCCTCCTGCCTGGATGCATTTGTCGAACGGGGCAAGCCGATGGCGCATGAACGGCATGCCATCCGGTCTTGGGCTCAAAAACACATCTCCGGCGAGGCATTGGCATCCCATTTTTTGTCTATCCTCCATAACAGGGTTTCAACAACGACCACTAACATCCATGCTCCTTGGGAGTCTTCAAGTTTTCATACCTGTACCACAGCCTAACCTGATCCCCATGGGCATTCGCATCCTTCATGTCATCGACAGCATGCAGCCGGCTAGCGGTGGTGCCCCTGCCATCATCCGACAGTTGATCCCTTACATGAAGGAGATGGGCCTGTCGTCTGAAGTAGTTTGTTTTGATGATCATCAATCAGTACAGCTGGGCGACACTTTTCCGATGCATTGCCTCGGAAAGGGTCGCGGCCCCTGGCATTATCATCGGAGGTTTCGTTCCTGGCTTCAGCGGGAGCTGCCTCGTTTTGATGTATGCATTGCACATGGTCTTTGGCTCTACACTGGATATGCACTGTCTCAGGAAGTCAGAAGCCTTCGGAAGCGCCTTCCTACCTTAGATATCCGCAGCTATGTCATGCCGCATGGTATGCTGGATCCATGGTTCCAACGCAGTGCCCATCGGCGTGTCAAGGCACTGAGGAACCTCTTGTGGTGGGTGCTGGTGGAAAAATCGATCATTCAGTCTGCTGATGGACTGCTCTTCACCTCGGAAGTGGAACGTCTACTGGCGAGCGGTACCTTCCACGGGTATGACCCTTCCCGAGAAATGGTTCTGGGTCTCGGCTCAGACCATCCACCCGTGCGCACCAATACAATGCAGGAGGCATGGGCAGCATGCTGTCCCGGGCTAGACGAGCGCCCATATGTGTTGTTTCTCGGAAGAATAGATCCAAAAAAAGGACTGGATATGCTCATCGATGCCTGGCGAGACCTCTATGCCTCCATACAGGATAGCGATGCCTGGCCAGTATTGGTCCTGGCAGGTCCTGGATGGGGAAGCCCCTATGGACAATCCCTCCAACATAAGATTTCCTCAGACCCTTTTCTGGCAAGCGAGATTCTTCCGGTAGATCTGCTGCTGGGTCCTGCCAAATGGGGTGCCCTGTACCAATGTGAGGCTTTTGTACTACCCAGCCATCAAGAGAATTTTGGTGTCACTGTAGCGGAGGCCTTATCTTGTGGCAGGCCAGTCCTGTTAACCCGCGGAGTAAACATCCATGCATTCGTCACATCCTCTGCCAGCGGATTTTCCTGCGAGCCAACAAGACAGGGGTTATCTCAGATGCTTTCGACTTGGGTATCAATGGAAGGGGAGCAACGAGCTGGCATGTCTCAGGCTGCCAGAAAATTGTGGGAAGATGAATTTAGCATCCGTGCTGTAGCCCATCGATGGGTACAACAGCTATCACAGCCATGAGAATTCATCATGTATAATCAGGATACCCATACGGGGCCTTCTTTTTCCTTTCGCAATCGTGCCGCCCGGCTTGTCTGGAAGGTGACCTATGCACTCTTTTTTTTTCCAACCCCGAATATGATGTTTGGATGGAGGGCATTTCTGCTGCGGTGTTTTGGTGCCCGCGTGGGCCGGAATGTACATGTGTATCCTAGGGTTCGCATTTGGGCGCCCTGGAATCTCGACCTGGGTGACGAAGCGGGCATTGCAGATGGTGTGACCCTTTATTCACAGGATCAGATTACCATCGGTCGACGGGCGGTGATTTCTCAGGGTGCACATCTCTGTACGGGCACACACGATCACTCAGACCCGGGCCACCGGCTGGTCACCTGTCCGATCCATGTCGGCGACCATGCCTGGCTGGCGGCCGAGTCTTTCATCCTCCCGGGCGTACGCATAGGAGAGGGGGCCGTCATTGGAGCACGGTCGCTGGTTACAAAGGATATGCCTGCCTGGATGGTCTGCGGTGGCCATCCTTGCCAGCCAATCAGAGAAAGGAAATTCAACCATGGTATCCGTATTGATACTGACTAAAAATGAAGCGGCTGACTTGCCTAGCTGTCTGGCATCGGTAGGCTGGTCAGATGATGTGCATGTCTTTGACTCTATGAGCACGGATGGGACCCCTGATCTTGCCCTGGCTGCTGGAGCAAAAGTCTTTCAGCATGCCTTCGAAGGATATGCCTCACAACGGAATGCAGCCCTTCGGATCTGTGCATTCAAATACGAGTGGATCCTCGTACTGGATGCGGATGAGCGCATCCCAGCAGCTTCTGTCGCTCCAATCCTGCAGGCTATCTCCACTGTTTCTGATTCAATAGCGGCCTTTCGTCTTCGCCGTCGCGACTACTTTGAAGGTAGATGGCTACGGCATGCACAGATGAGTCCTTTTTACATCCGACTCTTCAGAAAGGGATATGTCTCCTATCATCGGGAAGTCAATGAGGTTGTTTCTGTCAACGGCGCTGTGGCCAATGCCCATATTGCATTCGACCATTTCCCCTTTTCCAAAGGCATCAGCTATTGGATGGAGCGGCATATTCGGTATGCTCGTTTGGAAGCTGACAGGCTGCTAGCGGAAACAGCTGGCTCTTTTCGCTTTTCCTGGAGGAAGGCACTCTGTGCACGTGATTTCCATGAGAGGAGGTATCATCAGAAAGGTCTTTTTTACCGCATGCCTTGCCGACCTTTTCTGAAATGGATCTATATGGTTTGCATTCGGGGTGCCTTCCTGGATGGTGGGCCGGGGATGCGTTATACCTGGCTTCAAATAATGTATGAGCGGCTGATCGATCTTCATGTCCGGGAGAAGTGTGTATCCCGGTTGGCGGACCAATCCTCCGCTACAAATAGATTTGTTTCAAAATCGTTCAAAACACCCTTTATCTAGGGCCGTAAAAAAAACGTGTGCCATCGTCATTTTCCCTGTCGATTTTTTGGGAAGCGCATCCTGTCCAACCTAATATTGCCGGGTAGGGAAATATAGCATGCCATGGTAGCTTCAGAAAAAATCAAGCGGAAGGTGCTTATGCTGGGCATCAATTTCCATCCAGAGCCCATCGGCATTGGGAAGTACAGTGGTGAGTTGGCGCAATACCTGGTTGAGGAGGGTTTCGATGTCGTTGTAGTCACGGCCTATCCACATTATCCCTGGTGGTCGCTGCCAGCGGGGGGGGCGTCCCTTCATTTTCGGAAAGAAGTCAAGGATGGGGTGACCATCATCCGATGTCCTTTGTACGTACCTAGGCAACCTAAAGGGCCAGGCCGTATGCTGCAGGACTTCAGCTTTTTCCTGAGCGCCTGGCTGGCTGTCAGCTGGCTGTTGCTGAAGGGGCTACGGGTCGATTGGGTCTATTCCGTAATACCCTCCTTTCCCACTGCTTTTCTCGGGGGTTGGGTTAAACTGTTTCGACGGAATGCGCTTTGGGTGGTGCATATCATGGACTTTCAGGTGGATGCTGCTTTGGCGTTAGGGTTGATGCGTTATCGTTGGATTGGTAGGTGTCTGGCCCGTAGCGAACAATGGATGTTGCGCCGATCCGACCGGGTCAGTACACTTTCTGCAGCCATGGCAGCGCGGATAGTCGAAAAAGGAGTTCATCCCTCCCGGGTTTTGCAGTTCCCTAACTGGGTGGATGTAGGCCTCTTCCACCCTGGGACGCCAGTGTCAGGCAGTCTCTCCGGATTGGGTATCCCCTCACAAGGGAGGATGGTGCTCTACAGTGGCGCCATGGGGGAGAAGCAGTGCCTAGACCTCTTGCCTGCGTTGGCCCTTGCCCTTCGGCACGCATGCCCTGATATATTCTTCGTGATGGCTGGAGAGGGTCCTTACCGACGTCAGCTGGAGACGGACTGCCGATCCGCGGGGCTCGAGCAGGTATATTTCATCTCTATCCAGCCAGAGCCGTTATTCATTGCCCTGCTACAATCTGCATGGCTGCACCTGGTCCTTCAGAGAGATACACAAGAAGCCTTGTACATGCCGAGTAAGCTTGGACCCATCTGGGCTGTCGGAGGCTGTGCGTTGGTGACCGCTGCGCCTGATTCAGCACTGGGAGCACTGATACGGAAGGGGCAGCTGGGCCAACTGGCATATCCTGCGACGGCTTCCTGTCTCACACAAACCATTATAGACCTATACAGCGACCCCCTCTTGCATCAACAGTATAAGACGTCAGCCCTTCATTATGCCAGGGCTCACCTTGAAAAAAAACGGATCATCGGAGACTACCTCATAGGTCTGGGTCTAGGGCAGGCCCTCTCTATGCTGCCTGCTGAAGGAAAGCCTGCCTCTGAGAGCATCAAACATCCAATGCCCTAGCTTGATACCTGATGCTTCCTGAATGATTGAAAAGAAGGCATATCGTCGCATCTGACAGGCTTCACCGCTCGAACTGCTGGTCGAGCAAGTGGACATCTGGGATTTTTACGACGAAAAAAGTCAAAAACACAATCTTATGAGCCATTTCTGCGTTTTCCAACGCAGTCAAAGCCGTTATTCTATGATTCTGAGGTTCAGGAATGTTAACAGGTATATTATGTTCCTGCTGGACCTTATCGTGATCAGCTTGCTTGCGTGGAACATTAGGGCCATATACATGCTCTCTCCCACGGGCAATGGGCAGGAGACGCTTCAGGCCTATGTGGCTATATTTATTCTGATCTGGGTATTGCTTGTCTTTGTCCGAGATCCATATCCGCCGGTAACGTTCGTAAATATCACCAAGGCTACCCTACGTCATATTTTCACTCACTTTCTGATACTCAACACCCTTGTTTTCTTACTCAATAGCACCTGGGTGTCAAGGGAATTTTTACTGGCACATTACCTGGCAGTCGCTACAGGATTGTTGTTGCTTCGTTTTGGTTTTTTGATCCTCTATCGGGAGTTTGGTTGGTTCAGCCGCGGAAAAAGACGGGCAGTAATCATTGGTAACGGCGAAGTCTCCTACAAGGCGGCACGTTATCTAGAAAGGCCTGACTCAGGCTATGAGTTTGTCGGCGTCTTCAATGATGCGGCTGATCCCACCGGAAGATTGCCATTGCTTGGTGCAAAGTCGGACTGTCTGGACTATTGTATCCATCACGATGTACGTGAGATTTTTTCAACGGTCATGCCTGAGTCGGGTGAGGACTTCCGACAGATGATCCATCAGGCGGAGGATGCCTGCATCCGCGTAAAGTATCTGCCAGACTTCAAGACCCTGTTTGCGCGGGATGTTAACCTGTCGATGGATAATGAGCTATTGATTATCCGATTCCGCGACGAGCGGCTAGAGCGCATCGAGCACCGTATGATGAAAAGGACCTTTGACCTCATCTTTACAATTGCCTTGTTGATCTCCGTACTCTGGTGGCTGATCCCTATCCTCGCCTTGGCCGTTTGGTTGAGCTCCAAGGGTCCTGTCTTTTTTGTACAAAAAAGGTCTGGCCGCGACGGAAAAGTATTTGACTGCTATAAGTTCCGGACGATGCATAAGAATGAAGAAGCGGATACTCGAGCTGCAACGCTCGGGGATAGCCGACTGACCCCGCTGGGAGCTTTCTTGAGATGTACCAGCCTCGATGAAATTCCTCAGTTCTGGAATGTGCTCAAAGGCGATATGAGCGTTGTAGGGCCAAGACCCCATATGCTCTCCCATACGGAGGCATATCGTAAACTTATCAACCGGTATATGGTCAGACATTTCCTCAAGCCTGGTATTACAGGCTGGGCACAGACCAATGGCTGCCGAGGCGACCTGACGGGTAACCGCATGGAAGAACGCCTCAGGAAAGATATCTGGTACATGGAGAACTGGAGTTTTCTACTCGATGTCCAGATCATCCTAAAAACCATCCGACAAATGGTCATCGGAGACCAGCATGCATACTGACTGCTGCCATGAAAATCCGGTTCACCATTTTCCCACCAGTGCATACAGGCAGCCCAATCCCTTTATTTTCTTTGCCCATGTATATCTTTCGCGTAGTACTTGTCCTTGGCGCAACACAGTTCATCGCAGGGCAGGGCATGTCACAAACTATATGGCATGGCTTGCATACCGGGGGCATGAATTATCAGGGTGAATTGCGGGATCGGAACCTCACACTCCAGGGATCCCGCTGGCTGCAGGGTACAAATATCATACTAGCCTCTCCTGCAGGCTTCCATGTATCGGTCAATTATACCTATGGGATGCTGTCGGGGCAGGATGTGGAAAATGATCGCTACGTGACACGTCGTAGAAACCTGCATTTCGAAACCAATTTCCATGAGTTTTCCATCATGGGAAGACAACGGCTGGGGCGTACCAGGACGACCTTGTTATCCCCTTACTTTGCAGCAGGTGCTGCGTTGTTCCGCATTAACCCCTACACGTACGATGCGATAGGAAAGAAATGGGCACTTTTCCCTCTTTCAACAGAGGGGCAAGGACTATCTGCATATCCTGGCATTTGGTCCACAGGACATTTTTTTCTGTCCGTTCCAATGGGGGTAGGCGTCGAAGTAAAAGTAAGTCGGCATCTGCGGGCCGACATCGAGTTTCTAGCTCGAAAAACGTTTACCGACCGGATAGATGATGTCAGCGGCCGATATCCTGATGAAAACCTATTGCTTTCCGAAAAAGGATTTAAAGCAGTTGAGCTTTCTTACCGAGCAGATGAACTGCTGTATGAGTCGCCTTATTTTCCCGCAGAAGGTACCCTCCGAGGGAATCCTGCCACGAAAGACAACTATTACTCCTTACAAATTAGTTGCCGATATCTGCTTCGGACCTGGTCGAATCCCATAGAACGGGTTCGTTACCTGTTTCGAGGGGCAGACTGGCCCTATAGATTCTGAGTCCATGGATGCCATACAAATTCCACAGAAATCACTTCTCCGGCGGCGGAAATCTTTTCCTTCTGAAAAGATAGATTACTTGCTTTCCAGTCTTTTGCGTTACGGAACCGAACACTCGTGCCCACACTGTGGCAGTACCGCTGCCCGTGCACTCGAGAGGAAGTACCTGGTGACCCGCTTGTTCTGCTGTCCCGATTGTTTTCTGCAATTCCGGCATCCAAAGGAAGCGGCCCTGGCGAGCCATCACTTTTACCAGAATGCCTATGCGCAGGCAGATGGAATCACGACCGACCTTCCAGATGAAGCGCGTTTCCGTTATCTAGAGAGTACAGGGTTTGGAGAAAAAAATATAGACCATTATGCGACGCTTTTTGAGTATATGTTTCCGGGCAGAAGCAGAAAGGATATCCGAATTTTAGACTACGGCTGTAGTTGGGGCTATCAAAGCTACCAGTTCCGTCAGCTGGGCTTCCACGTCAGCGGATTTGAAATATCCGAGCTTCGGGCTGCCTATGGTAGGGAACGTTTAGGGCTGGACATTGCCACCCGCATCGATGAGCTGGCCTCCGATGTGGACATCTTCTTCAGCAATCATGTGATGGAGCATGTACCGGATCCTGGGGATATGATTACCCAGGGTATGCTATGCTTACGAAGGGGGGGATTTTTTGTTTCCGAATGCCCCAATGGATCTGCAGAGAGGCGCTGTCAGGCGCCGCGTCTGACGAGCAAAGCCTGGGGGCGGGTTCATCCCAATCTGATTTCTGCCGAATTCCTTTCACGTGCATTTCAGGATGCCCCTTTCCTGTTGGCTTCATCACCGTTTAATGATATTTCTGCCCGTTTTATGGATTGGGACAGCATATCCCAGCAGGAAGGAGATCTTTCGGGGGCAAACTTGCTGATAATTGCCAAAAAAAATTGATCTTCCACACTCAAAATCGAATCATTACAACCTTAGGTTATGCATATGCTATTGCTCGCCTTATGGACTGCAAGTTCCCTGCTAGCCACTCCTGACACTACCTATGAGCTGCTGATAGGTTCCTACACGCGGGAAGGCAACCCAGGGATTGAAGTGATGGATGTGACGCCGCCTGCAGGCAAGTCAACGCCTGTCCAGACCCTGAGCAATCCCAACAGTTCCTTCCTGGCGGTCTCTCCCGACAGTAAATACATGTTCTCTGTCCGGGAGGAAGGGAAGGGTAAGTCTGCCGTCTCTGCCTTCGTTCGTAAGCCAAATGGCCGCTTTGAGATGCTCAACTCCCTATCGGTCGAGGGGGATGGCCCCTGTCATATTGCTTATCGCGCGGCGACCGGTACTGTCTACACAGCCAATTACGGGTCTGGCAGTCTCAGTGTCTTGCGGACGCGCGATGGAGCACTGGAGGGATTGGCACAGCATATTCAATATGTCGGGTCGGGCCCGAATAAATCCCGTCAGCAATCTCCACATGCACATCAGGTAGTGGTCTCTCCCGACCAGCGGTTTTTGTTTGTCACGGACCTGGGGACGGACAAGATCCACCGCCACCGTATTTATGCGGATGGGCTTGTGGAGGAAAAGCCTGTCGACATTTCCGTAGACCCCGGCAGCGGTCCCCGGCATCTTACTTTCAATCAGAAGGGCGACAGGGTCTATTTGATCAATGAGATGACGGCCAGGGTAGACGTCTTCAGCTACGATGGTGGGGAGATGAAAAAATTGCAGTCGGTGCTCGCTGATACGGCCGCCAGCCAAAACAAGGGCAGTGCCGACATCCACCTGTCGCCAGATGGCCGGTGGTTGCTCTCTTCCAATCGCATCAGCTCCAATGAACTCACCCTCTTTTCTGTCGCTGCAGATGGACGTATCACGCGTGTCGGACATCAGAAAGTAGCTCAGAAGCCCCGTAATTTCAATTTTTCGCCAGACGGACAGTACGTCTATGTTGCCAGCCAGGATGAACATCGCATCCAGCAGTTCCGTTTCGACGGGCTGAGGGGCTTCTTTACTGATATGCAGTCTGACATCTCCGTGAAATCTCCGGTGTGCCTAGTTTTCCTCGCCTGCCCAAGCCGCACTGATGCGGAAGAGCGGATACGTTCGCTCGCCATCCAGCTCATCCCACCTACCTCACCCATAGCCAACTATGTGAAGTTTGTCCGTTCCGGTTCTTTGATCTTCCTCTCCGGACATGGACCGGATAAGCCCGGCGGAGGACAAGTCTTCGGCAAGCTGGGAAAGGATCTGACGGTGGAAGAGGGCCAGGCGGCTGCTCGCCTGACTGGCATATCTCTCCTGTCGACCCTTCGAGCAGAAATTGGAGACTTGAATCGGGTCAAGCGCGTCATCAAAGTCACAGGCTTAGTGAACTGTGTCGATGGCTTCCCTCAGCAGCCCGCCGTGATGAATGGGTTTTCCAACCTGATGGTGGAGGTTTTGGGTGATAGGGGCCGCCACGCACGCACCTCGGTAGGCGTCAATGCACTGCCCAATAATATTGCGGTGGAGATTGAGATGGTGGTTGAAGTAGAGTGATTTCTACATTGACCTTGTCAGTATCGTAAGCCATTGTCGTACAAAAAATTGGGCTGTTGAGGTGATTTAATTACTTTCGTAACCGCTTGGGAGTTTAGCTCAGCTGGTTCAGAGCATCTGTTTTACACACAGAGGGTCGGCGGTTCGATCCCGTCAACTCCCACCAGAATTATAGGGTCTAAGAAGGGCAAACTTCTTAGACCCTTTTTTTTAATCCTTTTTTTAAGACCAGCTGAATGCTTTCGGAATGGAATGACGCGATGACACTACCTCGTTTAATGATTGTAATGCGACCAGACAAGCGCTGAGATCTTCCGTGTCAATTCCCAGGCCTCATTCGTAGCTTCCCAGGACGTGTCAGTATTCTCTTTGGTAAATACCGAAAGGATATATGGATGCTTGCCCTTCACGAATAGCACTTCACTTCGGCTGGCATTGACCGCGCCGTTCTTGGATGCCACGAAGACATCTGGGGGGATCGACACCAAGGCTTCCTCATCCCAATACTGCCGGCCCATGATGCGCAGCATACGTTCGCAGGCGGATGGGTTGAAAATCCTTCGGGCCGCGATATCCTCGAATATCCTTGCCATCTCACGGGGTGTGGTCTGTCCCCATCCAAACCGACTTCTGGCCTCTTCCCGGCCTGGCGTGCGACTATTGACTTTTGTCTCCCGATAGCCCAGGCTATCCAAGAGTCGGTTGATGGCGCTACCCGTACCGGCCAACCCCTGAAGCATAAGGCTGGCATTATTGTCGGATATCGTCATCATGAGCATCATCGCCATACTGAGCTCTATGGGTGATCCCGGCTTCATATAGGCGATGATGTCTTCGCCAGGGTCGTAGCGTATGGTGTCTGTCCAGGCAAGTTTCTGGTGGTAGGAGAGCTCTCCTTTGCGGATCCGTTCCATGATGCCCATCAGGATTGGCACTTTGACGATGCTGGCGGTGGGAAAGATGGTATCTGCTTCCAACGCCACGATCCGGCCCTTTTGGAGGTCTTTGACAAAGACCCCTATGCGGCCATGGAAGCCTGCCGTTAGCAAACGAAGCTTTTTTTCCAGGGCGGCGTCGGTCTTTTGAGCAAATCCGGCAGCCATGCTTGCCAGAAAGATTACGCAAAAGAAGCTCCTTCGAATCATAGAGTCTGTTTAGACAAATCTAGCCAACTTCCGCTGGATGCTGGATTCTGCCATTAAGCTTTTTCACCATTCCTTTTTAGATACAGTCATCAGCAGCTGTTGTGCAGCCACCAGTTTTTAACAAGGTAGCCGTACCTTCATAATCTATTATCACTGTATGCCCGCTGCCAACCCCCTGCACGAACAAGAAAAGGACGTTGAAGTCCTGGACGATATCGGCCATGAATTCAGCCTGATCGTCTGGAACGATCATGTCAACACTTTTGAATGGGTGATTGAAACTCTGGTGGATATCTGTAACCACAGTTATGAGCAGGCCGAACAATGCGCCTATATCATCCACCACCAGGGGAAATATGCAGTCAAGCATGGTGGCTACGATTTCCTGAAGCCTAAATGCGAGGCTATCTGCGACCGAGGCATCGGTGCCACCATCGAACCCAAAGCCTAGAGTTACCGTTTCCGGCATACAAACCAAATGCCACTGACTCCATTGACCTTCCCTGATCCATCCCTAGCGGATGAGAACGGGCTGTTGGCAATTGGGGGCGACCTCTCGCCCGAAAGACTGATCCTGGCATATCGAAGCGGCATCTTTCCCTGGTTCAGTGGAAACATACCAATGTGGTACTGCCCTGACCCGCGATTCGTCCTCTTCCCGACAGAAATAAAGGTGAGCCAGAGCATGCGTCAACTCTTACGTAAACAGGTATTTCAGGTGACAGTCAATCACTGCTTCTCAGATGTCATCGAGGCCTGCTGCCGAATCCATAGGCCCGGACAGGATGGTACCTGGATCACGCCTGCCATGATGCAGGCATATAAGAACCTTCACAACCTGGGATATGCTGTCAGCGTGGAGGCTTGGAAGGATGGCCAACTCTCAGGAGGCCTCTATGGAATCCGGTTAGGCCCCTTTTTCTTCGGAGAAAGCATGTTTAGCAGACAAAACAATGCCAGTAAGTATGCCTTTATTTCTTACGTCAAAAGGCTAGAACATGAGGGGGTATTGCTCATCGATTGCCAGGTACACACCCCCCATCTGGAAAGCCTGGGAGCCCGATATATGCCCAAAGCCTGGTTCCTGCATCAACTCAGGGTCCTGAAAACCGAATCATGAAAGAGGAAGAATGATGTCGGGCTGTAAAAAAGACTCAGAAGGGCTGTTTACTCGATGTATAGGCCACAAGCACTAGCGGAGAGAGAGGGATTCGAACCCCCGATACAGTTACCCGTATAACGGTTTTCAAGACCGCCGCATTCGACCGCTCTGCCATCTCTCCGTTGTAAAAGTATTCCATGCCGGCCGTATCCTACAAATTTGTTTCTCCGAGCCGTTGATCAGGAGCTTTATTTTTTCTGATGAGATCCATCGCATCTTGCCATCTTTTGGGATAGGCCGCAACGGCAATCGTGGTTACCAATCCCGGATTGGATAAGGATTTTTTTATATCCGGGCGCGTCCTGTATCAGGGTTAGCCGTAGACATGAAGAAGAGCAGATAGCCCTTTTGCTTGCCGGGCGTCAATGATAAAAAGGCAGCCTGCAGCAGAGGATCTGACTGCAATGCTCCATTTTTAAGGGGATGGCGGCCTGTCGTTATCGAATGGTATCCTCGATAAACGATTAGAGTATCGCAGCGCGTGCACCCGCCTGTCCGACAGTGATGAAGCGGATGAAAAGCGCTTCTGACCACTGGCTGTTCGATTCGAAATACTTATCAATCGAGGGATTTCTGTCCGTTTTTTTCGTGCGCGCACATCTATTTAGGTCAAAAGTGGATGGCCCAGAAGGCAATGGCTGTCAAGAATTGACCTTTTACGAAAAATGATACCTTGGTTTTTTGTACTTTCACCAGCCCAGGAGAGATGCCAGAGCGGTTGAATGGGGCGGTCTCGAAAACCGTTATACGGGTAACTGTATCGAGGGTTCGAATCCCTCTCTCTCCGCCAGCAGCAAAGGTTAGTCCTGGGAGGTATGCACCCTTCCTGCCAAATAAATCTCACTCTTATTCGGCCTTGCTGATGCGCTATCCTTAACCGATGCGAGAGCTCAAAGCCCTCAAGCCTCATTTCCTTCGCTACAAGGGCCTTCTCCTGTCAGGCCTGGCGTTTGTGCTCCTCTCTAACTATTTTGGCATTCTCGCGCCGCAGGTTACGGGCTATATCGTCGATAGGGTTATCCAGTATGAGCAGACCCTGGTACAGTCGGGTGATGTCGCCCAAAAAAACTACTACGACCCGTTGGTCGCTTCTCTGATCCAGTTTATTGAAGATGCCAATCCCCAATTCAGTACCCTAGTATTCTTCTGCGGACTGATGCTCCTCGGATCTGCATTGCTCCGTGGCCTCTTTATGTTTCTTATGCGGCAGACCCTCATCGTCATGAGCCGGCACATTGAGTACGATCAAAAAAACGAAATCTATCAGCAATACCTCCGGCTGGATCCACTCTTCTACAAAAGCCATAGCACGGGTGACCTCATGAGTCGTATCTCCGAAGATGTCGGCCGGGTGCGCATGTTCACTGGCCCCAGCATTATGTACATGGCCAACCTGGTGGTCCTCATCGCCTTCAGTCTCTACTTTATGTTTCGGGAAAACGCGCTGCTTTCGCTGATCGTCCTCTCCCCCCTGCCCATCCTTGCCATCGCCATCTATCGTGTCAACGATGTCATCCATCGCCGCAGTGAACACATCCAGGCGCAATTGGGGGAGCTCACAGCCAATGCACAAGAAAGCTTCTCTGGCATCCGTGTAATCAAGTCCTTTGTACAAGAAAGCGCCATGTCTGAACATTTCTCAAAGATTTCCGGACAATACCGCCGCAGCGCCGTGGGACTCGCGATGGTAGAGGCCGTCTACTTTCCTTCCATCTCCCTGATCATCGGCATCAGCACCCTGCTGACCATCTGCATGGGAGGTATTTATCAAGTCCACCACCGAGTCTCCCCCGGCACCATCGCGGAGTTTGTCGTCTATATCAACATGTTGACCTTCCCTGTCAGTGCCATCGGCTGGGTGGCGAGTATGATCCAGCGTGCCTCCGCATCACAGAAACGCATCAACGAATTCTTACAGACACAGCCGCAGATGATCAATGTGGTAAACCCATCGACCCTCACGGACCCGGGTGACCTGGTTTTTCAGGATGTCAGCTTTCGATATCCTCAAACAGGGATCCTGGCCCTAGAAAAAGTCTCCCTCCACATTCGAAAAGGAGAGAAGGTGGCCATCCTGGGCCGCACCGGATCGGGGAAAACGACCTTAGCCCAGATGCTGCTCCGCTTTTACGATCCAACGGAGGGAACGATACGGATCGGAGGAAACGACATCCGAAACTGGTCGCTGCAATCCCTCCGAAAACAGGTCAGCTATGTTCCTCAAGATGTTTTCCTGTTCAGTGATACCATATCCCATAATATACGATTCGGCCAGTCTGGGATGACAGACCAGCAGGTACGCCAGTCAGCGCGCATGGCATCTATAGACGCAGAGATCGAAGACTTTCCCCATCAATACGAGACCGTCGTCGGGGAACGAGGCGTCAACCTCAGCGGAGGTCAGAAGCAAAGGATATCCATCGCCAGAGCCATCGGTGCATCGGGCGGACTCTTTATTTTTGATGACTGCCTTAGTGCCGTTGACGCCCGGACCGAAGACCGCATCCTTGAAGGAATCCGCCAGGTCATCCACGACCGGACCGCCATCATCATCACCCACCGGGTCATCCACCGCCTTCAGTTTGACCGGATCTTTGTCATGGACGCCGGCCGCATCGTCGAAGAAGGTACCCATGACAGCCTGATGGAAAACAGCACCTACTACCGCGATATCATCCATCGGCAGCAGGAATACAGGAAAATTCAAAAAACTTGAACTTTTTTTTGTCTATTAACAAAACTTTTGGATTTTTATATAGTTGGCATAAAGGCCATCTTGACTTATCCCCATCCCCGAATCTTTATCCCTTGAGCTACGATTCTCACGACAAGCGAAACGACAGCGTATACAGCCAGCGCATCCGAGCTGGGAAACGCAGGACCTATTTTTTTGACATACGGGCCACAAGGGGAAATGATGATTTCTTCCTGACCATCACCGAGAGTAGGAAGCGGTTTGACGACAATGGCTATGACCGCCATAAAATCTTCATCTACAAAGAAGACTTCAATAAATTCTCCAAAGCTTTGAGCGAGGCCGTAGACCACGTCAAGACAGAGTTGATGCCTGACTTCGACTTTGATGCCTTCAGCCACGAGCATGATACAGAGTACGAAGGACAAGAGCTTTCACCACGTCCCGAAACATCCCAGGGTAGTCATGAAGGGGGCGCTACACGTCAGGACGGAGACGCTTCGGAAGGTTCTGGCGAGTCAGTTGATAAGTGGTAGAACAAGCCTCAGGACAGCTGCCCATCGACCCCTTATAATATCCTTTTCCTTAGACTATGCTCAACGCCTCATGGACTGAAAAGCATCCATCAGTCCACCGGTAGATCCATCGTATCCAGAAGGGGAAGACTTAGCCGTTAGCGCAGGCAAAATCTTACTTGCCAACTGTTTCCCTAGCTCAACGCCCCACTGGTCGAAACTATAAATATTCCAGATGACGCCCTGGACAAAGATCTTATGTTCATACAAGGCAATGAGCGATCCCAGAGCCTTTGGCGTCATCTGTCGGAACAGAAAGGTATTGGAGGGGTGATTGCCTTCAAATACGCGATATGGATAGATCTGAGGGTCTGGCATCTCTTGCCTGGCTTCTTCTTCCGTCTTGCCGTTCATGAGGGCTTCCGTCTGGGCAAAGCAGTTGGCCAGCAGCTTTAGGTGGTGGTCGCCCACCGGGTGATGGCTGAGGGCGGGGGCAATGAAATCGCAGGGAATCAAGTGTGTTCCCTGATGTAAGAGTTGAAAGAAGGCATGCTGTCCATTGGTACCCGGTTCGCCCCAGATGACAGGTCCCGTCGCATAGTTGACTCTTTCCCCTTTTCTGTCCACCGATTTTCCATTGCTCTCCATGTTCCCTTGCTGCAAAAAGGCTGGGAAGCGGTGCAGGTATTGGTCGTAGGGCAGGATGGCCTCAGTTCTGGCACCCAAGAAATTGGTATACCAAATCCCCAACATCCCCATGATGACAGGGATGTTCCGTTGAAATGGCGAATGCCGGAAGTGTAGGTCTGTCTCGTGGCCTCCCTGAAGGAGTTCTTCAAACCGATCATAGCCGATTGCCAGTGCGATGGATAGTCCGATGGCACTCCAAAGACTATACCGTCCTCCCACCCAGTCCCAAAAGACGAACATATGGGCCGGGTCGATGCCGAAGGCACGAACAGCCGATTCATTGGTCGAAAGGGCTGCAAAATGGAGGCGCACGTGTTCTGGATCTTTTGCATGACGCAGGAACCAATCTCTGGCCGTATGCGCATTGGTCATGGTTTCCTGGGTCGTGAATGTCTTGGACGCGATCAAGAACAATGTTTCTTCTGGATCAGCTCGTCTCAACGCTTCCATGATATGCGACCCATCGACATTGGAGACGAAGTCGACTTCCATCTCAGCCATCCAATAGGGACGAAGGGCCTCACAGACCATCAAGGGCCCCAGATCGCTCCCGCCAATACCAATATTGATCACCCGTCTGATCCGCTTTCCTGTATACCCCTTCCAGGTCCCCGTGTGTATTCGATGGCAGCAGTCCTTCATCTGTGCTCTGACCGCTTCAATATCCGGCATGACATCTTTCCCATCTGTGAAAACCGGGTTGCCACTGCAATTGCGTAAGGCGGTATGTAGTACGGCTCGCCGCTCCGTCACATTGATGGGCTGGCCTTCGAACATGGAGGTAATGGCCTCGGCCAGTCCGCAGGCATCAGCCAATTGAAATAGCCCTTGAAAGGTTTCTGCAGTAGCCAGGTTCTTAGAATAGTCGAAGAGGAGATCGCCCCATCGAATCGACATGCTATGAAACCGACTTGGATCTTGTCGGAAAAGGTCTTTCATCACAAAGGACGAGGCGGGGCCGGCAGCATGACGGCTTAGTACCTGCCATGCCTGGGTTTTGGTTGGGTTGATATTTTTCATCGAGTAGGAATTGCCATACCATCCAACACGGAAACGGTCTTCTCGACCATCTCTTGGGTGATGTCCAAATGTGTCACTATGCGGAAACGTTCTTTTGACACAGCAAAGAGCAGGATGCCATGTTTTGCCATGGCAGATACGAACTCGCGGGGATCCACCGTCGGCACCGTTTCTGCAATGACGATGTTTGTCTCCACCGGCAGAACCTGTCGGATGAATGCCTTCTTCTCCAAGGCTTCTGCAATGATTCGGGCATGGCCATGATCGATCGCCAGCCTTTCCACATGATGG